>ENA-UOJV01002115-UOJV01002115.1-human-gut-metagenome-genome-assembly--contig:-C82-NODE-2115-length-17681-cov-10.477760_pt1 | contig 17681 bp, 21 predicted proteins | sample MGYA00242356_ERZ723903 | MGnify/ENA metagenome assembly ERZ723903
TCCAAGCCGACGCAGAGCGGAGAGTATGCTATTGACCTGCTGGCAGAGTATGACGCCCGCGTGAAAAAGTCTCTTTCTCATGTGTTCGGAGAGGAAAACGACTTTGACAGCATTTTGGGCGGCGCAAATGTCATGGCTGTTGCCAGTAATGGGGAATTGGTCATCACAAATTTCCTGGATGCCATGCTCCCCATTGTGGAAGAGGGCGTAAATACTTAAGCAAAGATGGAGGCCCAGAAGGCCATTCAAGAAACGAATGGAGGTAGAAAATAAGGTGCGAGCTGCAGAAAAACTGTTAGGGAGGTGAGAACGTGGCAGCAGATGGCTCTATTGTAATTGACGTTAGAGCGGACACAAAACAGGCGACTAGCGCACTAGCAAAACTTGGAAAGCTTGCATTAGCGGCGTTTGCCGTTGATAAAATCATCGATTTTTCTAAACAAGCGATTCAACTGGGGAGCGATATCGCCGAGGTTCAGAACGTTGTTGATGTAGCCTTTGGCGATATGTCCAGCGCTGTAGACGAGTTTGCCCAGAACGCCATTACAAACTTCGGCATAAGCGAACTAGCAGCCAAGCGGACGGCCTCTACATATATGGCAATGGCAAGCAATATGGGTCTGACGCAGGATGCGGCTGCGGAAATGGCGCTTACCCTGACTGGGCTGACTGGAGATGTTGCCTCTTTTTATAATATCTCCCAAGAACTAGCGGACATTAAGCTGAAATCGGTCTTTACAGGAGAAACAGAGACCTTGAAAGACCTGGGCATCGTAATGACTCAGGCCAACCTGGAGGCGTTCGCATTGTCCCAGGGCATCTCTAAAAGCATTTCCGAAATGTCCCAGGCGGAGTTGGTGACTCTTCGATACAACTTCGTATTAGACCAGCTTTCCCTTGCATCTGGTGACTTTATCCGCACGCAGGACAGCTGGGCAAACCAGACCAGAATCCTATCCATGCAGTGGGAGCAGTTCATGTCCATTATCGGTCAGGCGCTGATTCAAGTGCTCTTGCCCGTGGTGCAAGTCTTAAACCGGATCGTTTCTGCTCTAATCGACATGGCGAACGCCTTTAACGCGGCTATCACGGCTATCTTTGGCGGGGCCAATACGGAGATTCAGCAGACGCAAGCTAATGTTGGCGGCGTCTCTTCTGGGATTGGCGATGCCGTTGACAACCAGAACGCATTGACCGATGCCACAAAGGAAACTAACAAGGAGCAGCAGAAGAGCGTCGCATCGTTCGACGAGATCAATAAACTGGCTGGGAATACCGCAAGAAGTTCCGGAGGCGGAGCAGGCGGCACCAGCGGTGGGATCGCTGCAGGAACGACTCCAATCGAGATTGCCACGTCTGGGGAAGTTGACCCTTCGAGCAGTAAACTTCTTGCCTTTTTTGACCAGCTCAAAGAAGCCGTACAGCCGACGATCGATGCAATAGGAAGACTGTGGGACCAGCTGAAAATCGTCGGGAGTTTTGCCGGAGACGCTTTGGTCGACTTTTATAACAACTTCCTTGTTCCGGTTGGGTCATGGATCATGGGCGAAGGACTGCCGAGGTTTATCGATGCCGTGACAAACGGTCTTGCACAGATAAATTGGGAACGGATCAACTCGGCCTTGTCAGAACTATGGGCAGCACTTGCTCCCTTTGCACAGAACGTGGGAGAGGGGCTCCTCTGGCTGTGGGAAAATGTGCTTGTTCCATTCGGTACATGGGCCGGAAATAATTTGGTCCATCTGTTCATAGAGGGTGTTGCTGCTTCTCTGTCCATATTCAATGAAGTATGGGAAGCGGTAAAACCGGGGCTTGAATGGCTTTGGCAGAATTTCCTTCAGCCAATTGCGGAATGGACCGGCGGCGTTATTGTCAGTGTATTAGAGGCCATTGTAGGAGCATTAAAAGACTTTGGAGAATGGTGTGAGAAAAACCACGAGACGATCTCCAATATCGCAACCGTCATTGCTTCGTTTGTGGCCGCGTGGGCGATCGTCAATGTGGCAGTGATCATCCAGGGGATCGTTGCTGCGCTTGGAACATTTATTGCGACAGGAGGACTTGCCACTGCGGCTGCAACGGCACTTGGCGTGGCTATCAACTTCCTTACATCGCCGATCACATTAGTAACGCTTGCGATCGGAGGAATTATTGCAGTGATAGCGCTTCTTATCAAGCATTGGGACGAAGTGAAAGCCGCGGCAATGACGGCGTGTGAAACCATTAAGAACGCATTTACAGGGGCCCTGGATGCCATTAGAAGTGTGTGGGAAACAGCTGTCGAGTTTTTCTCCGGCCTTTGGGAGCCTATCAAAGGAATATTCAACAGTGTGATGGACTTTATTGCCAATACATTTACCAGTGCTTGGAACAGTGCCTGGGATGGGATTTCAAGCGCATTCTCCAATATCTGGGACGGATTTGTGCAGACGATCAAAGATGCGCTTAATCTCGGTATTTCCCTGGTGAACAAGTTCATCGACTGGATCAACGACCACCTGGTCATCAAAATCCCGAAAGTCACAATCCCCTTCTTGGGCACGTTTGGTGGTCAGGTAATCCGGCCATTTACCATTCCCAATATCCCTTATCTTGCGCAGGGCGCCGTTATTCCGCCAAACCGGGAGTTCCTGGCGGTTCTGGGTGACCAGAAGCAGGGGACCAACATTGAAGCCCCCTTGTCCACGATTGAACAGGCTTTGGAAAATGTGATGAACCGGCGTGGGTATGGCGGAGAGCAGATCATTGAGAATGTTTTGATGCTTGATGGTGAGGTGATTTATCGCAACCAAAAGAAAGTATCAAGGCGGCATGGGATCAGTCTAGTTGAAGGAGGCAACTGGTAAAAGCAATGACGAGTGAAATGCTAGGGCGAATTGCTGCCCAAGATGTTCAAGACGCTATGGAAAAGAACCAGGAGGCCATTGCAAAACGCCTATCGATGGTTTGCAGCGACGGCGAGATCGCGGCGGCTGTGGTGGCTGGAATGCAGATGTCAGCAGAGTTATCAGTGCAGATCATCATTAGAGCTTTAGAGGAAGCTGGCGTGATCGGTCTTCCGCCGGACGGTACACCGGTGATCCTGGAATGAGCGAGAACGAAAAGGAGGGAGCCGCCCGGTGTAGGCAGCTCCCTTCTCTTACAGATAGGAATATCCTTTGCGCTCGAACTCAACTAGCAGCTCCACGGCCCGCAGCCGTTCGCTCGATGTGGTGTTAGGATCGTCCCGTACTTTTCGGAGGGCTTCTATCTGTGCCCTGATTTCGCGTTCTTCCTTCATGCGCCGCTCTTTACGAGCCGCTTCGTTGCGCCGTCTGGTCTCAATTCCACGCTTGTGGCTGTTGTCCATTCTGTGCCTCCCTCTGCTTATTGTGTGCATTCATCACCGCGTTACAATCAGACTCAAGCTCTTCTGACAGTTGTAACATTCCACGCTGTAACATAGAAAGGGCACCAAAATACATTGGGAGTCTGCTAATGAAAATTTCTTTATCCCCCGCGCTCTCATCTCCCAGCCACTCAACAATGAGGTTTAAGAGATTAAGGCAGTCCATTGAAATGCCATGCGCCTCATCCATGCGTACACCAGCATCATACAATGTCTTTACTTCATTCATGCTTCTTTCTCCTTCGCTTGTTCACGTAAAGTTGTTTGAAGAGTACAAGCAACTTGGTCTGCAAGCAAATTGACCGCATAGCAGGCCGCATATAGCGCATCAAAGTGTTTCTCCATCCAACGCAAAGCAGCGCGCCCCTTGTCGCCGCCTGTTTCTTCGCTCCAGGCATCCAGCAGACCGCTGCACCTATACCCATAAAAAGCCGGGTCAATCACATCCTCCATCAAGCCATTTATGGCAACTGCGGCTTGTTCCGCTTCGTCCAGCTTGCGGATAATACGTTCTGGCGCTACGATATAATCTTTTTCCACGCTTTCCTCCTTGCAAAATCAGAGGGAGCCGGATATAATGAACTCACCGGCCCCCTTGTGGTGGTTGGTGCTTACAGGTCCTTCTCCGTTCTGCTGCCAGGCGCACGGGGGAGGTCCTTCTTTTTCTCAATCCAGTCAACCAGGGCAAACAGCTTGTCCGCGATGTACACCGCCCCGGCGATGGTGACCACGGCTTCCATCATGCCACAGAGAACCGGCGCACGGTGGTTTCCTTTGTGAACCGCGCGGCTACGTCCGGCAGGGCCTTTTTTAGGGCCGTAGCGTCCAGTCTGGCCGTGGTGACGGGCTTCCAGGTGATCTTGTACTCTCCGGCCTGGAGGGCCTCCTGGGAGCCCATAGCGGCCTTGATGGCATCCTTGATGGTCTCCGCCTCTGCCTGGGCCTCGTCGATCAGGGCTTGCAGCTGCCGAAGCTCCCGGCATTTCAGTTCCAGTTCGTGGGTGCTCATTGTATTTCCTCCTTTGCAAAATAAAAGCGGCACCGGAATACCGGCACCGCCTTGCAATCAGGTGTATTTACTTCAACTTGGGGAGGGGGAAACGGATCGCGTTGCTCACGTCCTCCGCCCACTCGATCAGGGCATTGACGCCAGTTCTGGTGATCTCCGAATCCTCTTTGAGTTGGGCAACGTCCTCTTTAAGCTGGGAGACGTCCTGCTGCATGGTGTCCACTTTAGCGTTGAGCTTGCGGAGTTCTTCCAGGATCAGATCTTCCTTGTCCATCATTATCACCTCGCTTCTCTATTATAGCGGTGCCGATATTCCGTTGTCAAGGTGCTGGCGGCTGGTTTGGTGCTCTCCGGAACGTCACCGGCCTTCACGAAGCAGACCCGCCTGGGACTTGAGAGATTTTAGAGAGGTCATCCGGCTCGTCCCCGGTCCGCCTGTCGCAGCTCTCTTGCCCTTGCTGTGATTATAGTATATAATATATTGCGCAATATATCAATTGGCAAAGCATCCAAATATATTGCGTAATATCTGTTTAGATTGTATATTGCGCAATATTGAAATAGGTGCTATAATAAAGCTACAATGGGAGAGGGAGCGCAAAAAAATAAGCCCTCCCCGGAAGGGAGAAGCATGGCCAGCAGATCGGAATATAGAAATGGCTGGATAGCTGAAAAACTGGATCGCGTAAACCTTACTATGCCAAAGGGCAAGAAAGACGCCATAAAGGCCCACGCAGAGGCCCAGGGAGAGTCCGTAAACGGCTTTATCAACCGGGCCATAGATGAGACTATGGAGAGGGACAGCGCCGCTCCTGGGGCCTCTGAGGGGCCAGAAAAAGAAAAGCCCCAGGCATAGCGCCCAGGGCTTGACATGGTGGCCGTGGTGGCCTATAATGGACATAGAAAAGGGCGCTGCGGCAAGCGGTTAGCCCTGTGGGTTAAGGAAACTCAAATGAGGAACCGTCACCGGCCAGGGTGGCGGTTTCTGCTTTTTACGATGATCGTGACCGTGAAGGGCCCGATATGTAACGTAATCCGCATGGCCTCACCCCCTTTCCGGGGATGTGACTAACCGCCCGCCGTCTTGTGCAGCGCCCAGCTCTCAAAGGAGAGCCACGGACAGAATATCACAGATTTTGACAATGGGCAAGTTCTGCATTACACAGCTTCCATAAACTGGATAAATTTCTACCCCTTCATTTACCCCTTTCAGCTTTTTTAACATGATACAGCATTTTACAGTGAAACCCGAAAACCCTTGAAAATACTAGGCTTTTGACAATCCCTGAAACAGCATTTTACACTGTCCCAGCAATTCGAATCCTTCACCCGCTGCCAGTTGAGAAAGCCTCGGAACTGCAATAGTTCCGAGGTTTTCTTTGCTCTCTCAGCGTATTTGCTGAATTTTAAGACATCTGTTTTGGGCGCCTATGAATGCTTTTCGCGCTGTGCGCAATGAAAGAACAAGGAAACTGTACCCACGCTGCCGCACATAAAGCCGCTCCTGCGGAAGGTCAGCCTTACTCCGCTGTGTTTTCAGCATCCGGAGATACCGAACCAGGTGTTTCGTCCGATTTTATGCTGCATATCGGCCTGTTGAGGCTGGTATGCGGCATTTCCTTTTATCAGGTCGATTAGCCTACGCTCCCGGAAGGAATGTCATGGAACGGGCTCCCGACATATAGAATGCCGAGGGGACGTTCCTCCAGAAGAAGATCGTCCTACAAAGGTGGCCAATATGGATCACATCGGCTGCGGCGGTTCCCTGAAGATTACGCTGGCCCTGACAGCCGCTCGGCAGCATGGTGGGGGCGATGTGCAACCAGCGCAATTTCAGGGCCCGCTTTATTACCCACAATATTGACACTGATTAGCGATGCTGTGAGTTCGCTGTGACGCCCTGAGCTCTCTGACCGCCGCTCACCTGGGCGGCAGTGCATAGCCGCAACCTGAAGCGGATCGCCCCAGGCGGCTGATACTGCGATGAATATGACGGCACAAGGCTTTCAACCGCGGAGGACTGAATTACAGCCCTTTTACAGGTAAAGATCTGGAAGTTATTGTACCACAGGCTTTTTGGTTTTCCGCTTCGTTGCCGCTGCCTCGGGCACCCGGGAAGAGAGATGTGGTATTTTCCGCCACGGCTGGCTACAGATAGTTCTGGTTTATACAGGAAACGTTTATGGAAAATATTGTAAAATACTAATGAGTGAATAAAGAAAAATGTACTTTTTACACAATAGGGCTTCCCAAGAATATGTTTTTTTGCTACAATCAAACTGGAAAGATCGCATGGGGCGGAACGGCCATCGAAAGATGCCGTCCGCCGGATACAGCGAAAGCGAGATTGCTGCGGAGGCCGGCAGAGGGCCGGCGGAGAGGGGGAGAAAAAAACGCAGCGGAACGTGAACGGCTGTTAGAGGTGGTATGAGGACAGACGCGGGAGCGGAGAGGCATTTCCGTTCCTGTCTGGTGATATGAACGGGCCTGTGTGCCCACGGCTTTCAAAATTTTGATTGGAGGAAAAAGCCATGAACGCATATCTCACCAGCGTGATCGAGAACGTGAAGAAGAAGCACGGCAACGAGCCGGAATTCGTGCAGACGGTGGAGGAGGTGTTCTCCTCTCTGGAGCCGGTGATTGAGAAGCACCCGGAGTATGAGAAGGTGGACCTGCTGAACCGGATGGTGGAGCCGGAGCGGATGTTCACCTTCCGGGTGTCCTGGGAGGATGACCGGGGCCAGTGGCACACGAACATCGGCTACCGGTGCCAGTTCAACGGCGCGCTGGGGCCCTACAAGGGCGGCCTGCGGTTCCAGGCCAACGTGTATCCCGGCATCATCAAATTCCTGGGCTTTGAGCAGATCTTCAAGAACTCCCTGACGGGCCTGCCCATCGGCGGCGGCAAGGGCGGCGCGGACTTCGACCCGGCGGGGAAGTCGGACGCGGAGATCATGCGGTTCTGCCAGGCGTACATGCAGGCGCTGTACCGGTACATCGGGCCGGACGTGGACGTGCCTGCCGGGGACATGGGCGTGGGCGGCCGGGAGATCGGGTATCTCTTCGGCGAGTACCGGCGGCTGAAGGGGGCCTGGGAGAACGGTGTGCTGACGGGCAAGGGGTTCTCTTACGGCGGCAGCCTGATCCGGCCGGAGGCCACGGGCTACGGCGCGGTATACTATCTCCAGAACGTGCTGGAGCACGAGGGAGAGCGGATCGCGGGCAAGACCATCGCCTGCGCGGGCTTCGGCAACGTGACCTGGGGCATCTGCAAGAAGGCCACGCAGCTGGGGGCCAAGGTGGTGACATTGTCCGGCCCGGACGGATATATCTATGATCCGGACGGCGTAGCCACGGAGGAGAAGATCGCGTATCTGGTGGAGATGCGCTCCAGCGGCCGCAACCGGGTACAGGACTATGCGGAGAAGTTCGGCGTGGAGTTCTTCCCCGGTGAGAAGCCCTGGGGCGTGAAGGCGGATGTGGTGATGCCCTCGGCCATGCAGAACGACGTGCACATGGAGCAGGCGAAGCAGATCGCGGCCAACGGCGTGAAGTACTACATTGAGGTGGCGAACATGCCCACCACCAACGACGCGCTGCGGTTCTTGATGGAGCAGCCCGGGATGATCGTGGCGCCCAGCAAGGCGGTGAACGCAGGCGGCGTGGCCACCAGCGCACTGGAGATGGCGCAGAACAGCGAGCGGCTGGTGTGGACGGCGGAAGAGGTGGACGCGCAGCTGCACCGGATCATGAACACCATCTACCAGATGAGCGTGGACGCGGCCGCGGAGTACGGCTTGGGCTACAACCTGGTGGCAGGCGCCAACATCGCCGGCTTCAAGCGGGTGGCTGAGGCCATGATGGAGCAGGGCGTATTCTGATACAGACGCATAAGCACATATCGGAAACAGAGCACACAAGCGCGGGATCCGCCGGCAAGTGCGGATCCCGCGTGTTTTTTATCATCCGAATCAATGAGGGGAGAATTTATGGAGCAGAATCTGGACCGGGCGGAGGCGATCATCGACGCCTACGGCTGCGATCAGTCGAACCTGATCGCGATCATGCAGGAGATCCAAGGGGAGTATAAGTACCTGAGCGAGGGAGCGCTGACCCTGATCGCGGAAAAGCTGGGCATCAGCACGGCAAAGGTGTACAGCGTGGCCACTTTCTATGAGAATTTCTCGTTGGAGGCCAAGGGCCGGCACATCATCAAGGTATGCACCGGCACGGCCTGCCACGTGCGCAAATCCGGACCCATTTATGACAGCCTGCGGGACGCTTTGGGTCTGACCGGAAAGCGGAAGACCTCCGCGGACGGCCTGTTTACCCTGGAGACCGTGGCCTGCTTGGGCGCTTGCGGACTGGCACCGGTCATGACCATTGATGGAGAGGTCCACGCCAAGATGACGCCGGAAGATGCGCTGGCGCTGGTAGAGGATATCCGCAGAAAGGAGGCGGCCACCGCATGAGACAGGTAAAGATGACGCGGGACAGCTTCCACGTGTTCCAGGCTAACGCCCGCAACGCCCTGAAGCAGAGCGAGCAGGTGCCCTCTATCCTGATCTGCGCCGGCACCGGCTGCATCGCCGGCGGCGCCATGAAGATCTATGACAATTTGAAGACGGAGTGTGAAAAACGGGGGCTGCCGGTCTACGTGGGCCTCAAACACGACACGGACGCGGAGAAGAGCCTCCATGTAAAGATGAGCGGCTGCCACGGCTTCTGCGAGATGGGGCCTCTGGTCCACATCGAGCCTATGGGCGTCATGTACATCCATGTGAAGCCGGAGGACTGCCATGAGATTCTGGAGAAGACCGTGCTGGGCGGCGAGATCATCGACCGGCTGGTGTATCACCTGGACGGCGTAGCCTACCCCCGGCAGGAGGACATCCCCTTCTACAAGAAGCAGCATCGGGTGGTGCTGGAGAACTGCGGCAGCAGCGATGCCGAGGACATTGAGGAGTACATCGCCAAGGGCGGTTACGCCGGTTTTGAAAAGGCCCTCTTTGAGATGACGGATGAGGAGATCTGCCGGTCCATCATCGACTCCGGCCTCCGGGGCCGCGGAGGTGGAGGCTTCCCCGCGGGCCAGAAGTGGGACGGTGCCCGGAAACAGAAGTCAGAGAAAAAATACATCGTCTGCAACGGCGACGAGGGCGATCCCGGTGCGTTCATGGACCGCTCCATTATGGAGGGTAACCCCCACAGCGTGCTGGAGGGCATGATGATCGCCGGCCGCGCCGTGGGCAGCGACGAGGGGTATATTTATGTCCGGGCGGAGTATCCGCTGGCCGTGAGCCGGCTGAAAGCGGCCATCGCCAAGGCGGAGGAGTACGGTCTTCTGGGCGATCACGTCATGGGCACAGACTTCTCCTTCCGGATCCATGTAAACATGGGCGCCGGCGCCTTCGTCTGCGGCGAGGGCAGTGCCCTGACAGCTTCCATCGAGGGCAACCGGGGCATGCCTCGGGTCAAGCCGCCCCGGACCATCGAGCACGGTCTCTGGGCCGAGCCCACGGTGCTGAACAATGTGGAGACTTTTGCCAACGTGCCCCTCATCATCCGCAAGGGCGTGGACTGGTACCGCTCCATCGGCACCAAGACCAGCCCTGGCACCAAGGCCTTCGCGCTGACAGGCAACGTGGTGAATACCGGCCTCATTGAGGTACCCATGGGAACCACTATCCGGGAGGTGGTGTTTGACATCGGCGGCGGCATTCGGGGCGGCAAGAAGTTCAAGGCCGTTCAGATCGGCGGCCCCTCCGGCGGCGCCACCACCGCCAGCCGCGAGCACCTGGACCTGCCTCTGGACTTCGACAGTCTGAAGAGCATCGGCGCCATGATCGGCTCCGGCGGCTTGGTGGTCATGGACGAGGACACCTGCATGGTGGAGACGGCCCGGTTCTTCATGGAGTTTACACAGAAGGAGTCCTGCGGCAAGTGCGTCCCCTGCCGGGAGGGCACCAAGCGGATGCTGGAGATCCTGGACCGGATCATCGACAACAAGGGCACACTGGAGGATCTGGACCTGCTGGAGGAGCTGGCGGACACCATCAGCAAGACAGCCCTGTGCGGCCTGGGACAGAGCGCCTGCAAGCCCGTCCAAAGCACGCTGAAGTATTTCCGGGATGAATATCTGGCCCATGTAGTGGACCACCACTGTCCCATCTGCAACAAGGAAAAACCCCACCCCACCATCGACCCGGAGAAATGCAAGGGCTGCGGCAAGTGCCGGAAGAACTGCCCCATGGAGGCCATCACCGGCGCGGCCAAGCAGGTCCACGTCATCGATCCGGAGAAGTGCATCAACTGCGGCGCCTGTGTGACCAATTGTCCCTTCGGCGCCATCACGGCCAGTAAGTGAGGAGGGGAGTACCATGGCAAAGGGAATTATGTACATTGACGGCCAGCGGGTGCCCTTCGACGGGGAGAAAAACGTCCTGGCTGTGATCCGGAAGGCCGGCATCGATATGCCCACCTTCTGCTATTATTCGGAACTGTCTGTTTACGGCGCCTGCCGGATGTGCGTGGTGGAGGACGAGCGGGGCAAGATCGACGCCTCCTGCTCCATGGAGCCCCGGGATGGCATGGTGATCCGCACCAATACCGCCCGGCTCTTAAAGCACCGGCGGATGATCCTGGAGCTGATGCTGTCCTCTCACTGCCGGGACTGCACCACCTGCGAAAAGAATGGCAGCTGCCGCCTGCAGGAGCTGGCCCTGCGCTTCGGCGTGCGGCACGTCCGCTTCAAGGACACCCGGCCCCACTATGAGATCGACACCTCCTCTCCGGCCATCGTCCGGGATCCCAACAAGTGCATCCTCTGCGGCGACTGCATCCGGGTGTGCGAGGAGATGCAGGGCATGGGTATCCTGAACTTCGCCCACCGGGGCAGCGACCTGGTGGTGTGCCCGGCCTTTGACCGCAAGCTTGGAGAGACCAACTGCATCAGCTGCGGCCAGTGCGCAGCCGCTTGCCCCACCGGCGCCATCACCATCTTTAACGAGATCGGCCGGGGGTGGCGGGCCCTCCACGACCCGAAGAAGCGGGTGGTGTTCCAGATCGCCCCGGCGGTCCGGGTGGCGGTGGGCGAGGCCTTCGGCCTGGAGCCCGGCGTCAATGCCATCAACAAGCTGGTGTCCGCCCTGAAGATGATGGGCGCCGACGAGGTGTACGACACCACCTTTGGCGCAGACCTGACCGTCATGGAGGAGGCGGACGAGTTCCTGGAGCGGCTGAAAAAAGGCGGCCCCTTCCCCATGTTCACCAGCTGCTGCCCGGCATGGGTGAAGTATGTGGAGGAGGAGCGGCCCCACTTCCTGAAGAACATCTCCACCTGCAAGTCTCCCATGGAGATGTTCGCGGCGGTGCTGAAGGATCAGTACGCCAGGAAGGACGAAGAGGACGGCCGCACCACCTACCACATCGCCATCATGCCCTGCACCGCCAAGAAAATGGAGGCCAAGCGGCCGGAGTTCCAGCATGACGGAAAACCGGATGTGGATCTGGTGCTGACTACGCAGGAGATCATCATGATGATCAAGGAGTCCGGCATCCGTTTCGCAGAGCTGGAGGGGGAGTCCCCGGACCTGCCCTTCGGCATGGGCACCGGGGCGGCCACCATCTTCGGCACCACCGGCGGCGTGGCGGAGGCCGTGGCCCGGCGGGTAGTGGAGGACAAGTCCAAGAACACCCTGCAGGCCATCCAGTTCTCCGGCATCCGGGGCAGCGAGACCATCCGGGCGGTGACGCTGCCGGTGGGGGACCGGGCGCTGCGGATCGCGGTGGTCCACGGCCTGGTGAACGCACAGAAGCTGCTGGACGATATCGAGAGAGGTCAGGAGTACTTCGACCTGGTGGAAGTCATGACCTGCAAGACCGGCTGCGTAGGCGGCGCTGGCCAGCCCTACGGGCTGATCCCGGTGAAGCAGCAGCGGGCAGAGGGCCTCTATGAGGCGGACCGCACCGCCCTCATCAAGCGGTCTGAGCGGAACCCCATCGTTACAAAGCTCCTGGAGGGAGCGATGAAGGGCCGCACCCATCAGCTGCTCCATGTGGAGTACAAGCGTCCGGACAAGGCGTAAGGATATCTTCCAAAGGGAAGCCCCTCCCAGGCGGGAGGGGCTTCCGCCCGGTACGGCGGCTTCCCCCGGCGGAAGCCGAAAAATTTTCCTTGCGTTTCGAGCGGAATTTGGGTATCGTAGAGAAAGAGCGCGAAGGGAGGATGCAGCATGATCCTGATGGCCTGTGTGGACGGCCGGAACGGCATGGCCTTCAACTGCCGCCGGCAGAGCCGGGACCGGGCGGTGCGGGCGGACCTGCTGGCAGAGGTCGGGGAGGCCTGCCTCTGGGTGAGTGGGGCCACGGCTCGCCAGTTCCCGGCGGAGGAGCAGAGCCGCCTTTGTGTGGACGAGTCGTTTTTGGAAAAGGCGGGGCCAGGGGAGCCCTGCTTTGTGGAGGACCGCTCTGTGGCGCCCTTTGCCGGGCGTGTGGAGCGGGTGGTGCTGTACCGCTGGGACCGGGCCTATCCGGCGGACCTTTACTGGGACCTGTCCCTGGAGGGCTGGACTCTGGCCCGGCGGGAGGAGTTCCCCGGCTTCTCCCACGAGATCATTACAAAGGAAGTCTATATCCCATGAATCGAACCCGCATTTCCCTGACGGCGGCGCTGCTGTCCTTGTGCCTGCTCCTCTCCGGCTGCATGATGCCCCCGGCGGAGGGCACCGTCACCTCCTTTTCTCTGGAGGATATTCCCGCCTGGTCCGGGGAGCCCTACGTGGCCGTCGATGGCAACCAGCCGGATTTTCCGGAGGAGGACATGACCTCTGTGTCCTTTGAGACGTACAGTGAGTTGGACACTCTGGGCCGCTGCGGCGTAGCCTATGCCAACGTGGGACAGGATCTGATGCCCACAGAGGACCGGGAGAGCATCAGTTCCGTCACACCCTCCGGCTGGATCAACCGGGAGTACGACGGGGAGTACCTGTACAACCGCTGTCACCTGATCGGCTTTCAGCTCACCGGAGAGAACGCCAACGAGGAAAATCTCATCACCGGCACCCGCTATATGAATGTGGACGGGATGCTGCCCTTTGAAAATCTGGTGGCGGACTATGTAAAGGAGACGGACAACCACGTCCTCTACCGGGTGACCCCGGTGTTCGAGGGTCAGAACCTGGTAGCCAGCGGTGTCCAGATGGAGGCATGGTCTGTGGAGGACGAGGGAGAAGGCGTCTGCTTCAACGTCTATGTGTACAACGTCCAGCCCGGCATCACCATCGACTACGCCACCGGCGAGAACTGGCAGGAGGGAGCGGAGCCGCAAAGCGGCGAGACCACGTACATCCTCAATACCAACAGCCACAAATTTCACGACCCGGACTGTTCCAGCGTGTCCGGCATGAGCACCGCCAACCGGCAGGAGTATACCGGCAGCCGGGAGGATCTGATCGCCCAGGGCTATACGCCCTGTGGCCAATGCAACCCATAAGCCGAAGCCGCCCGGGGCGAATCCCCGGGCGGCTTTTTCAAATGTTCAACAGCAGCAGTTCACCGGCCGGACACAGTCGGCGGTGATCTGGGGCGGACAGCTCCGGGTCATGGCGCCGCTGAACTCGATGCAGACCTGCTGGCCCACCCGGAAGCAGCAGGCGTTGTCTGTATGGACCAGGACCTGCTGGCAGTTCTCGTGGTCGCAGACGCACAGTTCGCAGGGGCAGACCCGCAGGACGGTGGCGCACATGGTGACTGCGCTGGAAGTGCTTTCCATTTCAATTGCCTCCTCGACTCGTGATACACTTCATTCTATTCCCGGCGGAGGAAAGGGTGCCGGGGCAGGGAGCCGCCGGGGTTGTGCTTTCCTGCCGGACGTGGTAGAATAGCCGCAGAGCGGCGATTCCGCATTTCACCTGCGCCGGGTTCCCCACACCTGTGAGAGACCTGCAAAGCAAACGGACCCGGACCGCGACCCCAGCCTGAAAAGGAGCTGTGTCATGTACGACGAACTGACGGAAGTGGACATCAAAAAGATGCAGGAGGAGATCAACTACCGGACCCGGGTCCTGCGTCCTCAGCTGATCGAGGAGGTGCAGACGGCCCGGGCCTTCGGCGACCTCAGCGAGAACTACGAGTACAAGTGCGCCAAGCAGGCCAAGAACCGCAACGACAGCCGCATCCGCTACCTGGAGCGGATGATCCGCACTGCCAAGGTCATCGAGGTGAAGGACCAGGGTGACCGAGCGGGATTGTTCGACAAGGTCACGATCTACAACGAGCTGGCGAAGCAGGAGATGACGCTGCAGATCGTCACCACCTTGCGGCAGGATGCCTTAAAGGGCCTCATCAGCAAGGAGTCCCCTGTGGGAAAGGCTCTGCTGGGCCGTCAGGTGGGAGACCGGATCCAGGTGGAGGTGAGTCCGGAGGTGAAATACTGGGTGGAGATCCGGGCCATCGAGAAGGGCCGGGACGACGAGAGCCTGGAGATCAGCAGCTACTGAGCAGACAGATCAAAAGAAGGAGAGAGCATCATGTTGTTTTTGTGGTACCCCAAGTGCACCACCTGCCAGAAGGCGAAAGCCTTTCTGGACGAGCGGGACGTCTCTTACGAGGCCCGGGATATTAAGCTGGAAAATCCTACGGCGGAGGAGCTGCGGGGCTGGTGGGAGAAGAGCGGAATGCCCCTGAAGAAGTTCTTCAACACCAGCGGCCTCCAGTACAAGGCTCTGGGCCTGAAGGACAAGCTGCCGGAGATGAGCGAGGAGGAGCAGCTGGCCCTGCTGGCCACCGACGGGATGCTGGTAAAGCGGCCCATCCTGGTGGGGGAGGACTTCGTCCGCACCGGCTTCCGCCAGGCGGAGTGGGAGACGGCACTGGGATGATCCAGCGGTACGACTTCGCCCCGCTGGATGGTATCACCAAGGTGGTGTTCCGGCAGGTGTACCACCGGTTGTTCGGCGGGGCGGACCGGTATTTCATCCCGTTTTTCTCCCCTACGGATCAGCATATCCTGACCAAGCGGGATCAACGGGAGCTGGACCCGGCGGCCAACGCAGGGCTTCCTGTGGTGCCCCAGGTGATGACCCGCCGGGCACCGGACTTTCTGTGGGCGGCGGAGATCGTGGCAGACATGGGCTATACGGAGGTGAATCTGAACCTGGGCTGTCCCTCCGGCACCGTCACCGCCAAGGGCAAGGGTGCGGGCTTCCTGGCAAAGCCGGAGGAGCTGGAGCGGTTCTTTGACGAGGTATTCGCCGCCGTGAAGCTGCCGGTGTCCGTCAAGACCCGGCTGGGGGTGAAGGAGCCGGAGGAGTTCGAGCGGCTGCTGGACATTTACAACCGTTATCCCATCGCCTGCCTCACCATCCACCCCCGGGTGCAGAAGCAGTTCTACAAGGGGCCCGTGCACCGGGACTGGTTCGCCTGGGCGGCGGAGCGCAGCCGGAATCCCCTGTGCTACAACGGGGATCTGGTGACTGTGGAGGACTGCACAGTCTTTGCGGTGGACTTTCCTGCCATCGACGCGGTGATGATCGGCCGAGGGGCCATCGCGGACCCGGCCCTGCTGCGGAAGCTCCGGGGCGGCGTCCCCGCCACCCGGCAGGAGCTCCAGACCTTCACCCGGACGCTGTATCAGTCCTACCAGGACTTCTATGGCCAGGTGGGCCCGGCGGCCCAGCGGATGAAGGAGGTCTGGTTCTTCCTGATCCACCTGTTCGAGGGCGGCGAACGCCATGACAAGAAAATGCGCCGCCTTCGGACGCCGGGGGAGTACGAGGCGGTGGAGGCATCCATTTTCCAGGAGCTGCCTCTGGGGGACCACGCGGCAGGGGCCTTCGGGTGAGGACAGCGTCCCCCAAAAGCGGAAAAGAGGCTGAGGAATACTCCTCAGCCTCTTTTCCGCGGATTTCAGAAGGAGATCAGATTCAGTCCCACCTCGTCGCTGAATACCCGGTCCGTCTCTCCGGGCAGGCAGGTGACCACCAGCTCGCAGGTGGCGCTGATGAGGGCCTCGTTCAGATGCCCGCCGAAGGCGCGGCCCTCCTGGTCACCGGCGCACATGTGGAGGTGGCAGTAAAAGTCCCCGTCGTTGGTGTTGATGGTGCCCACCAGGGAGACGATTTCATAGACTCCCTGAAAGCGGTTGGAGTGATAGGCCTTGGCAGAGGTGTCAAAGACGCCGATGGTGAAGTCCTTCACAGCACCCAGAGCGGTGACGGAGGCCAGTTTGACCTGTTCCTTCTCTGCGAAGATCTTCAGCTGGGCCAGGATCTCCTCGTCTCGGTCCATGCGGACGATGTAGGTGTCTCCGAATTTGCGGTATTCCATGGCGGTTCCTCCTGTTTTGATCTCAGATATCCTAACGATATCACATCCTGGGGCGGACCGCAAGCCCTTGCGGCAGTAAGCAACACTTTGTTGCGTGACAAAGGGCCGGGACTGTGGTACGCTGGACACGGGAGGCGAGGCCATGAACGCGGTGGGAAAGAATCTGAAACAGCTGCGCCAGCGAGAGAAGCTGACCCAGGATGCCCTGGCGGAGAGGCTCCATGTGACCCGGCAGGCGGTGTCCTCCTGGGAGACCGGAAAGACCCAGCCGGATATCGAGACCCTGACCACCTTGGCGGAGGCGCTGAACGCCGACGTCCGGGAGCTGATCTATGGCCCGGGACGGATCGAGCGGCCCTATGCCCGGTTTCAGCTGCGGTACATTATCTGCACGGTCATCTGTGCTTTGATACTGCTGGCATGGCTTGTGATGGAATGGACGCTGGAGCCGTATCTGACGCGGCTTCAGATGGAGGCATTTGATGTCTATCCCCGCTTATTCTATATCCTTCTGGTTCCGCCCCTGGCCTGTGCCGCGGCAGGCGTTCTGATCCCATCGGCTATCTCCCTGTGGGGGGATATCCGCCTGCGTTCCCAAATGCTGCGGCGCTGTCTGCTGGTGTTGGGCCTGCTGGCGCTGATTCCACACCTGCTGTTTGTCACAGCGTACATGAATCTATGGCCGGATTTTATGGTGAACTGCCTTCCGCTCCGGATCTGGCTGGCTACAATTTCCTCCACAGGTAATGAGTTGATGCGATACAGCCCGATGTTTCTCTCCGGCTGTCTCCTGTTCCTTGGCCTGAACAAATGAAACCCGCCCGGACCGCATCGCGGTCCGGGCGGTCTCTTTACTGCGGCAGCGTCAGGTCCCCCGGCTTGATCCAGCCGATCTTTCGGAAGAACAGGCCGAAGGCCCAGGTGAGGACGGCGGGGAGGACAAAGGAAATAAGGATC
>ENA-UOJV01002128-UOJV01002128.1-human-gut-metagenome-genome-assembly--contig:-C82-NODE-2128-length-17587-cov-6.463952_pt1 | contig 17587 bp, 17 predicted proteins | sample MGYA00242356_ERZ723903 | MGnify/ENA metagenome assembly ERZ723903
TGGAACCATATAAACAACTGTACTACAATATTTTAATTTATAGAACTCCTCTATTGTTATCTGGTGACCGTATTCGCTCTTTTGATCATGCCCGTTATCAGTTTGCCTTTGTTTAAGTATTTCAGGTTGATCCGCAGTTATGAGTTGAACGATAAACAAGAAAGGGTATATCCGATATTGGTGGCTGTGGCCTTTGCCTTTTTAGGTTTTTGGCTGTTGGGACGTATCGGTTATACAAATATCGTAAGGCAGCTATACCTGGTGTTGATTATTTTGTTGTCCACTTTTTCAGTGATTACTTTCCGGTGGAAGATCAGTATGCATATGACGGCTATCGGTGGATTATGTGGTTTTCTGCTGGTCTGGGGGATGAACTATCAGGGGGACGTGCGTAATGCTTTTATTTTATTTTTGCTTTTGTCCGGTATATTGGCAACTTCCCGTTTGTATCTGAAAAAACACACTCCTTTGCAGGTTTATCTGGGTTTTTTGTTCGGTTTGTTTTTTGTATTTGGAATCCTTTTATAGGTCAGTTGACTTTGTGAACCCAAATATCTTGCCGGTCGGTGATTTTCCGGTATTCATCCCGGGCTGCATTCGCTTCGTTTTCTGTTGGGAAACTTTCTATGCTGACACGATATCTTTGGGAAGAACTGATCAATGTGGCCGGATAATCCTGGGCTTTTAATTTTTCGACAAGCTGTTCCGCCCGTTTTTTTTCTGCAGAGCTGAAACTCCCCACGATAATATGATATCTGGTACCACTATGGGTATTAGCTTGCTGGGGAAGTATTGGCGTAGCATGGGAAGGTGAAGTAGCTTCCTCGCCGGTTTGCCGTATGTTGTGGTTGCCTCCTGTTTCGCGGACAACAGTAATCGTACTCAGGTACTTGGCCGGCAGTTCTTTATTTTTACAACCGTAAATCAAAAAACTAAGTAATAGAAATAGCAGTGTAAATTTCATTGTCAAAGAATTTTGTCGCAAATATACAGGTTTGAACCGGAAAACGATATTTCGTCACAAATTTAGTAAAAAATAGGTTAGTTTATGCCGAGATAAATTAATTTTGCTGACAAGAAAGGTATCATTCGGTCCTAATGGTTGTAGTTTATGAAAAGAATTGTTTTTATCCTGGTGTTAAGCCTGCTGCTCGGAGCTTGTGAGCGGAAAAAGGAAACGGTTATCCGCATGGAGACTTCTTTGGGAAATATCCGGTTGAAATTGTATGATGAGACGGTATTACATCGTGATAATATCCTGAAATTAATCCGCGAAGGCTATTATAACGGTATGCTTTTTCATCGGGTAATAAAGGATTTTATGATTCAGACCGGTGATCCGGATTCGAAATCGGCACGTCCGGGGATGGTCTTGGGAGCTAACGATATCGGATACACATTGAAAGCAGAGATTGTCCCGAAATATTTCCATAAAAGAGGGGTACTGGCAGCGGCCCGTGAAGCCGATAATATCAATCCGGAACGGAGCTCCAGCGGATCGCATTTTTATATCGTGCAGGGAAGAATTTTTACTCCCGATATCATCGATGAAGAAATAGAGAAAATCAATAACAAGCGCTATACCGCCCTTTTTAATCGTTTACAACAAGCTTGTGAAGGAGAAATCCTGAAGTATCAACTAGCAAATGATTATGAGAAGTTGATGCAGTTGAACGAAAAGCTATCCGATACGACCCGTCTTTTATTCGATCAGGTGAAGTTGAAACTTACCGGGGAACAGCGGGCAGCCTATACGACCATCGGGGGAAGTCCCCATTTAGACGGGGAATATACTGTTTTCGGTGAAGTGATCGAGGGAATGGAAATTGTCGATTCTATTGCCGAACAAGAGACGGACGATAATTGCCGCCCCTTGAGGGATGTTGTGATTCTAAAAATAGAAGAGGAATGAGAACGGTTTGTTTGTTCGTGTTGTTGTGCGTATCGGCCTTGTCATACGGGGCTAAAAAATATAAATTGGTAGAGATAAGCACGAATTTAGGAAATATCAAAATCAGGTTGTACGAAAATACACCCCGGCATAGTGAGAATTTTTTGAAATTGGTGAAAGCGCATCATTACGATAGTCTTTTATTTCATCGGGTGATCGGGGATTTTATGATTCAGGGCGGTTCTTCCGATTCACGGCATGCTCCGAAAGAAACGGCAGTAGGAATGTCAAATCCGGGATATACCATCGAGGCCGAGATTCGTCCGGAGTATCGTCATTTCAAAGGTGCTTTGGCTGCTGCACGTCAGGGAGATGAGGTCAATCCGGAGAAAAGATCGTCGGGGGAACAGTTTTATCTGGTTCAGGGGAAGACATATACGGATCAGGAGCTGGACCAGATAGAAAAAAGAAAATGGCTGGCGGCGAAAAATCAGTTGGGGGATCGGTTATTTAAACCCTTACAGGAAGAATTTCAACGGTATAAAAAGACAGGCCAATATCAAAAAGCAGATAGTTTGCTACGGTACGTCAATGAGGAGATAGAAAAGCAATATGCCGAAAATCCTTATAAAATGTCACCGGAAACAAGGGAAATGTACAAATCGGTGGGGGGAACCCCCTTTCTGGATGGAGACTATACTGTATTCGGAGAGATTGTGGAGGGAATGGATGTTCTTGAGAAAATAGCGCTTGTCGCGACCGATTCGAACGATCGTCCTAAAGAAGATGTGATTATTTTAGGAACCAAGTTGAAAAGGAAATAAAGAAGATTTTATTTAAAAGTCGAAATACAGACTTTTCGTATAAAGGTAAATCCGGTCGGCAAACCTGAATCTTTCGGTTGAAATTATTCCAGTCTTGAAGGTTGCCGATTGGATTTACTAAAAGTTGCTGATATTTCTGGGATTTATTTTATCCTAAAATGATTTTCTTGATTTCACTCAGTTTGTTCAGGGCTTCGAGCGGAGTCAGACCGTTGATATCCAGGCCTGCGATTTCGTCACGTATTTGCGAAAGAACCGGATCGTCCAACTGGAAAAAGCTTAATTGGAGGCCTTCACGTGCTGAAGCGATACTTTCGACATTCTTTTGGATCGTGCCATTTTTATCCCGGTCGTTTTCCAGTTGTTTCAGGATTTCATCGGCCCGTTTGATAACAGATTGAGGGAGACCGGCCATTTTTCCAACCTGGATACCGAACGAGTGGTTCGAACCTCCTTTAACCAGCTTACGCAAAAAAATAACTTTGTGTGCGACTTCTTTTACCGATACATTATAGTTTTTTATTTTTTTAAAAGAATGCTCCATTTCGTTCAGTTCGTGATAATGGGTGGCAAAGAGCGTTTTGGCATGATATTTCGGATGTTCGTGCAGATATTCGACGATCGCCCAGGCAATCGAAATCCCGTCGTAAGTCGAAGTACCTCGTCCTAATTCGTCGAATAACACCAGGCTCCGGTCGGATATATTGTTGAGAATATTAGCAGCTTCATTCATTTCGACCATAAAAGTGGATTCACCTTGGGAAATATTATCGGAAGCTCCAACCCGGGTAAAAATTTTGTCGACATAACCGATTTTGGCGCTGGCTGCCGGTACGAAACAGCCGGCTTGGGCCATAATCACGATCAGGGCAGTTTGCCGGAGGAGAGCCGATTTACCGGCCATATTCGGGCCGGTAATGATGATAATCTGTTGTTTTTTATTGTCCAGCAGTACGTCGTTACTGATGTATTCCTCACCCGGGGGCAATTGTTTTTCGATAACCGGGTGACGTCCTGCTTTTATGTCCAGTACATCCGAATCGTTGATCTCCGGCCGGTGGTAATTATTGGCTATCGATATCTCGGCAAAAGAAATAAGTACATCCAATGCTGAGATAATCTTGGCATCCTCTTGCAGAGGGCGGATGTAACCGGCTGCTTCTTGCAGCAAATTGTTATACAGTTCTGTTTCTATGGCTAAAATCCGGTCTTCTGCTCCCAGGATCTTGTCTTCATATTCTTTGAGCTCGGGCGTAATGTAACGTTCCCCGTTGACCAGAGTTTGTTTGCGGATCCAGTTGGCCGGTGCTTTGTCTTTATGGGCTTTGGTTACTTCGATATAGTATCCGAAGACATTATTGAATCCGATTTTCAAAGAGGGGATTCCGGTTGCTTCTATCTCCCGTTGTTGCATTTGGAGCAACAGTTCTTTGCCGTTGCTTGAGATATTACGAAGTTCGTCCAGTTCGGCATTTACTCCCGTAGCGATTACTCCTCCTTTGTTGACCTGATGAGGAGCGTTTTCCTGAAGTTGAAATTTGATCTTTTCGAATAATTCCGTGCAAGGATTCAGAGGTTCTGTCATTTTTTTCATAACGGCCGATTCACTCTGCTGGCAAAGATCTTTCAACGGCGTGATGCAGGATAGGGCAATTTTCAACTGATTCATTTCCCGGGGAGTGATCCGGCCTACGCCGATCTTTGAAGCAAGCCGTTCCAGATCGCCGATGCTTTCCAGAAAGTTTTCTGCTTGTAACCGTCGGTCTTCCTGCCGGATAAAATGATCGACGATATCCAGTCGCTGATTGATTTCTTCGGGAGATTTCAAAGGCATACACATCCATCTTCTTAGCGTCCGTCCTCCCATAGGCGTGATTGTCCGGTCGATAATATCCACCAGGGACCGTCCTTCTTCGTAAGCAGAATGTAGTAATTCCAGATTACGAAGAGTGAACTTATCGAGCAGGACACTGTGCGATTCGTCGATCCGGGAAATAGAGGTGATATGAGAAATCATATCGTGTTTGGTCATCTCCAGGTAATTCAATATGGCACCGGCGGAGGAAATACCGCAGTTCATATGTTCGATACCGAAACCTTTCAGAGAATTGACTTCGAAATGTTTCTCCAGGCGTTCGCTGGCTGCGTCCCGGTCGAAAAACCATTCTTCGATGGGATAGATATAGAATTTATTACCGAAAAGTTCATGAAAACGGGCTTCCTGCCCCCGGGGATAGATGACTTCTTTCGGTTGAAAACTATTCAGTAATTTATCGATCGTAGCATGCGAACCTTCGGTAGTCAGAAATTCACCTGTGGACAAATCCAATAAAGATAATCCGGCTTCGGTTTTGTTGAAATAGACCGAGGCCAGGAAGATGTTACTTTTCGTGTCGGTGGAATATTCGCTGTAACAAGCTCCGGGAGTGACCAATTCGATCACCCCTCTTTTTACCAGGAATTTTGTTTTCTTAGGATCTTCCAGCTGTTCACAGATAGCTACCCGCTGTCCTGCACGGACAAGTTTCGGTAAATAAGTGTCGATCGCGTGATAAGGAAAACCGGCTAATTCTACTGTACCTGGAGAACCACTGGAACGTTTGGTTAAGGTAATACCCAGGATTCTGGAAGTGGTGATAGCATCTGCCCCGAATGTTTCATAAAAGTCTCCCATCCGGTACAATAGAATGGCATCCGGATATTTAGCTTTAGTAGCATAATATTGTTGCATTAACGGGGTTTCGTTACCTTCTTTTTTGGCCATATTTATGTTGTTTTTTGATTGCTGGATATTTTATTTTGTTTTGTATCAATAGTGTAAACCTTTCATTATCTGCACAAAATAATGACTTAATTCTGACTGCTGACTTGTACTTATAAACGGCATTCAAAGATAAATATTTTCGGGGAGAAAAGTTTAAAAGCTCGTAAACATTATGTAATTTTGTGTCCATGAATATAGAGGAACTGACTGAATATTGCCAGAGTTTGAAGTTTGTGACAACTGAAATTTTATGGGGTGATGTACTGGTTTTCAAAGTAGGTGGGAAGATGTTTTGTTTTGCTCCGATGGATGAAGGCGAGTTAAAAATGAACCTGAAATGTGATCCGGAAGAGGCTATTGAATTGCGGGAACGATTTCCTGCTGTGCTTCCTGGGTATCATATGAACAAAAGATATTGGAATACCGTACTAATAGATGGTTCGGTAAGCGATAATATGCTCAGAATCTGGATAGGAAATTCATATCGGTTAGTGTTATCGAAACTATCCAAAAGCGATCGGAAGCTTTTGGAGGTATGATTGTCCTCTTTTAATAAGATAAATAAACAACAAGATAATGGATGGTATATCAGAAATTTTAGCAACGTACAATTGTGTCAGCCTGGACGAAAAAATTCAGTTCGAACTGGATGGTGTTGTAGAAAAAGAGATTAAGCAGGCTTATTGTATTGAAAATCTGGAATTTTGTGTTTCTTGTATGGATTACACAACCTTGAAAGTTTCAGATACCGAAGAATCAGTAAAGAATTTTACTGCTGATTTGCTGAAAAAACTGAAGAAGTTTAATTTGCGGGATGTCGCTGCTGTGTGTGTATTTTCTAATTATGCCGGAATTGTTCGGGAGGGATTGAAAGGAACGGAGATTCAGACGGCAGTAGTGGCGGGAAATTTTCCTAATTCCCAGACATTTACCGAAATAAAATTGGCTGAATGTAAAATGGCGATCGGTGCGGGGGCACAAGAAGTCGATGTTGTCATCTCGGTCGGGGATATTCTGGAAAAAAATTATGAAAAAGTATATCGCGAATTGAAGGCTATCCGGAAAGTTTGTGAAAATGTCCGGTTAAAGGTCATTTTGGAAACCGGCGAACTGAAAGACTTGGAAAGTATTTTCAATGCTTCGTTAATCGCTGCGTATGCAGGAGCTGATTTTATCAAAACCTCTACCGGAAAAGTCCCTGTGAATGCAACACCGGAGTCGGTTTATGTGATGTGTGAAGCAATCCGGCAATATTATGCCCAAACCGGAAAAAGGATCGGGTTGAAAGTAGCCGGAGGAGTGTCGAAAGCTCAGAATGCCATCCGATATCTGACTATCGTAAATCATGTTCTGGGATGTGAATGGCTGACTCCTTATTATTTCCGGATCGGGGCTTCTCAATTAATGGACGATATTGTGAAGGAAATCAAAGCTTTGCAGATGATAAAGTAAGATACTGTGTAAACAGGAAAACAGGACTAAGTAAATACTCAGTCCTGTTTTTCTTTATCTTCATGTTCTATTTCCAGCTTATCTTCATCGATGTCTTCTTCTTCATTGTAAATCTGAAGAAGTGGCTCTGCCCGGAAAGTACGTTTACTGATGCTGTGCTCCATGGTCAATAGTAAAGAAGGAAGCAGGATTAAATTAGCCAGCATGGCGGCGAACAGCGTGATAGAGGTTAACAATCCTAAAGCGAAAGTCCCGCCGAAACTAGACAGGCAGAAGATACCGAATCCGAATAATAAGATGATAGATGTATAAATCATACTTTGACCGGTCTCTTTTAACGCCAGGACTACCGAAGAACGGATACTCCAATTGGTAGCCTGTAGTTCCTGACGGTATTTAGCCAGATAGTGAATGGTATTGTCGACAGAAATTCCGAAAGCGACACTGAATACGAGAATGGTGGATGCCTTTATAGGAATACCGAAATATCCCATTACGGCAGCCGTGATGATCTGAGGAATGACATTGGGTACTAAAGCAATCAGTACCATTCTTTTACTTTTAAACATCCAGGCCATGAATCCTGCAATCAGGACGATGGCTAAAGCCAATGAAGAAAACAGGTTTTTGATCAGGTATTGGTTACCCTTGAAAAAAATAACACTCGAACCGGTAACCGATATATCATGTTTATCTCTCGGGAATATCGTTTCTATCTTTTTATACAGAGAATCTTCTTTAGCTTCCATTTTTTTGGTTCCGATATCTTTCACCCGGAAATTCATTCTTACTTTTTGCATGGTTGAATCGACAAAGGAATTGGCCATGGCATTCATACCTCCTGTCGATTCCATGACGTATTTCATAATGAAATTTTTGGTCATGTTACTGGGGAGTTTGTAATAAGAAGCTTTTCCGTTATAATAAGCCTGGTTGGCAAATTTGGCCGCTTCGACTACCGATAACGCCCGTGAAAGATCCGGATCTTGTGATAGTTCGGTATTTAACCGGTCCAATTTCTCTAGATTGCTTAATTTGAATACCTGGTTCGGTTTTCCGAAATCCAGGGTTACCTCTAAGGGCATCAATCCGTCGAAGTTCGACTCGAAGAAAGACAGATCTTGGCGGATGGGATCGGTTTCTTTCAAATCGTCCACCATATAACCGGTGGTTTTCATCAAAGTGATTCCGAATATTCCCGCAATAACGAGCACAATTGTTATATAATAAACGGTATGCCGGCGATTGATCACCAAGTAGATCAGTTTATCGATCACTTTGTTGATAAAAGGATTATAAAGATGTTTGGTTTGTTTGGTATCGGGGACGGGTAAATAACTGAAAACACTGGGTATCAGAATCAGACAGATAAAAAATACGGTAGAGATACTGATAAAAGCGATGAGACCGAAGTCTACAAGAATTTGGCTCGAAGTGATGATGAAAGTAGCAAATCCCGCAGCTGTCGTCAGGTTGGAAAGTAAGGATGCATTTCCGACTTTTTGGATCATTCGCTGCAAAGCTTTGATTTTGTTGCCGTGCCTCACATATTCGGCATGATATTTATTGACCATGTAGACACAGTTGGGAATACCGATTACAATGAGCAAAGGTGGTAACATGGCAGTCAATAAGGTAATCTTAATGCCCATCATAGCCATAAAACCGATGGCCCAGATTACGTTGATCCCGATGATCCCGACACAGAAGCCTACAATCCGGAAAGACCTGAAAAACAGATAGAGAATAATAGCTGTGATCAAAAGCGATAGGGCAATGAACATATACATTTCGCCTTTGATATTTTCGGCATTGATTACCCGGATATAAGGCATCCCGGAATAATGCATTTTCAGGTGATATTTTTCAGTAAAACGTTTGGTGATTTCCAGTACATCCTGTACTAGTTTTACCCGTGCCGGAGAATTCATTACCTCGGCGGATACGGTGATCATCATATTGTAGGTATGCTTGTCGCGGTTGATAAGCATACCGTCATAAAAAGGGAGATGTTCGGCCACATAAGCCAGACTGTCGAGCTCTGCCTGTGTTTCGATGTGAGAAGGAAAAATAGGAAGAACTTCGAATTTTTTGAGATCGGTATTTTTCTGTAAATTAAATGTATGTGTGATAGACATCAAGGCATTGACTCCCTGAAGGGCTTTGATATCATTGCCCATCTGAATCCAGTCGTTGGTCTTGTTCAGTTGATAGAAACCGGAATCCTGAATGGCAAAAACCATAACATTCCCCTCTTGCCCGAAAGTTTCTCTGAAACGGGTATAGTCAAGATAGGCACTGTCTGTTTTGGGGAGCAAATCTGCACTTTCATAGGACATTTGAATTTTTCTGGCTTGAAATCCCATGAAAATGGTTCCGAGTAATACTCCGGCTATAAAAGCAATCCGATTTCGAAGAATAATCCCTGCAATCTTAGTCCACATAGTGAAATTTAAATGAAATCTTCAATAGGTATATATTTATTACGAATGCCGAAAAGTCAATTCTTACCACAATACTGAGATTCCGCCATAAATCATTAACGGACAAATTTAACAAGAATATGTGAAAGCTTATTGTATTTTCGGATTGTTTTTATGCCTTTTTAGATCTCTTGCCGTTTTTTTTGCAAAATTAATTTCCATCGCTTCGGTGAGATCTACTCCGGTTTGATTTGCTAAACAGGTCAATACCCATAATATATCTGCCATTTCATCTGCCAGGTTATCTTTTTCCCCTTCTTTGAAAGATTGTTCTCCATATTTTCGGGCCATGACACGGGCTAATTCTCCGACTTCCTCCGTTAGGATAGTCATATTGGTCAATTCATTAAAATAACGAACCCCATAAGATTTTATCCATTCGTCCACTTTTTCCTGTAACTCTTTTAACTCCATAAAGTACTCGGTTTATAGTCTGTTTTTGGAATCGATTATAATCGTTACCGGGCCATCGTTAATTAGCCCGACTTGCATGTCGGCTCCGAATACGCCGGTTTTGATTTCCTTTTGTAACTCTTTCTGAAGCGATTGAACGAATTTCTCATACAAAGGAACGGAGATTTCCGGTTTAGCTGCGTCGATGTACGAGGGACGGTTACCTTTTTTGGTACGAGCCATTAGAGTGAACTGACTGACTGCTAAAATTTCCCCTGCTGTCTCCAGAATAGAACGATTCATTATTCCGTTTTCATCGTCAAAAATCCGTAAGTTACAGATTTTACTGCTTAGCCATTCAATATCTTCTTCATGATCGTCCGCTTGAATCCCCACGAGAATCATCATTCCCCGTCCGATAGAAGCATGTAGCTGTTGCTGAATAGTGACACTGGCTTGAATAACCCGTTGTATAACTACTTTCATACCTGTTTTATTTGTGGAGCAAAGGTATAATAACTATTTGGAAATTGGAAAACGTGGAAATTAGAAATTAATTTCTTACTTTTGCGCTTGAAAATTGGCTGAGTAGTTCAATGGATAGAACGGAAGTTTCCTAAACTTTAGATTCGGGTTCGATTCCCGGCTCGGCTACAAAACAGAAAGAATCGGAAGAACCCGGTTCTTTTTGTTTTGTTGGAATTTTGAATTCTATGAAAATTCATTTGCGATTACAGAGCACAACTGCTGCATCCTCCGTAATCTTTTCCGGGGTGGCCGTGATATTCCGGATGTCTTTGCAGCCAAACGACAGCATAGGAGCAAGTGGCGATAGGCTGGAGGTGATGTTGCAGGGCATAATCATAAGTTGCTTTTACTAGTTGAGCTGCGATCCCCCGGCCTCCGATTTCGGGGGGGACGATGGTATGACGGATATCCAGTTTGCCGTCCCGGATGATATAAGTGACGTAGGCCGTGTAGCCGTCCACGACTGTCTTAAACAGATTGTCTTCAGGAAGATGTGTGATTTCCATAGTTTGTTTGTTTTTACGAAGATATAAAATATTTTTTAATTGTGGGATATTCGGTATATTTGTCAGAGTGATTTAATAAAACAGATAATCGATAATATAGAAACTATGGAGAATTTTATTTTTCAAAATCCGACCAAACTGATTTTTGGTAAAGGGATGATCGGACAGTTAGCGAAAGAAATACCTGCCGGAAAGCGTATACTGGTGACTTTCGGAGGAGGAAGTGTTCGTAAAAACGGAGTTTATGATCAGGTAAAAGAAGCTTTAAAAGGATTTGAGGTGACGGAATTTTGGGGGATCGAGGCTAACCCGAAGATCGAGACGCTGCGTAAGGCTATCGAATTGGGAAAAGAGAAAAAGGTAGATTATTTATTGGCTGTCGGCGGTGGTTCGGTGATCGACGGTACGAAGCTGATTTCTGCCGGTATCTTGTATGAAGGCGATGCCTGGGATTTGGTGTTGAAAGGTTGTGAGAAGCACACTTTACCTTTAGGAACAGTCCTGACCTTGCCGGCTACGGGTTCGGAAATGAATAGCGGAGCTGTGATCTCCCGGAAAGAAACAGCCGAAAAATATCCTTTCTATTCTAATTATCCGGTTTTTTCTATTCTTGATCCGACGGTTACTTATACTTTGCCTCCTTATCAGGTCGCTTGTGGAATCGCCGATACTTTTGTGCACGTCATGGAGCAATATATGACCACTCCGGGACAATCCCGCCTCATGGACAGATGGGCGGAAGGAATTGTCCATACTTTAATAGAGATCGCTCCCGAGGTTCTTCGTAAACAGGATAATTATGAGCTGATGTCCGAGTTTATGCTTTGTGCTACAATGGGACTCAATGGCTTTGTTGCTATGGGAGTACGGCAGGATTGGGCCACCCATATGATCGGTCATGAACTGACGGCTTTACATGGTTTGACCCACGGAGCAACATTGGCTATCGTCCTACCGGGATTATGGCGTACATTGAAACAGAAAAAAATGGCTAAACTCGTGCAATATGGCGAACGGATCTGGCATATCGATCAAGGAACCGATGAAGAAAGAGCTGATAAGGCGATTCAAAAAACAGAAGAATTTTTCAAAAGTCTCGGATTACCTACTCGCTTAGGGGATGCCGGAATCGGGGAAGAGACAATTCTCGAGATTCAGAAGCGTTTTACGCAACGTCAGGTCGCTTTTGGAGAAGATCGGGATGTAACGGCTGAGGTTGCCGGACAAATACTCGAAAATTGTAAATAATCCGTCAGTAATCGTATGAATAAAAAGGTGTCCGGTTTACCGGGCACTTTTTTGTAAAAAATATTTTTTAATGGAGGTATTATCCTGTTGTTGTAAAAATTCCGGGCTTTCCGATGAATTTCCGGCTTCTTTTGTTAATTTAGCAGCTTTCTAAATTGAAAGGAGATGATGTATACGATTGAACAACTTCGGGAAATTATTAAGGCTGAATTAGATAAGCAAGAATATGTAGAAGAACCTTATTCTTTGTTCGAACCGATCAAATATATTATGGAAGACGGGGGAAAGCGACTTCGGCCTGTACTGACTCTGATGGCGTATAACCTGTACCGGGACGATATCGGGAAGGCTTTAAAATCTGCTATCGGGATTGAGATTTTCCATAATTACACCTTGTTGCACGACGATGTCATGGACGATGCCGAATTACGCCGGGGACGTCAGACTGTCCATAAAAAATGGAATAGTAATGTGGCTATTTTGAGTGGTGATGCTGCGGCTATCACGGCTTATAAGTATATCGAGACTTGTGAGGATCCTTATTTACGCCGGGTAATCGATGGTTTTAACCAGGTGGCGATGGATGTTTGCAAAGGACAGCAATATGACATGGAATTCGAAACCCGGGACGATGTAACGGAAGAAGAATATATCCAGATGATCTACCTGAAGACTTCTGTATTGATTGCCGGAAGTATGCGTCACGGTGCTTTGATTGCCGGCGCTCCTGAACATGAATACAAAGAGCTCTATGATTTCGGTGGATACCTGGGGTTGGTATTTCAGCTGCAAGACGATTATCTTGATGTCTACGGAGACGTGGAAGAGTTCGGGAAGAAAATCGGTGGGGATATCCTCTGTAACAAAAAGACTTATCTGCTGATCAAAGCTTTTGAGTTGGCTTCTGAAGAAGATAAGGCTTTATTGAAAGAGTGGGTCGTGAAAGAAAAATTCAATCCTCAGGAAAAGATCAAGGAAGTGACAGAAATATACAATCGTTCGGGAGTAAAAGAGGTCCTGAGGGCTAAAGTGGACGATTATCTTGAAAAAAGCCGGATTGCTTTGGATAAAATAGAAGTTCCTGAAGAAAGGAAAGTCCGGTTTTATGAGATGATTGATTTTATCGGAAAACGTAAGAAGTAATATATGTACAACAATAAATTGAAAGCAATTGTCTTGCCGGTGGTTATTGCCTTGGCTATTGTTTTAGGGATGGGGATCAATTCGCTGTTGGATCATAAAGAAGTGCCTGTAAATATGGGGCAGCGGATGATAGGTAGTAAATTGGATTATATTCTGAATATGATCAATTATTCCTATGTGGATTCGGTGGATATACATAAAATCGAGGAAGATGCTATCCCTCAGATATTGAATGATCTCGATCCGCATACGGTTTATATTCCGGCTAAAGATATGCAGCGGGTGAACGAAGAGATGGTGGGAAATTTCGGTGGAGTCGGGGTCCAGTTTTATAAATATCTGGATACGGTGACTGTCGTCAAAGTAGTTCCCGGTGGACCTTCAGAAGCTGCCGGGTTGCAGGATGGTGACCGGATTGTGAAAGTCAACGATTCTATCGTCGCTGGCCGGAATATGAATACGGATAAAATCATGTCTCTGATGCGGGGAGAAATCGGTACCGACGTACAGCTTACGATTGTCCGCCGTGGAGAAAAACAGCCGTTGATCAAAAATATCACCCGGGGAAGTATTCCTATCAAAAGTGTGGATGTGGCTTATATGTTCGACGATACGACCGGGTTTATCAAGGTGAAAACCTTCGGGATGAATACTTATGATGAATTTATGGCTTCTCTGGCTAAGCTTGAAGGATTGGGAATGAAGCGGTTGATTGTCGATCTGCGCGAGAATGAAGGAGGGATTCTTCCGATTGCAATCCGTATGATCAATGAATTTTTGCCTGAAGGAAAATTGATTTTATATACGCAGGGAAAAGCTTCTCCCCGGATGGATTATAATTCCAATGGCAAGGGGAAATATCAACAATTGCCTTTGACGGTCTTGATCGACGAGGCGAGTGCTTCGGCCAGCGAGATTTTTGCCGGAGCGATACAGGACAATGACCGGGGAAATATCGTCGGACGCCGTTCTTTCGGTAAAGGGTTGGTGCAGGAACAAAGGCTGTTGCCGGATAATTCGGCTTTACGATTGACGGTGGCCCGTTATTATGTGCCTTCCGGCCGTTCCATTCAAAAACCTTATGACGAAGGAAAAGAAAAATATTATACCGATATTTATCAACGCCTGTTGCATGGGGAATTTTCTCAGAAAGATAGTATACATTTTGATGAAAAACTTAAATACCAGACGGTTGGTGGACGTACGGTATACGGTGGCGGCGGAATCATGCCCGATTTGTTCGTACCCGGAGATACGGTCGGTTTCTCCCGTTATTTGGTGGAGGTAAACCGGAAAAATCAGTATTTGTATGATTTCACTTTTGATTTTATGGACCGGCATCGTCAGGAAACTAAAAATATCAAGGATTATAAACAATTACTGAAGTATTTGGATCGTTTCGATCTGGTGAATGAGATGGCGGATTATGCAGCGGCTAAAGGACTGAAACGGGATGAAAAAGGAATCCGGGATTCTTATGATGTTCTCAATTCTTTAATCAAAGCCTTTATCGGGCGGCATGTATTGGACGACGATGGTTTCTATCCGATTCTCTATCAGAATGATGTAACTATAAAGAAAGCGATTGAAGCACAAGGTACAGGGGTACAAGCTGATTGTAAATGACAGGAAAAAAAAGGTATTCCCGGCGTTGGACAAGGCTTATTGGTGGCTTGTTAGGCTTGGGAATTGTTTGGGGGTTTTATGTCTCCCGGACTTCGGATAAAGAAATTGGAGCAGCCTCTTTGCATGAAGCAAAGAGGTTGTTTGAATATACGGAATTGCTTCCTTCGGATGAGGGAGAAATTGTTCGTCATACTTATTATACGCTTAGTTTCAATAGCCGGCATAAACAAGCCAACTGGGTGTATTATATCTTGGGATCGGAAGGAAAAGAAAGGGTGGCCGAGCGTACAGACCGGTTTAGGGAAGATAAAAAAGTACCTTCCGGATCTGCGAAGCCTTCCGATTACACTAAAAGTGGATACGATCGCGGACATTTATGCCCCGCTGCCGATATGACTCATTCTGCTGAGGCGATGGAGGAAACCTTTTTGATGTCGAATATTTCTCCTCAATTGCCGGTTTTTAACCGGGGAATATGGAAAAGCCTGGAAAAGCAAGTTCGGGATTGGGGAGAGAAAGAACGGATTTATATTGTCACCGGTCCTGTTTTTAAAGACAATAAAGGAAAAATCGGTCGGACTGGAGTTACCGTTCCCGGTTTTTTCTACAAAGTAGTTTATGCTCCCGGGGCCCGGCAAATGATTGCTTTTGTTCTTCCCAATACCCAAGAAAAAAGGCAATTGCGGGATTATGCAGTGACTGTGGATTCCGTAGAACGGCTCACAAACATCGATTTTTTCCCACAATTATCCGATACACTTGAAAATCGCCTTGAAGCGGCGGTCAATTATGACAGTTGGAGATAAGGTTAATCCAGCAATCGGTCGATGACCTCGCACATTTTCCCGAATTCTTCCGGATCGTAGAGACGGGTCATGAAGACTATCTTGCCTTGTTTATCGATAATGATATTTCGGGTGACTCCGGCTCCCTGGGCAGCAAAGGAGTAAAAGGCTTTACCTTCGGGGTCTAAGGTCAATGGATAAGTGATTTTTAAATCCTTGCCAAACTGTATTGTCTGTTCCCGGTTTTCTTTCAGATCGATACCGATCAGGGCAAAATGAGGATTATTTTTGTGTTTCAGCCAAATGTCTTTTTCGATGAAAGGCATTTCTTTACGGCATACTCCGCACCAACTGGCTGTAAATTGTAACATGACGATTTTACCGCGGAAATCGGATAGCTTTTTCCGGGTTCCGTCCGTATAAGTGATAGTAATGTCGGGTGCTTTATCACCCACTTTTACGATATAACCCCGATCGTCATTTTGGGTATAACCGAAATGACTTAACGTCAGGCAAACAAATAGCATGAAAAAATATTTCATAAAATGAATTTTAAAGGTATGATTACCAGGCAAAGCTATAAATAAAACAGGACTTTTAGCGGTTTACTGTTATTTTTTCGGTATTTTTCATACTCAATTCTTCAATTTATAAAAATAAAGACAAGGGTTATCGTCCTCCTTAATATTTAGAGCCCACTCTTGAGCCAAATCAGGTATTTTTCCTTTTTGTTCCCGGTAGGAAACAAGAAATGATGCTTCTGTAAAATTTACCATATACTCGTCAGTCATATAAACAGGCGAACTTCCAAAAATATTCCAGTAATATTTATTAGGCCATGGCACGCCGAATCGGAAATCCTTTGTCTCATTATCAATGATACACAAATTGATATGATGATTGTGCACGAAACTGAAGACAGTCCTCTTTGGGGTGATAAAAAGAGAAGAGCAGCCATACACAACAGGAGAATGCAAAACCCCTCCTGTATTTTCCCTATAATTATTGGTTTGCTGGTAGGAATAGGTGTGCCATTCTTTGGGAAACATGTATTTTTTCCCATAATCAATGCTTGCAATGATACGGCAAGTGTCAGGAGTTAATTCATAGATGTTATATTCGTATCGAAATGATGCATACACTTTGTTATTACAACTTGTCCAACAACGTGTATTGTTACCGACCCCTTCTTGCTGTTTAGGAAACTGTTTATAACATTTGACCAATCTGTTTTCTTTTTTGTCATATACCCCCACATTATATCGGTTCCGGTTCCAAAAATTGTAATAGACATAGATATAATTCGAATCGGTCGTAATTCTTTGAGTAGGATATCCTGTTGCAAATGACTTTTGGTAAACACCGTTCAGATCATAGCACATAACCTTGTTTCTTCCGCTCCCTACTGTCACGTATATCAGGCTGTCGTCAATATGAAAATCAGACAGTTCGTAATATTCCTCCGGTCCTCTGCCAATATCGTCGATTTTGTTTATAAATTTTCCTTGTCTACTGAAAATGAATATAAAATCCTGTTCGTTATCCAACAGATACAGTTTATCATCCGCAATTTCCAGTTTGTCAATTGGGGAAATCAGGCATTCCGGAGTTGTTTCCAGGGGCACTATTTCTTTCCCACAAAACAGCGAATCGGCAAATAAGGGTTTATCCCCGGATGTCAGAGGAATATTGATTTGAAATATATCGGAATCCTTTTCATTCTGTCTGTCTTCATTACAACCGAAAACGATAATACCGGCTAAAAACAAAATTCCTATCCTAATGCAATATTTTATATTAGACATAATCATAGCATTTTGACCATAATTGAAGTCGGGAATCTCCCGACTTCACAAATTATTATTTCATATCTAACCAAAATTTTGCACAAGTGTGAGGTTTACATAAAAAAGTGCCATTCAATTCACAATCTCTTGTGACTCC
>ENA-UOJV01002146-UOJV01002146.1-human-gut-metagenome-genome-assembly--contig:-C82-NODE-2146-length-17442-cov-6.246794_pt1 | contig 17442 bp, 13 predicted proteins | sample MGYA00242356_ERZ723903 | MGnify/ENA metagenome assembly ERZ723903
AGAACCGGAAGCGACCGAAGAACCTGAGGTTGTGGAGGAACCGGAAGCGACCGAAACGCCCGTGCCGACGGAAACGCCGATTCCCACGGAAACGCCGATTCCCACGGAAACGCCGATTCCCACGGAAACCCCGGCTCCGACAGAAACGCCGATTCCTGTGGAAGAGCAGCAGCGCGAATTGCCCGCTATCCTGATGCAAATCGAGGATGAAGGGTTTGCCTATGTCAAAACGGCGGGCGACGGCGTAAAGCTGTATGCCGACGCGTGGATGGAACGCAGGATCGGCACGCTGGACGGCGGCCAGAGTGTGCTGCTGGCGCTTGACTATGAGGAAATCGAAGAAAATCGCTTTGCGGTCTATGTCGTCTTCGCGCATGACGGCGATGTGATGGAAGGCTATGTGCGCCTGAGCGGACTGGACCCCCAGACGATGGACGGCGAAGTCTTTATCCGGGAACACGAAAACAGCGCGGTGAAGTGCGACGATTATCCGCTGGTTAACGTCGCGTTTACGCCGAAACAGGCGGAAAAAGAGAAAGAAGAGACGGCGGGCGCGGAGAAGAAAGCGGATGCTTCGACAAAAGGCGGCGCAGAGGAAACGGCTGCGCCCGAAGCGACCGTCACGCCGGAAATAACGGCTGTGCCCGAAGCGGCTGCTACGCCGGAAATAACGGCTGCGCCTGAAGCGACCGTCACGCCGGAACCGACAGCCACGCCGGAATGCACGCCCGAACCTACCGAAGAGCCGCTTAACCTGCCGCCGATTCCCGATCAGATTGAGCGGAACGGTTAAGCTTATGTGCGCACGGCCGAGCTGGAAGTCAAATTGTACACGGATGAGAACCTGGACGAGCAGTTTGCCTCCATTTATGAAAAGGGCGCTGTGCTGCTGGCCGACGGGTATGCCGAGCGGGCTTCCGCCAAGAATTACGCTCTGCACGTCTATGCCTTCGATGGGGAAGACGTGGTGGAGGGCTTCGTGAGCCTGAAACGCATGATTCAGTCGCCGCTGGATTCGGATTTGGAAAGCGGCGCGGCCGACGTGGACGGCCTGCCGGTGGCTGAAACCAGCATTCACTGGAAAAAGAACGCCGCGCCGACTCCGACACAGACCCCAACCCCGACGTTAACGCCGGAACCGGCGCAGACGCCGGAGTCGACGCAGACGCCGGAGCCGACGCAGACGCCGGAGCCGACGCAGACGCCGGAGCCGACGCAGACGCCGGAGCCGACGCAGACGCTGGAACTGACGCAGACGCCGGAGCCGACGCAGACGCCGATTGCGACGCTGGAAGCGAAAACCGCGCAGAACGGCAAAAAAGCGGAGCAGCTGGCGGACGGACAGCCGGAAGCCACGGACGGCGAGGCGGATGCTGATGATGGCATTGCGCTTCCGATTATCAGGAATCCGGAACGGCCTGTGGTTGTGAATCCGGGCGAACTGCCGGCACAGGAGCAGCCGGAAGCCACGGACGGCGAAGCGGATCGCGATGACGAAGCGGAGCTTCCGATCATCAAAAATCCGGAACAGCCTGTGGTCGTGAATCCGGGCAAACTGCCGACCGAGGAGCAGCCGGAGGCGACGGACGGCGAAGCCGAACCGGAGCAGAAGCCGGAAGAAAAACCGGCAGAAAAGCCGAATGAGCAGCCGACGCAGCTGCAAGTCAACGTGTTGATCGACGCGTCGAATGGGCTGGCGTATGAGGGCGGCGAAATCGGGTTTATCGCGGCGGTTTCCGGCGCGGAACCGGACGAGCTGCTGTTCCAGTGGCAGTATTCCGAAGACGGCGAAAACTGGGAGGATATTGCCGGCGCGACCGGACAAACCCACGAGGAAACCGTGACCCCGATGAACGCGAACGGCTATTGGCGCGTTCTGGTCAAAAAACAGGCGGAAACGCAGAAGGGAGAATAACCATGGGCGAGATGAAACGCTTTTTCAGCCTGATGATGGCGGTTATTCTTTTGATGTGCGCCGCAGTGCCCGCCGCCGCAGAGGAAGGAGCGGAGATCATATCTCCGTCTGCGCGGATCAATTTCAGAAGCAGCGCGCAGAACACGAAAAATGTCGGCAACAACGGCATGGGCGGATTGCTGACCGACGTGGTGATTGTCGATGAAAACGGCAAAGACGTGACGAGCGGGCCGGTTGAGGTCGGGCAGAAATACACGTTCAAGTTCGATTTTAAAGAGGACGGAGAAAACAAGCAGTTTGTCGAAGGCAAACTGACGTATCGTTTTCCGGAAGGGCTGACGTTTGAAAACGTCGCCAGACAACCGGTAAAGGACAGCACCGGAAACATCGTCGGTTATTACGAAATCGCCAACAACGAATTGACGTTTACGCCGCGCTATACCAGCGACGGCAGGCAGTACTACGACGAAAGAACGAGCGAGCATCCGTACAGCTTTATCGACGTGACGGATGCGTCGCTGGGCTTCGACTTTAAGGGTGAGTTTAAAAACGCTTCCGAGGGCGAAAATTCAAGCTTTGAGTTCGGCGCGGGTAAAACGATCACCATCAAGGTGAATCCGGAAAACAAAGAAAGCAAGGCCGAGGTCGTCAAGACGAGCGAAAAGGCCGAGCAGGGCGGAAGAAAGGGCATCGCATACGCCATCGATGTGAACGTTTCCGGAACGGACGATCCGACGATCCTGAAGGTTTGGGATGCGCCGGGCGGAAACAACAAATCCGTTCTGGATTGGAGCGCGCTGCTGGGCGATGGCTGGACGAATCAATTCGAGGTTGTCAGGGTATCCGCAGACGGCAAGACGGAAACGGTGGTGGACGGCGAGGATTATACGCTGACCCGAAACACCAACAACGGCGAATACACGGGCTTTGAGTTGGAATTTGACGAAAACGTCGTCAAGACGGGCGATCATTATCGGATTCGCTACTTCGTCCCGATCGACGAAGCGGAGCTCGCCAAGCACGCCGACCGCGTATACGTCGGCTCGAACAACGTCTGGGCGGAGGTGGACGGCAAAAAGGAGCACGCATGGAGCGGCGACCAGACGTTTGACGGCACAAAGGAGATCGCCAAGCAGGCCACGGGCACGAACCGCGAGAACCAGACGATCAACTGGAAACTGACCGTCGGCAACGGAACGACGGATATCGCGGGGAAGATCGTGACGGACGAATGGATGATCCCGGCGGACGTTCAGCAGATCATGCTGAGCGACGAGGCGGAGTTTACGATCAAACTGTATGACAGCTTTGACCATGAAACCAAAACCATCAAGGTGAAAAAAGGCTCGGCAGACTTCGCAAAGTATTTCACCGAAACGAGCGCGAACGGGTTCAAGTTCAAAGTGCCTTCCGACGAGGACACGGTGAAGCGCTGCACGGTGGAGTATCAGACGAAGATCGAGCGGGAAGTGGGCAATGGAAACACCATCACCGTGACCAACACGGCGCGGGACGAGCAGGGAAATGCCGACAGCGGAAGCGGGAGCTTGCAGCCGCCGCCCGACGTTGAAACGCCGATCCAGAATATTCAGAAGGAAGGCAAAATCGTCGGCGATCACATCCATTATCGGTCTATGCTGACGATTCCCGCAGATCGAATCGGAAAGCATGTCTTCCTGACGGATAAAATCCAGATTACTCAGTATCAAAACGACGAAAACAGCACGCTGGGCGACGTCGATTTTGTGCCGAGAGTGGAAGACGTGACCATTCGGGCCAAAGGAAAGAATGACACGGACTACGTCGATATCACGACGAAAGGTTACACGTTCAGGATCGTCGAGCAGACGTGGACGAAGGGTCTGTTTGAGCTGGGCTTCAACTGGCCGGAGGGACAGAACGCGATTTGGCAGTGGCAGCCCGCGGAAGACGTCGATTTGATCATCGAGTATGATGTGCCGCTGAGCGCGGAGGTTTATCGAAACGGCCAGAAGCTCGGCACGATCGCGGACGTGGACAGCGGCTACATCACCAACCACATCCGGGAAGGCTGGAACGGAACGCCCGCTTTCAGCTCGATTCCCAGAACCAAATCGGTGCGCAAGTGGGTCGGCGACGTCAACCACACGGACGGCACGATTGAATACTTCATCGAGGTGAACGGTGACTTTGGCAACGGCCTGGTCGGCGTGACGGAACCGCTGAAGGATCGGTTTGACGCCGGTCTGGAATACGTGAATAACTCCTTTACCATCAGCATGAAGGTGCGGGAGGGAAACTATATTGCCGCGCACAACGAGCTGATTGTGACGGGCATCAATCCGACGCTCAACGGGAACGAATGGACGTTTGACTGGAACGTGGACGGCGCGACGGTGAAGTGGAAGCAGTATGGAACCGACGCGAAGTTCTCCGATATTTTGAATATTGGAGAGGGCAGCCGGTGGTACAACGCGCCGTATAAATGGCCGAACCAGAGCGACGGAAGCGATACGTATCCCAGCCTGACGTTCTCGTACAAGCTCAAGGTTCGTGATTACGGCGAGAAAGAGCCGAACACCCAGCTGACGTACAACAACACGGCAATCCTGGGACATGCAACGGCTGGCGCAACATCCACCATCACCACGCCCGGCATGCTGAGCAAAGACATGCAGGATGTGGACGGCATGGCGAAAGCTGTGATCACGGCCAACCTGCTGGGCAGAAAGCTCAACAACGGCAGCGACGTCACGCTCGAAGACACGATGACGAACCTCATGCCGGTATTGAGCTCGATCAAGGTCGAGACGCGGGAAAACGGTCAGTGGACGGATCTGGACACAGAAGCATGGTCGTATACGTACACGATCGACAACGAACGCAATCAGGAAAAGCTGGTCTTTACCCTGCCGGATGAAAAACCGATCCGGATTTCGTATGACGCCTATCCGAAGAACAAGAATGCGGACGATCAATACGAAGTATCCAATAAGGCGGTGCTCAAGGGCGAACAGGAATACACCGAGGAAAAGAAAATCAGTGTGTCTTCCAACTCCGGTCAGGCGAGCGGCTCCAACCACTTCCTGACGATCCGCAAAGTCAACGGAGAGACAAAGCAAGCCCTGAAAGGCGCGAAATTCAGAATCGAGCGTTTCAGTGTTGCCCAGAAAACGTGGCTGAGTATTACGCCGGATCAGGCAACGCAGGAATTGTTCGTCAGCGACGAAAACGGCAATGTCCACGTGACGTATATCAACGACGAGGGAGACGGCACGATCCGCGCGCTCATGACGGATACGCTGTATCGGATCATCGAGGATACGCCCCCAGCCGGATTTGAGGGGATGGATAAGCCGATCTACTTCGATTTTGAAAACAAAAAGAGCAGGGAAGAGGTGCTGCAAGAAGCGGTGAACGTCGGCATGACGGATGCCGTGACGGCGGACAAGATTCTGAGCATGCACCACGAAAAGACGGTCGAGGTGCCCAACGAGCCGAAGAAGATCAACTTCGCCTTGACCAAACGGGACGCGGACGGCGCGGCGCTCCCCGGTGCGGAATTCAAGCTGACCCGGCTGGACGAAGCCGGAAACCGCACGGATACGATCCTAACGGCGGCGAGCGGAGAGGCCGGCGAGGTGCGCTTTAACGACTTGCAGGCAGGCAGGTATCTGCTTGAAGAAACCAAAGCGCCGGAGGGTTATATGCTTTCCGGAAAGACATGGACGGTGTCTGTCGGCACGGATGATGCAATCACCGTGACGGATGAAAACGGCACGGTTGCCGCCCCGTATGCGTTTACCAACCGACGCGTTCCGGATCTGCCGAATGTCGGCGGAAGCGGCACAATGCATTATGCGCTGCTTGGTCTTGCGCTGATGGTGGCATCGGTCGCGGCGGCTTATGCACTGGCGAAAAAGAAAAGGGGACAACGGATTTAATCCGTTAAAATGAATCGCAATTCAAAGAAAGGAAGATATGAAAATGAAAAACATGAAGACATGGCTGAGCGCGCTGCTGGCGGTTATGATGCTGCTGGCGATGACGGGAATCGCGATGGCGGACGCCGTTCCGACCGGATCGATTACCGTGGAGAACCTGGAACCGGGCGAGACGGTGACGATCTATCAGGTCATCGAGATTGAACCCGACGGCACGGCCGCCCTCAAAGACCCGAAGTGGGTGAGCGGGATTCAGGCGTGGATCACAGCCAACTATTCCGAATATGCCGACGCGGCGAATCTGCCCGCAGACGGAAGCGCGACGGTGTCCAAATCGACGTTTTACAACGCGCTGTCCGGACAGCTTGCAAGCCTCACCGCGGTGAAGAACGAGCCGGTCACCGCGACGACGTACACGGTGGAAAACCTGCCGATCGGCAGCTACATGGTGCTGGTCATGGGCGGCGAAAAGGCGCATGAAGCGTATCTGACGAGCATCCGGGCTACGAAGTATGACTTCGACAAGGCGGAGTGGGTCGTGGAAAGCGGCGTGGTGAACGCCGCGGCCAAGTGCAAAACGCCGAACGTTGAAAAGAAAGAAGACAAGACCACCGCGGCCATCGGCGATAAGGTGACGTTTACCGTCGATTCCGACGTGCCGACCTACCCGGCGAGCGCTTACAACGTGGCCTATGAGCTGGAAGATATCATGGCCGAGGGCCTGACCTTCAACGACGATCTGAAAGCATACGGCATTAACGCGAACGGCAAAAAGGAACTGACGCCGGACACGGAGTTCAAGGCCAACTACACGCAGTCGACGACCGACGGCAAAACGAAGATTTTCAAGCTGAAATTTGATTATTCGCTGATTAAGGATTATACGCAGATTGAACTGGTCTATTCCGCAACGGTCAACGAAAAGATCAAGATCGGCAGCAACCAGAACACCAACGAAGTGAAATTCACGTATGACCACAAGGAAAAGTCGTCCTACACCGTGCTCTATTCCTTCGGCTTTGACCTGACGAAGCGCGCCGATTCTGAGGCGGGCGAGCTGCTTGCGGGCGCGGAATTTGAGCTGAAACAGGATGGCAGGGCGCTCAAGTTTAAAAAGCTGAGCGACGGACATTATGCGGTTGACCCGGCGGGCGAAACGAAGCTGGTGACGGGCGAGAAAGGCGAGATGAAGGGCAAAATCATCATCGATGGCCTGAACGTCGGCGATTACACGCTGAAAGAGACCAAAGCGCCGGACAACTTCAACCTGATGCAGGGCGAGAAAGACGTTATCATCACGCAGAACAGCGACGCACAGGAGAAGCATCTGCTTGCCAACACGAACGACAAGGAGAACAGCAAGTCCGCCTACTGGTATCAGACGGTTGTGGATAAGCGGATTTCCGGCCTGCCGGCGACCGGCGGCATGGGCACCACGATCTTCATGGTGGCGGGCATTGCCGTGATGGCGTGCGCGGTCGTCGCGTTGATGGTCGTGCTCAAGCGCCAGAAGCGCAGCGAGGGCTGATCGTTCATCAAACAAAACGCGCCGCGCGAAAACGGGTTTCGGGCGGCGTAAGGAGCAAACATGAAAAAAGCTTTACCTGTGCTGGCGGTTGTGCTGATCTTTGTGCTGGGGCTGGGCATCATGCTCTATCCCGCCGTCGCCAATTATCTGAACGCGCAATCGCAGACGGTTGCTATCGATCAATATGAAGAAGCGGCCAGAGCGAACACAGCTTATTACGAGAGGCTGCTGGAGCAGGCGCAGGCGTTTAACGAAGGCGTTTTGAAGCGGGGCACGCTGGCCGTGATGACCGAGGCGGAAAAGGCGGAATACAATTCGCTGCTCAACCTCAACGGCGATGGCGTGATGGGTTATATCGAGATCCCGAAGCTGGATCTGCGGCTTTCCATCGCACACGGCACGGATGAGGATGTGCTGCAAAAGATGGTCGGCCATGTAGAAGGCACGTCCCTGCCCGTCGGCGGCGAGAGCACCCACGCGGTGCTCTCTGCGCACCGCGGTCTGCCGACGGCCAAGCTGTTCAGCGATCTGGATTTGATGCAGGTCGGCGACCGATTCACGATTTACACACTGAATCAGGCGCTCATCTATCAGGTGGATCAAATCACGGTGATTCTGCCGGAAGAGATTGAGGCGCTGGCCATCGAGCCGGGGAAGGACTATGTGACGCTGATGACCTGTACGCCGTATGCGGTCAACACGCATCGGCTGCTGGTGCGCGGCATCCGCGTCACAGACGACGCGCCGACACCGGAACCGGAGAGTGAGCCGGAAAAGGAGCCGCTCGATGCGCGCAGAATGCTGCAAAACGTGGTGCTGCCTGCGACGGCAGGCATCCTGTTTGTGATCATGACGGTGCTGCTTCTGAAAGTCGTCCGGGGCGGCAGGCGGAAAAAATAAGGGATGGTGGGAAGAATGACGAAACGGATTCTCGCAATCGGCGCGGCCCTGCTGCTTTGTCTGCTCTGCGTATGCGCATGGGCAGAAGGGGAGAACTGCCGGCTTACCCTGACGCTTGCCTTCGGAGAGCAGCCGGTGGAGGGCGCGGAGTTTTCGCTCTACCGCGTCGGCGAAATGCAAATGAGCGGCGGCGCGGCGGGCTTTGTGCCGCTGGCGGCGTATGCGAAGGTGTGCGCGTCTTTTGACGGAATGACGGCTTCACAGAATCGGCAATACGCCGAACAGCTGGCGGCCATGGTGGATTTGAATGCGCCGAACGCGCGCGCCCGAACGGGAAAAGACGGCGGCGCGAGCTATGAAAACCTGACGGCGGGCATGTATCTGGCCGTGCAGACGGGCGCGAGCGGACAGGCACAGGCGTTTGAAACCTGCAAGCCGTTCCTCGTTTCCCTGCCGACGGCAGATCCGGAGTCAGGTGAATGGTCAAATGAGCTGGCGATCCGCGCGAAAGCTGAACCTACGCCTAGTCCGACGCCTACGGCAACCCCGACGGCCACGCCGACCGCAACGCCTACGGCCACGCCGACCGCAACGCCTACGGCCACGCCAACCGGAACGCCGACGCCCACGCCGACGCCCACGCCGACTGCAACGCCGACGGCCACGCCGACCGGAACGCCGGGCACTGAGCAGACGCCAACGCCGACACCGGTCCGGACGGCCACGCCTGTGCCGACGGCTACGCCGACGCCCAGTCCGACTCCGACGGCCGCGCCGACCGAGACGCCCGAACCGACGGACGCGCCCACACCGACGCCAACGCCCAGGCCAACCCCGGCGCCTACGCCCATCCCGGAAGTGGAAGTGAACGTGGAGGTGCACAAGGTTTGGGCGGACGAGGCCAATGCGTCGGGCTTCCGCCCATCGGTGATTACGCTGTCGCTGTATCGCAAATACGCGGATGAAGAGGCGTTTCCGGATGCGCCGCTTGTCTCCGTCGCGATTTCCGGCGAGGGCGACGAGTGGAATTTCACTTTCCGCAACATGCCGCATTTTGATGTGGACGGGCGGGAATATGTCTATGATGTGCGCGAAGAGCCTGTGACGGGCTATGCCGCTTCGTATCAGGACGGCGTGATTGTCAACACGCGCGAAACGCCCGTGCCGGGCGCGTCGCCGTCGCCTACGCCGCTCGTCACGCCCATTCCGAATGTCACGCCGAGGCCGGATAACCCGATTGCGCTGATGTACAGCGATGGCGAGTGGATTTATCTGGATGAATACGGCATACCGCTTGGCACCCTGCCGGTGCCTAAGACGGGGGACGAAAGCGACTTGCTGCTCTATGCGGGCGTCGGTCTGCTGCTGCTCTTCTGTGCGGGCGCGATGGGCTTTGCGCTCTATCGCCGCCGCAGGCATGCTTGATGCGTAAAAAAACAGGGGCAATCTGCGGATTGCCCTTTTCTGGTTGAGAGGAAAGCGCCATGAAGCAAAAACGACCGTTTACAACCGGGGAAAAGCTGATGACAGCGGTGATGGCGCTGTGTCTGGCGGCGGCCTGCGTGATGGGCGTGCTCTTTTTCCGCGTGACGAGGGAGAACAGCGAGGCGGAGAAGGAGCAGGTTCTGCTTGAACAGGCCGTGTTGGCGACTGCCGCGCCGACTGCGCGGTTTGAGCCTACGAAGCAAGAGCCGCAGACGACCGTTCCCCATCGTTCCCCGGCGGCACGGACGGCGGAACCGACAGAAACAGCTGCACCCCAGGAAACGGCAAAAGAGAGCGCCGAAGAGACTGAGCAGGAGAGCGGCGGGGAAACCGAACCGCTTGAAGAAGAAAACGTCGAGGAAGAAGATCCGACGCTGCTTGCGATCCTCTACGCGGAACAACAGGCTAAACTCAGCGCGACAGCCGCGCCAATGCCGACAGCTGTGCCAACGCCGACAGACACGCCAAAGCCGACAGCCGCGCCAAAGCCGACAGCCGCGCCCGTCCTGACGAGTACGCCCGGTACGACGGGTATACCCGGCGCGACCGATGCGCCCATCTTGCCGGATTTGCCAAACCCGGCGGATCAACCAGGCGTGATGAGCGTGCCAAGCTCGACAAAAGCGCCGACCGCGACAGCTACGCCGGAACCGACAGGGATTCTGCGGGCGACGCTGCGTCCGCCGGAAACGCCGACCCCCGAACCGACGTTTACGCCAACGCCAAAGCCAACGCCCGCGCCGACGGTCACGCCGACAGCGGAGCCGCCCAAAGTGGGTACGGCGGTACAGCAGACGATGCGGTACAGCGTGGATTTTGACAGTCTGCGCGCCATCAACGGGGACGTTGTCGGCTGGCTGCTGCAAGAAGGAACGGAAATCAACTTCCCGATTGTGCAGGGCGAAGATAATGAATACTATCTGAATCACCTGTATACGGGTGCGGTCAACCGAACCGGGGCGGTCTTCGCCGACGCGAATAACTCGCCGTATTTCTCCGATATGTGTACGTATCTCTACGGCCACAACCGCAAAAACGGCAGCATGTTCGCTTCGATTCCCAATTACATGGATCATGATTATTATGAAGAGCATCCGACGCTGACCCTCATCACGCCGTATGAGGATTATATCGCGGAGGTTTTCGCCTGTGTGCGCGAGTCCACCGAACAGGATCAGACCTGGCGCGTCAGGCAGTTCGGCAGGCGCGCGGAATACGACGAATTTGTGCAGAGCATTTTGGAACGATCTACGCTCGATACGGGCGTTGTGCCCAAGTGGGGCGATCAGCTGCTGGCGCTGTGTACCTGCACCAACGAAGTGCATGAGGATCGCTACATCGTCTTCGCGCGCCTGCGCCCGATTGTCTACGCCAGCGACGAAAGCGTTTCCGTCATGAAGATGGAGATGGATGCCATTCAGGGCACGAGCCACACGGTCCATGTGCCGGGGCGCGGCGAGATGCAGTATTACGCGCAGAACGACCCGGTTTGGGCGCGCATGCGCTATGAGACGCGAGGCTCCAATCAGGCGCGTATCTTTGGCCAGGGCGGCTGCGGTCCGACGAGCATGGCGATGGCGATCGCCAACCTTGTGCCGGAGGAAAGTCTGGGCGGGCTTGCGGCCTATGCCAAGATGAAAAACGGATTCACATTCTGCACCTGTTCGGTGAATCAGTATTACTGCAACCACACGCACGCGCAGTATAGATTGGAAACACCGGCGGAATTTAAGCGCTACCTGCCGGTTGCGATGGCCAGCTTTGCCACGGGCAACAACATCTGGGGCGAAAACTCCCGCGCCGATGGCGGCGGAACAAGCACCGCGTTTATGAAACGCGCGACTGAGGCCTACGGTCTGTATTTCACGCTGACCAAAGACCGAGACGCGGCGCTTTCCGCGCTGGAGGACGGCGCAATGGTCGTCGCCTCAACCGGCGGCGCGTCCAGCCCGTTTACAGGCGGCGGCCATTACCTGACCCTTGCCAGCGTATATGAGGGCAAAGTGTATATCCTCGATCCGTATCTGAAAACGGATTACAGCAAGACCGATAAGCGTCATCTGCTGACCCAGATCGAGCCGGGGCTGCTGGAAGCCGACCTTGAGGATATCGACGAGCTGCTGCTGTATACGTTTTATATCATCGATACGAAGGAACATTAAGCGGCCTGAGGCCGCCTGCACTTCCGACAGAGTAATCCCAAATTCAAAATTTTCTACACGAGGCCGGGGAAAAGAAAAAGCAGAGATTTCCGCATGCCATATGCAGGAACACTCTGCTTTTCTTTGAAAAGATGGATAGGAAATGTTTTTTACATGTATCGCGCAGCGATACGCAAAATGGGAAATCCAAGAACCTCAGGTTCCTGAAGGGGTTTGGGGCAGAGCCCCAACCGTTTTTCCTAACGCGCCGCGAAGGAGCAGAAGCCCCACCGCATCCGCGATGAACCAGCCGATCGGAATTGCCAGCCAGATGGCCGTCACGCCGAAATGCGGCGCAAATGCGTAGGCCAGCACGACGCGCAGCCCCAGCGAAATCACCGTCAGCACGACGGACATGCCCGCCTGTTCCAGCCCACGGTAGATGGCGTAAAGCAGGAAGAGCAGGCCGATGCCGACATAGAACACGCCCTCGACGCGCAGATAGTGCGCGCCGATATCCAGAATTTCGGTTTCGCCAGGATCGATGAACAGCGTCAGCAAAGGCCGCGCAAAGACGAAGATCAGCGCGGAAACGACGGCACAGAAGGAAAGCGAAAGCAGCGCGGCTTCGCGAATGCCCTGTTTCACGCGATCAGGCTTGCCCGCGCCTGTGTTCTGCGCGACGAAGGTCGCAAAACCGTTGGCAAAATCCTGCGCGGGAGAATAGGCGAACGAGTCGATCTTCACGCCTGCCGCGAACGCCGCCATCGTCGCGATGCCGAAACTGTTGACCAGACTCTGCACAAGCAGAATGCCGAAATTCATGATCGATTGCTGCACGCTCGTCAGCACGCTGACGCTCGCAATGCGGCCCAGCAACGGACGATCCAGCCGAAAGGTCGCCCGGCTCGGCCGAAGGGCAGGGAGGCGGAGCGCAAAGTAAAGCACAATGCCCGCGGCGGAAAGCCCCTGCGCGATGACCGTTGCCAGCGCCGCGCCGGAAACGCCCCAGTGGAAGACGATCACGAACAGCAGATCGAGCGCGATGTTCACTACCGTGGAGAGCAGCAGGAACAGCAGCGGCGCAAAGGAATTGCCGACGCTGCGCAGAACCGCCGCAAAGAAATTATAGAGGAACGTGAAGAAAATGCCCGCGAAGATCACCAGCAGGTAGCTGGTGATATCCGGCACGGCTTCCTGCGGCACGCGGAGCAGCGAGATGAACGCGTTCAGCAGCGCATAGCTGAGCGCCATCAGCAGCAGAGACAGCGCCGCGATGAGACAGAAGGCGTTGGTCATGGCGGTTTTCAGCTTCTCCGTATTGCCCTCGCCGTAGAGCTGGCTGAACACGACGCCGCTGCCCATGCACAGGCCGAGAATAAGGCTGGTGAGCAGGATCATCAGCGAAAACGCGCTTCCAACGGCTGCCAGAGCGACATTGCCCAGAAAACGGCCGACAATCAGCGTATCCGCGACATTATAGAGCTGTTGAAGCAGGTTGCCCGCAATCAGCGGCAGGCTGAAACGGATCAGCCCGGCGCGGATGGAGCCTTGAGTTAAATCTTGCTGCAAAGGAAAGACCTCCCAATATCTTTTGCTAAATCTCTATTATACAGCAAAAAGAGAAAAAGAGAAGAGAACATTTGACGAAAACGGCGGCATGCTGTACAATAAGGCGCGAAAACGGAAAGGAATGAAGCACATGAATATCAAAGCGGCGATTTGGGATTTGGATGGCACGCTGCTCAACACGCTGGACGATCTGGCGGCGAGCACAAACGCGGCGCTGACGGAAAACAGTCTGCCGACGCACACGGTGGACGAGGTGCGCATGTTTGTCGGCAACGGCATCGGCAAATTGATCGAGCGCGCCGTGCCGGATGGACGGGATAACCCGAAGTTTCAAGCGGTTTACGACGCGTTTGTCGCGCATTACGGCGCGCACAGCCGCGACCACACAAAGCCCTATGACGGAATTCTGCCGATGTTGGACGCGCTGGCGGCAAAGGGCGTGAAGCTGGCGATTGTTTCCAACAAAATTGATTTTGCGGTGAAGGCGTTGAGCCGCGACTATTTCGGCAACCGGATGCAGGCGGCGATTGGCGACGATCCGAGCCGCAGACGAAAGCCCGCGCCGGACAGCGTGCTGGAAGCCATGCGTCAGATGGGCGTGACGAGGGAAGAAACCGTGTACATCGGCGATTCGGATGTGGATGTGGAAACGGCGCGCAACGCGGGCGTGGCCTGCTGCGCGGTGAGCTGGGGGTTTCGCTCGGTGGAGAGCCTGAAAGAGGCAGGGGCGGAGCGGATCGCGGCAAACCCGCAGGCGCTGCTGGCCATGCTGGAGGCGCTGTGAAGCCGCCGTATGACGCCGCGCTGGTGCTCGGCGTGGAGCTGGGGGCAAACGATGCGCCGACGGACGAGCTGGCGCGCCGGGTGACGGCGGCGGCGGAAGTCTATCATCGGGGCGCCTGCGCAAAGCTGGTGCTCTGCGGCGGAAAGCTGCCCGGCCACCGTCTGGCAGAAGCGGACGTGATGGCGCGGATGATGACGGCGCTCGGCGTGTCGGAAGAAGCCCTGATTCTGGAAGATCAATCTCAGGATACGATGGAAAACTGCCGCAATGCCACAAATCTGATCGGCAGGAAAAACCGCGTGCTGGTGGTGACGAGCGACTATCACCTGCGCCGCGCGGTGCCGCCGCCCCGGCGCGGGGGGTTGGCCGCGGACGGGCGGGCGGCGAAACTGCCGGACGGAGATGCAAAGCGGCGGCTGATGGAAGCCTGTTATATCTTTGATTTGCTGATGGGCTGGCAGGACGAGGGAAAAGGACGGCCCGCATGGACATATCGGTTATTTGCGCGGGTGTTTGGCGAAAATTAACATTGACAGCTGCGGGAGACGTGGTATAATAAAGTCAACTGAATAGCAAGACCTTTGAGAGATCTTCAGGGCAGGGTGCAAGTCCCTACCGGCGGTACAGCCCGCGAGCCTTTGGGCCGATTCGGTGAGATTCCGGAGCCGACAGTATAGTCTGGATGGAAGAAGCGACATCTCTTTTGACGTTGGAAGAATCAGCCCCTGATCGCTCTGCTTTCAGGGGCTTGTTTGTCAGAATACGAAAAAAAGAGGTTTCAGGTATGTCTCAGAGAAAATCAGGCGGCAGCGCGGTGTTCGTCATGACCCGCTGCGGTATCCTCGCGGCGATGGCCGTCATTCTGTATTACATCGAGATTCCGGTCGTCGCGTTCTACAAGCTGGATTTGTCCACCCTGCCGGCGATTCTGGCGGGCTTTGCGATGGGTCCCCTGCCGGGCGTGGCGGTGGTCGTCATCAAGAATCTGGTGCACATGCTCGGCACGAGCACGGCCTGTGTCGGCGAGCTGGCAGATATCATCATGTCCAGCTGCTTCGTCGTTCCGGCCAGCCTGATTTATCGCCGCCACAAGGACAGAAAGAGCGCGGTGCTTTCGATGCTGATCGGCACGGTGCTGATGACGATTGCGGGTGTGCTGGTCAATTACTTCATTCTCATTCCGGCGTATCAGACGCTGATGAATCTGCCGCTTGAGGTCATCGTCGGCATGGGCACAAAGGTTTGGAGCTATATCGACAACACGGTGAAGCTGGTGATCTTCATCACCGCGCCGTTTAACATACTCAAGGGCACCGTGCTCAGCGTGGTGACATATCTGCTGTATAAGCGCGTGTCGCCGCTGCTGCATCAGAAGAGCGGACGCTGAGAGATCAAGAATAGGAGAAATTCAAGAACATCAGGTTCTTGACGGGGGAAGGAGACAGCGCTCCGTTGTTCCCCACTGTGGTAGTAGGTGAGTCATTTGCTGGAAATCCTTTGTCAAACCGAAAAAGACATGCAGCGCCTTGGCCAAAGCCTGGGCGCTTGCATGCGTGTGGGCGACGTGGTGCTGCTGACGGGCGAAATGGGCGCGGGCAAAAGCGTGCTGACCCGCGCGGCGGCGCGCGCGATGGGCGTGGATGGGCCTGTGCCCAGCCCGACGTTCACCATCCTCAATATCCACGAGGGGCGAACGATGAAACTGTATCATTTTGACCTGTACCGCTTGGCTGATGCGGATGAATTGTACGGTATGGGCTTGGACGAATACATCCCGGCGGAAGACGGCGCGAGCTTCATCGAATGGCCGCAGATGGCGCGGGAAGCCATGCCGGAGGATGCGCTTCATGTGGATATCGCCTATGCCGAGGACGGCGCGGCGCGTGTGGCGCGTTTGACGGCGGGCGGCGCGTTTGACGAGGCGAGAATCGAAGAAATCAGGCGAAGGTTGGAGGCGGACGATGAACATTTTGATGATTGATACATCCGGCCCGGCGTGCGGCGTGGCGATCATGGCGGACGGACGGCTGGTTTATGAGGCGGAGCTGACGCATAAGCAGACGCACAGCCAGCGCGTCATGCCGATGGTGGATGCGGCGCTGCAGATGAGTGATATGACGCTTGAGGATATGGACGTGCTCGGCGCGGTGGTCGGCCCCGGCTCGTTCACCGGTGTGCGGATTGGCGTATCCACGGTGAAAGCGCTTGCGCATGCGGCGGGCAAGCCTTGCGTCGCGGTGGATGCGCTGGAAGCGCTGGCCGCAAACGTGACCGCATTTGACGGCGTGGTCTGCCCGATTCTCGACGCGCGCGCGCAGCAGGTCTACGGCGCGATGTTTAAAGATGGGAAGCGCGTACTGGAAGACGTGGTGGAGAAGCTGGCGCTGTTCCTTGACCGCGTGGAAGCGACGGGCGAGGCGGCGTTGTTCCTTGGCGATGGCGCGCCGGGGTTTGAAGCGGCGATTCGCGAAAGGCTGGGCGACAAGGCGCATTTTGTGAAACCGCAGCACAACGGGCTGCGCGCGGGCAGCGCATGCGCAGTGGCGAAAGAAAGGCTGGAAAAAGGCGAAGCGGCGCTGGATTACATCACGCTGCTCCCACTGTATCTGCGCGCGCCGCAGGCTGAACGCGAGCGCGCCGCGCGGGAAGGAGCGCAGCATGGCTGAGCCGTTTATCCGACCCATTCGCGAGGAGGACGTGAAGCAGATTCACGAAATCGAAAAGGCATGCTTCGCAATGCCGTGGTCGGAGGAATCCATCCTGCATGACGTGAAGGAAAACGTCGTGGCGCGCTGGCTGGTGCTGGACGACGGAAACGGCGGGGTGTTGGCCTATGCGGGCATGTGGTTTGTGCTCGACGAGGCGCACGTGTGCAACGTGGCCGTTCGGCCGGACAGCCGGGGGCTGGGTTACGGCAAACGGATTTTTACCGCGCTGATCGATCTGGCGATGGAAAACAGCATGGCGATGATCACGCTGGAAGTGCGCCGCTCGAACACGATTGCGCAGAACCTGTATCATGCCTGCGGCATGCTGGACGTAGGGTATCGCAAGCGGTATTACGAGGATAATAAAGAGGACGCGCTGATTATGTACCGCGACTTTGTTTATCCCGAAGCGGGCGAAAACGAAGCCTGACGCGACTTAAACCGTAAAAACAGCATACAATTCGGGGGCGGCAGCGCGGGCAATCG
>ENA-UOJV01002148-UOJV01002148.1-human-gut-metagenome-genome-assembly--contig:-C82-NODE-2148-length-17429-cov-8.312709_pt1 | contig 17429 bp, 20 predicted proteins | sample MGYA00242356_ERZ723903 | MGnify/ENA metagenome assembly ERZ723903
GCTGGGCACACGTGTGTGAACAGTAACGGAACATATGAAAATTGTTTTCCATCTCAAATCAAAATCCATCTGAAAAGAAGCTTTTCTCATTCAGAGCCCTTCAGGAAGTGCAGCCACTCCCCAATCTTCTTCTCATACCCATTTTCTGACGGGCGGTAAAATGTGCTGCCCTCCAGTCCATCCGGCAGGTACTGCTGCTTCACATAATGGTTCGGATAATCATGTGCATACTTGTACCCGTCGCCATGCCCCAGCTTCTCCGCCCCGCTGTAATGGCAGTCGCGCAGATGGGACGGCACCGTAAAGTTGCCCTTTAACCTGACCGCCTCCTGTGCCTCATCGACCGCCACATACGCCGCGTTGCTCTTCGGCGCGCTCGCCACATAGGTAGCCGCCTGCGACAGGATAATCCGCGCCTCCGGCAGACCAATCCGCTCCACTGCCAGCGCCGCGCTGACCGCAACCTGAATCGCCTGCGGATCCGCATTGCCGACATCCTCCGATGCACAGATCATGATACGCCGCGCAATAAATTTGATATCCTCGCCTGCATCCAGCATCTTCGCCAGATAATAAACTGCCGCATCCGGATCGGTACCGCGCATACTCTTGATAAACGCTGAGATCGTATCGTAATGGTTGTCCCCCGTCTTGTCATACTTCACGGCACGGCGCTGGATGCACTCCTGTGCTACATCGAGTGTGATGTGAATCAGCCCATCTTCACTCCGTTCCGTTGTGAGAATACCAAGCTCGATCGCATTGAGCGCCGCGCGCGCGTCTCCGCCTGCCATATCGGCCAGAAAATCGAGCGCCTCGTCCGTCGCCTCCGCGCGATAGCTTCCCATACCCTTTTCCTTGTCATGGAGCGCCCGCTCTAAAAGCTCGCGGATATCCGCATTTTCCAACGGTTTCAGCTCAAAAATACGGGATCGGGAAATCAGCGCCCCGTTGACCTCAAAATACGGATTCTCCGTCGTCGCACCAATGAGCAGAATCGTACCATCCTCAACAAACGGCAGAAGATAGTCCTGCTGCCCCTTATTAAAGCGGTGAATCTCGTCGATAAACAGGATCGTGCGCTTTCCGTACATCCCCAGTGCATCCTTGGCATCCTGCACGACCTGTTCCATATCTTTTTTCCCCGCCACCGTCGCGTTGAGCTGCTCAAAACGCGCGCTCGTCGTGTTGGCAATCACGCGCGCCAGCGTCGTTTTGCCCGTTCCGGGCGGTCCGTAAAAAATCAGCGATCCGAGCTTATCCGCCTTGATCGCCCGGTACAAAAGCTTATCCTTTCCTATAATATGCTTCTGTCCCACCACCTCGTCAAGCGTGGACGGGCGCAGCCTGGATGCCAGCGGTGCCTCCTGCTCGATCGTATTTTTCCGCATATAATCAAATAAATCCATCGTATCCTCTCAATCAATCAGACATTCTTCTATTGTAACAAAAGTATATCCCTCCGCCGTCAATGTGTCAATCGTTTCAAGCGCTGCATCGACCGAAGTCTGATATGCATCATGCATCAGCACCACCGTGTGAACCGCCGCATTTTTGCAGATATGCTTCACAATCCGCGCCGTATTCCGGCTTTTCCAATCCAGCGTATCGACGTCCCAGAACACCGGCGTCATCGACACTCTCTCCTGAAGCTCCGTACTCCATGAACCATACGGCGGACGTATGTATTCCGGACGTTTTCCCGTGACCGCCTCGATCCAATCGGCCGTCTCCCGAATCTCCTCCACGCTCTTTTCAATCGGCTGGCGCGCCAGATCCACATGTGCCATGCAGTGAACCCCGATGAGATGACCGTCTTTAGCCATCTGTCGCACCAGTTCCTCATTACCCGGAATATTTTCCCCGACCAGAAAAAAAGAGGCTTTCACGCCCCTCTCGCGCAAGCCGTCCAGCAGCTTTTTCGTGTACCCCCTGTGCGGTCCGTCGTCGAAGGTCAGCGCCAGCTCCCCGCCGGAAAAGCATTCCGGGGAGGAAACCGCCTGGTCCGTCTGGTCCGCCTGCTCCACTTCCGCCAAATCTTCCCACTGCATCCCCACTGCCAGCCTGCACACGATTCCTAAGAAACACAGATCCAGCAGCACTGCCGTGCACAGGCAGAGCAGTTTTTTCCTCATGGAACCCTTATTTTGAATGATCCGATTTACCATTTTAGACGTGTCAGCCCTGAACTGTGACAGGGCATCCCCTTTATATTTGCGTTTCCGCTTCCATGTATTATATGAACGCAAAAAAGGATCCAGACCTCCGCATTTCTGTCAGGTCTGAATCCTCTTTTTCTATTTAATGTGCTCTCGGAATCTTTCCGCCAGCCGCAAAAGCAAGTGCAGGAAAGACTCCGAGCGTACATTTTAACCTACTAGCGCCGAAATACCAAAGTAGGACAGCACCACGATACCAAGCACAATCCGATAATATCCGAAAAACTTGAAATCATGCTTGCGGACATATCCCATCAGGAACTTGATCGAGTACACGGACACGCCAAATGCGACCACCATACCAAGAACCAGATAAATGAACTCCGCGAAAGAAAATCCGCCGCCCTGAATGAAAAATTTCACAATCTTTAAAAAACTCGCACCGAACATAACCGGAATCCCAAGGAAGAATGAAAATTCTGCCGCCGCCGGACGTGAACAGCCGATCAGCATCGCGCCCAGAATCGTCGCGCCCGAACGGGAAGTACCCGGAATCATCGCCAGCACCTGGAAACAGCCGATCAGCGCCGCTGTCTGGAACGAAATCTGCGTCACGCGCTCAATCGGAAAATGACGGTGTACGTTTCGATTTTCCAGTACGATAAACAAAACGCCGTAGAGAATCAGCATCGCTGCTACGACATAGCCGTTCATCAGCTTATCCATGAAATGGTCAAGCGGAAGCCCAATCACTGCTGCCGGAATGCAGGCTATAATAATTTTTATCCACAAACGAATTGTACCGCGCTTCTGCGCCATCGATTTGTGCGGTGAAAACGGATTCAATTTATTGAAATACAGCACCATAACCGCCAGAATCGCACCCAGCTGGATGACAACCATAAACACTTCCCGGTACGCCTCGCTGACATCCAGATGGATGATCTCATCCACCAGAATCATATGCCCGGTACTGCTGATCGGAAGCCATTCCGTGAAACCTTCCACGATTCCCAGTACAATTACCTTTAAAATCTCAACAAAACTCATGTCTGCTCCTTCCTACACGTTTTCTATCTGCCAGTCGATCGGGGCAACACCATGTTCTTTTAAAAATTCATTGGTCTTGCTGAATGGGCGGCTGCCGAAAAATCCGCGGTACGCAGACAGCGGGCTCGGATGCGGTGCCTCGAGAATCAGATGCTTCGGATTATTAAGCATCGATTTCTTCGCTTGTGCCGGACGTCCCCACAGAATAAATACCATCGGACGGTCCTGCTCATTTAAGATCTTGATCGCAGCGTCCGTAAACTCCTCCCAGCCGATTCCACGGTGGGAATTTGCCTGATGCGCGCGGACGGTCAGAACTGTGTTCAGCAGCATGACTCCCTGCTTCGCCCATTTCGTCAGATAGCCATTGTTCGGGATGTAGCAGCCGAGATCATCGTGCAATTCCTGATAAATATTCACCAGGGACGGCGGGATTTCCACATCCGGCTTTACCGAAAAGCAAAGCCCATGCGCCTGTCCCGGACCATGGTAGGGATCCTGACCTAAAATAACCACCTTTACCTCGGAAAGAGGGGTAAAATCAAATGCATTGAAAATATCATTCGCATCCGGATATACAACTTGCGTCTCATATTCCCGTTTCACAGTATCGTATAACTTTCTGTAATATGGCTTTTTAAACTCTCCGCTGAGCGGAGCCAGCCAGTCATTACTGATTGCTCCCATTGCCCTATCCTCTCGTCCATGTCATTTTCTGTCGTTTTCTGTCAAACGATGGTTCCATTTTAGCACAATCGAAGCGGTTTCTCAAGTTTTGCTTCCCAAATGTCCCCTCCGCAGATAAGTGGACGTTACTGTTCACGCATACGTGCCCAGTAACTAAGTGGACTCTCAATCGCAGGAAGCAAAATTGCGGATAAAGCCGACCGAATTCTGCGGAATCGATACGGTCCTCTCCTGAATATCTCCGACAATCTGGTAAAACTTCTGGTTTATCCGATACATATGCGATTTGCGGTTAAAAAAGACCGTCTTTTCAAAGGGCCAGCGGATGACGGTCGGCGTCTTGAAATCCACTCCCAGCTCGAGAATCAGAAGCGCATGGTTTAAGGTTCCAGCCAGCCATTCCCGGTAGAGATTCCAGCTTTTCAAATAACCTTCCTCGATATACGGATTCGCCAGAACTGTGTTTTCTGTCAGCGGCGCCCCACAGTGCGGGCAGATACCATCCGCCACCTCGCCGCGCTCCCAGATATCCTTCGTACAGCCTTTCGAACACTGAAGCCAGTTCACATTACCGCACGGCGCCGTGATTTTCGCTTCATCCAACGAGCTTTCAAAGATGCGCGCATCCTTTGCGGTTGTCACGATAAAATAATCCTTCCCCTCTGTCATCGATGCCAGCGCCCGGTATGCCTCCTGTACCTCCGCGCCTCCCGCCTTCTCCCATTCGCTTCCAAGCCCAATCAGCAGAAATTCGCACGCCTTAAGCCGTTCCCGAAGCGTTTTAAGTTCCTCATCTGCTGCCGTTTCATTTCTTGTCTTCTCTGCCATCTTGATTTGATTCCCCCGTTTAAAAAAGAGTCTGCATCTTCGCGGAGCGTTTTTTATTTCATAGGACGCAATTTCCCATGAAATAAAAAGAGCCTGGCATGCGCTCACGCACACGCCAGACTCCCCATCTGTAATGCAATTAGCTCTATGCGAAATTACTTAAATTACTTTAAGGTAACTTTAGCGCCTTCAGCCTCTAATTTAGTCTTGATGTCCTCAGCCTCTTCCTTGGAAGCGCCAGCCTTAACTACCTTCGGAGCACCGTCAACTACTTCCTTAGCCTCTTTCAGACCAAGACCTGTAGCTTCACGAACTACCTTGATAACTTTAACTTTGTTCGGGCCAACCTCTGTCAGCTCTACGTCGAACTCAGTCTTCTCTTCTGCTGCCTCAGCTGCACCTGCTGCTGCTACAACAACGCCTGCTGCTGCGGATACACCGAACTCTTCCTCGCAAGCTTTTACTAAATCGTTTAACTCTAATACGGATAATTCTTTGATTGCCTCAATGAACTCAGCTGTTGTTAACTTTGCCATTTTAATATTCCTCCTGTGATTGAATTTTAAATCGGCCTTATGCGGCCTCTTGCTTTACTATGCGGCTCTCACGCACCTTACACCCTGCTTTGCAGGTAAGGGTCTTATGCCTCCTGCTGCTCTGCGATCTGTTTGATAACACGAGCGAAGTTTGTGATCGGAGACTGCATGCTTCCAAGAAGTTTTCCAAGAAGAACTTCTCTGGACGGGATGGTTGCGATAACCTGCATGCCCTTTGCATCGTAGTAAGTATCCTCTACAACGCCGCCCTTGATCTCAAGCTTGTCTGCTTTTTTAGCGAACTCAGCTAAAATTCTTGCCGGAGCTGTAGCATCCTCTTTGGATACAGCCAGAGCGGTCGGACCCTCCAGATTCGGCTCCAGAGCCTCGAACGCGGTACCCTTAGCAGCGAAACGAATCATGGTGTTCTTATATACTTTATAAGTAACACCAGCTTCTCTTAACTGCTTACGGAGCTGTGTGTCCTGCTCAACTGTCAGTCCACGGTAGTCAACTACTACTGCGCCCTTAGCGCCGTTGAATAATTCTGCGATTTCAGCAACAACCGGCTGCTTTAATTCAACTTTTGCCATGATTGGTTTACCTCCTGTTTTATTTCTATAACCGCCTGGTAAACGTTTTCTGTAAAATAAAATCCCTCCGTCACTCGCAGGACAGGGGGATAGAAATATACAACGATATCAGTTCCCTCGGCAGGCGTATTAACCTTATGCCTTTCGGCACCTGCTGTCTTCGGCAGTTAAACACGATAAGTACTATAACATAGAAGTCAAGGGTTGTCAATAGACCTATTAACTTTTTTTATTTTTTAAAAATGCAGCCGCAACCTCCATATCCTCCGGCGTTGTCACCTTGATATTCCGGTAAGAACCTTCGGTCAGGCGCACCTTGTGATCGGTCATCGTCTCGACCACCATCGCATCATCCGTCACTCCCTGCTGGTACTCTTCCCGACTCATCATCTTGTCATACGCCGCGCGGATCAGCGGGTAAGTAAATCCCTGCGGTGTCTGAATCATCCAGACATGCGCCCGTTCCGGCGTCACAGAGGCAAATCCGTCCGCATCCGCCAGCTTGACCGTATCCTTTGACGGCATGCCTGCCACTGCTGCGCTATAACTTCGTATATCTGATACGATACGTTCAATCATCGGCTCGTCCACAAACGGACGCGCCCCGTCATGAATCAGGACGCAGTCCCCCTCCCCATAGGAAAGCTGGCTGCCGAGCGCCTTTAAACCCTCGTAGACCGAATGGTAGCGCTCTTTTCCGCCCGCAACGATAGCGCGCACCTTGGAAAATCCATATTTTCCTACAATCTCGTCCCGGCAGTACGCGATCTCATCCGCCCCGGTCACCAGAATCACATCATCGACCCGGCTCTCCTCAAACGCGTAAAGTGCATACCAGATGACCGGCTTTTCATCCAGAAGGAGAAATTGCTTCTGAATCTTGCTTTTCATCCGTTTTCCCTGTCCGGCTGCCAGAACGATAGCGGCGGTGCGGGTCGGATGCAGTGTAATTTTCTCTTTCGCAAATTGATCCATTGTATGTTCCATCTCGTTTCTCCTCCATGCCAGAACGATCTTTTAAAACACTCTTTTTCCACTTTTTTGTCAATCAGTATTTTTTAAAAAAACTAACCGCAAAATAATTCTTCCTGAAAAAATTTGTATTATCTCTCGCCCAGCTTCAAATTCGGCACCGCATTCAGATCCCAGCCTGCGCGCGCGCCCTTCTTATATTCATAGTACGCCGCCGCGCCGATCATCGCCGCATTGTCCGTGCAGAAGATCGGTGACGGATGGAAGAACTGAATGCCCGCCTCTTTACAGGCCTTCTCCATGCCCGCCCGGAGAGCGGAGTTGGACGCCACACCGCCGGCGATCGCCACACGCTTATAGCCGTGCTGTTTCGCCGCCTCGATCGTGCGCGATACCAAGACTTCCACAACCGCATTCTGGAATGAAGCCGCCAGATCCGGCACATTGATCTCCTCGCCCATCATTTTCGCATGATTAATATAATTTAAGACCGCCGATTTTAAGCCGCTGAAACTGAAATCATATGGATTATCACCCACTTTTGCCCGTGGAAACTCAATCGCATGTGGATTGCCCTCTTTTGCCGCCTTATCGACCTTCGGACCGCCCGGATAGCCGAGTCCGACTGCGCGCGCCACCTTGTCAAATGCCTCGCCTGCCGCATCGTCTCGGGTGCGTCCCAGAATCTCAAATTCGCCGTAATCCTTCACAATCACCAGATGCGTATGTCCGCCCGACACAATCAGGCACATGAACGGCGGTTCCAGATCCGGATTTTCGATGAAATTTGCCGATACGTGCCCCTCGATATGATGCACGCCGACCAGCGGCTTCTTCGCCGCATACGCGAGTGCTTTGGCTTCCGCCACACCGACCAAAAGCGCGCCAACCAGCCCTGGACCGTAGGTAACTGCAATCGCCGTCATCTCCTCCAGACTCATATGTGCCTCTGTCAGCGCCTCTTCAATAACCTGGTTGATCTTCTCAATATGCTTTCTCGACGCAATCTCCGGCACAACGCCGCCAAACAGCGTGTGAAGATCGATCTGGGAAGATATGATATTGGAAAGAACGGTACGTCCGTTTTTCACGACTGAAGCTGCCGTCTCATCACAGGAACTCTCGATTGCAAGAATGTAAACATCTTCTGATGGGTGTCCGTTTTCTGTATCATGCACGGAAATCTCTGCCCCCGATACCGGAGCTTTCCCTGGTCCCCGTTCCACTGCTCCTGAAACTGGCATTTCCATCCGTTCTTCCTTCTTTTCTTCTATATTCTCTCTCTTTTCTTCCGTCTGCATCGCCCTTACTCCTCATCAAATCCCAGCTCTGCCGTCCAGCCATCACGGGCGGCTTTCGCTCTCGGGAATATCTCACGCACTTTATCCATATAATCATCCGGACGGATGAGCGACGGGCTGTAATGAGTCAGCCACATTTCCTTCGGCTGGGCCTCCTTCGCCAGGTGCGCCGCCTCCTGGAATGTCATATGCTTGTATTCTCTCGCCTTGGCTTCTTTCCCGTCCTCGCCGTACATGCCTTCACAGATAAACAGATCCGCATCCTTCGCGTACTCCGCAATTACCGGAAGCGGTCTCGTATCGGTACAGTATGCCACCTTGATTCCCTTCCGGTCACCTCCGAGCACCATATCCGGTGTCAGCGTTCTGCCTTCCTCCTCGATCGTCTCCCCCTTCTGCAGGCGGCTCCAGAACTTCTGCGGAATCTCCTGCGCCCGCGCGCGTTCCACATCGAACCGTCCCTTTCTCGGAATCGAAATCGAGTACCCATAACAGGTCACATTATGGTTGACCCGGTACGCATCGATCACATACGGTCCAATCTGAAGCTGCTGTCTCGGCTCCGTCAGCTCGATAAACTCAAGCGGAAACGGCAATTCCGGCGCGATCGTCCGCAGTGCCGTCACCACGCGTTCCAGTCCCTTCGGTCCAATCATCGTGATCGGCTCCGTCCGCTCCGCATTTCCCATCGTCAACAAAAGTCCCGGCAGACCGCTGATATGATCCGCGTGATAATGTGTAAAACAAATCACATCCACCGGCTTCGGGCTCCAACCCTTTTCTTTCAACGCAATCTGCGTGCCTTCCCCGCAGTCTATCAGCAAATTGCTGCCCGAGCAGCGGACCATCAAAGCCGTCAGCCACCGATACGGCAGCGGCATCATCCCGCCCGTTCCCAGCAAACATACATCTAACATGAAACATCCTCTTTTCTATTAAATAAATGATTCATAATAAATCTTTTTAATTAAAAGTCATGCAAAAAGCTGTCAAAACAGCTTTCCCCCTAACTCCCATATCATTTAATAATATCATAAAGAAATACTATGTTGCAAGCCAGAAATTCAGCAATCCAATTCACAGGAGAGACGCAGATGGCGCACCGCCTGTCCCGCTTTTCTCCGTCCCCCTCACAACTCTACAATAGTTCCGCCCTCTCCTCCTTATCTGCCTCAATCAGAAATTCCCGCGTCACTCCATCATAGCACTCCTCGCACAGATCAAAATGATGCACCTCCCCATCTTTCTCCGAAAAATAGTCCCATGCCACATCAAAATGCGCCGCTCCTTCGCGCAGAATGCCTTCTTTCACCGCCAGCTTCTTCCCGCACCGGTTGCAGACAACCGACAGAAGAATGCCGCTCTCTCCATATTTTCTCATGCTCTCCTCGCCTTTCTCTTCTATATACGCAAAATGGAGAAGCCATGTCCTCCACAGCTTCTCCATCATTATACTGTTTTTTATACCGGTTTTTAAGCGGAAAGTGCTGGAAATACTTACAGTACCTTATATCCCTTCGATGTCAGGCAGATGCTGACCTCCCTCACATCGTCCGTGTGAAGCACCATAACCGGCTTGCCAGAATCACGATTGAAGGAGAGATACAGGTAATCTACATTGATATTGCTCTCTTCGAGGGAAATTAACAGACGGTTGAGTGCTCCGACCTCGTCATCCAGTTCGACGCCAAGCACCTCTGTCAGACGGCAGAGATAACCAGCTTCCGCCAGCACTTTCTCCGCGTGCTCTGGATTAGAAACAACCATACGGATAATACCGTACTCCGCACTGTCATTCGTGATCGAACCCCAGATGTTAATATTCTCCTTCTGAAGAAGGGATGTAATATTCTGTAAACGTCCTTTCTTATTCTCTGCAAAAATAGATACCTGACTCAGCATATGAACCTCCTACCGTTCTTTTCTTTTAATTTAACACTGTAAAGTGTTACGCTTTTATCTGTTAAACAGTATACTCATTTCCATTTCATCTGTCAATGCTTTTTCCGCTTCTTTTCCAATAAATCAGCGCATCTTCCGTCGGCCCGCTGTAATAATTCTTCCGAACCGCCTCTTTCTGAAAGCCATACGCCTCATACAGCGCAATCGCCGGGGCATTGGATGCACGCACCTCCAAGGTGATATCCTCGACGTTTTCTTCCTCTGCTTCCCTTAACAGCCGTTCCATCAGAAGCCGCCCATAGCCGCGCCCCCGGCACGCGCCGTGAACCGCGATCCGCATCAGCTCGCCTTCCCCGGCAATGACGCGGAAATTGCTGTAGCCACGGACGGTTTCATCCTCTTTCAGCACCCAGGTTTTATCCCAGCTGCTCGTCAGCAGATCCTGTAAAAGCTTCTCCGACCATGCATCCGAAAAGCATTCCAGTTCCAGTGCCCGGACAGCAGGAAGATCCCCCGGCTGAAAATCCACTATCTGAACACGAAGCTCTTTTTGCGTTCCCGTTCCTGCCGCCATTATTTCTTCTCCACGACCACAATACCGGCTGCCAGCTTATCCATCTCGCCCTGGCGCTCTGCGACCTCGCGCTCGCGCTCCGCCTGCGATTTCCGCAGATAATCCGGCTTGTGCTCGGCTGCCGTCTCGGTCTTTCCCTCTGCCAGATACACTGCGCCAAGCGCTGCCACCGCCGAAGCTCGCTGACGGCTCGCCTGTGCCGGTGCAAACGAATACGGCACCTTCATCTCTTCCTCGATCACCACCCGGTTGACCGGCACACCGTCCCCCAGGAAAATCACGCGCTCGCCGCGCTCATTTAACTCGGCAATCAACGCATGGATATCCGTAATGTACTGTTCTTTCACAATCTCGAACTTCTCTTCATACCGATAGAGTCCCGTGTACACCTGCTGCCGTCTCGCATCCAGCATCGGGCAGATGAGCGCCGAAGCCCCGTACAGACAATATCCCATCGCATCCATCGTCGGCACATGGATCAGCGGCTTCTTGAGCGCCAGTCCCAGTCCTTTCGCTGTCGCAGAGCCAATCCGAAGCCCCGTAAAAGAGCCCGGACCGCCGGATACTGCGATTGCATCGATGCTTTCCAACGGCACCTCCAGCATTTTCACAATCTCATCAATCATCGGAAGAAGTGTCTGCGAATGCGTTTTTTTCAGATTCACCGTATATTCCGCCGTGATCACATCATCCGTAACAATAGCAACCGATGCCACCAGGGATGCGCTTTCGATTCCCAAAATTCTCATTTTCTCTTTCCTCCTGTCGCCGGCTACTGCTCGTTTACTGAAATTTTCCGGTAATCAAAGCCCTTTTCCAGATCCTTTTCAATCGTGATCTGGATCGGATGTTCCGGCAGGATCTCGCGGATGCGCTCCGACCATTCGATCAGGCAGATACCCTCGCCGTAGAAATAGTCCTCATAGCCAATCTCATCCATCTCGTCCACATCGCCGAGACGATATACATCAAAATGGTAAAGCGGCAGGCGCCCATCGTCGTACTCCTGCACGATCGTGAAAGTCGGGCTGTTGACCGGTTCCTGAATTCCAAGTCCCGCGGCAAACCCCTGCGTAAAAACCGTCTTTCCTACGCCCAGATCACCATTCAAACAATACACCTGCCCTGCCTGCGCTTCCATTCCAAGCTTTTTTCCAAACGCATACGTCTCTTCCGGGCTGTTTGTTTCTATCATCATGCTCGAATTCCTCTTCTCTTTTCCTGCGGCAGATTTCTTGTAAGCATACTGAGAAAAATCTGCTCCTCCGAACCTCTGAACACGCGCTTCGGCATCAGGTACGCCTTGTCTCGACCCAGGTAAAGCACATATATTCCCGCGATCTTTTTCACTTTTACCAGCTTATCCCAGCTGATCTCACCCTTGCAGTTCGCCTGGCGGGCACGGATGCCCTCGTCTCCAATGTGAAATACAATCTCAGCTCCCGTTTTCGCATCCCCGGCGGTGCGCTCTGCCTGTTTCCAGATTGCAAAAATCTGAAAGCCTGTCAAGGCAATCACTCCCAGAATCACCAGATTCGTCACCTGCGTTCCCAGACGTTCCTCGCTGGCTGCCGCTGCAATAATAACGAGCACCGTCAGTATGATGCATCCGATTCCACGCAGTCCCGCCCAGAAATTGTACATCGAATAAATAAAAATCTCTTTTGGCTGTATTTTTACACGTAAGTCCATTTTATCTTCTCCCTAATTTTCTATGCCTTATCCGCCGCCCCATTTCAGTCAGCGCTCCTGCATCCTATAACCAACGACTGAATCTGCCGTGGTTTACTTCGTCTCCCGGATTTTCATCGTCAGCGAAATGCGCTTCTTCGCCACATCAACCGCCAGCACCTTGACCTCCACGATATCCCCGACGCTGACCGCCTCCAGCGGATGCTTGATATAGCGGTCTGTCATCTGGGACACGTGAACCAGACCATCCTGATGCACGCCGATATCCACAAACGCACCGAAATCAATGACATTCCGCACGGTTCCTTTTAAAATCATGCCCGGCTTCAAATCCTTCATTTCCAGCACATCCGTGCAAAGAATCGGCTTCGGCATCTCCTCACGCGGGTCGCGCGCCGGTTTTTCCAACTCGCTCACGATATCGAGTAAGGTCGGCTCGCCGATCGAAAGCTCTTTTGCCAGCTTTGCCGTATCCGCGATCTCCTTGCGGATATTGCGGATGCCGCCCGCCGCAATCTCCTTCGGATCATGTCCAAGCTGCTTTAAAAGTGCCTCCGCTGCTTTATAGCTCTCCGGGTGCACACTCGTCGCATCAAGCGGATTCTTGCCGCCCTGGATCCGCATAAATCCGGCGCACTGTTCATACGCCTTCGGTCCCAGCTTCGCCACCTTCAAAAGCTCACGGCGCGTTGAAAATGCGCCATTCTCCTCCCGATATGCCACGATATTTTTCGCAATCGTCTTGTTAATGCCGGAAATATAGGCGAGCAGCGGCGCCGATGCCGTATTCAGATCCACGCCGACCTTATTTACGCACGTTTCCACCACGCCCTGCAGCGCCTCGCTTAAATTTTTCTGGTTCATATCATGCTGGTACTGACCGACTCCAATGGATTTCGGATCAATTTTTACCAGCTCCGCCAGCGGATCCTGCAGGCGTCTCGCGATCGATGCCGCACTTCTCTGTCCGACGTCAAACTGCGGAAATTCCTCCGTTGCCAGCTTGCTCGCCGAATAAACCGACGCGCCCGCCTCATTGACGATGACATACTGAACCTTCTCCGGAATTTCTTTTAAGAGTTCCACGATGATCTGCTCAGATTCTCGGCTTGCCGTACCATTCCCCACTGAGATCAGGGAAATGCCGTACTTGCGGATCAGCTTTTTCACGATCTCCTTCGACTCTTCCACGCGGTTCTGCGGCGCAGTCGGGTAAATGACCGTCGTATCGAGCACTTTTCCCGTTTCATCCACAACTGCCAGCTTGCAGCCCGTCCGGAATGCCGGATCCCAGCCGAGCACCACGCATCCTGCGATCGGCGGCTGCATCAGGAGCTGTTCCAGGTTCTTGCCAAATACCTGAATCGCGCCGTTCTCTGCCGTTTCTGTCAGCCCCGCGCGGATCTCGCGCTCGATCGCCGGTCCGATCAGGCGGCGGTAGCTGTCCAGAATCACTTCTTCCATCACGCGCGCCGCATCCCCATCCGGGCGGATAATCAGCTGTTTCTCCATATACCGGACAATCTGCTCCTCCGGCGCTATAAGCTTCACGCTCAGAATCTTCTCTTTCTCACCGCGGTTGATCGCCAGCACACGGTGTCCCGCCAGCTTTTTGACTGGTTCGGAGAAATGATAGTACATCTCGTACACCGACTGTATCTTCTCATCCTTTGCGGATGCCTCCAAAAGACCTTCCTGCATCGTCTTTTTACGTGCGTAGTTGCGGTATTTTGTCATCTCGCTGATCTGCTCAGCCAGAATATCACGCGCGCCGTCTATTGCCTCTGAAACATCTGCAACACCCTTTTCTTCCGACACATACTTCGCCGCCTCCGCCTCCAGGCTGCCGCCCGCTTCCTGCTTGTAAATCCAGACTGCTAACGGTTCCAGCCCTTTCTCACGGGCAATTCCGGCACGGGTGCGCCGTTTCGGGCGGTACGGAAGATAAAGATCTTCCACCGCAACCAGCGTCGCCGCATCGCGGATCTGTTTCTCCAGCGCCGGAGTCAGCTTCTCCTGGGCACGGATCGCACCGATCACCTGCTCCTTTTTATCCTCCAGATTCCGAAGATAGCGCAGTCGCTCATCTAGCTGGCGCAGCACCTCATCATTCAGGGAACCGGTCGCCTCCTTGCGGTAGCGCGCGATGAACGGGATCGTGTTTCCCTCATCGATCAGCTTTACCGCCGCTTCGACCTGATTTCTCCCTATCTGAAGCTCTTCTTTCAATGCCTGTATAATATCCATGCAAAAACTCTCCTTCAATATCAATACGCTGTTTAATCATACCATTCCAGCGCATATTTCGCAAGTCAATGCCTAACTGGACAAGCGGCTTTATTCATGATACACTTTTATCGGATTCAATCCGCCAGATGGGCATAGATTTTGTTTTGCCCTATTCAGCGGCTGTCTCTAATTTTCAGAAAAGGATGTAGCTGTTTTTTTTTCACAGTTATGAAAGGATTAGATATACGATGAGTTATTACGATGAAACACATTCTCCGAAGGAACATTCAGATACAAATGAAACCCGGCGCAATCGTTCGCGCCGCTATGCTACAATGTCAATGATGTGCGGCATCTTCGCATTTTTCTCCCTGTTTTTGAGTTTTTCCGCCGCGATTCTGCTCGGAATGTCGGCGAATGTACTGTTTGTCCTCTCCAAGGAGGAAGGACAGCCGCGGCGCGGCAGCGCAGTGGTCGGGCTGATACTGGGAGTTATGTCTACCATCTTTGGAGTAGTTGAGTTTTTCTGCCTGATCCAAGTGTACCATATGATTACGGATCCGCAATATGCGCCGTTTTTTGATCAGGCAATGGAGTTGTATGAGAGTTTGATTGGTCCGTTACAATAAAATGATTGGCAAGGGGACCTTTTTCTGTGTATTTCTTGCGTTAAAAAGCACACCGCGTCATGAATGACTTTGGCGTGCTTTTTACTTTATATCCTATTTTGTATAGCGAATCGTCTGGCGGATATCTTCCTCGAATGCCGCTGCCAGTTTCCGGAAGCGTGCTTCGGTCATTTCTCCGGTTACGACCGCAAATTCGTCCATCTCCGGGAGTTCGATGGTTTCTGCCTCACCGAAGGCTGCACGCACATCGGCAAGTTTGTCGGCTGATTTGCCTGCCAGTCGGAGGAAGTAACTGAAGGTTACTTCGCCCATCGGCGCAACTGGCTGTTTTTCGTCGGTCCAGCCGGTCGGGATGTTGTCTTCCATGTGTCCGGCGATCTCTACGATGTCGCTGACGACTGCGCTGGCGGTCGGGAGTTTTCCGGCGCCGCTGCCGTAGAACATGACGGTTCCAAGTGTATTGCCGCGAACCATGACTGCATTGTATACGTCATTGACTGCAAAGAGCGGATGATCCGGTCCGATCATCATCGGGCATACATAGACGCTGGCTTTATTGCCTTTCATGCGGCTGGTTCCAAACAGTTTAATCGAGGTTCCCAGCTTTGCCGCATATTTGAAATCGGTATCGGTAATCTTTGTGATGCCCTCGGTCGGCACATCTTCGTAATTTACTTCTTTTCCAGTTGCCAGTGAGGTAAGAATCGTGATCTTGCGGCAGGTATCGTAGCCTTCTACGTCTGCCTCCGGGTTGCGCTCTGCATATCCGAGTTCCTGCGCTTTCTTCAAGGCTTCCTCAAAGGTCTGACCTTCTCTTGCCATCTTGGTAAGGATGTAATTGGTTGTACCGTTTAAGATACCGCTGATTTCCTCGATCTTCTCGCCTGCAAGAGACTGGGTCAGCGGACGCAGAAGCGGGATGCCGCCGCCTACGCTGGCTTCGAAGAGGAAGTTTAAGTTCTTCTCGCGTGCAATCGCCAGAAGCTCGGTGCCGTGTGCCGCTACAAGTGCCTTGTTGGAGGTCACAACGTGCTTACCGGCTAACAGGCACGCTTTTGCAAACTTGTATGCCGGATTGACGCCGCCCATCGCCTCCACAACAATCTCTACTTCTTCGTCTTTTTCAATGATCTCAAAATCATGAACAATCTGCGCTTCGTGCGGATCACCCGGAAATTCACGCAGATCCAGAATATATTTTACTGCAATCTCTTTGCCGGTTTTTTCTGTGATTTTGTCTTTGTTGGTTTCTAATACTTCTACGACTCCGGAACCAATTGTTCCATAGCCCATCACTGCTACCTGAATCATAATCTTTACTCCCTGGCTATAATTTTTACGTTGTGTACTCCCGAATTTTCTTCCATCTCTTCGACCATATGCGATATATTTCCGGTATCCGGGCGGACTTCCACGCTGAGTGTCAGCGTCGCCACATTGTTGACCGGAATACTCTGATGAATCGTCAGAATATTCGCCTTATAAATCGCTACGATATGAAGAAGATCCGATAAAAGTCCCTGTTCATCATCCATCTGCAGCACCATGGTAATCGTTTTGCCCTTGGCGTTGTCGTAAAATGGAAAAATATCGTCCTTATACTTATAAAAGGAACTCCGGCTGATCCCAAGCTGGTCGGTCGCCTCCTGAATCGTCATCGCCTTTTCCGACGCAATGAGCTTCTTCGCTTCCGCCACCTTCAAAAGGACTTCCGGCACTGCTTTCTGCTTTAACAGATAATACTTTGTCTTTTCTTCCATTCCATCTCCGCTTATGTACGCACCAGAAATACATTTGTGTTTACCAGGAAGATATTATCACATTTATTGACACTCTGCAATCTATTTTTTTCATAATAATCGAATTGTATCTGTAAAAAAACAGCCCAAACTGACGGCACTCGACAGAGTGTTTTCTTCTCTGTCAAACTTTTGTGCCGCCAATCCAGGCTGATTTATCTTCTTTTACGCCTCTTCTGTCTTCTGGTTTTTCAGGCTGATCCACTTTAAATACGCACTGATAAACAGATCAATATCTCCATCCATCACCGCGTTCACATTGCCATTTTCGGCGTTCGTCCGGTGATCCTTGACGAGCGTGTACGGCTGCATAACGTAGGAACGGATCTGGTTTCCAAAGTTGATGTCCTTGACATCGCCGCGGATGTCGGACAGCTTCTCGGCATTCTCCTGTTGTTTGAGCAGGTACAGCTTTGCCTTTAACATCTGCATCGCCTTGTCCTTGTTCTGGAACTGGGAACGCTCATTCTGGCACTGT
>ENA-UOJV01002164-UOJV01002164.1-human-gut-metagenome-genome-assembly--contig:-C82-NODE-2164-length-17308-cov-44.284067_pt1 | contig 17308 bp, 19 predicted proteins | sample MGYA00242356_ERZ723903 | MGnify/ENA metagenome assembly ERZ723903
TCAGGCAGGAAGAACCGGGTCGGAGCCCTTTCCGGCCCGTTTCTCCCTGCCTCGAGCACTATTTTGATGGGAAAGCCGCTTACATCGCGGCTGTTGTTTTCTTCTTTTGAATCAAGCAGTAAATTCCGTACACCAGCGCCTGACTCATTAGGTACAGGAACAAAATGCCCGTGATCGGCCCAACGGGAAACGTCGAATCCGCACCGTGGAACTGCCAGAGCACTTCGCATGCAAGCCAGAAGAGCGCCGACACCTTCATTTTCTTCCGAAAGAGCCACTTGTCGCCCTCGTCCGTTTTGAGCCGCCACGTGAAATACACCGTCAGCAGCGTGAAAAAGCCGAGCGCGATGGGCAGTATCCAGCGCTCATTGTGGGGAAGGAAAAAGGGACTTGCCAGCATTGTCAAAGCAACGGGGATCTTCATGTCTGCTCCTCCATTCTCTTTTGCAGTGTTTGGCTCGAAAGCTCGGATAAATAAACCAATTGCGGGTGATACGGGTGGTCGCACACTAAAAACGACTTGGGAATGTCCTCGCAGGCGTCGATGACTAAGCTCTCATCCTCCGCCCGCCTAAGAAATTCTGATGTTCTCTTCGATTGCGACGTGATCTCGAGATCAAAGACGCCGATGATGTGCTTTTCGGGTAACATGACATTGTTGCCGATGTGCAGGTACATGGTACCTCCTCAGATATCGCGCCCAAAGGGCGCGGGGTGGTCTCCCATTGGCATGGGAGTGCGCATTCAAAGGGGGGATTCTCTTTCCAAAGAGAATCCCCCCTTTGGAACCCCAAGAGAAATGCGAGGGGAGTCCCCCTCGACCCCCGACATTGCGGGTTTGCAGCTTGAATAACTGCACGCGCTGCGCAGTGTGGGTGCGGTGTACATGGCTTCGCCATGAATCTTCTGCGAGTCGTCACCACTCTCAACCGCGCCTTACTGTCGTGAGGCGCGAGTGACGTCCCCTCGGCGGCAGACTGCGTGCGAAATAGCGGCATTGCTTCGCTCGCCGCATTGATGGGTGCCGCGGTAGACGGTAATTAGTCAGCACTTCTACAAGATCAGCAGAGCGGCAGCGGATAGTAGGAGCAGAGGCAAATCGTATAGCTATACTAACGCGGCTTTGCCGCACGCAGGGAAGTGCAATCGGCAAGCGCCGCATCTCTTCGAGCTGCTCGCTCTCAATGGGAAACGCCTTTCTTTTGGACGGTCACACCGCCCGTTTTCTTTCTCGGGAAAGAAAATGGGGGGTGTGATGGGCAGCAGCGTATCGCGCTGCATTCCTCCGCTGCACGAAGTGCAGCTACACGACAGCTCCCTGCGAGATGTGAAACACCTTGCCACTGAGCAAGGTCCCAAGTCTATCCTCTTCACAGCAGGTGATGAACACCTGCCCGCCGGAGATGCGGTTGAGCACATATTCCTGCCGCCGTGGGTCCAGCTCGGAGAGCACGTCGTCGAGCAGCAGCAGCGGCGTGCGGGATGTGATCTCGCGGTAAATCTCCCGCTCGGCGAGCTTGAAGGCGAGCGCCGCCGTGCGGGTCTGCCCCTGAGAGGAAAACTGCCTTGCGTTCACGCCGCCGATCGTGACGGCGATATCATCCTTATGTGGCCCCGAAAGGCACATACGCGATGCCCGCTCCGCGACTGCGTGCGAGGCTTGATGCGCGCGCAGCTGCTCATAGATCGTTTCGATCGGCGCGAGGGGATCTACGATCGTTGAAACCGTTTGATACGTGACGCCCAGCTCTTCCCTTCCGCCCGAGCATTCGCGGTGCGCGGTGCGCGCGTATTCGCCCAGCCGCTCGCAAAAGCGCGCGCGATAATAGATGAGTACTGCCCCGCTCTGCGCCATGCGCAGGTCAAACTCCGGCAGCGTGTCCAGAAGCGACGGGTATTCCTCGCTGTCGCGCAGGATACGCGTTTTGTGCTCGTAGGCGCGGTGATAGTCGGCAAGCGACTGCGCGTAGCGCGCGCGGAGCTGGCAGAGCGCGTCGTCCATGAATCTTCGCCTCGCGGCCGCGCCGTCGCGGATGAGCATCAGGTCTTCGGGGCAGAAGTAGACCGCGCCGAGAACGTCGCTCAGGTCGCTGCCCTTCTTCGCCGGGACTTTATTGATAAGAATTTTTCGTCTTCTGCCCGCGGCGAGCGAAATTTCCAGCAGAAAATCGCGATTCCGTGCAAAGGCGTTTGCCGTCAGCCTTGCCTCCGTTTTTCCAAAGGAGATGAGCTCGCGGTCGGCCCTTGCCCGCGGCGAGCGGGCGGAGGAGAGATAGACAATCGCTTCGAGCAGGTTCGTCTTCCCCTGCGCGTTCTCGCCGACGATGACGTTGCAGTCCGGTGCGAAGGCAACATCCAGCGCGTCGTAATTGCGGAAGCCCTGCAGCTTCAGCGCGTCAATCCGCATAGGAGACCGTCAGCTCTTTGCCGGCGAAGGCGACCGTGTCGCCCGGGCGGATCTTCTTGCCGCGCATCGTGCAGACCTCGCCGTTGACGGAAACTTCGCCCTCCTGAATGACGATCTTCGCCTCTCCGCCGGTGCCGACGAGATTTGCAAGCTTCAAAAGGTCCTGCAATTTGATAAATTCCGTAGTGATGGTGATATCAGTCATAAAAAGTCCTTCAAAAAGTGATTCCTATATGAAATTGTTGTATATTTTTATACAATATGTATTTATTTTTTGTCTCAGTTCGCCTTCAGTCGCACGGGCAGCACCATGTAGAGGAAGTTCTCCTCGCCCTCGACAGGGACGATGATGGCCGGCGAAATGCCGGTGTTGAGCTCCATTTTCACGGTGTCGGCAGGCGCGTAGCGCAGCGCATCCATCAGATAGCGGTTGTTGAAGCCGATCTCGAGCCCCTGTCCGTCACCCGCGATGCGGCAGACGTCCTTGGCATCGCCGCTCGCTGTCTTGGCGGACATGGTCACCTTATTGTCTTCAAAAACGCAGCGCACAGGGCTCTTGAGTTTTTCGCTGATGACGACGCTCACGCGCTCCAGACTCTGGAGCATCAGCTTTGTATCGAGCACAAGGTTGATGGGATTTCTGCGCGGGATGGCGTTCTTATAGTCGAGGAATTCCCCCTCCAGGCGGCGGCAGATGAGTTCCGTCTCGCCGACCTCGAACAGAATGTGGCGCTGGCCGAGCGTGATGGTCACAACGTCGTCGATCTCCTCGCAGATGCGCTCGACCTCGTTGAGCGCCGTGCCGGGCGCGACGAAGGAGAACGCGCCGCCCTCGATCTTTTCGAGCGGCTCTTTTCTGAGTGCCAGACGGAAGCCGTCGACGGAGACGACCGTCAGTCCCTCGGCTGAGACCTCAAACAGCGAGCCCATGTGAACGGGGCGCGCCTCGTTGGTCGAAACGGCGAAGCTCGTCTGCTGGATCATGGATTTGAGCGTCTTTTCGGCGATCTGCACGGCATACTTCTCCTCGACCTCTGGCAGCTCCGGGAAATCGGCGGCGGAGAGGCCCATAATGTCGAAATCCGCGTCGCCGCAGGTCAGGTGGATGAGAAACTTATCGTCCGAGGTGAAGGTCACGACATCGTCGGGCAGCCTTCTTAAAATTTCGCCGATCAGTCGGGCGTTGACGACCAGCTCGCCCTCCGCCGCCGCTTCAACGGGGAAGCGCGTGCGGATGCCGGTCTGCATATTGTAGCCCGAGACCGTCAGGCTCTCGCTGCCGCAGGTGAGCAGCAGGCCCTCGAGCGCGGGAATGGAGCTTTTCGCAGCGACGGCGCGGGAGGCGGTGTTGACCGCGTTTTGCAAAAGCAGCTTTTCGCAGGAAAATTTCATAGCGGCGTTCCTTTCGTAAATGGGAGGAATTTTTCTCTTTTGGAAAAGAAAAAGGATAGTTTTTAGAAATAGCAGCAGTAGGGGCGTAAAAATGTGGAAAACCCGATTTTTTCCAGAAACGGCAAGGAAAAGTTTTCCCTGTCCCGATGTTGAAAAGTCATATCACTTTGCACAGGCAAAATTTTACGGAAAATATTCCACAGTTTCCCTATGCACAACCCTGTGGATAATGTGGAAAACCCTGCTATCTCTTGGAGTTGATGTTGATGGTGATCTCCTTGATCGTCTGGTTGAAAACGGGGTCGGATTTCATCTTCTTTTCGATCTGCTCGAGCGAGTGGAGCACGGTCGTATGGTCGCGCTTGCCGAACTCGCGGCCGATATCCGGCGTGGAGAGATTCGTCATGCGGCGGACAAGGTACATCGCGGCCTGACGAGCGTTGACGACCTCGCGGCTTCTCGACGAGCCCTTGATGACCTCCTCGTCGATGCCGAAATAGCGCGACGTTTCGGTGATGATCATTGCGGCCGTGGGAGCGAGGTTCGCGTTCTTTTTCATAAAGTCCTCGACCGCGCGGTGCGCTGCGTCGGCGTCCATCTCGCGCCCGATGAGATCGCGGTAGGCAAGGATCTTGTTCATCGTGCCCTCAAGCTGGCGGACGTTCGAGGTGACATTTTCGGCGATGTACTTGGCGATATCGTCGTCGATGACCGTGCCCCACTGCGCGGCCTTGTTCTTCACGATGGCAAGGCGCGTTTCAAAGTCGGGCGGCTGCACGTCGACCAGCAGGCCCCATTCAAAGCGCGTGCGCAGGCGGTCGTCCAGAAGGTGCATCTCGGAAGGCGGTCGATCCGACGTCAGGACGATCTGCCGTCCTGCCTCGTAGAGGGTGTTGAAGGTATGGAAGAATTCGTTCTGCACCTGCTCCTTGCCCGCGACGAACTGCACGTCGTCCACGAGCAGCAGGTCCGCGTCGCGGTATTTGGCGCGGAACTCGCTGCCGCGGCCCGCGCGCACGAGCTCGATGAATTCGTTGATGAAATCGTCGCCCTTGATGTAGATGATCTTTGCCGAGGGGCGGCTGGTGCGAATCTGGTGGGCAATGGCGTAGATGAGGTGCGTTTTGCCAAGACCCGAGTCTCCATAGATGAAGAGGGGGTTGTAGTGCCCCACACCGTCGGCCACGGCGCGCGCGGCGGCATAGGCCATCTTATTCGATTCGCCGACAACGAAGGTGTCGAACGTGAATTCGCCGGAATCGAGCAGCGTGGTGTTCTTCTTGCTCTCGGGCTCGAACATGGCGGTGCTCTCGGCAGTCGAGAGCAGCTTGACGTCAAAGTCGGCGGAGTAGATATCCTTCAGCGAATCCTTGATACGGTCCATAAACATGGACTCGATGGTGCTGCGCTTGAAATCGTTCGGGCAGTGGAGATACAGCGTCCTGTCCTTGACGGACACGGCCTCCACCTCGTCAAACCATGTGGAGATGGTCGTCTCCGACAGGTCCTGACTCATCCGCGAGAGAACGATCTTCCAGATGTCTGCAACAGAGTTCACGGAAGCGCTCCTTTCTTTTTCTGATGAACGGCCAAAGGCCGAGATATTACTCTATCTATTATAGCAGAAACGGGATATAAACGCAATACATATTCTAAATATAAAATGCCGTTTTCAAACCGGCTCCGAAGGAAAAAACGGGCATAAAAAACAATATCTTGCGGGAGAATTTTCATTTCGTCACAAGGGTTTGTGATACCGTGCATTCTTACAAAAAACCTGAACTTTTGGTTGACAGAATGGGGCGAAAACGATATAATACTTCGTGCGTTTCTGTAGAGTGACGCAATTTTATGTCAACTGCGGTCCGTGAGGGAGACCTCACCCGCCGTCGAGTAAGTGCAGAGACCCGCAAAAGGCTCTGCCGGTAAAATTTTTTCAGGAGGTAAAACGAAATGGCTACTTCTCGCACCTATCAGCCCAAGAAGATCCAGCGCTCCAAGGAGCACGGCTTCCGCAAGAGAATGTCCACTGCCAACGGCCGCAAGGTCATTGCCCGCCGTCGTGCACGCGGCCGCGCCCGTCTCACCCACTAAGAGCGGGGGCAACTTGCGTATCGTATGCTACAGATGAAACAATGAGGGACGGCCGATGAAATTTTGTTTCGATCGCCGTCCCTTGCAGGCTATGCAGGCAAAACTGCGCTGAGCAGGGAGACTTCGCGTGAAAAGCACCACCACCGTTAAGGAAAATTACGAATTCCGCCGGATGTACGCTAAGGGTAAATCCGGTGTTTCGTCCTGCCTTGTGGTGTATTACCGCAAAAATCGGCTCGGACACAACCGCCTCGGCATCACGGTCAGCACCAAGCTCGGCCACGCTGTCGTGCGCAACCGCGTCCGCCGCCGCATCCGCGAGATCTTCCGGCTGAGCCAGGGCAGTATGAAGCAGGGCTACGATATCATCGTCGTCGGCCGCACCCGTGCGGCAAAGGCGGATTACTGGGAGCTCAAACGCGCATTTGAAAAAACGTGCAAAAAGCTCGATTTATGGGAGACGCGGACATGAAAAAACTCATGCTCTGGCTCGTGCGGTTTTACCGCAGGGCTGTCTCGCCCTACCGTCCCCCCTGCTGCCGCTTCATCCCCACGTGCTCGCAGTACGCGCTCGAGGCCATCGAGAAGTACGGCGCTGCCAAAGGGGGCTGGCTTGCCTTCAAACGTATCATGCGGTGCCATCCGTTCTACAGGGGCGGAAAGATCTACGACCCGGTCCCGTGACCGAACTCAATCACCACGGAGGAAACCGAAACCATGCAGAATCTCTTTTCTATCATTGGTTACTACATTTGTGTTCCCTTCGCCTGGATCCTGCGCACCTTTTATGAGCTGACCGGCTCCTACGGCTGGGCGCTGGTGCTCTTCACGCTCGTCGTGAAGATCATCACGCTTCCCTTCCAGATGAAGTCGAAAAAGAGCATGATGCGCATGAATCTCTTCCAGCCCAAGATCAAAGAGATCCAGACGAAATATGCCAACAATCCCCAGCGCATGAACGAAGAGATGCAGATGCTCTATGCCCAGGAGGGCGTGAACCCCATGAGCGGCTGCCTCTGGAGTTTCCTGCCCTTCCCCATCCTCATCGCTCTGTATTCCATCATCCGTCAGCCGCTCAGCCGCTTCATGATGCTCTCCAAGGACGTCGTGACGGAGATCACGACCCTTGCCACCACCCTGGGCTACAATGCCGAGCTCGTGCGCAAGGGCTATGAGGAGATCGGCCTTGCCAAGTTCATCTCCGACAATTTTGCGGAGTTTTCCGGCAAGTTCGACGGTCTTCTCAACGTGAACTACAATTTCCTCGGCCTTGACCTCACGGTCATGCCGGGGGATGTGTGGAAGGATTTCTTCACCGGCGGCTGGCCCGTGATCGGCGTTGTGCTGATCCCGTTCATTTCCGGTGCTTTGAGCTTTTTGCAGTCCAAGGCGTCCATGGCCGGCAACGTTGCCACCGAAGGCAACGACGCCACCGCCCGCTCCACCCGCATGATGATGTGGATGATGCCCCTCATGTCGCTGTGGATCGGCTTTACCCTGCCCGCCGCTCTCGGCGTTTACTGGATCGTCAACTCGCTCCTCTACGCCATCCAGGAAAAGGTGCTCACCAAGTATTACAAGGCCCACATGGAGGACGAGATCAGCGAGAGAGAAAAGCAGAAGCGCGACGACCGTCTGCGCCGCATGGAAGCCGCCCGCGAGCAGCAGCGTAAGATCGCCGCCGAAGAAGCGGAGAAGAAGACGCTGAAGGAAAAGCGCGCGGAAAAGCAGGCGAACAAATCCAACAAGAAGAAAAACTCCACCAATGAAAACGGTCGCGTCGGCGACCGCCCCTATGCCCGCGGCCGCTCCTACGACCCCGAGCATTACGGCGAATAAAAACATAAGGAGCTTGTCTGAATGATCAAGTTTATTGACGTAACGGGCAAGACGGAGGACGAGGCGATCCAGAGCGCGCTCGCTCAGCTGAAGATGGACAGAGACGACGTCTCCGTCGAGATCCTCGAGCGTGCCAAGTCCGGATTCCTCGGCATCGGCAGCGCGCCCGCGCGCGTTCGCGTGAGCTATGACGACGGCAAGGCCGAAGAGGTCAAGCCCGCCCCGCAGCCTGCCGCACCCAAGCCCGAAAAGAAAGTTGAAACCGCCCCCGCAGCCAAGCCCGCCGCTCCCCTGTATGCCCCCGAGGTGCTGCAGAAGAAGAGCAGCGGCAGAAGTGAGAGAAGCGAGCGTCCCGCGCGCGAAGACCGCCGCGAGCGCGCGCCCCGCGCCGAGCGTCCCGCGCCGCAGCCGAAGGCTCCGGCCGTCGATCTCGGCGAAGAGTGCCGCGACGAAAAGAGCGAGCAGATCCGCGCCTTCCTCAAGGGTCTCCTTGAGCACATGGATTCCAATGCCGAGGTCAAGGTCTATGAGGTCGAGAAGGGCCGCTACAAGGTCCTGCTCGAGGGCGAAAAGCTCGGCGCGCTGATCGGCCGCCGCGGTGAAACGCTCGACGCCATCCAGCAGTTGACGAATTACAGCATCAACCGCGGCAGCGAGAAAAACCGCGCCCGCGTGCAGGTCGATGCCGAGAATTACCGCGAAAAGCGCGAGCAGAGCCTCGAGCGTCTGGCGGAGAAGGTTGCCGGTAAGGTCACCAAGTACCGCCGCAACGTCACCCTCGAGCCGATGAACGCCTATGAGCGCCATGTGATCCACACCGCGCTCCAGGATACGCCGGGCGTGACGACGTTCTCCATCGGCACCGAGCCCAACCGCCGCGTCGTCGTGTCTTACGACCGCACGAAGGCGTAAGGTGCGCGTCTGCCCCGCAGATCCGTCAAAAAGAGGAAAGAGCCTCTCTCTTGAAAAGGAGAGAGGCTCTTTTTTTGCACCCCGTTGCGCTGCGCCGGGGAAAACCGCGATTTTTATTGCTTTTATCCCCCGCCGATAGTACAATGGTCACACCATCAAAAACTTTTGGAGGAGCTTTCCCCAATGAAACTGATCTCATGGAACGTCAACGGCCTGCGCGCGTGCATCGGCAAGGGCTTTCTGGATTTTGTGGATTTTATCGACGCAGACGTCATCTGCTTGCAGGAAACAAAACTCCAGCCGCATCAGATCGAGCTTGATCTGCCGCAGTATCACATCTACTGGAACAGCGCGGAGAAAAAGGGCTATTCCGGCACGGCGGTGTTCACCAAGCGCGAGCCGCTCTCGGTGAGCTATGACTTCGGCGAGGATATCCACCGCCATGAGGGGCGCGTCATCACCTGTGAATATCCGGACTTTTACCTTGTCTGCTGCTACACGCCGAACTCGCAGGACGAGCTGCGCCGCCTTTCCTACCGCATGGCGTGGGAGGATGATCTGCGCGAATACCTCTGCGCGCTCGACACGATCAAGCCAGTCGTGTACTGCGGCGACCTGAACGTCGCGCACGAGGAGATCGACCTCAAAAATCCGAAGACGAATCACTTCAACCCTGGCTTTTCCGACGAGGAACGCGGCAAGATGACGCAGCTTCTGTCCTCGGGCTTTCTCGATTCGTTCCGCACGCTGTATCCCGACAAAACGGACGCCTATTCGTGGTGGAGCTACCGCGCACAGTCGCGCGCGCGGAACGTCGGTTGGCGCATCGACTATTTCATCGTCTCCGAGCGCCTGCACTCCCGCATCGAAAACGCGGATATTCTGCCGGAGGTCATGGGCAGCGACCACTGCCCGGTGCTGCTGGAGCTGAAGGAGGAAGCAAAATGAAGCTTGGAAAGAAGGAACTGGCCCGCGGCACGGGTATTGCTCTGCTTGTCAGCGGCGCGGCGCTGCTTGTCGGCCTTGTGGTCACGGTGCTGTTCGCCTCGGGCGTGATCGAATTGTCGGAAACGGGGAAAATGGTGACCGCATTCGGCACCTCCGCGGCGATGATCGTGCTGGCTTACACAGTCTGCAAGCACCTCGGCGTGCTGAAAAACCAGCGCGGAAAAGACTGAAGCTTCTCCACAGCCTGTGGAAAAACCGGCGGATACGCAGCTTTGAGCGCGTACCCGCCGGTTTGTTTTTTGGAAGACGCGCGCTCAGCGGGGCAGCAGTCTGCGCGCCAGCGGTCCGATCACGCCGCCGACGGCATTGCCCAGCGTCATCACAAGAAGATACCCAAGCGTCCGCGCGCTCCACGCACCGCCCATCGTGAAGTAGTACATATTGGCAACGCAGTGCTCAAAGCCGCAGAGGATGAACACGCTCACGCCGAAAAAGAGCGCGAGGTATTTGCCGAGCTCGTGCGGGACGGAGCGGTAGCCCTCAACGGCGATATAAATCATCACGTTGCAGAAAACGGCAAGGAGAAACGCACCGAGCAGCGGCTCGGAGAGCTTCAGCTCGCAGATGGCCCGGGCGCGCTCGTCCAGCGCGGCAAGGCGCGTGAGTTGCTCCGCCGCCGCGACGAGCACCGTCCCTACAAGGTTTCCCAGCCAGATGACCGGCAGCGCTTTGGCATAGGAGGCGTCGTTGTCGAACAGGTAGCAGACCTTGCCCGTGAAGAGGTGCAGCCCGCGCGTGCAGACGACAAAGAGCCCAATCGTGAAGAAAAGCGAGCCGATGACCGTATTTTCCACCGACAGAAATACCGTGCCGCCAAGGGCGATAGAAGCGCCGGCGAGCACCGCAGAGAGAAAAATAGGCTTCATGCAGGGATCCCTCCAAGCTGTGTAGTGCGTTTATTCTACCGTATCGGGGCGCGGCTTGTAAACGCCGCACGGCGAAGTCCGCAGAAAAAGCGGGACTTTTCTCCTTTTGCTTAAAGAAGCAAGCCTGCTTATCCTCCGGCAGGGCGGCAGAAAAGCACAAAAAACACTTGTACGATTTTTCGCTCCGTGATAAAATACGATATTAAGACAAAAATAGGAGAAGTCTGCCGCCTTTTGCGGCAAAAACACGCTTGAAGGGGGGAACGCGCCATGCCGGTACACGAAGGACATCGCTCGCGCAAAAAAGAGCAGTTCCGCGCCCATGGGCTCGATGCGTTCGCCGACCACGAGGTGCTTGAGCTTCTCCTTTATTACGCCGTGCCGCGGCAGGACACCAATCCCATCGCGCACCGGCTGATGGACAAATTCGGCTCGCTCGACGCGGTCTTTTCCGCCGACCGCGAGGCATTGGAGGAGGTCGACGGCATCGGCGAGAACGCCTCGACGCTCCTCTCGCTCATGTTCCCGCTGATGCGCCGCATCCGCGCCTCCGCCGGCGCGCACGAAACGGTGCTGAGCGATACCGAGCAGGCGGGCGCATACTTTTTAGACCTCTTTTTCGGCGAGCGGGAGGAAAAGCTCTACGAGGCCTGTCTCGACGCGAAGGGCCGCCTCCTTGCCTGCCACCTGGTCGCCGAGGGCGACGCCGAGAGCGTCCAGCTCAATATGCGAAAAATTGTGGAAAACGCGCTCAAGTGCGGCGCGAGCAGCGTGCTGCTCGCCCACAACCACCCCAGCGGCGTGGCGCTCCCCTCCCCTGTTGACAATGCGACCACGCTCTCAATCTTCGACGCGCTGCGCACCGTGGGCGTCGAGCTTGCCGACCACATCATCGTCGCGGACGACGACTTTGTCTCCCTGCGGCACAACGGGCTTTTGCCGGAAAGGAAGGGAAACGGATATGGAATTTAAGCTGCACGCGCCCTTCAAGCCCACGGGCGACCAGCCCGAGGCCATCGAAAAGCTCTCGCAGGGCGTGAAGCTGGGGCTCGACGAGCAGGTGCTGCTCGGCGTGACCGGCTCGGGCAAGACGTTCACGATGGCAAGCGTCATCGAAAAGGTCCAGCGCCCCACGCTCGTGCTGGCGCACAACAAGACCCTCGCCGCGCAGCTTTGCGCGGAGTTCAAGGAGTTTTTCCCCGAGAATGCGGTGGAATACTTCGTTTCGTACTACGACTATTACCAGCCCGAGGCCTATATCCCCCACACCGACACCTATATCGCCAAAGACGCCTCGACCAACGAGGAGATCGACCGCCTGCGACTCTCCGCCACCTGCGCCCTGCTCGAGCGGCGCGATGTGATCGTCGTTTCGTCCGTCTCGTGCATTTATGGCCTGGGCGAGCCGGAGGACTTTGAAAAGCTCATGATCTCGCTCCGCCCGGGCATGACGATGGAGCGCGACTTCCTCTTAAAGCGGCTCATCGAAATTCGCTATGAGCGCAACGACGTCGCCTTTGAGCGCAATCGCTTCCGCGTGCGCGGCGACACGGTGGAACTCTACCCCGCATACTACCGCGACAAGGCCGTGCGCGTCGAATTCTTCGGCGACGAGATCGACCGGATCAGCGAATTCAATCCTGTGAACGGGCAGGTGACGCGCACGCTCCAGCACATCGCCATCTACCCTGCCTCGCACTATGTCACAACAAAGGACAAGCTGGAGCGCGCCATTGTGGAGATCGACAAGGAGCTTGACGAGCGCGAGGCGCAGTTTTTGGCCGAGGGCAAGGCGGTGGAGGCCCAGCGCATCCGCCAGCGCACGCGCTACGACATCGAGATGCTGCGCGAGCTGGGCTACTGCACGGGCATCGAGAACTATTCCCGCGTCATCAGCGGCCGTCCCGTCGGCTCGCCGCCGCTGACGCTCATCGACTATTTCCCCAAGGATTTCCTCCTCTTTGTGGATGAATCCCACGTGACGCTCCCACAGGTGCGCGCGATGTACAACGGCGACCGCGCGCGCAAGGAAAGCTTGGTCGAATACGGCTTTCGCCTGCCCTGCGCGTTCGACAACCGCCCGCTCAAATTCGACGAATTCGAGCAGCGCGTCCACCAGCGCATCTATGTCTCGGCCACGCCCGGCGACTATGAAAAGGAGCGCGCGGGCCAGATCGTCGAGCAGGTCATCCGCCCGACGGGATTGCTCGACCCCAAGGTCGAGGTAAGACCTGTGGAAAACCAGATCGATGATCTCGTCGGCGAGATCAACGCGCGCGCGGCGCGCAATGAGCGCGTGCTCGTTACCACGCTGACGAAGAAGATGGCCGAAGACCTCACGCAGTATTTAACGGGCGCGGGCATCCGCGTGCGCTATATGCACGCGGATGTGGAGACCATCGAGCGCATGGAGCTCATCCGCGGCCTGCGCCTCGGTGAATTCGACGTCCTTGTCGGTATCAACCTCCTGCGCGAGGGTCTCGACATTCCCGAGGTCTCGATGGTCGCGATTTTGGACGCGGACAAGGAGGGCTTTCTGCGCAGCGAGACGAGCCTCATCCAGACCATCGGCCGCGCCGCGCGAAACGCCGACGGCCTCGTCGTGCTCTATGCCGACACGATCACCCCCTCGATGCGCCGCGCGATGGACGAGACCGAGCGCCGCCGCCAGATCCAGGACGACTACAACAAGGCGCACGGCATCATCCCGCAGACCATCCGAAAGGACGTGCGCGAGATCATCGAAATTTCCAAGAAAGACGAGGAATCCGCCCGCCGCCGCGGAAAGCGCAAGCTCTCCGAGCGCGAGCGGGACGAAGAGATCAGAAAGCTCGAAAAGCAGATGCAGGAGGCGAGCCGTATGCTTGAATTCGAGTACGCCGCCATCCTGCGCGACCGCATCATCGAGCTGCGAAAGGAAAGCGAACAATAATGGCAAAGAATAAAGAAGAAAAAACCAACGTGATGCGCGTGTTGGAGCAGAAAAAGATCACCTACACCGCGCACACCTATCCCCATGAAGAGGGCGTCGCGGTCGACGGCGTCACGGTGGCGAAGTCCATGGGCTTTGACCCCGCCATCGTCTTCAAGACCCTTGTCGCGCGCGGCGCAAGCAAGCAGTATTACGTCTTCGACGTGCCGGTCGCGGAGAATCTCGACCTCAAAAAGGCCGCGAAGGCTGTGGGCGAAAAGTCCATCGAAATGATCCACCAGAAGGAGCTGCTGCCGCTCACGGGCTACGTTCACGGCGGCTGCTCGCCCGTGGGGATGAAGAAGCTCTTCCCCACGGTGATCCACAAAACGGCGGAAGACCTTGAAACGATGATCGTCTCGGCGGGAAAGATCGGCTGTCAGGTTGAGCTTTCGCCGCAAGATCTCGCCGCGCTCGTGCGCGCGCAATTTGCGGATATCACGGTAGAATAAGGTTGACATAAAAAATTCAGAAGAGTACGCTGAGCTTGCGATCGCAAAATCAGCAACAGGAGTTATCAGTTCATGCCAAGTAAGATTTTTGTCAAGGGCGCAAGAGAAAATAACCTCAAGAACATCGACGTCGAGATCCCCCGCGACGCGCTGACCGTCATCACGGGACTCTCCGGCAGCGGCAAATCCTCGCTCGCGTTCGACACCATCTATGCCGAGGGACAGCGCCGCTACGTCGAGAGCCTGTCGTCCTACGCCCGTATGTTCCTCGGACAGAAGGAAAAGCCAGACGTCGACTATATCGAGGGCCTCTCCCCTGCCATCTCCATCGACCAGAAGACCACCTCGCAGAACCCCCGCTCCACCGTCGGCACGGTGACGGAGGTGTACGACTATCTGCGCCTTTTGTGGGCGCGCGTCGGCACGCCGCACTGCCCCAACTGCGGAAAGGAGATCCGCCAGCAGTCCATCGACCAGATCATCGACCAGCTCATGGCGCTGGGCGAGGGCACGCGCGTGCAGATCATGGCGCCGGTCATCCGCGGCAAAAAGGGCGAGCACGCCAAGATCTTTGAGGACGCGCGCAAGTCGGGCTACGTCCGCGTCCGCGCCGACGGGAATATGTACGACCTTTCCGAGGAAATTTCGCTCGAGAAGAACAAAAAGCACAACATCGAGGTCGTCATCGACCGCCTCATCCTCCGCCCCGACGTGGTCCACCGCCTGACGGACTCGTGCGAGACCGCTGCGGCGCTCTCGGGCGGGCTGATCCTTGCCAACATCTTGCCCGACGACCGCGACATCCTCTTCTCGCAGAACTACGCCTGCGAGGACTGCGGCGTTTCCATCGAGGAGCTGACGCCGCGTATGTTCTCGTTCAACAATCCCTTCGGCGCGTGCCCGGAATGCACGGGCCTCGGCACGCAGCTTAAAGTAGACCCCGATCTGGTCATCCCGAACAAGAGCGTTTCCCTGCTCGACGGCGCGATCTGCGCCTCGGGCTGGAACAACGTGCGCGGCGACGGCATCTCGCGGATGTACTTCGACGCGCTGTCGAAAAAATATCACTTCTCCCTCCGCGACCCGGTGGAAAAGCTCCCGAAAGAGGTCATGGACGTCATCTTGTATGGCACGAAGGGCGAAAAGCTTGAATTGCAGTACGACCAGCCGCGCGGCAAGGGCGTACTGTATCAGGCGTTCGAGGGCGTCATCCCAAACCTGGAGCGCCGCTATAAGGAAACGCAGAGCGACGGCGTGCGCGAGGAGCTGGAGGGCTGCATGAGCGAATGCCCCTGCCCCACCTGCGGCGGCAAGCGGCTGCGCCGCGAATCCCTCGCGGTCACGGTCGGGGACCTGAGCATCAGCGACTACTGCGAAAAGTCGGTCGTCGACGCGCTCGACTTTGTGGATCAGCTCACGCTCACCGAGCAGCAGATGCGCATCGGCGAGCGGATCTTAAAGGAGATCAAAAACCGCCTCGGCTTCCTGCGCTCGGTGGGGCTTGAATACCTGACGCTTTCGCGCGCGAGCGCGACGCTCTCGGGCGGCGAAGCCCAGCGCATCCGCCTGGCCACCCAGATCGGCTCGAGCCTGATGGGGGTCCTCTATATCCTCGATGAGCCGTCCATCGGGCTGCACCAGCGCGACAACGACAAGCTCCTTGCAACGCTCAAGCGGCTGCGTGATCTCGGCAACACGCTCATCGTCGTCGAGCACGACGAGGACACGATGCGCGCGGCGGACTACCTCATCGACATCGGTCCCGGCGCGGGCGCGCACGGCGGTCAGGTCGTCGCGGCAGGCACGCCGCGCGAGGTCATGGATGATCCCGCCTCCCTGACGGGGCAGTATTTAAGCGGCAAAAAGAAGATCGAAGTGCCGAAGGCGCGCAGAACGGGCAATGGGAACTTCCTCACGGTGCGCGGCGCGCAGGAAAATAACCTCAAAAACCTCGACGTCTCGATCCCGCTCGGCACGTTCACGTGCGTCACGGGCGTGTCCGGCAGCGGCAAATCGTCGCTCGTCAACGAGATTATCTACAAAAAGCTCGGCGCAGACCTAAACCGCATGAAGGTGCATCCCGGCAGATGTAAGGCCATCGAGGGCGAAGAATTCCTCGACAAGGTCATCTGCATCGACCAGAGCCCCATCGGACGCACGCCGCGCTCCAACCCCGCGACCTATACGAATCTCTTCAACGACATCCGCGACCTCTTCGCCTCCACGCCGGACGCGAAGGCGCGCGGCTACGGCCCGGGCCGCTTCAGCTTCAATGTGCGCGGCGGCCGCTGCGAGGCCTGCTCGGGCGACGGTCAGCTCAAGATCGAGATGCACTTCCTGCCCGATATCTATGTGCCCTGCGAGGTCTGCAAGGGCAAGCGCTACAACCGCGAAACGCTCGAGGTCCACTACAAGGGCAAGAGCATCGCGGACGTGCTGGAAATGACCGTGGAGGAGGCGCTCGAATTCTTCCGCGACCTTCCAAAGCTCGAAGCGAAGCTCCGCACGCTCAGCGAGGTCGGCCTCGGCTATATCCGCCTCGGCCAGTCGTCTACGACGCTCTCCGGCGGCGAAGCCCAGCGCGTCAAGCTCGCGACCGAGCTAAGTAAGCGCTCCACGGGGCGCACCATCTATATTTTGGACGAGCCGACCACGGGGCTTCATACGGACGATGTGAAAAAGCTCCTCGAGGTCTTGCAGCGCCTTGTCGACGCGGGCAACACCGTGCTCGTCATCGAGCACAACCTGGATGTGATCAAGTGCGCGGACTTCCTCTTGGACCTCGGCCCCGAGGGCGGCAGCGGCGGCGGAACGCTCGTCACCTGCGGCACGCCCGAGGAGGTTGCCGCGTGCGAGCAGTCCTATACGGGCCAGTATCTCAGGAAAATGCTGCGTTAAGATTCACCCATCGCCCGTCCGCGCCGTAGAATGGCGCGAGGTGATGATATGCGGCTTTTACAGGACGGCGTTGTCGCGGCGCTCGCTGCCATCGGCTTAACGGCGGTGATCTTTCTGCTCGTTTCGGCCATCGTGCACCCGCGGCGGCGCGGATGTATCCCCGCCACGGCGGTCATCGAGACGTGCGGCGAGGCAAAGACGCTCGAATACACGGTGCGCGCGCTGCTGAGGTCGCGCTATGAAGAGGGCGGCTTTTCGCGCGTCGTCATCGTGGACTGCGGCCTTGCCGACGAGCCGCGCCGCGTGGCGGAGCTCTTGTGCCGCAGCGAATACGAGGTCTACCTCTGCCAAAGGGAAGAGCTGACCGATTTTTTCACTTAGGAGACAGTTATGGGAGAAGAAACGACCATCATGGGCACGGTCCTGTCCGTCGTTTTCCAGAATGAGGAAAACGGCTATGCCGTGCTGC
>ENA-UOJV01002183-UOJV01002183.1-human-gut-metagenome-genome-assembly--contig:-C82-NODE-2183-length-17112-cov-9.956792_pt1 | contig 17112 bp, 16 predicted proteins | sample MGYA00242356_ERZ723903 | MGnify/ENA metagenome assembly ERZ723903
GACCTCTTGAATGCCATTCAAGCGCTCTCCCAGCTGAGCTATACCCCCATATTCAATGCATAAAATAATAACACATCATTTTATGTTTTGCAACGATTTTTACGAGTTTTAACCATACAAAAGAACAATATCGTCCGATTAGACAAAAATTCGCGAAAATGATTGTGAATATGCACGAAAATGTTAATGCAACATTACAATTACGTCATTAGTATGATATAATAGTCAAATTAAAAGCCTGATGATTTGGGCTTAAATTATTATAAATCTCTCATATGAGGTGTCATTATGGACTTTTTAACCAATGAATACAGCTTTAAATCAGCATCGGGGCTCTGCGATATATATGCTCAGTCGGCTTCCCCCGCAGACTACGGAAGCGTAAAAGGCGTGGTTCAGATAACGCACGGAATGGCTGAGCACTCTAACCGCTACGGAAGATTTGCCGTTGAGCTTTGTAAAAACGGTTATGCCGTATTTATATGCGACCTTTTGGGGCACGGCAATTCCGTCAGCGACGACAGCGAGCTCGGCTACTTCGGTGAAAACGGCGTTGAAAGCCTTGTTGACGATATGAAGCAATTAAACGACATAGCAAGACGCGAATATCCGGGACTCCCTGTGTACCTTTTCGGACACAGCATGGGTTCGTTCCTCGCACGCGCATATACTGCAAAATATCCCGACACCATAGACGGTACGATATGGTGCGGAACAAGCGGTGCCAACCCTGCCGCAGGTCTTGGTGCAGCCTTGGCAAGAGCAATTGAAAAGCGCAGCGGCGACCATCATCGTTCGGACTTTCTCAATTCGCTCGCCTTCGGAAAATACAACAAGCGCACCGAAAACGAAACACAATTCGACTGGCTTTCGAAGGACAAGGAAGAGGTTAAAAAATACATAGACGACGACTACTGCGGCTTTGTCTTTACCGCAAACGGCTTTGAAACTCTGTTTTCGCTTTTGAAGCAAATCTCGGGCAAGGACTGGTACCGCGCGGTTCCGAATGATAAGCCGATATTTTTAATTGCCGGCGAAAACGACCCTGTCGGCGAATACGGCAAGGGTGTAAACGAGGTATTCATGACATTGAAAAAGACCGGGCATAGTTCGGTCGAAATGAAGCTTTACCCCGGCGACAGACATGAGCTGCTTAACGAAATCGACCGTGACGCCGTAACCAAAGACATCACAGATTGGCTCAACGGGCAGACAAAAAGCTCGCACGTTGAAAATGCCGCCGAGGCCGTCTCCGAAAAGTAAGACGCACTTGTCATTTTAGACAAACGGCATTACTTTATTTTGTGATACTTGTTGATGTATCCAATTTTAAAATTCCGCGGTTTTTGGTATTGATTTTTTCTGTCGTAAAAAGTAAAATTACAGTATAGTTTTTGTGCTGACGGAGGTATAAGAATGCTTTTTATCAAAAGCCTTTACGGAAATGATTTGATGAATTCGCAAATACTCTGCCGTTGTGCAAAATTATACCGCAGCAAAATAGGTGCGGCAAAAATGAAAAAACGCAATAGTTGCGAAAAAATGTATTATTAAAGAACGGCGTAGTATAAAACTACGCCGCTTTATATTTTACCGGAGGAACAAAAGATGAAAAAAGTTGCAATAATCATGGGCTCTGACAGCGATCTGCCCACAGCCGAAAAAGCGGCAACCGAGCTTAAAAAGCTCGAAATACCCTTTGAGGTTCACGTGATGTCGGCACACCGCACACCGGACGAGGCGTCGGCCTTTTCAAAGAATGCCGAGCAAAACGGATTCGGAGTTATAATTTCAATAGCCGGTATGGCGGCTCATCTCGGCGGAGTGCTTGCCGCCAACACCGTTTTACCGGTAATAGGCGTTCCGGTGGGTTCGTCATTCGGCGGACTCGACGCACTTTTGGCCACGGTACAGATGCCGTCCGGCATTCCCGTAGCCACGGTGGCTTTGGGCGGAGGCAAAAACGCCGCAATTCTCGCGGCTCAAATGCTTGCTCTCTCCGACGACTCTCTTCGGGAGAAGCTGCGCGGTATGAGAAAAGAAATGGCCGAAGCGGTTCGTGAAAAAGATGATATAATTTCAAATCAATTTAAAAACTAAAACAGAAGGAGATATACAAATTATGAAAAAGCTTGAACAGCTCTATGAAGGTAAGGCAAAAAAGGTTTTTGCAACGGATGAGGACGGCGTTGTAATAGTTGACTATAAAGACGACGCAACCGCTTTTAACGGCGAGAAAAAAGGCACCATAATGGGTAAGGGCGTAGTTAACAACAAAATGTCAAACTATGTATTCGGTCTGCTCGAAAAGGACGGAGTTCCCACTCATTTTATAAAAGAGCTCAGCGACCGCGAAACCGCCGTTAAAAAGGTTTCAATAGTTCCGCTTGAGGTAATAGTAAGAAATGTGGCCGCAGGCAGCTTTTCAAAGAGAATGGGCGTTCCCGAGGGAAAAGAGCTCCTCTGCCCCATTCTTGAATTCAGCTACAAAAACGATGAGCTCGGCGATCCGTTTATCAACGACGATTATGCGCTCGCACTCGGACTTGCGACTCAGGACGAAATCGACACAATAAAGAATTACACAAGAAAAGTAAACGAGTGCCTCAAAAAGTATTTCCTCTCTGCCGGAATGAAGCTTATTGACTTTAAAATCGAATTCGGCAGACTTCCCGACGGCACAATAATCCTTGCCGACGAAATATCGCCCGACACTTGCCGTCTCTGGGATGTCAAGACAAACGAGAAGCTCGATAAGGACCGCTTCCGCCGCGATCTCGGCAATGTGGAAGAAGCTTACAACGAAGTATTCCGTCGTCTCGGCCTTAAAGACTAAGCAGTTTACAAAAGCAATTTACGAGGTATTATATGTTTGACAGTATTCATGAGGAGTGCGGCGTTTTCGGTATATACTCCGAAGAGACCGCAGACGTGGCGTCCGCGGCATATTATGCGCTCTTTGCACTTCAACACCGCGGTCAGGAGAGCTGCGGAATAGCGGTAAATGACGACGGCGTTATTAACTGCTACAAGGATGCGGGGCTTGTAAATGACGTGTTCAGCCGTGAAAAACTTGCTTCGCTCGGTATGGGGCAAATGGCTGTCGGTCACGTCCGCTACGGCACCACGGGAGGCGGCTCACGAGAGAACGCGCAGCCGATGGTAGTAAACCACATAAAGGGCAGCATGGCTCTCGCTCACAACGGCAATCTTACAAACGCCGCTGAGCTTCGCAGAGAACTTGAGATGAGCGGTTCGATTTTTCACTCGACAAGCGACACCGAGGTTATTTCATACATCATAACCAAGGAGCGAATTGCCGCTCCGTCAATTGAGGCGGCGGTCTTTTCGGCAATGTACCGCCTAAAGGGAGCTTATTCTCTTATCATAATGTCGCCGTCAAAGCTCATAGCGGCGCGTGACCCGCTCGGATTTCGTCCGCTTTGCATAGGCAAAAAGGGCGGTAAAACGATATTCGCTTCCGAATCTTGTGCTTTATCCACTCTCGGTGCAGAATATGTACGCGATGTGCGCCCCGGCGAAATAGTGGTTATCGACAAATACGGTATGCGCTCAATAGAGGGTCATTGCTCCGACCGCAAAAAGGCTCTTTGCGTATTTGAATATATATATTTCGCACGTCCCGATTCCGTTATCGAGGGTGCTTCGGTTCATTTGGCAAGGCAGAAGGCCGGAGAATTTCTCGCCGAAGAGCATCCCGTTGACGCCGACGTTGTAATAGGTGTGCCCGACAGCGGTCTTGACGCCGCAATGGGATATGCCAAAAAATCGGGAATCCCCTACGGTATGGGCTTTATCAAAAACAAATATATAGGCAGGTCGTTTATACAGCCGACTCAGGAGCAGCGCGAAAGCGATGTCAGGATAAAGCTCAATGTGATAGGTTCCACAGTAAAGGGCAAAAGAGTTGTTATGATAGACGACTCAATAGTCCGAGGAACAACAAGTGCGAGAATAGTTAAACAGCTCCGCGACGCAGGGGCAAAAGAGGTTCACGTGCGCGTTTCGGCTCCCCCGTTCAGGCATCCGTGCTATTTCGGAACGGATATAGACTCGGCCGAAAACCTTATAGCAAACAACCATTCAATAGATGAAATCCGCGAAATAATCGGTGCGGATTCGCTCGGATTTCTCAGCGAAGAACACGTCTTTGAGCTTGCCGACGGCTGCAAGCTCGACTTCTGTGCCGCCTGCTTCAACGGCAAGTATCCGATAGAAATACCTGCCGACACCAACAAAACTCAGTTTGAAAAGAAGATAAGCGAAAAGAATGAAAAGGAGAATTTATAATGGAAAAGAGCTTTTCCGAGAGCTACAAGGCTGCCGGTGTTGACATAACCGCCGGATACAAGTCAGTTGAGCTTATGAAACAGCATATCAAAAGGACTCTCACCTCGGGAGCAATGTCGGATATAGGCAGCTTCGGCGGACTCTTTGACCTCAAGGATGAGATGTGCTCGGAGCCGATACTCGTAAGCGGCACCGACGGCGTAGGCACAAAGCTTAAAATCGCTATGCTTTTAGACAAACACGACACCATAGGCATTGACTGCGTTGCAATGTGCGTAAACGACGTTATCTGCTGTGGTGCAAAACCCCTTTTCTTCCTTGATTACATCGCTTGCGGAAAAAACTATCCCGAAAAGATAGCATCAATAGTATCGGGCGTTGCAGAAGGCTGCGTCAGAGCCGGCTGTGCTCTCATAGGCGGTGAAACAGCCGAGCATCCCGGTATGATGCCCGAGGACGACTACGACCTTGCCGGATTCACGGTAGGCATAGTTAACAAGCCCGATGTATTTGACAACAAATCGGTAAAGGCCGGCGACGTTATAATCGCCCTGCCCTCAAGCGGCGTACATTCAAACGGATTTTCGCTTGTCAGAAAGGTATTCGATTTTGACAAGGGCGGTATAGATAAGACGTATGACGAGCTCGGCTCGACCATAGGCGAGGCTCTTTTAACTCCCACCGAGATATATGTAAAGCCCGTGCTTGCGCTCGCAAAGGAAGTTAAAATTAAGGCTGTATCGCACATAACCGGCGGCGGCTTTTATGAGAATATTCCAAGAAGCCTGCCGGAAGGCATAACCGCTGTTATCGAGAAAAAGGCTCTTAAAATACTCCCCGTATTCGATATTATCGAAAAAACCGGCAACATTCCGGAAAGGGATATGTTCAACACCTTTAATATGGGCGTGGGAATGAGCATAACAGTTGCCCCCGAGGACGCCGACAGGGCCGTAAGAATCCTTCGCGAAAGCGGCACAGATGCATATATCATAGGTGAAACCGCAAGCGGCGAAGACGGTGTTAAAATATGCTGAAGACAAAAATAGCCGTCTTTGTTTCCGGCGGCGGAACAAATTTTGAGGCTCTTATAAACGCTCAGGAAAACGGTAAGATACCGCATGGCGAGATAGTTTTGATGGTGTCCTCCTCAAGGACTGCATACGCGCTCAAAAGAGCCGAAAATCACGGTATAAAATCCGTTGTATGCTCAAAAAAAGAGCTCGGAAGCCAGGAAAAATTTGAAGAAGAGATTTTAAAAAATCTCGAAGAAAACGATATTCAGTTAATTGTTCTTGCGGGCTTTATGTCAATACTCTCAAATGAGTTCACAAAAAAGTACGAAAACCGAATCATAAACATTCACCCGTCGCTTATACCGTCGTTTTGCGGTGAGGGCTTCTACGGGCTTCATGTTCACGAAGCAGCTCTGAAAAAGGGTGTTAAGGTTACGGGCGCTACGGTGCATATAGTAAACGAGATTCCCGACGGCGGACCGATTATTATGCAAAAGGCGGTTTATATCGAGGAAAACGACACTCCCGAGATACTTCAAAAACGCGTTATGGAGCAGGCGGAGTGGAAAATTCTCCCCGAATCGGTCGAGCTTATGTGCTCAGGTAAAGTAAAAATCGAAAACGGCAGGACATACTGCAATGAATGAGAACAAATTCACGGGTAAGGCGGAGCTTTATTCAAAGTATCGTCCGTCGTATCCCGAAAAGCTTATTGATTGGCTTTACGATATGACTAACGCCGAAGCCGTGGCGGATATAGGCGCAGGCACAGGCATTTTCACATCTGCGCTGCTCAAAAAGCCGTGGAGCGTAACGGCGGTTGAACCTAACTCGGATATGCTCTCGGTTCTCAAAAAAGCTTTGGGCGACAAGGTTTCACAAAATTATATTACCGAATGTTATCTCGGTTCATTTTAATAAATTTTGAAAGGATAATGCTTCATGGAGATAAAATCTATTAAGGAAGAGCTTAATTCTCTCGCATATCACGGTAGGGGAATTATGATAGGAAAGAGCGCGGACGGCAAAAAGGCTGTTACGGCTTATTTCATTATGGGCAGAAGCGAAAACAGCAGGAACCGTGTGTTCGTTGAGGACGGCGAAGGTATTCGCACTCAGGCTTTTGACGAGTCCAAGATGGTTGACCCCCACCTTATCATCTACGCTCCCGTAAGAGTTCTCGGTAACAAAACTATTGTTACAAACGGCGACCAGACCGATACAATTTATGAGCTTATGGACAAGCAGATGACCTTTGAGCAGTCGCTTCGCACAAGAGAGTTTGAGGATGACGCTCCTAATTTCACGCCGAGAATATCGGGCATTATCCACATAGACAACGGCGAAATGAACTACGCCATGTCAATCCTTAAATCGGCAGACGGCGACGGCAGCTCTTGTCAGAGATACACCTATGCGTATCAAAATCCACTCTGCGGTAAAGCAAAATTTATCCACACTTATAAATGCGACGGAAATCCCCTTCCGAGCTTTGAAGGTGAGCCGAAAACGCTTGAGCTTCCCGACACGGATATTGATACTCTTACAAAGCTTATCTGGGAAAATCTCAACGAGGACAATAAGGTTTCGCTTTTCGTAAGATTTATTGACATTGAAACAAACGAATACACCCAAAGAATCATCAACAAAAACAATTAAGAAGTGACTTTACGGAGGTCTGAAATGAAAGAGATCGAACTTAAATACGGCTGTAACCCAAACCAAAAGCCGTCTAAAATTTTTATGGCGGACGGCAGAAACTTACCGGTTACCGTTTTAAACGGCAGACCCGGCTATATTAACTTCCTCGACGCGCTGAACAGCTATCAGCTTGTAAAAGAATTGGAATCCGCCATCGGTCTTCCTGCGGCTGCGTCCTTTAAGCATGTCAGCCCTGCAGGCGCGGCTGTCGGCTTGCCGCTCTCCGATACGCTCAGAAAAATTTACTGGGTTGACGACGATGCGGTTCTCTCCCCTCTCGCATCAGCTTATGCAAGAGCAAGGGGCACAGACAGAATGTCGTCCTTCGGCGATTGGATAGCGCTCTCAGACATATGTGACGTTCCCACGGCACTGCTTATAAAGCATGAGGTTTCCGACGGTATAATTGCTCCCGGATACGAAAAAGAGGCTCTTGAAATACTCAAATCCAAAAAAAAGGGAAATTATAATATAGTTGAAATAGACCCCGAATACAAGCCCGCTCCGATAGAACATAAGGACGTTTACGGCGTTACATTTGAGCAGGGCAGAAACGAATTAAAAATTGACGAAAGCTCACTTTTAAACATAGTCACCGAAAGTAAGGAGCTTCCCGAAAGTGCAAAGCGCGACCTTATAATTTCGCTTATCACGCTCAAATACACACAGTCCAACTCCGTATGCTATGCAAAAGACGGTCAGACCATAGGCGTGGGCGCCGGTCAGCAGTCAAGAATTCACTGCACACGCTTAGCCGGCAGCAAAGCCGACAATTGGCATTTAAGACAGCATCCTAAGGTTCTCGCTCTCGACTTTATAAAGTCCATCGGCAGACCCAACAGAGATAACGCCATTGATGTATACATCTCCGACGACTATGAGGACGTAATCGGCGATGATGTTTGGCAGAACACCTTTAACACTCGCCCCGAACCCCTCACAAAGGAAGAAAAAAAGGCTTGGCTCGCACAGTTTCACGATGTATCGCTCGGCTCGGACGCGTTTTTCCCGTTTGACGACAACATAGAGCGTGCAAGAAGAAGCGGTGTTTCGTATATAGTTGAACCGGGCGGCTCCATACGTGACGACATCGTAATTGACTGCTGCAACAAGCACGGCATTACCATGGCGTTCACAGGAATACGTCTTTTCCATCACTGATAAAACAATAAGAGGTTTCTAAAATGAAAATACTTGTAGTCGGCGCGGGCGGAAGAGAACACGCCATAATTAAAAAGCTGAAGGAAAATCCGGAGGTCACCGAGATTTTTGCGTGCCCCGGAAACGGCGGCATTGCAAAAGACGCGGAATGCGTTAACATCAGTGCCACGGATTTAGACGGCATTACGGATTTTGCCGTTAAAATGAACATTGATTTCTGCGTAGTGGCTCCTGATGACCCGCTCGTATTAGGATTGGTGGATATTCTCGAAAGCAAGGGAATACCGTGCTTCGGTCCGTCTAAAAAAGCGGCCATAATCGAGGGGAGCAAGGTTTTCTCAAAAAATCTTATGAAAAAATACGGTATCCCGACAGCGGGCTATGAAGTTTTTTCGGATCCCGAAGAAGCGCTCTCTTACATAAAAGAAAAAAATGAATATCCGACCGTTATTAAGGCGGACGGTCTTGCCCTCGGAAAAGGTGTTATAATAGCCGAATCCGAGGAGCAGGCAGAGGACGCCGTAAAAACAATAATGGAGGATAAAAAGTTCGGTGATAGCGGCAACAATGTCGTTATCGAGGAATTTTTAACGGGTCCCGAGGTTTCCGTTCTCTCTTTCACCGACGGAAAAACCGTAGTTCCCATGGTTTCGTCCATGGACCACAAGCGTGCTCTTGACGGCGACAAGGGACTCAATACAGGCGGAATGGGAACGGTTGCGCCGAACCCCTACTACACGGCCGAAATCGCAAAGGAATGTGCCGAAAAGATATTCCTGCCCACAGTTAAGGCTATGAACAACGAAAACAGGACCTTTAAGGGCTGCCTTTACTTCGGTCTCATGCTGACACCAAAGGGTCCTAAGGTTATAGAATACAACTGCCGCTTCGGCGATCCCGAAACTCAGGTTGTTTTGCCGCTTCTCAAAACCGACCTTCTCACAATTATGCGTGCGGTTCACGATGAAACGCTCTCGTTTTTAAATGTTGAGTTCAAGGACGAAAGTGCGGCGTGCGTGGTTATCGCGTCCGGCGGTTATCCGCTGTCTTACGGCAAGGGCTATGAAATAGACTTCGGCGACAGCGAAAACACGGAAAACGTCACGGTATTCCATGCCGGCACTGCCGAAAAGGATGGCAAAATCGTGACCTCCGGCGGCAGAGTCCTCGGAGTTACGGCAACGGGAAAAGACCTTAACGCTGCTCTCTCTACCGCTTACAAAGCAACCGAGCAGATTAAATTTAAGGACGCCTTTTACAGAAAAGACATCGGTGCGCGTGCGCTTGCCGCACTGAAAAAATAAACAGGAAGTGACGAAATGGTATACAGAATTTACGTTGAAAAGAAAAAACAATTTGCAGACGAGGCTGCATCGCTTTTATCGGATATACGCTCACTGCTTATGATAGACTCGCTTGAAGAGCTTCGTATTTTCAACAGATACGATGTGGAAAACATCAGCGAAGAGCTTTTCGAGCGCTGTGAAAAAACCGTTTTCTCAGAGCCGCAGCTTGACAACACCTACGCTCGCCTGCCTCAGACCGACGCCACGGTATTTGCAGTTGAATATCTGCCGGGTCAGTTTGACCAGAGGGCGGACTCCTGTGCTCAGTGTATTCAGATAGTTTCGGAGGGGGACAAGCCGACCGTTCGTACCGCGAAAGTATATATGCTTTTCGGCAAGCTTGCTCCGGCACAGCTTGAGGCTATCAAAAAGTATGTAATAAACCCCGTAGAGAGCCGTGAGGCTTCTCTTGAAAAGCCCGATACGCTGAGTGTCAACTACATCATTCCGACAAGCGTTGAAACTCTTACGGGATTTACGGAGCTTAACGAAGATGAGCTCAAGGCATTTATAGACAAATATGCTCTTGCAATGGACCTTGCGGATATTGAATTTTGCCGCAAATACTTTAAAGGCGAGCATCGCGACCCGACTATAACGGAAATCAGAATGATTGATACATACTGGTCGGACCATTGCCGCCATACCACGTTTCTCACGACGATAGACGGCGTAAAAACAGAGGACAAAACCATACAAAAGGCATACGACAGATATGTTTCCATACGCAAGGAGCTCGGCAGAACAAAGCCGCAAAACCTTATGGATTTGGCGACTATCGGAGCGCGTTATTTAAAACACACGGGTCAGCTCAAAAATCTTGATGAATCGGATGAAATCAATGCCTGCACCGTAAAAATAAAGGTTGACGTAGACGGCGAAGACGAAGATTGGCTCTTCTTATTTAAAAACGAAACACACAACCACCCGACGGAAATCGAGCCGTTCGGCGGTGCGGCAACCTGCATAGGCGGAGCTATCCGCGACCCGCTGTCGGGCAGAGGATATGTTTATCAGGCAATGCGTGTTACCGGTGCGGCAGACCCGTTAAAGCCCGTAAGCGAAACCATGCCCGGTAAGCTGCCGCAGAGAAAGCTCGTAACCACAGCTGCGGCAGGATACAGCTCATACGGCAACCAGATAGGGCTTGCGACCGGCTCGGTAGACGAAATCTACCACCCCGGATATGTTGCAAAGCGTCTTGAAATAGGTGCCGTTGTAGGTGCCGTTCCCGCAAAAAATGTTCGCCGTGAAGAGCCTGTTCCCGGTGACATAATCATCTTACTCGGCGGCAGAACCGGCCGTGACGGCTGCGGCGGTGCGACAGGTTCTTCAAAATCGCATAAGCTCTCGTCACTCGAGCATTGCGGTGCCGAGGTTCAAAAGGGTAACGCTCCGGAAGAGCGAAAATTGCAGAGACTTTTCAGAAACAGCGAAGTTACAAAGCTCATAAAAAGATGTAACGACTTCGGTGCCGGCGGCGTATCGGTAGCCATAGGCGAGCTTGCCGACGGCTTACACATTGATTTGAATAAAGTCCCCAAGAAATACGAAGGTCTTGACGGCACAGAGCTTGCAATTTCCGAATCGCAGGAGAGAATGGCCGTTGTAGTTGCAAAAGAGGATGCGGAAAAGTTCTTGGAGCTTGCCAAAACGGAAAACCTCGAAGCCACCGCTGTTGCCGAGGTTACCGATACAAACCGCCTTACAATGGAATGGAACGGCAAAAAGATAGTCGATATTTCCCGTGAATTCTTAAATTCAAACGGTGCCGAAAAGCACACTCTTGTAACCGTTACAAATCCTCAGCCCATAGTTAAAAGCGTTGAGGGTAAAACCAACGGTGAAAAATTCTTGAATCTCGCCGATGACCTTAATATTTGCTCAAAGCGCGGACTCTCGGAGCGTTTTGACTCAACAATAGGCGCAAATACCGTGCTTATGCCCTTCGGCGGAAAATATCAGATGACGCCGGCTCAAGGCATGGCGGCTAAAATTCCCGTTCTTAATAAGGACACAAAGACCTGCTCGGTTATGGCTTGGGGCTACAACCCATTTATCACCGAGAAAAATCAGTATCTCGGCGCATACCTTGCGGTTGTGGAGTCCGTATCAAAGCTTATAGCCACGGGCGGAAACACGGAAAACTGCTACCTCACATTCCAGGAATATTTTGAGAGAATGACAAGCGACAGCAAGCGTTGGGGTCAGCCCACCGCGGCACTTCTCGGCGCACTTACGGCTCAGCTTGAGCTCGGAATAGCGTCAATAGGCGGCAAGGATTCCATGAGCGGCACATTCGAGGATATTGACGTTCCTCCTACTCTCGTTTCATTTGCGGTTTCCGTCGGTTCAAGCGACGATGTTATGTCGCCCGAGTGGAAGCTCCCATGCTCTAAGGTCTACTACATAGAGCCGAAGAAAAATTCCGACGGCACATTTGACACAGAGAGCCTTAAAGCGGTATTTGCAAGAGTTGAAAAGCTCATTAAGGAGAAAAAGGCTCTCGCCGTATTTACTCCGTCTTACGGCGGAATTGCCGAGGGCGTTATGAAGGCCTGCTTCGGAAACAAAATAGGCTTTGCTTTTGACAAGAGATTCCCGGCGGACAAGATATATGATTACAACTACGGTTCATTTGTTATAGAAGCCGCCTGTGAGCTTGACGACGCGGTTCTCCTCGGCGAAACGACCATGGATTATTCCGTAAAGATAGGCATTGAAAAAATCGACCTCAACGAAATCCAAAAAGTATACGAGAACAAGCTTGAACCCGTATTTGCCTGCAACATAAAGACTCCCGAAAAGGCTGTAAATGCATACAGCTTTACGGCAAAAACGCGCATTTCGCCCAAAATCGGCATCAAAAAGCCCAAGGTTTTGATTCCCGTATTCCCCGGAACGAACTGCGAATACGATACAACAAGGGCGTTTATTAACGCCGGCGCAGATCCCGAAGTTATGGTAATCAAAAACCTTTCTGCATCTGACGTAACCGAGAGCGTAAATGTTTTCGCCGAAAAAATTGAAGCTTCGCAGATAATATTCATTCCCGGCGGCTTCTCCGGCGGCGACGAGCCGGACGGCAGCGGTAAATTTATAACCGCATTCTTCCGCAATCCCGTCATAAAAGAAAAGGTCCACGCACTGTTAAAAGAACGTGACGGACTTATGGCCGGTATCTGCAACGGCTTCCAGGCACTTATAAAACTCGGTCTTGTCCCCTACGGTGAAATCATAGAGCCGAGTGCCGACACACCGACGCTTACCTTTAACACCATAGGCAGACATCAGTCAAGACTTGTCAACACGAGAGTTGCCTCAAACAAGTCTCCGTGGCTGTCGTCCTCAAATGTAGGCGATATACATACTGTTGCGATTTCTCACGGCGAAGGCAGGTTTGTTTGCCCGAAAGAGCTTTTCCGCTCACTTGCGGAAAACGGTCAGATTGCAACGCAGTACGTTGACGAAAACGGAAAGCCCACCATGAACATCAGGTACAATCCGAACGGCTCCTTTGAGGCGGTCGAGGGCATAACCTCGCCGGACGGAAGAGTATTCGGTAAGATGGGTCATTCCGAACGCTTCTCCGATAACGTATATAAAAACGTTGACGGCAACAAAGATAACCGTATGTTTATAAATGCGGTAGATTACTTCAAAATCTAATAAAAAAAGACCCGCTGTGAAAAAAATTCAAGGAGGAAGATTCACAGTGGGTCTTATTTTTATCAATTGTCGCCGAAGAGGCTGAGCAAAGACCGTAAAGCTTTGGCTGAGTGCTTATAAGTCAGTATTGCTTCAAAATAACATCTTTTTGCATAACCCCTCAGATAAGCCCAAACTTATCTGAGGGATGCATTATCTTGTATCAAAAATATATAATTTTGAAGTGCTCCGCAGTTTCATAGCTATAAAAATTTTTTATGCCGAAGTCAAGAAATGAAGCAAGGCTGTCGCCTTGCGAGGCTTTTTGACAAAAGCATAAGAGATTTTTATGCGAGAAACCAATACTTCCTTATGAACGCTCAGCCTTAACTTTGCGGTTTTTTACTTAAACAAGCCTCGGAGCTTCATTTTTCGGCGACAACGCTTTATAATAACCCGATAAAAATCGGCTTATTTCATTATCAGACGGCTGCAAGAGCCGCACCGAGCGCCTTGCACTCTGCGATTGCATCATCGGAGGGAGCGTCGTTGCATATCACCGACTCTGTCACAAGCACTGCACCGTCTGCTGTGCAAGTCTCCTCCCAGCTTCTCATCCATTCGCCGTCGCCCCACCCGTAGGAGCCGAAGAGCGCAATTTTTTTGCCTCCGAGATCACCCTCGCACGAATTAAACATAGGCTCGAACTCGCTGTCCTCAAGCTGTTCGCTGCCCATTGACGGACATCCGAACGCCACAGCGTCAAAAGAGGAGAGCATTGACGCATCAAACTCGGAAGCCGTAAAAAGCTCTGCCTCAGCGCCGCTCTCGCGAACACCGTCAACCACGGCCGAAGCCATTGCCTCGGTATTTCCCGTTCCGCTCCAATATACTACTGCTACCTTACTCATTTTATCATATCCTTTCAGATTATTTATTATGACTGCTCACAACAAGGCGTTCAAATGAATTGTGCTTTTTGTAAGCGTCTTTATACACTCTTGTGCATTTTTTATAAAGCTTGAATTTTTTCTGTGCCTCCGCTTCGTCACCGTAAACCTTCCAAGTGCCGACGCATTTTGAATTTTTTGCGCCGTGCTTTATGAAACCGCTGACATCCTCAGACGGATAACCCAGAAAGAGTCCTATTTCGTGCGGAAAATCCTCTTCGTGCCTGACACGTCTTATGAGCTCCGCCACACATCTTTCGGTACAGCCCACGGGGTAAGCCCTCTCCGACAGCAGCTCGGCAGCAGTTTTGTCGGCAAGGTCTTTTTCGAGCCTGTCGGGTCTGTAAAGATATATCAGCGCCCTTGTTTTTGTGATTTTAACCGGCATAATGCGAAGCCCGCGAGGAACAAGCCGCCGATTCAGCTCGCGAACCGAGCGAAGCAAGTCGTTTTTATCGTCAACCTTGCAGGAAAACAGATTTCCGGTTTTAAGACCGGCAAGGCATGGCGAACAGCAGTTAATAACCGTTTCTTCGGACAAAATCGGTCACTCCTCTCTTATGTCTAAAACTGCAACTTGAACCGTTGGGTTAGCGGTTGCTAACTGCAAGAGCTTTTTAAAATCCGCTCTATGCAGCGGATTTATTGCGGCACCGTCAAGGAAATTTAAGCTCCCCATATGGCACCGATTTAATAATTCTACGCTTCAAGTCGGTTAGCATATGCTAACTGTTTGGTGCAAAAACTTCCTGCTCGACTGTCCGAGCAGGTCGTTTACATATGAATTATATCAGATTGCCAAGCGGTATGTCAAGTACATTTTATCAGCCTTGTATTTCTGCCGCAATTTCCTTCGCCAAGGCTGCAAGGGCTGCTGCATTGCTGCCTTTAACCGCAGATTTCACCGTAGTCGTATTTTCGCAGACTTTACAGCTTTTAAGCGTTTCTACAGCCTCGCGCATTTTTTTGCCGGCGGTGGGTGCCCATGTTCCGTTATCAATTATCGCAAACGTTTTATTTGAAACGTTAAGGCGTTTCATATCCGAAATATAATCGTCCATCTTGGGATAAATCTCAAGATTGTATGTAGCCGACATCAACACTATGTGACTGCAGCGGAAGGTCTCTGAAATGAGATAAGACACGTCGGTTGAAGAGACGTCATACATGGCGATATCCTTAACACCGAGCTTTGACAATTCATTTGCAAGATAATATGCGGCATTTTCGGTATTGCCGTAAATCGACGCATACGCTATCATAACGGAATTGCCCTCAGCCTCATATTTACTCCAAATATCATATTTATTTATGATATAAACAAGATTTGAGCGCCAAACCGGTCCGTGCAAAGGGCATATCATCTGAATATCGAGCGTCAAAGCTTTTTTGAGAAGCGACTGTACCTGCATACCGTATTTGCCGCAAATATTTGTATAGTATCTGCGATAATCCGGAAGCCAATCACGGTCAATATCGTATTCGTCGTTGAATATGTTGCCGTTCAGCGCGCCGAATGTACCGAATGCGTCCGCGCTGAAAAGGACCTTTTCAAAGCTTTCATACGTCACCATAACCTCAGGCCAATGAACCATAGGTGCCGTATAAAACGACAGCTCATGTTTACCGAGGGACACGGTATCGCCCTCTTTTACGACTATTTTCTCATTTTTAAGCTCATCACCGAAAAACTGCGCCATCATATCGACAGCCTTTTTGGTTGCGACTAAAGCCGCGTCGGGATAGAGGTCGCAAATCAGCCTTAAACTGCCTGCATGATCCGGTTCCATATGATTCACAACAATATAATCAAGCGTTTTACCGTTAAGCGCAGCCTTCACGTTCTCAACGAAAACACGACTCGAATCATAATCCACGGCATCTATAAGTGCCGTTTTTTCATCATTTATAATGTAAGAATTGTATGAAACACCGCGCGGTATGGGGAAAATATTTTCAAACAGCGAAAGACGTCTGTCGCTCACACCGACATATGTGATGTCATTTGTAATCTGTCTTGTAACCTGCATAGTCTGATCTCCTGTGTATAAAATATAGCTTTAGCATAGCTCTTCGTTTAGCAGTATAACATAAAACGAGTCCAAAATAAATATGTGAAAACATAAATTTAGAGTTTTATATTGACTTTTTGCATTTTGTTTGCTAAAATACTGAATGTTGTTTGCGGGTGTAGTTCAATGGTTAGAATTCCAGCCTTCCAAGCTGGCTGTGTGGGTTCGATTCCCATCACCCGCTCCATTTGAAGACAACTTACGGACTAATTAAAGTTCGTAAGTTTTTATTTTATAAAAATATAATGTTCTCTTTCTAGGAAGGAGGACATTTTTTATGCTTGAATTTAAAATTACCCAAGAACTTAAACCTAATCCTAAACTTTTAGAACTAATTAAGGACTTTACTTATAAAACTAAAAAGGGAAAAGTCAAAGTTCTTCTAAATACTAATTTGTCTTAAATGAATATGTTTTTGTGTAAATAATCTTTAAAAAAGAGGAAAAAATTATCAAAATAATTTAATCCTCTTTTTATATTTTTTAGACTGTGGGAGTAAAAGTAGTGTCTAGCCAGCACTGAATTTATACTCCCGCATAAATTCTACTATGGGAATTCCCATACCCTTATTTAAGATAATTATTTAAATATTCAATCCATTCAGGAGCATTTTCTTCATTAAACAAATGATATAAAAAATCTACAACTATTTGATGCCTATTTTTAGATTCTTCTTTACCAGAATCAGTTAGCATTAAATCTTTAAGTTTTAATATTTTTTCAAAAATATGGCATACACTACTATCTGCACATTTTCTCGTATATTTTTCTGCATTCATATCTTCAATTGGGAAAATATTTCTATCAAAAAATGGTTTTCCATTTTTCATACTATAAGTATAGACTCTTAAAATACCATTTGCTCCTAATGCATCACACATATCTACATCTGATACAATTTTCCCTT
>ENA-UOJV01002218-UOJV01002218.1-human-gut-metagenome-genome-assembly--contig:-C82-NODE-2218-length-16816-cov-15.197124_pt1 | contig 16816 bp, 19 predicted proteins | sample MGYA00242356_ERZ723903 | MGnify/ENA metagenome assembly ERZ723903
GTCGTTGAAATGCTGCGGGTATAAATGTGAAATTAATCAGGTGATTCACGGCATGTACAGGAATATCTACTGAAGGGATTTTTCGGCAATCCCATATATCCTTTTCATATTCGTCTCGTGTATCGTAAAAATCAGAGAAGAATAAATACAGTTGATAAATTTGGGCACGATAGCCTTGCCTTGATGACTTGCGCCCTGACAGCGCTACATAATTGAGCCATGCGGGAACCATTTCATCAATCGAGATTTCAGAAAAACTGTTAATTTGGGGATAGGCTTCTTGAAGAAAACACACGAATTTTTTGAGCATAAACTGATAATCTGACCAGAGCGATGATGGGTTGAGAGTTTTCCTTAAAAGCCTTGTTGCCAGATAATACTTCATTTCCAAACGAAAGAGATGCGGATATTCAAAAAAAGTTATGCGGCGTGAAGTGAATGATTTTTTTCCAATACTGTAATCATCCCAAAATGGGTCGTTTAAATTCCATACGTCATTTTCCCAGTAAGACCCAGCTATAAAGCGTTCCATGTCTTTTACCTTCCTCAAATCCGGTATTAGCTGATAGTTATAAGCCAGATTCATTTTTTGTACTTCCTTTCCTCAACAGCATCTGATTTTCTGTGCGTATCCATTCCTGACGCATCTCCTCGTCATCAGCATGAAGATACACATATGTCGATTGCACGAAATGATGTCCTGCACGGATTCTTAATTGTTCTACTGGCCATCCAAGACGCCGAAGCTCTGAAAGTGAGGAATGCCTGAGCATATGTACTGTGAAATAGATGCCTGTTCTTTTCTGAAGTCTACGAACCAGCGCGGACACATCGCTATATTCAAGAGGGGAATGTTTATGAGCCCCACTCAGTTTGATAAAAACATGGTTTGTGTCAACATCATCGGTGTGTGCTTCGACAATATATTCAAAAAATAGATTGATAAGATCTGCAGATACATCAACGATCCTTGGACTGCATACCGTTTTGATCTCCGAAAGGTTGGTCAGTTCTCCCCGATCAACAATATGAATTCGATGCGCGTCAGGCTCAATGTCTTCGAGCCATAGCGCCAACGCCTCCCCAATCCGCAGCCCACTTTCCCAAAGCAATTGTATCAGGAATCGATCTCGCGTTGTCAGGCATGCCGACAGGAGATTCTCCACTTCAGACTTTTTAAGTGTTTTGATACGCTTTTGGGGTTCTATCAGTCTGATGACCCGCGTGTCATACTGTCTTGTCCTGTTAATATGGTAGAGAAAATCTTTAAAGCCTCGCCTTGAACCCATTATTGTGCGTGTGAGTTTATCTGACAACCGCAGTCGATATTCTTCGTGGCGAGATAGATAATCATAGAACGCATATATCGTTGACAGGTAGACATTAATTGTTTGGGCGGAGCATGTGGAAACTGTCGCCGCAGGGAAGGACATAATTTTCTTCTGCCTGTGATTGTTTTGAAGCCATCGAATAAACCCCGCCAGTTCGTCCATGCCGATCTGCGGAAAAGACATTCCAATGAATTCCAAGTATTCAAAATAGGATTTCAAGTGGAAGCAATATGCCCTCAGTGTATTTCGGGCACGACCGCAATTATCTTTGAAACGTAAAAATCTAAGCACCACATCGACTGGCACCCCCGAAGAGTCTACAAGTATATACCTTGTCAGTTCATTTGTACTTGTGAATGATTCAACTCGCATTTGTACCTCCTAACAAAATTGGCAGCGCTTTGGGCTCTTATTTGCTGCCGAATGCCCGTCCCCTATACAATTATACAAGAAAATGAGAGAGCAATGGGTGTATACCGTTGCTCTCTCTGTTTTTGAAGGGAAGTGGTTGAAATGACTCGCTAAATCGACACTCATGTTTTGTACTATGAGTACTATGAAATCTCAGTCAAGCTTATGGTGCATTAATGAACAAAAAGGAAGTGATTTTTATTCTTAAACTACTATCTGAACGCTTATTTTTCCCAGTCCATATTAGGCTGGCGCAGAGTGGCTTTGGGTGCAGCCCAACTGCACGCGGCCGCTCCATTCTTTGCACCTGTCTCGGTGATGGAGAGCAGACGCGCTGGAACCGGAATGATTTTATTGGCGTTCTGAAAGACGAGTACCTGCCGGATTGGGCAAAAGAGTCTCTCAAGCAATATCAGCGACCAGAGCAGACAGAAAAACAGGAAATGCAGATGGGAGGAATGTGATATGCCATTTATGAAACCCTATATGGTAAAGCTTCTGCGTGAGCAGTTTCCACCGGGAACGCGCATCCGGCTGGATTCCATGATGAACGATCCGCAGCCAATCCCGAAAGGCATGACCGGAACGGTGCAGGGCATTGACGATGCTGGTCAGCTTTTAATGGAATGGGATAATGGGCGCGGGCTTTCTCTCGTCCCCGGTGAGGATGACTTTACTGTGGTAAAGCCGCAGAAATTAAAGCTTTACATGCCGTTGGCGCTCGGTTATTATGAAAAAAATGACTGGGGCGATTATGAGGATGAGGAACTCACGCTTTCCGACGACGACGCTGTTGGCTATGCGGATACCATCACCGGCGCCTTGGAACGTGAATCAAAGTTTTTGAACACGCCGCGCGGATTCATGGAATACTACAACCGAAGCGACGGCGTTGACGCAAAGGTGCGGTCGCTCTTTTTCAAAGCCGAAGCAAGGAACGGCAAGCTTTGGGGCGTGGCCGAATGTATGGTTTCCGGTGAATTGAACGGCGAGGAATTGGCAAAGCTCAAAGACTATATAGCCGGACAGGCCAGTGATGGGTTCGGAGAGAGCGTGGAGCAGCATGAGATCCGTGTTGGCAGTATGGAGCTGTATGCCCATCTCTGGCAGGCGGCTGGTTGGAGCATTCAGACCGAGCAGGAATGCTTCGCTCCAAAGTTGGCAAAAGGTCTGCCAGAGCTCTGTTTTTCCACGCTGCCCAGTACCGGCGTACTGATCTGCATCAAACGCGGCGAAAGCGGCTATTATCCCAGCGACTGGAACACACCCGACCGGACACAGAACCGTCAGATCGCAGACGAGCAGAATCAGCGCCTCGGCGTAACGCCGGCGCAGGAGGAAGCTATGGTGTGCGGAAGCATGCACGGCTGGAACGTTCCCGGCGCTGACCCGGCTTTCGTAGAAGAAATGCAGAAGAAACAGGAACAGACAGGAGGAATGACCCTTGCGCAAAGTATGTGAGGTCTATCTGGTAAGCAGCGCATCGAGCGATGAACGCGGCGTGGAGCTGACGTTTCCTGTCAGCCGTTACGAGATGATGGACGCTTTCGAGCAGATTCACACCAAGTCGCCGGGCGATGTCTACTGGCAGGTGGATGAGTTTTACTGCTTTGACTATCTCGCCCCGCATCTGGACGAGAGTATGTCGATCTTCGAGTTCAATTCTCTGACGGAACAGCTTTCCAAGCTGGATGAGCGTCAGGAAACAGCGCTGGAAGGACTCTTGCAGATGCAGGTCAACAAGCATATGCAGGAAAACAGCGGCCCCATCACAGCGCAGGAGTTGATGATGCTGGCATCCAACGTAGATCGTTGTCAGGTGCTTGCAGATGTCAATACGGACGAAGCACTCGGAAAATTTTATGTAGAAAACGGCTTTCGGGAGGATCTGGATGTCCTGCCGGACAGCGTATATGATCTTCTTGACTATGCAAAAATCGGAAAGCAGATGCGTGAAAGCGAAGCGGGCACGTTTACCCCACACGGCTACGTTGTCCGCACGGAGGAATTGGAGCCGCTGCCGGAGCATGAGCCGCAGCGGGAAATTTCCTATATGATCCGCTTGACACTCATGAATCATGAAAATGAGCAGAAAACAGCCGTTCTGGACTTGCCCACAACGGAGCAGCGGCTATTGGAGGTGCAGAACGAACTGGACGCGCCGGAATGGTTCGACGCGCAGTTCACCGGCTGCGATGCCATCGCGCCGCAGCTGAACAGCATGTTGACCGATGTGGAAGATCTTCCGCGGATCAACGAACTGGCGCAGTCCCTTCAGGAATTGAAGGCAGGCGGACAGCTTACAAAATTCAAAGCTGTGGTCAGTGCGACGCAGTGTGAGACGCTGGACGATGTCTTCGACCGCATTGAAAAGCTGCCGCAATACTGCTTCGAGACAAAAATCCGCGATAGCGACGCGCTGGTGCGTGATGAGCTGGAATTCGTTCTCGGCGGCAAGGATGCAGACCTGATCTACAAGCACCTGAACCGCGAAGCCTACGCAGAAGACGTCCTCAAACAGTACGGCGCGGAGATCACACCCTACGGCATGGTCAACCGCGCGGACTTCGGTCCGCTGCACGAGCCAATTCCGGAACAGAAGCAGGAGCAGACACAGGAACCGCAGATGGGGATGTAAAAAGCGCCTGCCGCTCAAAACTGGCAGACGCTTTCGTTATTTCCGTATTTCCATCAGCCGTTCCACCGGAACGCCGAGAACCTCCGACACATCCAGAAGCAGACCGACCGTTGGCTTGCAGACGGCGGTTTCGACGCGCTGCAAATGATTGCGCGAATAGCCCGCCATCTCGGAAAGCTGATCCTGTGTCAGTCCCTGCTCCTTGCGGTACCGCATGATATTCAACCCGATCTGGATGTAATCCTTGTAGTGCTTATCCATGACGCACCTCCCTGCTGCCTCTATTTTACGAGAGATGCCTATAGTATTCGTCGATATACTTTGCGCAAATACGCGGACTATGTTGTATTTTGGAGAAAATCATGGTAAAATACCACACAGAACGAGTATATACCGAAACTGTGTGGTGAAAAATCATGATGAGCAACGAATTTGAAAAGGCGCTGGACGCTTTTCTGGAGGGAGCCGATGCGGACGAAGCGCATCAGGCGCTCTATGACATCATCCGCGCCGCATTCCTTGCCGGATGGCGCTCGGCGGGCGGCGATCCGCCGCAGGAGCAGAAGCTCTTTGAACTGATTCCGGGCGGCAAGCCGCTCAAACCATCTGAATAACGAAATTAACAGAAGGGCCGTTTTTCCGGTAAGGAAAGCCGCTCTTCTTTTTTGCGCCCTTTTCCGGGAATACGGCCCGGAAAGGACAAACATGAACGATGAAGAACTGCGCAACTATCTGAAACGCTTCTGCTTTGGGCGCGAGCATCTCATTTGCAGCCGCGACCTCGTGCGACAGAAGAATCTCCGCGAGAGCGACCTGCGGAAGAAGGTCAACCGTCTGCGGCGTAAGGCTGTTCCCATCGCCAGCAGCCGTGAGGGATATTTTTACGCCAGCAATGCCGCAGAGCTGTATTCTACCATCCGGCAGCTCAAGGAAATGCGCGCCGGTCTGGATGCGGCGATCTGCGGCTTGGAGCAGGCAATGGAAACCTTCACCGAACCCTCGGACGGAGGTGGCCGGGATCACTAGACCGTTTATCCCTTGGATCGGCAGCAAGGAAAAACTGATTCCGTATATCTGGCAGGTGTTTCCGCCAACTCCCAAATTGTACTTGGAGCCGTTCGGCGGAGGCGGCGCACTTTTGCTCGGTATGCAGCCCAAGGTCAGCCGCATGGACATCTACAATGATTTCAACTGCGACCTTGTAAATCTGTTTCTCTGTGCGCGGGAATGTACGATCCAGCTTGTGCAGGAGCTGAAATTCCTGCCGCTCCATTCGAGAGCCGAATTTGACCTTCTAAAAGAGTTCATGAAGCACAAGGAGCTTTTGCAGCAGCGAATTGTAGATGAACGAAATGCCGTGATGGAATGCTTCACAGGTGAAGAACGCGAGGAACTCCTGCAAATTTTGCGGGAGCGAAGCCGCCTGTTCGATGTCCAGCGGGCGGCCGCGTATTACAAGGTCTGCCGCGGCAGTTTCAGCGGCACGACCAGCTCGTTCGGTGTCAGGCCGAACAACCTCACGAATTTTCTTTACCTTTTTGATGATGCTTCGAAACGCTTGCAGGATGTGATCATTGAGAATAAAGATTGTCTGGACATCATTCGGGAGCGCGACGGGCCGGACAGCCTGATCTACTGTGACCCGCCGTACTTTGACGCCGAGAGCTTATATGCCGTTGACTTTCCGAAGGAAAAGCACGAAGAACTGCACCACATTCTCTCGCAATGTGCGGGATACATCGTCGTGTCGTACAATGACTGCCCGTTCATTCGCAGTCTGTACGGCGATTTTTATATCCTCGCGTTCCGACGCAATAACCCTCTCTCGCAGAAAGCCGGTGCAACCTACGGCGAACTCATTATTACAAACTATGACCCGCGCCCGTACATACAGCCGCAGTTCAGTATGTTCCCGGCGGAGATCGAAAACGGTGATCTCGTGCTGGTGCATGAGCCTGCCTGCGGGTCACTGCGGGAAATTTATCTCAGAAGGAGAGAACATGAAACAGACAAAAACGATGCTCCAGCTGGAGCTGGAGGTGAAGCCGGAAATGGCTGCGAAATGTCACTTGGCAGCAATGGTCCCAATGACGGCGATGGCGACCGGGAGGCGCAGTATCCTGCTGACCAGCCGACAGATGAGCGCAGCGGCGGTGCTTGATACGCTGGTGATGCTGAAAAGTGCGCAGGAAACACTGTTGGCGGCTTTGGAACAGGCTTGCGGCAGCTGCGACTCGCTCTGCGAGGACTATGCGCGCAGTGATGAAAATACAGAAGCCATCCTGCAAACCATCCCCGCAGAGCTGCTGGCACGTCTGCGCAAACGCGGCCTGTGCCTTCGCCAGCTTGCGCGGCATCTGGTGAAGGGTGATACCGTTTACGAAGTATGACAAGGAGGAATTTGAAACATGGACTTTTCTAACATGGAAGTTACCATCGACCACATTGCCGACGCGGGCGCGAAGATCAAAGCCTACGCAACCGTCACCTTTGACGGGATGTTCAAGGTACACGGCGTTCGGCTGGCAGAATCCAAGCAGGGGCTGAACATCTTCATGCCGCAGAAAGCATTCAACAAGAACGGCAAGACACTGTACACGGATGTTTTTCATCCCATCACGTCCGGAGCGCGCACGGCGCTCAAGGAAGCAGTCATCGACGCTTACAGAAAAGCGGCGAAATAAAAAGCAGGAGGAAACAATGAAATATCGTACACATTGTCTGCGTCCGCCCTGAAGGTGGGCGCTTTTTTCATGGGCAGACAACTTCGCCCAGCAGAAAGGAGGCTTGACCTCATGACCAAACATCCATCATACCGGGCGCGTGACCAGCCGCAGAACGGCTCCGCGTCCCAAGACAGAAAGGAAATTGTTATGCACAAATTTGAAAAGCGGGACGCAAAGTCCAGAACCCTCGTCATCCTCGCCGTTGTCGGCCTTGCCGCTGCGCTCACGCTCGGCATTTTCACTGCCGTTCGTTTGATCCGCAAGCCTGCTGCATCCAAGGATGATCCCAAAACGAGCATCGTCTATGATTCCAGCGCCGTCGAGGGCGGCTGGGACAATCTCAGTCCGGAAGAAATTGCGGAGAAGCTGAACGAAAAGGTCGCAGAGGGCATGATCAATATCAGCATGAACACTGCGCCCTATTTCGAGGACGGCGAAGCCGAGGGCAATGTCATGATCGTAAATGAATCGATCAACAACTACCCCCAGCAGGTCGAGTTCATCCGCAACGATACCGGCGAACAGATCTTCCAGAGCAAAGCGATCCCCGTGGGCAGCAAGATCGAACGTGCTGCCCTCGATGTGGAGCTTCCGGCTGGCACATACGAATGCACAGCCATGTTCCACAACCTTGATCCGGTCAGTGGCGAAATCATCGGCACAGCCGGTGCTATCATCAACATTACCATCAAAAACTGATTATCAAAAATAAGGAGATTTTAACTATGAAAAACACCAAGAAGATTATTTCCCTCGTTCTCGCAATTTGTATGCTCGCATCCCTCGCCATTTCTGCTTCTGCTGCCAACACCGTTGACGCATCCGGCGGCACTGGCACTTCGTCTGTTACCCTGTCCAGCACCGCAGACGGAAGCCTTGATGGTGATCCCTCGGCTACTAAAATGTCCGTAGTCGTGCCGACTGTGTTGCCCATCGCCGTTGGTACGGACGGTTCCGTTGCGACCGCTTCCGACGCGAAGATCATTAACAACAGCTATGGCGCTGTCAAGGTCAATTCCGTGAGCATCGAAGCCGCGCAGGGTTGGTCGCTGGCCGCGTTCGGCAGCAAGGACACCCTCGCCCATGAGAAAGTTAACAGCAACAAGTTCGGTTTCCAGCTCGCCATCGGCGGCGGTGCTGCTGCGGCGACTGATAACAAGAACGCCAGCAAGCAGACGCTTCTTGATACTGCCATTGAAGGCTGCTACATGAGCGGCGTGGGCGACACCTCCGCAAACTCCATCGGGATTAGCTATGACGCCATCGTGACGCCGGTTTCCGAGGCGGTCACGAACACCGCAATCGCAAGCGTCCTGTTCATCATCGCTTGGGATGCGGTCTAATTCAATCGCCTATCGCACAGGGGAACGCGCAAGCGTTCCCCTTACCTGATTCTAGGAGGTATTCAACGTGAAGAAAAAACGAATCCTCGCACTATTCCTCGCGGCAGTATCGTGCTTGTCACTGGCAGTATCCGCGTCGGCGGCAGGCACGACTACCCGCAAGGCTACAGATTTCAAGGACTATGACGCAAAAGCGTGGTACGCCGAAGCTGTAAGCTCCGCCGTAGATAACGGTCTGCTTTACGGCAAATCCAGCACCATTATCGACCCGAACGGCGACATGATCCGCGCAGAGATGGCGGCGATCATCAACCGCTCGTTCGGGTGCTACAAGGCGGCAGATATTTCGCAGTACAAGGACGTTGCAAAATCCAAGTGGTACTACAAAGATGTTGCGCTCGCTGTCCAGATGGGTACTTATAACGGGCGTTCCAACTCGTCTATGGCACCAGATTCGCCTATCACGCGGCAGGAAGCCATGACGGTCGTTGCCCGTGCGCTGGAACTGGACTACGATTCGTATTCCAAAACAGACCTGTCTGCATTTTCCGACCGCAGCGAGATTTCTAATTGGGCGCTGCCCTATGTGCGCGCGATGGTAGGTGCAGACTACATTCACGGCCGCGGCAAAGTCCTTGCCCCGTTGGACAACATCACGCGCGCGGAATTTGCGCAGATTTTCCATAATATCATCGGCAGTTATATCACGGTAAAAGGAACCTGCGGCAAGGACATCAAAGGCAGCGTCCTGATCCGCACCGACGATGTAGAGCTGAAAAACCTGACCGTGGATGGCGACCTCATCATCGGCTGCGGCGCGGCGGATGGAAAAATCACACTCGACAACGTGACCGTCAAAGGTCGGCTACTCGTCTGGGGCGGCGGTATAAAAGCGGTCTACTGCAATAACGGAACGCAGATGCCGGAAGTCGTTGTCGCCCGTGTGGATGATGCAGTCAAGGTCATTTATGACAGGGATTCCACCCTTGCGGTCATTGACACCATCAAAGTCAGAATTACAGAAAGAGCAAAGCAGCACAAGGAAACGGAAGTTATTTTTTACGACGTTTCCGGACTGCGCGAAGCCCAGAAGCAGCTCAACGCGATTGTCGCAAACAATCAGATTGATATTACTGCTCCTGCTCATCTTTACGCGCTTGTCGGGGAAAGCAGCGTGAAAGCCGAGTTCAGAAACAACAGCAAGGGCGATACCTACAAGGTAGAAATTCGCAGAAATAAAGACAATGCGCTGATTGCCGACGCATTTGAATTGGCTGCGGGCAAGAGCATCTCGACGCTCACGCTGTTGGAAGCGCCGGAGTTCGGCAATGTGGACTGCACAGTCATTGTAACTGCGTTCCGTGACGGCAAGCAGATCGGCACGCTGAACACAGAGCTGACGTTGCACACGGCGTATCTTTGGTCCAAGGAGGTGCAGTAATGTGATGAAAACCTATCAGAAAGCGGCGGCGCTGCTTCTGGCGCTGGCGCTCATTTTCGCGCTTCCCGTGCCTGCATCGGCAGCGGAAACGACCGAGGCCCGTGTGCCGGTGACGCTCACCGTGGTCAATGTGGCTGCTCCGATCTCTTGCACCGTTCCAGCTTGCTTGCCGGTTTCTCTCGTTGACGGCTATGTGGTCTGTGCCAACAATGCCGCGATTACCAACACTGGAAAAAACGGCGCGATTCGTGTGACCAAGGTAGATGTTCAGGCGGGCACATTTGAAATCGGCAATTTTGACGATTTTACGGCAAGCAAGAACATCATTGCACTGTCCATCAACGGCTGCAATACGAAGGGCGCAGGTGCCCTGACACTCGTTGACGGTGCGTTCCCGGCGATTGCCGCCGAGAAAAATCTCGCCATCCGATATAAAGCGAAAGTTTCTGCGTCCGAGGCTGTTACGAACGTCAATGCGGCAACAATTGTGTTCACCATTGCCGCTGTGAGTGAAAAGGAGGCTGCATGATGAAGAATTTCAAGAAATTCACCGCATTGCTGCTTGCCCTCTGTATGGTGTTTTCGCTGAGCATTTCGGCGTTTGCAGTCGAAGATCACGAACACACAGTCTATGAAAGCGCCCCTGACGAAGAAATCGCCGTGCAGTCCGTTTCTGGTGAAGCTGCGACCAGCGGCACGATTCCGGGCAGCAGCATCAAATGGTCGCTGGACTCCAAGGGTTGGCTGACCATCTCCGGCAGCGGCGAAGCGCCGGTGTTTACAAGCGCAGACGATCAGCCGTGGGCGGCTGTGCGGGAGCAGATCACCGAGGTCTGGTTCGAGGATGTGGAAACCTTGAGCATTTCGGATTTGGCATACTGGTTCGAGGGCTGCACAAATTTGACCACCGCAGAGCTGCCCCTTGCGCCGGTCATTGGCAAGCACGCTTTTTATAACTGCCCGAAGCTCTCTACGCTGACCATGTACTACGGTGAAACAGTTTTGAACAGCATCGGCGAGGATGCGTTCTGGCGGGAAACGGATTCTGGCGATACCCTCTATATCGCCTACATCATCGGCTACCCGGAAGCAACGGTGCCGTTCTATACCTATGATTGGGCGGCTTCCAACCGCAGCAACCGGTATTTTTACGATTTATACGGCGTGTATCCCAATGCGGACACTGCAAACACGGCAGTCAATACCGCATCCGTGTCCGGCATCCAGAAAGCCCCCGGCATTTCGCTGACCGCTTCTACCGGCATTGTCGGCACCTGCCCAAGCTGCAAACAGTATTCTTTGCAGGGCACCTACGTTTCCACAACGCACACCTCGCGCGGCCATGCCGAGTACTACGAGTGCTATAAATGTCATTACACAAAAAATCTCGGCACTTATGTGTATAAAGATCATGGTTCCGGCTCGTATGGTTCTTGGACTTGCCCGGACTGCGGAAGCCATACATGGGTTTTGGACTATGAAAATGACGCCACTTGCACGCGAAACGGCTACCGGGAATATAGCTGCGATTGCGGTCAGAGCAAGCGCGAAACCATCTACGCAACCGGTCACAGCTATTCTTATGGAAGCTGGGAGCAGTATTCAGCCTCGCAACACCGGCGCGAAGCCTATTGCCGGAACTGCGGCAATTCGGATTACGAATATGCCAGCCACAGCATGAACTACGGCTCGTGGAGCAATTCTTCTTCCAGTCAACATAGCCGAACGGCATCCTGCCGTACCTGCGGATACAGCACTACGGATTACGGTAATCATAGCTATTCTACCGGTTCGTGGAGCAAGTACAGCGATACCCAGCACCGCAGAAGCAAGACTTGTTCCGGCTGCGGCGCATCGACCTATGACTACGCCAATCACAGCTATTCCTATGGCTCGTGGGTGTCGGACAGCGAAACGCAGCATAAGCGCACCAAGACGTGCTCGGCCTGCGGCGATTCTGGCTATGAATACGCTGACCACACCGACGCGAACGGTGACGGCAAGTGCGACGATTGCGGTGCAACTGTCAGCCTGACGATCAAGTGGGACGCCGGAACGAACGGCGGCACCATTGATGGCAAGACCAGCATCACCACGACAGGCAAGCCGAATGCGACGGCAACCGCCCCGACGAGCACGCCGGTCAAGGCCGGTCACGCCTTCAAGGGCTGGTACACGTCTGCTTCTGGCGGCAGCTTGTACAACACCGTGACCATCACAGTGGCAAAGACGTTCTACGCACAATTTACCGCCAACAGCTATACGCTGACGTGGGATCTTGGCAATGGCACGACAGAGGAAACGAAGCAGACCTATGGGGAAAAGCTGACGTTGCCGACTGAACCGACGCGCAAAAATGCCGAATTCCTCGGTTGGTTTACGGAAGTAAACGGCGGCACGCAGGTCGATGCCAACACCATCTACAAGACGGATGCTGACAGCACCTACTATGCGCATTGGGAAATTACAGAGGTTTTCTCGGTCACGGTTCCTGTTACACTGCCGCTCATCGTAGACGAAGGTGGAGAAGTTCATGTTGGCGCAGCGGAGATCATCAATGCGTCTACCGGTGATGTCATCGTGTCCAGTGTTTCAATTTCTACCAAGAATGGCTGGCAGCTCGTACCCTACACGACCGATATGGCGCACGCCAAAGTCGATGCGAAACAGCTTGGTTTCAAAATCAACGATTCTGTGACGACGAAAACCGGTGATGCAGAAACATTCTCGCTGACCTCACCGTGGACGATTGCGGAAAATGGAAAACTGCCGCTCTCCTACGATGCCGTTGTGTCGGCGGTCTCGCAGCCCGTTACCGAGCAGGATGTCCTGTCTGTCGTATTCGTGCTGGAATGGAAGGGGGAATAATTTATGATGAAAATTCTGAAGCGCGGGAAGCTGCTTGTTTTCTGCGCACTGCTCTGCCTGCTGTTTGCAACGGTCGCTTCGGCGGCCGGCAGCGGCGACGTTGCCTCCGCCGTTGAAAGCACCTGGACCACCGCGTCCACGCAGATCAAAACAGTTGTGGATAATGTGGTTTTTCCCGTGATTGACATGGTTTTAGCCATCGCTTTCTTCGTGAAATTAGGCACTGCATACTTTGACTATCGAAAGAGTGGGCAGTTCGAGTGGACGGCGCCCGCCATTCTCTTTGCTTGTTTGGTCTTTACGCTGACCGCACCGACCTACATCTGGGGCATCGTCGGGCTGTGATACCGAAAACAGCTTGCGTTCGCAGCAAATTACGGGTATAATACAGATAGAAATACAGAAGGAGATGATGAAGCATGGGTGTGCAGGAAGCTGAAAAGCTGAAACAGATCTGCAGCGTGATCCATCAGACTGTGGACACGGAAAAAATCTATCTCTTCGGGTCTTACGCCTACGGTGTGCCAACGCAGAACAGCGATTTTGACCTCTGCGTCATTATCCCGGACAACGACCTCCGCCCGGCCGACGCGATCAAAAAGATCCGCCGCGCATTATATCCGGTGCAGGATATGCCGCTGGATGTAGTCGTCTATCGCAGCGCGGATTTTACCAACCGTCAGCAGACAGCGTCTCTGGAACGCAAAATCTCACGGGAAGGAGTGCTGCTATATGCATAAAGAATGGTTGGAATTTGCAGCGATGGACCTGGACTCCGCACAGTTCCTGCTTGGAATGCGTCCGGTCCCGGTGGAGATCATTTGCTACCACTGCGAACAGGCCGCGGAGAAGCTCCTGAAAGCCGTGCTGGTGGCAGCAGATGTGGAACCGCCAAAAACACACGATCTGATCCAGCTCTGCAAAAAATGTGCGGAACTGGACGAGGAATATGAAGCTCTGGCAGACGCCTGCATTGAACTCTCGCCGTATGGCGTGCAGGTTCGGTATCCATCCAATCTGGATCTGAACGAGGACGATATGCAGTGCGCGTTGAATATGTGCCGCTGCATTGACGCGGCTGTGCGTGGAAAGCTGGCAGAGAAAGAAGAACAATAAAAACGCAGAACCAAGCCGCCGCACAGCGTTGTGCGGCGGCTTTTTGCGTTTATCGGAGGTGATGAACGATTTTTATTTGGGATTTTGTAGCCGACACGATTTTGGAGCAGATCATGGACTGGGTCTACAAGCAGATCATCGGCTTCCTTGCAAACTTCTTTGCAGAGATGGGCAACATGGGAGCCGAGATGTTTGAAATGAGCTGGGTGCAGAGCATCGTCCTGTTCTTTAGCTATCTGGCATGGATTTTATATGCGGTCGGTTTTGTGGTCGCCTGCGCGGAATGCGGGCTGGAATACTCGTCCGGCAGGGCCGACATCAAAGGAACCGCCATGAATCTCATCAAGGGATTCATGGCGGTCAGTCTTTTTACGGTTGTACCGATCAGGCTTTATGAGCTTTGCGTGTCCTTGCAGGCGAACTTCGGGTACGCCATCAGCGGCGCGGGCGCGAGCTTCGGCACGGTCGCCGGAAATATCATTGACGAGCTGACCGTTGAAAACTTCGTAGATTTTGCTACGACGCACGTCGGCGGCTTCGGTTCGGTTACAAGCCCGATCATGGTGCTGTTCTGCATCATCCTCATGGCGTATGCGGTCATTAAAGTTTTCTTCGCAAACTTGAAGCGCGGCGGCATCCTGCTCATCCAGATCGCAGTCGGGAGTCTGTATATGTTCAGCGTTCCGCGCGGATATCTGGACGGATTCTACCAGTGGTGCAAGCAGGTCGTGGGGCTTTGCCTCACGGCCTTTTTGCAGGCTACGATCCTGATCGCGGGACTGTCACTGTTCAATGAACACGCCCTGCTCGGCTTGGGGCTGATGCTCTCCGCCGGAGAGATCCCGCGCATTGCGGGCGCATTTGGACTGGACACATCCACACGCGCGAATCTGTCCAGCGCGGTTTACACGGCGCAGACGGCGATCAACATTACAAAAACTGTCGCAAAGGCGGCTGCGGCATGAGTGAACTGACGATGGGCAGCCTGTTCGACGGCATCGGTGTATTCCCGCTGGCTGCAAGCCGGCACGGAATTGTACCGGTATGGGCAAGTGAAATCGTGCCGGATGCAATCTCCATTACAAAACGCCATTTTCCTGAGATGGTACATTTAGGCGACATTACAGCGCTGTCCGGCGACAAAATTCCAACGGTCGATGTAATCACGTTTGGCTCACCCTGTCAAAATTTCTCGCAAATTGGCGACAAATCCGGCATTCAAGGCGTAAAATCAAGCCTGTTTTATCAGGCAATTAGAATTATTGATGAAATGAGGAATGCCAGTGGAAATCGCTTTCCAGCAATCGCTGTTTGGGAAAACGTCGTCGGAGCTAGGCTATCTGGAAACCGGTTGGATTATCTCGCCGTACTGCGAGCGTTCACGGGCACCGAAATTCCAATGCCTGCTTCTGGACAGTGGGCAGATGCCGGAATGGTGCGAGGGAGACGATGTGATCTCGCCTGGCGCATTCTGGACGCCCAATATTGGGCAAACCCCAGAATTGCACGCCGGCAAAGAATCTTTCTCGTGGCAGATTTTACAGGCCAACGTGCCGGAGAAATATTATTTAAGCCCCGCCCACTGTTCCAGAATCCTGATCTGCGCAATGCTGGCGGGGTGTCCGCCGCCGAAGCCAATCGAGGAAATTTTATTGAAGCAGGGCGGCGTATACCCGTCGTCCAACCCTTTTCCGGACTGCGAATGCGCGGAGGCGCCAAGCACCACGATCAGCGGATGTTTCTCCGAAGCTTTGGAAAACGGACAGATCCATTTCCCACTCTTCTAGCATCCGAACTATATCCTTTTGCCTTTTGGTATGAGGATGATCCGGGCGGCGGCTGCATTCGCTTTTTGACAGAAACAGAATGTGAGCGTCTTATGGGACTGCCGGAAGGATGGACAAAATATGGAGCAGACGGCAGAGAGATTTGCAGCACGAACCGCTATGCTACGCTCGGAAATGCCATCGCACTGCCCTGTGCAGAGTATATCATGGCTGGTATTGCAGAAGTCATGGGATAAGGAGCGCAGATTTTTGGCTTGTAATATGCTTCATTTTACACACTTTTCTTGTTGCTTCTGATGAATAGCTTTGTGCCAAAGCTTACAGTATGCTTGCTTTGCAAATCAAAAAGGAAAGGACAAGGCCCAATGGCAGATAAAAAGAACTTGTGCGCTATGATTCCGGCAGATCTCCACGCGCGTGTGCGGCTAGAGCAGGAGCAATCCGGCAAGACACTCAGTGAATTCGTAGAACAACTTATCACAGATTATTACAAAATGAAAGAAGGAACAAAAATGACAGGCGATATGAGAACGATGGCGATCCAGCTTCCGGAAGAACTCTTCGAGCGGCTGAAGGCATACCTCAAGAAAAACAACCTCAAACAGAAGCAGTTCATCATCGGACTGATCGAGGACGCGCTGGAGCAGGACGAAGAAGACACTACAGCGCAGGCAGGCAGCGAAAACGCCTCGGAGACAGAAGAACCCGATGAACCGGACATGGATGCCGAAGAAGAATAACCATCCAACCGGAAGCCGCGGGGATCGCTTGCGGCTTCTGCTTTTGCATTTGCAGACGCGCTGTGGTATAGTTGAAATTGCAGACGGGAGGTGCGGCGTATGAACGAAAATGAGCTGATCGGCAAGATCCACAGCTCCATGTACTATCAACTTCAGGTGCGCGGGTATGCCACGCCGGTGGATGTGCTCATCGACACGGGCATCCTGCCGAAGCAGAAATACGAAGACTGGCGGTTCGGACGTGTGCGCTATCTCGAAGCCGTGTGCAATTCCAATCTGAAACGGCTGTCCTTCGTGCTGCACCAAATGCGCGTGTATGCGCAGGCGCATGAGCTGAAGCCGTCCTTCTGCTATTACAAGCGCTGGGGTGTCCGCAAGAAAAACGGGACCGGTCACAAGCCGGTCATTCCGCTGC
>ENA-UOJV01002219-UOJV01002219.1-human-gut-metagenome-genome-assembly--contig:-C82-NODE-2219-length-16812-cov-13.772036_pt1 | contig 16812 bp, 18 predicted proteins | sample MGYA00242356_ERZ723903 | MGnify/ENA metagenome assembly ERZ723903
ATATCTACAACGCCATCAAGCGCAACGCTCTGCTGGAGAACGTTACCCTGGATGCTGAGGGCCACATCGACTTCGCCGACAAGAGCGTCACCGAGAATACCCGTGTGTCCTACCCCATCAACCACATCCAGAACATCGTGCGCCCCATCTCTTCTGCACCCGCAGCCAAGAACGTCATCTTCCTGTCTGCTGACGCATTCGGCGTGCTGCCCCCGGTCTCCATCCTGACCCCGGAGCAGACCCAGTACTACTTCCTGTCCGGCTTCACCGCAAAGCTGGCCGGCACCGAGCGCGGCATCACCGAGCCCACTCCCACCTTCTCCGCTTGCTTCGGCCAGGCCTTCCTGGAGCTGCATCCCACCAAGTACGCTGAGGAACTGGTGAAGAAGATGAAGGCCAGCGGCGCCAAGGCTTACCTGGTGAACACCGGCTGGAACGGCACCGGCAAGCGCATCTCCATCAAGGATACCCGCGGCATCATCGACGCCATCCTGAGCGGTGCCATCAACGAGGCTCCCACCAAGAAGATCCCCTACTTCGACTTCGAGGTTCCCACCCAGCTGCCCGGCGTGGATCCCGCTATCCTGGATCCCCGCGACACCTATGCTGACGCTTCCCAGTGGGAGGAGAAGGCAAAGGATCTGGCTGGCCGCTTCATCAAGAACTTTGCAAAGTACGAAGGCAACGAGCACGGCAAGGCTCTGGTCTCTGCCGGCCCCCAGCTGTAAGCTGAACCTCGCCTGAATCATAAGCAAACCAAAGGACGTGTTCCCGCAGGGGAGCACGTCCTTTTTGGTTGCAATCCGTATGCTTTTGTGTTACTCTATCAAAAGAAGGGCACTGTGCTGCAGGCACAGGTGGTCAAGCTCCTCCGGCATCCGATGTCCGGGGGTGTTCAATTTTTTGTGATCCTCCGGACGGTACAAATGGTTACACAGGATACCCAAAGGAGGAGTCCATTATGGATGTTTTGAATATTGTTTTCAGTGCACTGAACCTTCTGGCTACAGTGATCGTTGGTGTCATTCAGGTGACCTGGATGATCTCTCGGGATGTCTTTCGGGGCAGCCCGCGCGCAAAACATTATTCCAAAAGCAAAAAAGATTGACCGCCTCTGTTCCCCAACCGAACGGTCAATCTTTTTGACATAATGCCGGTAAGGAGCTGACCAATCTGCAGCCAGCGCCCTTCCTTTGCTTTTAGTATAGTGTCATCGTAACTTTTTGTCAAGATATTCTTGCAGGACGCCCGCTCATTCTCCTTCAAAAGCGTGGGTAAATGTTCCGTCGGTTGCGTTTTCCACACAGGTCTGCTATTCTGTGGAAAAGGATGTGATCTGTATGGACGCAAAAATGTTCGGTGCCTTTCTTGCCCAGGTGCGCAGGGCGCAGGGCCTGACCCAGGCCGAGCTGGCCGAACAGCTGCATGTGACCGACAAGGCCGTCAGCCGCTGGGAACGCGGCGTCGGTCTGCCGGACATCAATACGCTGGAACCTCTGGCCGACGCACTGGGCCTGTCTCTTGCGGACCTGATGCACTGCCACGACCCGGCACAGGAGCCGCCAACTGCGCCAGTCCCACTGGAAGATTTCTTTTCCATGTTGCGCCGCCAGCATACCGTGGACTGGCATTCGGTCCGCGCTGCGCTGCTCCGGCTAAGTATCGCCCTGGCACTGTGGGGCATATTCGCCTGCCACGGAACACTTGCAGTTCACTGGCGTTCCCTCAGCGATGGTTCTTTACAAGCCGATGGCTGGATGTCCTCGTGGGTCGTTTTTCCGCTTCTGGCCGGAATGGAATTTCTCATGCTGGAACTCTGGAACAGCTTTGAACAGAGCGGTTTCTATCACCGTTACCTTGAAGCGTGCACCCCTCTGGATACACCGTTTTTACGCCTGACGCGGGTCATATTGGAACTGCTGCTTTTCTTCGGCTTTGGATTTTTGGTGCCCTGCGCGGAAATAACCATCATGCTGTTCAACTGAGATAAAAATCAGCCCCGGAACGACCATCATCGTTCCGGGGCTGGTTGCTTTTTATCGTTTATTTTGCCGCCTCAAATTCGGCCTCGATGTCCGCACCGGGGGCCGGGGTGGCAAGGCTGACCACCACGCAGGCTGCCAGCGAGAACAGGAAGGCCGGCAGCAGCTCGTAGATGCCGAACACGCCGCCCAGCGGGCTGATGAGGTACTTCCACACAAAGACCATCAGGCCGCCGCAGAGCATCCCGGCCAGCGCACCCTGCCAGTTGCAGCGCTTCCAGAACAGGGCGCACAGCACCACCGCACCAAAGGCGCCGCCAAAACCGGCCCATGCAAAGCTGACGATGCCGAACACGCTGGAATCCGGGTCGCGGGCCAGCACCACGCCCACCACGCTGACGCAGATGATGGTAAGCCGGGCCGCAAACAGGCTCTGCTTCTCGGTGAGCTTCATATGGCCGAACTCCTGCAGGATGTTCTGCGAGACGCTGGACGCCGCTGCCAGCATCTGGCTGTCGGCGGTGGACATGGTGGCCGCCAGAATACCGGCCAGGATCAGGCCCGCCAGCACCGCCGCCAGCACACCGTGCTGTGCAATGAGGCTGGCAATGCGCACGATGAGGGTCTCGCTGGAAGAGCCGCTCAGGAATTCCAGCGCACCGGCTTTGGTCATGCCCAGACCCACCACGCCGATGACGATGGAGGCCGTCATGGCAATGACCACCCACACGCTGGCAATGCGGCGGCTGAGCACCAGCTTCTTTTCGTCCTCAATGGCCATGAACCGCAGCAGGATGTGGGGCATGCCAAAGTAGCCCAGGCCCCAGGCCATGGTGGACACGATGTCCAGCAGGCTGTAGGAGGCGGCGGTCCCGGCGGCAGCGTCGTGGCTGGCCGCCATGGTCAGGTAGCCGGAAAGGCTGCGGGCGTTTTCCATCACGGCACCCCAGCCCCCGGCCACACCGATGCCGTAGGCCAGCACCGCCACCAGTGCGATGCTCATGACCACCGACTGGATGAGGTCGGTGGTGGTCACGGCCCGGAAGCCGCCCAGAATGGTGTACCCCACGATGACCAGTGCGGACACGATCATCGCGATCATGTAGTCCACGCCGAACAGGCTGTGGAACAGCTTGCCGCAGGCCGCAAAGCCGGAAGCCGTGTACGGGATAAAGAACACGATGATGATCACCGCGCCCAGCGCGTTGAGCAGGTTGCGCTGGTCATGGAACCGCAGCGACAGGAACTGCGGCACCGTGATGGCGTCCAGATTGGCCGAGTAGCGCCGCAGCCGCCGGGCCACGATGAGCCAGTTGAGCCAGGTGCCCACGGCCAGACCGATGGCCGTCCAGCCCGGCGACGCAATGCCGGTGAGGTAGGCAAGGCCGGGCAGGCCCATCAGCAGCCAGCTGGACATATCGCTGGCTTCCGCGCTCATAGCAGTGACCAGCGGGCCCATCTTGCGGCCGCCGAGGTAGAAATCGGTGCTGTCCTCGTTGGACTTGCTGTATACAAAGCCCACCAGCAGCATGCCCACCAGATAGATCACAATGGTGGCAATGATGCAGACATTTGTCATAAAGGTTCCCCCTCTCGTTTGGCTTTTCCCGCGCAGCGCGCGGGGAAAGGATGGTGTTATTTTATCACAGTAAAGTATCAAAGTACAGCATTTTGCGCCTGCACGGCCGATTTTCGCGCTTTTGTGGGGATTTCCGGCTCAGAACGCCGCATTTTCTGCCACTTTGCCAATAGCATTTCTCCCCTGTCCGCCTGTGCGGAGCGGCACTTCTGCTGCTTTGCGCTGTCCTTTTAAAGTGGGCTGTGCTATAATCAGACCGGATTTCGGGATATTTATTGCTACAGGGAGATGTTTTTATGCAGGATATTACCATTCGGAATGCGTCTCTGGCCGATGCGCCCCGCATTCTGGAGATCTACGCCTGGTATGTGGAGCACACGGTCATCACCTTTGAATACGACGTACCCTCACTGGAGGAATTTGAAGGCCGCATGCGCCGCACCATGCAGAAATACCCCTACCTCGTCATTGAGCGGGACGGCCGGGTGGAGGGCTACGCCTACGCGGGGCCCTTTGTGGGCCGGGCCGCCTACGACTGGGCCTGTGAGCTGACCATCTACCTGGACCACGACGCCCGGAAACACGGCATGGGCCGTGCTCTGTACGAGGCGCTGGCCGACCGGCTGCAGGCCATGGGCATCCTGAACCTGTATGCCTGCATCGGCTACCCGCAGGTGGAGGACGAATACCTGACCCGGAACAGCGCCCGGTTCCACGAGCATCTGGGCTTTGCACTGGTCGGCACCTTCCACAACTGCGGGTACAAGTTCGGCCGCTGGTACGACATGGTCTGGATGGAAAAGATCATCGGGGAGCACCGCCCCGACCAGCCGCCCGTGCAGCCCTACATTTACTAAGCCCCACACGCAAACAGCCCCGGACTTTTCAACAAGTCCGGGGCTGTTTGTTTAGAATGAAGGAGAAAATCCGGGAATGTCAGATGGTTTTACACCGCCGGGCCGCCGCGCTCGGCGTCCAGTGCCGCGCGGAACTTCCGGTTGGAGACTGCGTTCTGCCCAAAGCCGATGAGTGCCCGCAGCAGGCCGATGATCCAGAAGCCCTTTGCTTCCATCACGATGCCGTCCACCGTCTCCTGCCCGACCATGCCGCCGGTCATCTGGGCCAGCGCATGATGGGCGTCCCGGTCGAACCGCTTCGGTGCGGCCTTGACTGCCGCATCGGTGGTGAACACCAGCTCCAGCAGCTCGTCCACCCGGGCATCCACCGCGGATTCCGGCAGACGGCCCTCCTCCACGGCCTGCATCAGCCGCTTGGCCGAGCCAAAGCCGGGGCAGGGCATTTCCAGCGTGGAGCCTTCGCGCACACCCTCCACATGGTCGTTGGAGCCGCCCCAGTCGGTGACCACGGCCCCGTCATAGCCCCACTCGCCGTGCAGGATATCCTGCAGCAGGTGATGGTTCTCGTTGGCGTAGCAACACCCCGGCACAGCGGGCGGAACTGGACTGGCTGCTATACAATACGCCCTTGGAATATGCACAGCTTGTGCTGGGTGGAGAGATGGAGTACTATCGTTCCCTCTGCTGCGACCACGGCAGGCTAGAAGATCAAATCAAAAACAGCTGGATGCTTCATCTGAACGATGATACACCCAGTTGTTTCTTTTATTGGCACAGCCTCTCTAACAACGCCGTGCAACCTGCCAGTACATCCCGCCATGTGTCCTCGAAATTTCCAGTAAACCACGGGTCGGCCACATCGTGCGGCGTACTGGTATACGACATCAGGAGGGAGACCTTGTGCAACGGGTCGTTCCCTACAAAACGAGCCATATCCCGCAGGTTGCTTCGATCCATTGCAACCAGATAATCATAGGTATCATAATCCTGCTGTGTCATCTGACGCGCCGTTTTGCCTACACAGGAAATGGCATGGTCTGCCAATTTTTGCCGAGCGGGTGGATAGACCGGGTTGCCCACTTCTTCCGCACTGGTCGCAGCGGAGGCGATTTCAAATTTTTCTGCAATACCGGCTTTTTCCACAAGGTCTTTCATAACAAATTCCGCCATGGGACTACGGCAGATATTCCCCAGACAGATGAACAAGATTCGGGTCATTTTCTCTCAGCTCCTTTGGGCAACAGTATACCATTGTCGGGACAGTATTGGAATGGGCTTTTCCCTGCTCTGCCAGAACGTAACGAAAAGCATACCCTCCACCAACTGTGCAAAGACATCCGTCCAGCCCGCAGAATGCCAGCTTCTTTCGGAGATTGGAAACGGTATTGCCAACCACTTTTAAGGTATCAGCGCAATCCTTTCCCCATACAGCATCAAAAAGCTCTTTTTTAGAGAGCGTCGTTCCTTCGCAGACTGCCAGCACCCACAACAGGTCGGATTCAAGACGTGTCAACGAAATATTTCTGCCGTTGGCTGAAATTTCATGTCGGGTGTTGTCAATCACCAATCCCGGCAGTTCCAGTTTTTTCTTTGCGCAGAATGTGATCTGCTCCGCCTCAATCTGCGCCTGTTGCAAAAGGCTCAGAATCGTTTGCTCCAGTACCTGGTCCGGGGTGTTCGCTCGTATCACAATCATGGAAGGCTCCTGTGTCACCGTTACTCTGCATCCATTTCGCGGATCAGATTGACCATTTCGATGGCGCTGACCGCGCAGTCATAGCCCTTGTTTCCGGCTTTCGTACCTGCCCGCTCGATTGCCTGCTCGATATTTTCAGTCGTCAGAACGCCAAATAAAACAGGAATACCGCTTTCCAGCGAAACTGCTGCGATGCCTTTTGAGACTTCGTTGCAGACGTAGTCGTAATGGCTGGTAGAGCCGCGAATCACTGCGCCAAGGCAAATCACAGCATCGTACTTTCCGCTTTTTGCCATTTTGGAAGCAACCAGCGGAATTTCAAACGCTCCCGGCACCCATGCGACATGAACATCGTCCTCGCTCACATCGTGCCGGAGGAGTGCATCCATTGCCCCGCCAAGGAGCCTTGAGGTGATGAACTCGTTGAATCGTGCAGCAACGATACCGACCCGGATGTTTTGTGCAATCAGTTTTCCTTCAAATGATTTCATTGTAAAATCCCTCTTTTCCTTAATAACTCAGGATATGTCCCATTCTTGCCTGCTTGGTTTTCAGATAGAACAGGTCGTGCGCGGTCGCAGTCATCTGAATTGGGACACGTTCTGTAATCTCCAGACCGAACTCGGAAAGTTGGTATACCTTATCCGGATTATTGGTCAACAGGCGCAAACTATGTGCTCCCAGCTCCCGCAAAATCTGTGCTCCCATATAATACTCCCGTTCATCCCCATGGAAACCAAGGGCGAGGTTGGCTTCCAGGGTATCCATGCCCTGTTCCTGCAACTCGTAGGCACGCAGCTTATTTATGAGACCGATACCGCGCCCTTCCTGCCGCATATAGAGCAGGATGCCACGCCCCTCCTTTTCGATTTGCGTCATCGCCGCAGCCAACTGCTGTCCGCAATCGCAGCGCAGCGAACCGAACGTATCACCCGTCAGACATTCCGAATGCACCCGACACAGGACATCCCGGCCATCACCGATTTCACCTTTTACCAATGCGATGTGATGCTCTCCGTTCAGGCGGCTCACAAAACCGTATGCGCGGAAGTCGCCGTATTTTGTCGGTAGATTTACGGCAGCCACCTGATCGACCAGCTTTTCGTGACACTTACGGTACTCTTGCAAGGCTTGGATGGTGATGAATTTGATTTGGAATCGTTCTGCCAGCTGTGCAAGTTCCTCCGTGCGCATCATAGTGCCATCGTCCCTCATGATCTCGCAGCAAAGCCCGCACTCTTTCAGCCCTGCCAGACGGCACAGGTCTACGGTGGCTTCTGTGTGGCCGTTCCGTTCCAGAACACCATTTTTCCTTGCTAAAAGTGGGAACATATGACCCGGTCGCCGGAAATCTTCTGCTTTTGCGTCTTCTGCTACACAGGCCAGCGCGGTAATAGAGCGTTCCGCAGCAGAAATGCCGGTCGTGGTTGAAATATGGTCGATGGACACGGTAAAGGCGGTTTCATGGTTGTCCGTGTTATGCCGAACCATCTGCGGAAACTTCAGCTTCTGTACAAAGGCTTCCGACATCGGCATACAGATCAGACCTTTGCCGTGGGTCGCCATGAAATTGACATTTTCTGTTGTCGCAAACTCAGCGGCACAGATAAAATCGCCCTCGTTTTCGCGTTCCGGGTCATCCGTCACCAAAATGATCTTGCCTTGTCTCAAATCTTCCAGAGCTTCCGGAATGGTATTGAATCTCATTGTTGTTTCTCCTTATTCAAATCCGTAGCGTATCAGCATTTCTTTCGTGACAGAGCTTTGCCGGTGTTCCTGCGGTATCGGCTGAAACAGCTTTTCGACATACTTGCCAAGGATGTCGGTCTCCAGATTTACCACATCGTTTTTGTGCCTTTGACACAGATTTGTACAGCTGACGGTGTGAGGGATGGTGGACACTGAAAACGCATCCGAACTGACTGCTGCCACCGTCAGGCTTATACCATCGACCGCGATGGAGCCTTTTTCCACGACATAGCGCAAAAGATTCGGTTCCGCATGGATGGTAAACCAGACCGCATTGTCGTCTTTTTCGATTCGCAGGATGCACCCAGTGCCATCCACATGACCCGCCACAATATGCCCGCCGAACCGTCCATCCGCAGCCATTGCCCGTTCCAGATTGACCCTGCTCCCGACCATAAGACCTGCAAGAGAGGAGCGGTTCAGGGTTTCATGCATAACATCGGCAGAAAAGCTGTCTGCAAAAAGCCGGGTAACGGTCAGGCAGATGCCATTCACTGCGATGCTGTCACCGATTTTTGTGTTTTCCAGAACGGTCCGTGCCTGAATGTTCAGCACTTCCGAATGCTGCCCATGCGTGATCTGCTTTATGGCTCCGACTTCTTCTATAATTCCAGTGAACATGGATACTCGACCTCGCTTTCAATCAGGATATCCTCGCCAAGATGGGTCAGGCTGCTGTTTTTCAGCCGGAATGCTGCACTCGGCACAGGAACTCCTGCACCTTCCACCGGTGTTTTTGCTTCCTGTCCGCCGAACAGCTTTGGGGCAATGTACGCCTGCACCTGTTGAACAACGCCGCTTTCCAGTGCTGCCCAGTTCAGTGTCCCTCCGCCTTCCAGAAGAATGCTGTCGATTTGTTCCTGACCAAGTTTTTCCATAAGTTGTACAAGGTCAATGTGACCGTTCCTTTTGTCCAGACAAATCACCCGGCACCCAGCCTGTCGATATATCGCCTGCCGTTTCGGGTCGGCGCAGCAGGTCGCAAGGATGGTCGGGATCTGTTTTGCTGTTGCGACCACCTGTGCTTGCAATGGTGTCCGCAGCTGAGTATCGCAGACGATGCGAACTGGATTTTTTCCGTTCTCCATGTGGCAGGTCAATAAGGGATCATCGGCAAGAATGGTTCCGACACCGACCATGATTCCGCTGAAACGATGCCGCTGTTGTTGAACATCCGCTCGGGCAGCTTCACTTGTAATCCATTTGGATGCGCCCGTAACTGTGGCAATTTTTCCGTCCATTGTCATGGCATACTTCATAGAAACAAACGGGCGTTTTGTCGTTATAAAATGGAAGAATATCCGATTGAGTGCGTCGCATTCTTCCCGCAAAACGCCTTCCGTCACCGCTACCCCCTGCACCCGCAAAGCAGCAATTCCTTTTCCCGACACCAGCGGGTTTGGGTCTGCCGACCCCACTACGACCCGGCTGATGCCCGCTTCCAGAATAGCATTCACACACGGCGGCTGTTTCCCAAAATGACAGCAGGGCTCCAGCGTCACATACATCGTTGCCCCTTCGGGGTCAACAGCGCAGGATGCTAACGCATTTCGCTCCGCATGGGGCTGGCCATACCGTTCATGCCATCCCTGCCCGATGATCTGACCATCTTTTACAATGACAGCACCCACCATCGGATTTGGGGATGTCCATCCGCATCCTTTTTTAGCCAGTTCTAAGGCAAGACGCATATACTCTGTATCGTTCATCTCTCTGCCTCCAAATAAAAAAGCCCCGAACCAGATTGTTCAGGACAAGGCAAACAGGCGCAGTATCTCCTGCGCAAAAAGAAAGCTCTGAAATGCAAACGCATCTCAGAGCAGCTTCCATGAGCACAGAGATCTTGTGGTTTCTCTATGCTTTCCTATCTTCTTTCATCCAGACTGTACTGTCGGCTTCGGAGTTTCACCGAATCATGCCTTGCGGCTCGTGGGCTGTACCACCGGTAGGGAATCGCACCCTGCCCTGAAGATTCTTGATTCAATTTCTGGGAGCATTATAGCATGGTATATCATCGAATGCAAGCCCTTTTTGAAACCGGGACAAAACCGGGATGGAACAACATTTCGTAGAAGAACCTTGTCAAGAGGGCTGGCACCGTCCAGTTCTCTCTCTTTTTGCCAAAGTTTTCACCGTGTTTTCTTGCAAGCTGCCGAAAGTGACGTGTTTTCAAAAGTTCGTGTTTGCGAAGCGCTGCGCAAACGCGAGCTTGCCGCATGGCAGGCAGAACAGGCTCACATCTCCAGCAAAGAAAAACAGGAAGTTCCCGATGGGGAACTCCCTGTCTTACTTATCGTGTGTGGATTTTTCAGGGTGCGTCCAGCAGGGCGCACCCTGTTTTATTTTTTCAGAACTGTGCACTCATACGGGCGCAGCGCAGCAGCCGTTTCCGTGTAGTTGCCCAGCAGCTTTTCCGTACCGGCCCAGCCCTCCGGCAGGGTGACGGGTACTTCGTGCGCTGTCAGGTTGCACAGCACCAGCAGCTCTTCTCCGTCCGGCGCACCATAGCGGCGGTAGGCCAGCAGGTCGGCATTTTCCGGGAAGAGGAACTCGATCTTTCCCTCGCTGATGACCTTGTGCTGTTTGCGCAGATGCACCAGCGTCTTGTAGAAACTGCGCACCGAGTCCGGGTCGTCCATCTCGGCGGCGGCGTTGATGGTCTGATAGTTATCGGTGGTGCCGATCCACGGCGTACCGGTGGTGAAGCCTGCGTTCGCGCTGGCATCCCACTGCATCGGAGTGCGGCCGTTGTCGCGGCTGCGCTGGGCAATGATGTCGAGCGTTTCGGCCTCGGACTTGCCCTCGCCGCGCAGGATGTTGTAGTAATTCAGGCTTTCTACATCCCGGTACTGATCAATGGAGGTAAAGTGCGCATTGGTCATTCCCAATTCTTCGCCCTGATAGATATACGGCGTACCGCGCATAAAGTGGATAGCGGTGGCCAGCATCTTGGCACTTTCCTTCCAGTAGGCCGTATCGCTGCCAAAGCGACTCACGGCACGGGGCTGGTCGTGATTACACCAGAACAGCGCATTCCAGCCGTCATGCGCCTGCATCCCCTCCTGCCATGTCTGGAACAGTTTTTTCAGGGCAAGATGGTCGGCAGGCATCAGTGCCCATTTGTCGCCGTTCTTGTAGTCCACCTTCAGATGATGGAAGTTGAAGCACATAGACAGTTCATGGTTGCCCGCAGCAGTGTATCCGATGCAGTTTTCCAACGAGGTGGAGGACATTTCGCCCACCGTCACCATGCCGTCGATGCCGCCTGCCGCCACCAATTCTTTCAGGTATTTGTGGACATTGCGGCCATCGGTGTAGAAGCGACGGCCATCGCCCGCAAAGTCGTCCTCATACACTTCCGGTTTGGAAATCAGATTGACCACATCAAAGCGGAATCCCTTGATTCCCTTCGCCTTCCAGAAACGGAGGATGTCGGCCATTTCTTCCCGCACCGCCGGGTTCTCCCAGTTCAGGTCTGCCTGTGTCACATCGAACAGGTGCAGATACCACTTGCCCAGCTGCGGCACATACTGCCATGCCGGGCCACCGAACTTGGACACCCAGTTTGTGGGCAGATTGTCCGGGGTTCCGTTCTTAAAGATGTAGTAATCCTGATACTTTTTCTCACCGGCCAGTGCCCGCTGGAACCATGCATGCTCGGTGGAGGTGTGGTTGAACACCATATCCAACATCAGGCCAATGCCGCGCTTGTCCGCCTCGCGGATGAGTTCTTCCAAATCTTCCATCGTGCCGTAGCGCGGGTCGATAGCGCGGTAATCCGCCACGTCATAGCCGTTGTCGCGCTGGGGCGAGGGGAAGAACGGCGTCAGCCAGAGGTAATCCACGCCGAGGTCGGCCAGATAATCCAGCTTGGCCGTGACGCCCTTCAAATCGCCGAAGCCGTCACCGTTCGAGTCCATGAAGGATTTCGGGTAAATTTGGTAGACAACTTTATCTTTAACATCATTCATGGTACACACCTCACAAAATCAGGCAATGCCTTTCTTTTTGCCGACGCTGACGGTCAGCACAAAGGGCACAACGATGGCAATGAGCATGCACAGCGCAAAGCTGAGCATATAGGCGGGCTGGATGGACAGAATGCCAGGGATGCCGCCGACACCGATGGCGTTGGCCGTGGTGGAAGTTGCCACACAGACGACCGCTGCGATGGCAGATCCAATCATGCCGCAGATAAACGGGAAGTGGAATTTCAGGTTGACACCGAACATGGCAGGCTCGGTAACGCCGAGGTAGCAGGAGATGCAGGCGGGTACGTTGACCTCCTGAGCGGCAGCATTCTTGCGCTGCAGGTAGATCATGCCCAGCACGGCGGAGCCCTGTGCAATGTTGGAAAGGGCGATCATGGGCCACAGCATGGTGCCGCCAAAATCGGCGATCAGCTGCATATCAATGGCATTGGACATGTGATGCAGGCCGGTGATGACCAGCGGGGCATAAACAAAACCGAAGATTGCGCCAAAGACCACGCGGAAGGAGCCGGAAATGCCGGCGTAGACGATGTCAGAAATGAAGGTGCCGATCTTCCAGCCGATGGGGCCAAGGACAGTGTGGGCGATGATGACGGACAGCACCAGCGAGCAGAAGGGCACAACGATCATGGAAATGACCGCCGGGCAGATCTTGCGGAAGAATTTTTCCAGATAGACCAGCGTGAATGCGGCCAGCATGGCGGGAATGACCTGCGCCTGATAGCCAATCATGTTGATGGTGAAGAAGCCAAAATCCCATTTGGGGATATCTGCCGCCGCAGTAGAAGCCACGGCATAAGCGTTGAGCAGCTGGCCGGAGACGAGCGTCAGGCCGAGGACGATGCCCAGGCTTTGGGTCGTGCCCATTTTCTTTGTGACAGACCAGCAGATGCAGACCGGCAGCATATGGAAGATGGCTTCGCCAATCAGCCACAGGAAGCTGTCAACGCCGGACCAGAACTGGCTGATGTCGCACAGCGTCTGGGTGCCGTTATTAAAAAAGTAGATGCTGTCAATGCAGTTGCGGAAGCCGAGAATCAAACCGCCGGTGATGATGGCGGGAATCAACGGGGCAAAAATCTCCGCAAGCACGCTCATGATCTTCTGCAATGCGTTCTGGTTCTGCTTGGCCGCGCTCTTGACGGCATCCTTGGAAACACCGTCAATGCCGGAGACGGCAATAAAGTCGTTGTAGAAATCGCTGACCGTATTGCCGATGATGACCTGGAACTGGCCCGCCTGGGTGAAAGTGCCCTTGGCGGATTTCAGTGCCTCGATCTTGGCAACGTCCGCCTTGGCGGGATCGTTCAGCACAAAACGCATCCGGGATACACAGTGGGATACTGCTGCAATGTTCTCTTTGCCGCCAACGTACTCAAGCAGCAACTTTGCGTCCTCTTGGTATTTTCCCATGACTCTTTTCTCCTTTATCTTTTTGATGATTCGCCAAACTTGTTCATACAAGTTTTGCTTGTGGTTTCAGTATAGTTCGCTTGTTCAGACAAGTCAAGCGGATTTACAAAAAATCATGTTATGTTTGAAAATTTTCAGCATCTCGGACAATAGAATGCCTTGAAATTCAGGCGCAATCACGGTATACTGAAACAAACGTTTGAACAAGTTGAGGTAAACAGCCATGCCAAAAGCAAAATATGAAGGAATTTACCGCAGTATCAAAAAACGGATCGAAGCGCAGGATTATCCATATCAATCCCTGCTGCCCAGCGAGAATACCCTGATTGAAGAATATGATTGTTCCCGCAATACGGTGCGCCGCGCCATTGCCGAGCTGACCGCAGACGGCTATGTGCAGGCCATGCAAGGACGTGGTGTCCGGGTCATCTACCAGCCGGTGGGCAAAACCACCTTTACCATAGGCGGCATCGAGACCTTTCAGGAGACCGCTAACCGCAACCATCTGCAAGCCGTTACCCGCGTCATTCGGCTTGAGACCATCACTGCAACCGAGCAGTTTGCTGCGGAAAGCGGATTTTCTGAGGGCGATGAATTGTGGGCGGTACAGCGCGTGCGCTATCTGGACGGAAAAGCACTGATTTTGGACATCAACTATTTTTTGAAGGAATTTGTGCCCGGACTGACGGAGGAAATCGCATCCCATTCCATCTATGATTTTATTGAAAATGTGCTCGGAATGCAAATCATCACCAGCAAACGGCGCATCACGGTGGAGCATGCCACCGCCCGGGACGAAAAACTGCTGGATATGGACGGCTATGACTGCGTAGCCGTCGTGGTCAACCAGACCTTCAACTCCGATGGAATGCTGTTCGAGTACACGCAGTCGCGCCACCATCCGGATTATTTCTGCTTTCAGGATATCGCCACCCGCAAAAAAAGCTGATAAAAAGCGGTTTCCGTTTTTGTTCATCAATTCTATGTAGTTACTATCCATCTCCTTGATTCCACTGGATGTTGAAGCTGCTATCAGTCCCACCATTACCATCAGAAGAAGCGGCTGCTGTCCAGCACCTCCATCCACGAAGTCCACACGCTGCTGAAAACAGCATTCTCCTATGCGGTGGAATGGGACTTGATCCACAAGATTCCCCTGCCCCGTGAAGCACCCAAGGCAAACAACGAGGAGCGCACCATCTGGGATGAGAAAACCATGCTGGCAGCCTTGCAGACCATCGAGAACCCGGCACTCCATCTGGCGGTGCACATGAGCATGATCCTTTCGCTCCGTGAGGGCGAAATTCTCGGCTTGCAGCCGAGTGATCTGAATTTCGATGCCGCCGATGGGCGTGGCACCATCTCAGTCAGCAAGACCATGCAGAGAACCAATAAGGACGCTCTGGAAAAGCTCGACCCCAATCAGATGTATCACACCTTCCCGGACAGGCGCGAGGGCAGCAAGTCCTCTCTCATCCTGAAAAAGCCCAAGACCAAGAAGTCCAACCGTGTCCTGTATATGACCAAACCCTTGAAGGAAAAACTGCTGGCATGGCTGGAAAAACTGAAGCAGGATAAGCAGAACGCCCCGGAGAAATACAGCAACTGCGGTCAGCTGTTTCGCCTGCCCGATGGTCTGCCCATTGCGCCGGAACTGCTCACCAAATGGTATCGGCAGTGGCGGTCAGTGCACCCGGAGTTTGAGCAGATCGTATTCCATGGTCTGCGGCATTCCAGTGCGACCTACCAGCTCTTGCAGTCGGATGGTGACTTCAAGTCGGTGCAGGGAAACACCGGTCATGCAACGGCATCTGTCCTGATGGACACCTACGCCCACACGCAGGACAAGCCCCGGCTGGAGCTGACCGAGAAGATCGAAGCGAACTTCTATTCCCAAGACCTGACCCCGGCAGCACCGCAGCAGCCCCCGGAAAGCAAACAGCCGGCGGCAACAAAAATCACGGGCAAGGCGATTCTTGAAGCCATCCGGCTGATGGACGCAGACGAACGCAGAGAATTGACGAGAGCCTTGTTCGCCTAAAATTTCTTCTTTTTATGCAAAGGAAAGCAGGCTGTGCAAACCTTGCGCAGAAAAGTCCCTGATTCGGGCAAATGTGCAAACGGTGTGCAGAAAGTGTGCAGCCGCTTTCCTACATAAAGAAAGAACGCCAAATCTTACGATTTGACGTTCAAAATTTGGTGCACCTCCAGGGACTCGAACCCTGGGCCCACTGATTAAGAGAGCAAGCCGCCGGTTCGTCTCAATTTATGGAAGTTTCGAGTCATCGTTATTTTTAATCAAATCAACGTGATTTTTCACCCAGCAATTTCTGCACCCTTTGTCGGATTTTGCAGCGAAAAGCACCCTCTGCACGTTTTGAAACCGTGCAAAATCCGTGCAGAAACCGTGCACTTACTCTCTGACAAACAAAATCGCCCTATTCCCTACCGGCTTGACGGCATTGGTTTGAGTGACCGCACATCAAAATCAAGTCTAGGAGGATATTACTATGATGAAACTGCTTTCCTGTCGCTTTAACATGGACACCAACCGGGTAGAAGCCCGATTTGAGGATGGCACCACCCTTGCCATTGACTGCATCGCCATTGAGGACGAATACGGCAGCACCCCGGCACAGCGGGCAGAACTGGACTGGCTGCTCTACAATAAGCCCTTGGAGTACGCCCAGCTTGTACTGGGTGGGGAGCTTGAACATTACCTCTCACTTGGCTGCGACCATGGCAGACTGGAAGATTGACCTTTAATGAAAAATAGGATTACTGCAATCGAATACTGTATATCGTATCAAACTGATAGGGGTCAGATAACAAAACCTTTCCATTGGAAACTACCACAATATTTTCGCCTTCTTCAATTTGCGATAGCTGAATATTTCCTTTTAAGTATTCCGAAGCTCCCTGAATGAGATAGTAATCATTTGTACCGTACAGTTGATTGGGAGCGGTTGCATAGATAGAATTATCGCTTAAATCCACCTTTGTTACAGTAAGTTCCGATTTTGTCCTCTCCCACGGATGCAACAGGAAACCGCCTATAAGAATTGCTAGGGCCAAAGCTATACCAAAAGCAGTCAATTTCTTACTTGATTTCGTCATTTTAAGCACCTCTTCATCATAGCTCCATTTGAATTTTCTGAACGTCACATTTTTTCCGAACGATTGCAGCTATAAGAATCACATCAATGGTATCATGATTATTGGCTTCTCTGTTTGAATAACGAATTTTAAGCCTGCTTTATTCATCTGTCCACAATTCTTTTCAAAATCGTATAGCTGCACATAAATTTCCAGAAAACTTGTAGCACAATCACGATTTTTCTTTTCACTCAGATAAACCACCACGGCAGTTCCAGCCACAGGTTATCCATATCCCCCACCGGCTTGACGGCATTGGTTTGAGTGACCGAACATCAAAATCAAGTCATGGAGGCTCGCATATTGAGCAATCCATTTTCTTTCCACTGCATCATAGGGATAACCGGAATTCCCCAGCATCTCTTTTATTCAGGATTTTTCTACTGAA
>ENA-UOJV01002222-UOJV01002222.1-human-gut-metagenome-genome-assembly--contig:-C82-NODE-2222-length-16764-cov-12.896283_pt1 | contig 16764 bp, 12 predicted proteins | sample MGYA00242356_ERZ723903 | MGnify/ENA metagenome assembly ERZ723903
TTCCATTCGCATTCGCCGGACGTGCGGAACATCAGCAGCGCCTCGCGGCAGGAAAATTCACCCAGCTCATAGTATCCGTGGGAAAGTCGGTTGATGCGTTCCAGAGAAACTGCGCGGTTGGCACATTTTGGCTGGTCATAAATAAACCGGATGCCCTTGGCGTAATATTCAGCGTCGAATTCGGGAGTCCCTTCTTCCTCATAATAAGGGTCGAAGAAAAACACCTCGTCCCTGGAAATGCCGGTTAAAAGCACATAGTGCGGAACTTCAAGAAAAAGACGCAGCACGACAGCTGCACCGTGCAAAAGCGCCTGACTGATTTCGCTGTCCGGGGACAGTGTAACATCGTTACCGAAAAGAAACTGCGTCTGGATCGGAAAAGAGCGGACAGCTGCCAGCTGATTTAACCAACTGCCGACAAAACGCATTGCGGCGGCGGAAGTGCCGTGACGGCATGGTTGTCCTTGTTCGTTATAAGTGTCCATTGTATAGAGCATAATACATTTGAGGATGTCAGGACTGATTTCTTCCCGATCAAACAGGTAGCGGATTCCGTTGGTAATAGAAACAGAACCGCAGTCATATTCTGAGGACTGATAATTTAAGTAATTTTTCATTGAAAAATCCTCCGGTAAAGCATATTATATAAGGTCAGTGGATTGTTCCGTACTGCGCACTCCCACAATCCTACCCACCTATGAGCAAGCTCCTGTGGGCTTAGACCTTTTGATCCTGGCATCCTTATAGGATAGAAAGAATCGTGCGCTCTGCTGTCGAATATAACGCGAACCCCGTATTTTGTCAAGAATATGGGAATAGAGTCTTGACAGATCGAAAAAAATAGAATACAATTCTCACTAACATACCGGATAGATAGGTATTGAGCGGCGGATGATTCGCCTAAAAGGAGGAGCAGTTATGAAAAAACGAAACAGGATCTTAAGCCTGCTTCTGGCAGGAGTGATGGCGCTGGGACTGACCGCGTGCGGCGCATCGAATGCAGGTGCTGCAGCAGATGAAACCGGAAGCGCAGCGGTGAGCACAGAGAGTGCATCCTCAGACACAGCAGCTTCGGGAGAGAAGATTATCAACGTCGGTGTGACCAATACCATCGGCAGTATCAATCCCCTTTTGTTAAACGGCGGCGAGATTAACAAATATGCGACCGGACTGATGTTTTTGCCGTTGATGGAGCTGGATGCTGACTTGAACTTCGAGGGCATGCTGGCAGATTCCATCACAACAGAAGATAACAAAAACTTTATCGTTCACATCGATGATGCTGCAACCTGGTCGGACGGAACGCCTGTTACGGCAGATGATGTGGTTTATACCGCGCTTCGCCTGGCGAGCCCGGTCATCGGCAATACTGCAATGATGTATTATGTATTTGAAGGTGTTGGCGACGACGGCTTTGTAGAGGAAGGTGCAGAGAGCATCGACGGCATTCAGAAGGTAGACGATAAAACGGTACAGTTTACGACCAAAGAAGAAATGCCGATTACTACCTTTGAAAACAGCTATGCGAGATATCTGCTGACCCTGCCCAAGCATGTGATCGAGCAGTATTCCGAGGAAGAGCTTTCCACAGCGGATTGGTTCAACCATCCCGATGTTGTCAGCGGACCGTTCATCGTAACGGATTTCGATGTGGATCATTATATTTCCTATGAAGCGAACAAGGATTATTGGAAGGGCGCGCCCAAGATCGACAAGCTCAACATCAAAATCGTAGACGGAAGTCAGCTGTATGCAGGTCTGCAATCCGGCGAAATCGATATCACCCAGCAGACGATGAGTGATATCCCGCAGGAGGACTATGAGAGCGTAGAAGCCCTGGACAACGTAGAAGTTGTATACGGTTCCCCGGTTACCAACCAGTCCGTATTTATCCAGACAAAGAACGTTCCGGATGTAAAAGTTCGTCAGGCGATGCTGTATGCGATCGACCGTCAGCAGATTCTGGAGGAACTGTTAAACGGACATGGCGAAATTGTAGATGGATTCCTGTCCAGTGCAAGCCCGTTCTATGATGATTCCCTTACACCGGTTTCCTATGATCCGGAAAAGGCAAAAGCACTTCTGGAAGAAGCTGGATGGGACGGCTCCCAGACAATCCGTTTCTATGTAAATTCCGGCGATTCGACCTTTGTAAACGCAGCCTCCATCATCGCTGCAGAGTGGGCTGCAGTCGGCATCAAGGCGGAAATCCAGACCGTTGACTTCGCAACGCTGATGAGCGTTGCAGGCACAGAGGACTATGATGTACTGGCAGTACAGTACACCTATGCGCCGGTGGATCCCTATCCGGATGTAGCATGGCTGCTTGGCGGTGAAGGAAGCTGGACCGGCTACAGCGACGATACGTTAAACGACGCGTTGACCAAATCCCAGCTGACAAGTGATCCGGAGGAAACAAAAGAACTGTTCTCCGTTGTGGATAAAAAGGTACAGGAAGATGTTCCGATGTTCTCCGCCTATGTTATCAGCGCACAGGGGGCAGTCAGCAAGCGGATTACAGGCGCAGCTCCCAGCGTATACGGCTTCTTCAACGATGTCCAGAACTGGGACGTAGTGGAATAAAGAAGAATCCTGTTTCACAGAATTCCATTCTGCCGCAGTGGGATCTTCGCGGAACATTTTTATCAGAGAAAAAAGAAGTTTTCTTCCGATAAAAAGTTTGTATTTCATATATTTTATGCTATGATAATAACTGCCGCACATCTCTTTTTTGGGAGGTGTGCGGCAGAATCTGATATATGAGTAAAGTGAGGAAAAGCAAATGCCGCATTTACTGGAAGTAGAGGGGCTGACAACCGTTTTTGACAGCGACTACGGACGCACTGTCAGCGTGGACCATGTAAATTTTCATGTAGATAAGGGAGAAGTTGTCTGTATCGTCGGCGAATCCGGCTGTGGCAAGAGTGTGACCTCACTTTCTATTATGGGGCTGCTTGGAAGAGGCGGAACCGTGACGGAGGGAAGCGTCGTATTCGAGGACAAGAACCTTCTGACGATGACGGAAAAAGAGCTGGATAAAATCCGGGGCGACCGTCTGACGATGATTTCCCAGGACCCGCTGACCTCTCTCGATCCGGTCTTTACAGTCGGCAACCAGCTGATGGAGAGCATCCGAAAGCATATGAGACTGTCAAAAGAAGAGGCGCGAAAACGTGCAGAGCAGATTTTAGGAAAAGTTGGTATGCCCGATCCTCACAGTGTCATGAAAAAATATCCCCATACGCTTTCCGGCGGCATGCGCCAGCGTGTGATGATCGCGATGGCTCTGTGCTGCAATCCGGGCCTGCTGATCGCAGATGAACCGACGACGGCACTGGATGTGACGATTCAGGCACAGATTATGGCGCTGTTGCGCAATCTGCAAAAAGAGAGTGGGATGTCGATGATCCTGATCACCCATGACATCGGGCTGGTAGCGAGCATGGCGGACCGCGTGATCGTTATGTACGCCGGACAGATGATCGAGGAAGCACCGGTAAAGGAGCTGTTTGCTGCGCCGGCACATCCGTATACAAAGGCACTTTTGCAGACGATTCCCGGAATTTATGACGAAAAGGACAGGGAGCTTGTCGCGATTCCCGGCATGGTTCCGGAAAACTATGATTCGATCCCCGGCTGTCGGTTTGCAGACCGCTGCGCCTTCCGGACAAAAGGCTGCGATCAGCCTCAGAGCTACAGACAGATCGGGGAAGGACATTTTGTCAGATGTATGCTCGCCAAAGAAGGAGAAACGTGAAGATGAGCATAAATATGGAAGAAAAAAACACGGAGAAGGAGCCGCTGATCCGGGTAGAAAATCTGAAAAAATATTATCCCATCCGGGGCGGCGTTATTACCCATACGACAGGCTATGTGCATTCGGTGGACGGCGTTTCCTTTTCGATTGCAGAGGGAGAAACCCTCGGTCTGGTGGGCGAATCCGGATGCGGCAAATCGACGGTGGGCAGACAGCTGGTCGGCCTGGAAAAGCCGACGGGCGGCAGGCTGTTTTATCAGGGAAAGGATATGGAGAAGCTTTCCGGAAAAGAGAAAAAGAGCGTGCGCACGCAGCTGCAGATGGTGTTCCAGGACCCATATTCTTCCCTGAATCCGAGAAAGCATATTTATGAAATTTTATCCCAGCCGATGCTCTATCATGGGATTTCCAATAAAGAAACTGTCCACAGGGATGTTGATCGACTGCTGGATATGGTAGGACTTCCCAAACACGTCCTCGGGCGCTACCCGCATGAGTTCTCCGGCGGACAGCGGCAGAGAATCGGGATTGCGCGGGCGCTGTCTTTAAATCCCAGGTTTTTGGTCTGCGATGAGCCGGTCAGCGCGCTGGACGTTTCGATTCAGGCACAGATTCTGAATTTGCTGCGCAGCCTGCAAAAGGACCTCGGGCTGACGTGCATGTTCGTTGGACATGGACTCGGCGCGGTCAATTATGTCAGCGACCGGATCGCAGTCATGTACCTTGGTAAAATTGTGGAGATCGGACCGGCGCAGGAGGTGTTCCATCATCCGGTACACCCTTACACCCGTGCCCTGATCGATGCAGTGCCGATTGCAGATCCCAAAAAGCGGGAACAAAAACCGCTTCTGACCGGAGAAATCGGCTCCAGCACGAACCCGCCCTCCGGCTGCCGCTTCCATCCGAGATGTCCGTATGCGACGGAAAGCTGCAGACAGGAAGTGCCGGAGCTTTGCAGTGTTTTCCCAGGCAGCAGTCATCTGGCGGCGTGCCCATATGCAATTGCGCAGCTGGCTGGCGGCGCACCCGCATACGATGCGAAGATGCAGCAGGTTGTCGTAGAGCAGAAATGGAGATAAAAGTGACATGGGAAAATATATGATCAAGCGCATCCTGATCGCCATCCCGGTTCTGATTGGGATCACGATCATCGACTATGCGATTATGTGTCTTGCGGGCAGCCCACTGCAGATGCTGCAGGGACCCCGAATTTCCCAGGCTGCGGTTGCGGCAAAGGAAATCGCCCTCGGTCTGGATAAACCGTTTTATGTGCAGTATTTTGTCTGGTTAAAACAGCTTTTACATGGAAATATGGGCTATTCGATCAAGTCCTATCAGGCAGTCAGCGAGATGATCGCAAGCCATTTGGGACCGACGCTTTTGCTGATGGGCGTATCGCTTCTGGTCAGCTTGCTGATGGCGGTGCCCGCCGGAATTTACAGTGCGATCAAGCAGTATTCCGCAGGAGATTATACGGTTGTTACACTTTCCTTCCTGGGAAGCAGCGTGCCCGGATTTTTCCTTTCTTTACTGTTGATCTATCTGTTTACGGTAAAGCTTGGCTGGCTTCCGTCCAGCGGAATGGCGACGCTCGGAACTGCAGGCGGCGCGGGTGATGTGGCAAAGCATATGGTGATGCCGGTGTTAGTCCTGGCTACCTCCATGGCGGGTACAAATATCCGTTATATTCGAAGCGCGATGCTGGAAATTTTGCAGCAGGATTACCTGCGCACGGCAAAGGCAAAGGGAATCGGAAGATTTCTTGTCATCAATAAGCATGCGCTGCGCAACGCACTGATCCCGATTATTACGGTAATCGGAATGGAGATTCCAGTGCTGTTCGGCGGTCAGGTTATCATTGAGCAGGTCTTTTCCTGGCCGGGACTCGGACTGATGACGATGAGCGCAATCACGAACCGGGATTATCCGGTTATTATGGGTGTCTGCCTGCTGTCTGCAATCGTTGTGCTGGCGGCAAACCTGATTACGGATATTTTATATGCGCTGGCAGACCCGACAATCCAGCTGAAATAGGAGCGGCGAAGATGGAGAAAAAAGATCGTATCAAAAAAGATATTTCAAGAGAAAGCTATTTGCAGACCGTCATCCGTCGTTTTAAACAGCATCATCTGGCAACGGTCAGCCTTGTGGTTTTAGCGGTTTTGGTGGTGGCAGCGCTTTTGGCACCGATCATCGCACCGTACAATCCGGATGAAATCGTCGGAGGCTTTTCCAAAGCGCCCACAGCAGAGCATTGGCTGGGAACGGATCAGATCGGTCGTGACGTCTTGAGCCGGCTTTTGTATGCAACGCGGATTTCCCTGTTGGTCGGTGTGCTGGCGACGGCGATCTCTACTGTGATCGGGGTGATTCTAGGACTGATCGCCGGGTATTTTGGCGGCGCTGCGGATATGATTATCATGCGCTTTACGGATATGGTCATGTCGTTTCCCTATATTTTGCTGGTGCTGGTTGCGGCGTCGATTTTTAAGCCGGGGCTCTGGAGCATCATCCTGATTCTGGGCTTTGTAGACTGGCCGGGAATTGCCCGTCTGGTTCGCGGCAATGTGCTGAGCCTGCGGGAGAGTAATTTTATTAAAAGTGATCTCGTGGCAGGAATGCCGCTTCCGTATATTCTGTTTTCCGAGATTCTGCCGAATACCGCTGCGCCGATTCTGGTGTATGCAACGTCGGTTCTGGCGTTGTCGATGTTGGATGAGGCGGCGCTTTCGTTCCTCGGAATGGGTGTGCAGCCGCCGACCGCGAGCCTTGGAAACATGTTAAACGGCGCGCAGTCGCTGACTGTACTGACGAAACAGCCGTGGCTCTGGATTCCGTCCGGGCTGATGATCGTGGTGCTGGTCATTGCGATTAACTTTATTGGTGACGCGCTGCGGGATGCGCTGGATCCCAATAGCGGAAAGTAAGACTGGAACACGCAAAAGCAGAAAGAACTGCAGCAGGAACACTGCAGGAGGACATCGGAGGGATTTGCGATGATACAGGAAATGGATTTAATGGAAATTTTTTACTGGTTTCACAGACATCCGGAGTTGTCTTATGAGGAATACGATACAACTGCGCAGATTAAAAAGCTGTTGAAAGCAGCGGATGTAAAGATTCTGCCGATTCCGATGGAAACCGGTCTGATTGCGGAGGTAAAGGGAGAAAAGGATGGTCCGCTGCAGGCGCTTCGCTGCGATATTGACGCGCTGCCGATTACTGAGCTGACGGATTTACCTTATGCGTCGGAATGTCCGGGAAAGATGCACGCCTGCGGACACGATTTTCACATCACGGCGGGAATCGGGACTGCGATCTGGCTGCAGGAACATAAGGACGAGCTCTGTGGGACAGTGCGGTTTTTCTTCCAGCCAGGAGAAGAGTCCTCCCTGGGCGCATGGAAAGTGTTGGAAACGACGGCACTCGATTCGGTTACGCGCGTCTGGGGCTTTCATTCTGATCCGACCAATTTGGTCAATGCCATCGGCATCCGGGAGGGCGCAGTTGCGGCGGCAGTAGATCGGTTTGTGATTACGATAACGGGCGTTGGCTGCCACGGCGCACACCCGGATGATGGCGTTGATCCAATTCCGGCGGCTGCAGCCATGGTTCAGGCATTTCAGACGATCGTGACCCGCAATATCAATCCGTTCCATCCTACACTCATCAGCGTTACGCGGTTGGAAGCGGGCAATACCTGGAATGTGATTCCGCAGACAGCACAGCTGGAGGGAACTGTTCGCACCATGGATCGGCAGGATCGCTGCCTGTTTGAAAAACGCTTAAAAGCAATTGCAGAGCAGACCGCATCTGCCTATGGCGCATCCGCAGAGGTAGAGTGGATTCCCGGTCCTCCGGCTGTTTGCAACGATGCAGAAATGGCGGCTTTTGCAAAGGAAACGGCAGAAGCGGAGGGCTTTTGGACTGTTCCGGAAGAACAGTCGCTCGGCGGAGATGATTTTTCTTTCTACATGGAGAAAGTGCCCGGCTGCTATATTAAAATCGGCATCGGAAAGGGGGCGACAATCCATCAGCCGACCTTTCAGGTGGACCCGGCGGCATTGATGCCTGCGGTACGATATTTGAGTCGTCTGCTGCTGCGCTGGGGCGAGGAAAAGGGCTGAGCGACGCAGCCGAGTAGTATGCATAGTAATACGCAGCTTTTGCGTAAGAACACAATATAAAAAAAGGGGTAAAAAACATGAGTACATTTCGATTTGCCATTATGGGAGCAGGCAACATCGCACATCAGTTTTGCGATGCAGTGACGCTGGTGGAGGACTGTGAGGTGAGCGCGATCGCCAGTAAGGATCTGGGACGCGCACAAAAATTTGCGGAGGAATGCAGCGTAGCCCATGCGTATGACAACTATGAGCAGATGCTGATAGAGGAAAAGCCGGACTGTGTTTATATTGCGGTGACGCCAAATGACCATTTCCGTCTGACGATGCTTTGTCTGGAGCATCACGTTCCGGTGTTGTGCGAAAAAGCGATGTTTACAAACAGTGCAGAGGCAAAAGCGGTTTTTGAAAAAGCAGAAAAAGACCAAACCTTTGTAATGGAAGCGATGTGGAGCCGGTTTTTGCCCGCGGTCAACCAGGCAAAAAAATGGGCGGCAGAAGGAAAAATCGGCAGACTGGAAGCCTTACAGGGAAGAATCGGTTTTCTCGCGCCGGAGGGAGCAGACAATCGGTATCACAGCCCTCTGCTGTGCGGCGGAGCTGCGACGGATATCACGGTTTATGCCTATGAAATTGCGACCTGGCTGGTCAATGAGCCTGTCCGCAAAACTTATGCGGCTGCGAACCTCGATCAGACCGGTGTGGACTTAACCGATCAGGTTACGGTGAAGTTCGAACATGTGCTGGCAGATCTTGTAACGAGCTTTGCAGCGCCTATGGGCAACAGCATGGTGATTTACGGCCGGGAAGGAAGCATTGAGCTGCCCGATCCCCATTATGCATCCAAATGCTTTTTATATGGGGCGGATGGAATGCTGAAGGAAGAATTCACAGATACGACGACGCAGAAGGGCTTTACCTACGAGATCGAAGAGACGATCCGCTGCGTGCGCGCAAAGAAGACGGAAAGTCCGGTTGTTCCGCATGCGACGACAATTGCCTGCGCGGAGCTGTTTGATCAGATTCAGGCGGCAAAGAAAGAGTGAACTATCGGAAACAACGTGCAGAAAAAGGCGGTACAGATTTTGAGCTCTGTACCGCTTTTGTGTTGGTGTACCCGGTGCGCATTCCTGCAGGGCGGGGTTTCTGTCGCGAAGTTTAGAAATAATCCGAAAAATACGGTTTTTTGACCGGAATCAGCCGCTCCAGCCAGGTCAGCATATAGTATTCCATCGAGATTTTTTCATGGTCGTAAAGATAAGTCGGGCGCTTGTAGCCCATCATCAAGGCAGTGAGCGTGTTAATGTCGAGTTCTACGACGTTAATGGACTGATTGTCCTCGACACGCTCACAGGTTGTTTCCCCCTCGTGCCAGGAAACGAGAAAATCTCCCTGATTCCAGGAAGCAAGGCCGTCAGTAACCCGGAAATGGATTTTGAAATCCTCCGGCTGGATCTGCCAGGGATACTCCTGCAAAAAGTTTTCAACATCCACGATTCGCGCCATAATATAGGGAGCTATCGTTTCTTCAATCTCACTGTCTTCGAACAGATATGCCATGGGTTCACCGGAATAATTATCCCCCCGTACCTGTGTGATCATAGAAAAATGCGCGCTGATGTAGTTCCAGAGGCCGTGTCTGGCTTCGCTGGTTAAATAAACCATTTCCTTAATATGAAAAATTTCATTTGCAATGTAATAAACCAGATAACCAAGGGGCTTGTGCTCTTCATTATAATAAAGGGCTACGATCATATCATCATTTTCCCAGCGCCAGTATTCATCCCAGGCCAGCTTGTCGCGAATGAGTGCACCGTGGTGCTGCATGGCGAAATAGGAATACACGTTATGAAAATCCTCGGAATCCAGGCTGACACGTTCGACCATGCCCCGGACGGGGAAGGCCTTTGGAAGCTGCGTATCCTTGACAGTGAAGGTGAGTTTGTCGGACACGATCTCCCAGCCCATTTTCCGATAAAATGGAATGGAATATGGATATAGAAAGGAAATGGGAAGCTTCTTTTTGTGCATATAGTCGATGACATAGCGCATCAGGGAATGAATCAGTCCGCGTCCGGTGTATTCCGGATAAGTAGTGACTCCGGTGATGCCGCCCATCGCCATAATGTTATCCTGAATGTTGATCTGCATGGAATAAACAACGATCATGGATGCCAGCTTTTCTTTATAAAACCAACCGAGTACATAAGCGTCCTCGAGAATCGGACGTTTGGCATATTTGATTTCCTCCTGCTCCCAGCCGGTCTGGAAGAGCTCGTAGGAGGTTACCTGAAAAGCATACTGTAAAAGTGCGTTGAACTGCTCCAGATCGTTGTGATCGAGCTCACGCATGCGGAAATCACCGTTGACTTCAAGGTAAGTGTGCGTGTCCTTGTCTGACATAGAAGATGCCTCTTTTCTGAATGATGCGGTCTTTAGATTTCAAAGACATCATACAACCAAATGAAAGGCTCGTAAAGAGGAAAACTTTTCGCATGACAGCTTTTGAATTTTAGGGTATACTGTGATATCAGAGAATCGTTTGGATGAAACGATGACAGAAAAGGACAGGAGGCAGACTTGATGAACCAGATTCCCCAGGCAGGAGAAATTTATCAGCATTTTAAAGGAAAGCTTTATCGGATCGTGACGCTGGCAACCCACACGGAGACCGGTGAACAGCTTGTGATCTATCAGGCACTTTATGGAGAGTTCCAGGTTTTTGCAAGACCGCTTTCCATGTTTTTGGAAAAGGTGGATGCAAAAAAATATCCTGATGCAGCGGGAAAAGACCGTTTTATGCGGATCCCGATGGCAGAAGCAGCGGCAGTGTCACGGCCTGTTGCAGCACCGTCTGAGAACCCTGTTGAGCTCCGACCCGCTGCAATGTCGTCAGAGAACCCTGTTGAGCCCCGGCCCGCTGCAATGCCGTCAGAGAGCAATGTTGAGTCCCGGGCCGTTGCAGCATCCTCTGAGAACTCTGTTGAGCCCCAGCCCGATCCCGGTCTGCTCGCTTTTTTAGATGCGGACAGCTACGAAGAAAAGCTGGAAGTATTTGCATCGCTGGAGGGCAAAGTCGATCTTCATATGTTGAATGCCATTGCTGCTTCCCTGGATCTGGAGCTTTCGGAGGGCAGCTTGGAGGAGCAGTACGACACGCTGAAAAGCTGCCTGATGACACTGGAGCGTTATGAGTGCAATCGCCTGCGGTGAGCAAAAAAGAAAAAACGGAGAACTGGATTGAAGCAACAAACCCCAAGAAATATTGAAGTACAGAGAAAACAGGAACTGTTAAACCGGATTGCGCCGGGGCTATTAACATGGTATGATAAAAGCAGACGGAGCTTACCCTGGCGGGAAGAACCGACGCCGTATCGGGTCTGGGTATCGGAGATCATGCTGCAGCAGACGCGGGTCGAGGCGGTAAAACCGTATTTTGCGCGCTTTATGGAACGACTGCCGGATATCGAAGCGCTCGCCGAAGTGGATGATGATGAATTATTAAAACTTTGGGAAGGGCTCGGCTATTACAGCAGGGCACGGAATTTAAAGGCTGCGGCACAGCAGATTGTGACAGAATACGGCGGAGAGATGCCGTCGGATTACAGGGAGCTTTTAAAGCTAAAAGGAATCGGAAGCTACACAGCTGGCGCGGTTTCTTCGATTGCCTTTAAACAGCCCAATCCCGCAGTGGACGGAAATGTACTGCGTGTCATTTCCCGGCTTTTGGAGGATGACAGCGATATTTCCGATCAGTCGGTAAAAAAAAGAGTAGAGGATGATCTGCGTCCTGTCATGCCAAAGGATCGCCCCGGTGACTTTAATCAGGCGTTGATGGAGCTTGGCGCAACCGTCTGTCTGCCAAACGGTGCACCGAAGTGTAGCAACTGTCCGTGGCAGGAATTCTGCCTTGTAGGATTGCATGGCACCTGGCAGCAGTATCCGCAAAAGGCAGCCAAAAAGGCAAGGACGATCGAAGATAAGACGATTCTCGTGATTCGAACGAGTAGACAGGTTGTTTTGCGTAAGCGTCCGAAAAAGGGACTGCTGGCAGGACTGTATGAATTTCCGGCGATGGACAAAAAGGCATCGTTGGAAGAGGTCAGGGAATGGCTGAAAAAACAGGGTGTGGAAGCTGTCCGGATAGAGAAGCTTCCGGAATCAAAACATATTTTCACCCATAAGGAGTGGCACATGACCGGCTATCAGGTTCTGGTGGATGAACTGGAGCCCATGGGTCAGGATGAATCCCTCCTTTTTGTTGAGACACAGGAAATCGAAGGAAATTACCCGATTCCGTCCGCATTTGCAGCCTACAGCGCCTATCTGAAAATTCAGACAGGTATCCAGAAGATGAAAGGAACAACACTATGAAACTGCTTTCTATTGCAATTCCCTGCTATAATTCGCAGGATTATATGGCACATTGCATCGAATCTCTGCTTCCGGGGGGAGAGGATGTTGAAATTTTGATTGTCAACGACGGTTCGAAGGATGACACCGCCAAAATCGCAGACGAATATGCGGCAAAATATCCTACGATCGTAAAGGCGATCCATAAGGAAAACGGCGGACACGGCTCTGCGGTCAACACCGGAATTGAAAATGCGACCGGCATTTATTTTAAAGTCGTAGACAGTGACGACTGGGTAAAAGAAGATGCATATCTCACAATTCTGGAAAAGCTGAGGGAGCTGACCGGCGGTGTGGATACACTTGATCTTCTGATCAGCAACTTTGTTTACGAAAAAGAGGGTGAACGCCGCAAAAAGGTGATGCGTTATAAACATGTCCTGCCGGAATACCGTATGTTTGGCTGGGAAGATGTCGGACGTTTCCATGTTGGTCAGTATATCCTGATGCATTCCGTTATTTACCGGACGAAGCTTTTGCGGGAATGCGGTTTAAAGCTTCCGGAGCATACGTTTTATGTGGACAATATTTATGTCTTTGAGCCTCTGCCGTATGTCCGCAACATGTACTATCTGGATGTGAATTTCTACCGCTATTTTATCGGCAGGTCAGATCAGTCCGTCAACGAAAAGGTCATGACCGGACGAATCGACCAGCAGATCAAGGTCAACCAGATCATGACAGACTACTTTGTGGAAAAGAAGAGCGAGATCATGGGCAATAAGCCCCTTGCAAAGTATATGCTAAGCTATCTGGACATCATTACGACGATCTCCTCCATCCTGCTGATCCGCATCAACACACCGGAATCTCTCGAGAAAAAGCGTGAGCTGTTAAACTACATCAGACAAAGGGACAAGAAGGTTTACAGAAAGCTGCGTTACGGTCTTTTAGGAAACTGTATGAATCTGCCTGGAAAAACCGGAAGATGGATTTCCGTGGAAGGCTACAAAATCTGCCAGAAGTTTTTTGGCTTCAACTAATCGAAAAAAATCTTGTTGTCCTTTGCAAATTGTGCTAGAATGTACAATGGGTTTTTAGGGAATACGTTTACAGAAAGGATAATATTGGTGGATTTATGAAAAGACAAGACATTCATAAGGTACTGATTATTGGCTCAGGACCGATCATTATCGGACAGGCATGTGAGTTCGATTACTCCGGCACACAGGCTTGTAAGGCACTGAAAAAGCTGGGCTACGAAATCGTACTGGTAAACTCGAATCCGGCAACGATCATGACAGATCCGGACACAGCGGATATCACATATATTGAACCGCTGAATGTGGAACGTCTCGAGCAAATTATTGAGAAGGAACGCCCGGATGCACTGCTTCCGAACCTGGGCGGACAGTCCGGACTCAATCTTTGCTCCGAACTGCAGGCAGCAGGCGTGCTGGACAAATACAATGTAAAGGTAATCGGCGTTCAGGTAGATGCAATTGAGCGCGGCGAAGATCGTATTGAGTTTAAGAATACCATGAATGCGCTTGGTGTTGAGATGGCAAGAAGCGACGTCGCCTACTCCGTAGACGAGGCACTTGCGATTGCGGACAAGCTGGGATATCCGGTTGTTCTGCGTCCTGCATACACCATGGGCGGCGCCGGCGGCGGTCTTGTTTATAATAAAGAAGAATTAAAGACAGTCTGCGCAAGAGGTCTGCAGGCGAGCCTCGTGGGTCAGGTTCTGGTAGAAGAGTCCATTCTTGGATGGGAAGAGCTGGAGCTGGAAGTTGTCCGCGATGCAAAAGGAAATATGATTACCGTATGCTTTATTGAAAACATCGATCCCGTTGGCGTGCATACCGGTGATTCCTTCTGTTCCGCTCCAATGCTGACGATTTCCGAGGAGGTACAGAAGAAGCTGCAGGATCAGGCATATCGTATCGTAGACGCAATTGAGGTGATCGGCGGTACGAATGTACAGTTTGCACATGATCCGATTTCCGGTCGTGTTGTTGTTATTGAAATCAACCCCAGAACTTCCAGATCTTCTGCACTTGCAAGTAAGGCAACCGGTTTCCCGATCGCTCTTATTTCTGCAATGCTGGCATGCGGTCTGACTCTGGATGAAATTCCTTGCGGTAAATATGGCACACTGGATAAATACGTTCCGGACGGCGATTATATCGTTCTGAAATTCGCGCGCTGGGCATTTGAAAAGTTCAAGGGCGTAGAGGATAAGCTCGGAACTCAGATGAGAGCAGTCGGCGAAGTCATGAGCATCGGCAAGACTTATAAGGAAGCATTCCAGAAAGCGATCCGTTCTCTGGAAAAGAGCCGTTATGGTCTTGGTCATGTAAAGGATTTTGATCAGAAGTCCAAAAAGGAGCTTCTGACCATGCTTGCAACTCCCAGCAGCGAGCGCTATTTCATCATGTATGAAGCGCTGCGTAAGGGTGCATCTGTAGAAGAAATCAACAAACTGACCAAAGTTAAGGATTACTTTATCGAGCAGATGAAGGAGCTGGTTGAGGAAGAAGAGAAGCTCGTTGCTGCTTATCACGGACAGGTTCCTGCAGATGCTGATTTGAAACAGGCGAAGCTGGATGGCTTCTCTGATAAATATTTAAGCCAGATCCTGGGTGTATCCGAGGAAGCAATTCGGACACGCAGAACAGAGCTTGGCGTTGTGGAAGGCTGGGAAGGTGTTCATGTAAGTGGTACTGAGGATTCCGCATACTATTACTCCAGCTATCATATCAAGGACGAAAGCCCGGTAGACAACAGCAAACAGAAGGTAATGATCCTCGGCGGCGGTCCTAACAGAATCGGTCAGGGTATCGAATTCGATTACTGCTGCGTACATGCTGCAAAAGCACTGCGTAAGCTCGGATTCTCCACGATCATTGTAAACTGTAACCCTGAGACGGTATCCACAGACTACGACACTTCCGACAAGCTGTATTTCGAGCCTCTGACTCTGGAAGATGTCCTTGCAATTTATGAAAAAGAACAGCCGGTTGGCGTTATCGCACAGTTCGGTGGACAGACTCCGCTGAATCTGGCAGCAGACCTGAAGAAATACGGTGTCAATATTCTCGGAACCACTCCGGAAGCCATCGACCTTGCAGAAGACCGTGACCAGTTCCGTGAAATGATGGAGAAGCTGGAGATTCCGATGCCGGAAGCAGGCATGGCTGTCAATGTGGAAGAAGCACTGGAAACTGCTCACAGAATCGGCTATCCGGTTATGGTACGTCCTTCCTACGTCCTTGGTGGACGCGGCATGGAAGTCGTTTATGACGATGAAGCGCTGACCTTCTACATGCAGCAGGCAGTGGGTGTAACACCGGACAGACCGATCCTGATTGACCGATTCCTGCATCATGCAACCGAGTGTGAAGCGGACGCAATCAGCGATGGCGAGCATGTATTCGTTCCTTCTGTTATGGAGCATATCGAGCTGGCTGGTATCCATTCCGGCGACTCTGCTTGTATCATTCCTCCGAGAGGACTGACAGAAGAGCAGATCGAAACTCTGAAAGACTACACCAGAAAGATCGCAAAGGAGCTGCATGTTGTTGGCCTGATGAATATGCAGTATGCGATTGAGGACGGCAAGGTATTTGTCATCGAGGCAAATCCCCGTGCATCCAGAACCGTTCCGCTTGTATCCAAGGTCTGCGGCATCAACATGGTTCAGATTGCAACGGATATCGTTACCCTGCCTTATACCGGACGCAAGAGCCCGGTGCCGGAGCTGAAAGAAAAGAAATTCGCTCACTACGGTGTAAAAGAAGCGGTATTCCCCTTCAATATGTTCCCGGAGGTTGACCCGGTACTCGGACCTGAAATGCGTTCCACCGGTGAGGTTCTTGGACTGTCTACAGACTTTGGTGATGCATTCTTCAAGGCAGAAGAAGCGACAAAGACCAAGCTGCCCACTTCCGGCTGCGTGCTGATTTCTGTTAATGACAGAGATAAGGCAGAGGTAGTTGACGTTGCAAGAGGCTTCTATCAGCTTGGCTTTGAAATTATGGCAACCGGCAGAACCTGTGACCTGATCGAACAGGCCGGTATTCCTGCCCTGAAGGTATGCAAGCTCAACGAGGGACGTCCGAACATCCTGGATAAGATCACGAATGACCAGATCCAGCTGATTGTCAATACTCCCCGCGGCAAGAAGGGTACAACCGACGACAGCTACATTCGTAAGGCTGCCATTAAGAACCGTATTCCGTATATTACAACCATGGCTGCTGCAAAGGCAACTGTAGAAGGCATCCGTTCCGCAAAACGTGACGGCAAGCTTCCGGTGCAGTCTCTGCAGGAGTTCCATGCAAGCATTATCGATAAATAAAATATCAGATAGCGATAATAAAAACAGCTGCCGTGTTTGTACGGCGGCTGTTTTTGATACGGTGCGCCCGGCAACATACATTGCGAATGGAAAATGAGGCTTCTTATAGAACTAAAAAAGAATGTGCCTTGGCACATTCTCGCGCCAAGGCGCGGTTGCTTTAGCAA
>ENA-UOJV01002224-UOJV01002224.1-human-gut-metagenome-genome-assembly--contig:-C82-NODE-2224-length-16753-cov-166.609774_pt1 | contig 16753 bp, 15 predicted proteins | sample MGYA00242356_ERZ723903 | MGnify/ENA metagenome assembly ERZ723903
GGTAGAGCAGCGCCTCGGACAGTGTCGTCTTCCCGGCGTCCACGTGCGCCAGAATGCCCAAAACCAGTTGCTTCATAAGCACCTCGTGAAAATGCAAGAATAAAAACAGTATACCACAAAAACGCGCCCGCGGGGAAGTCCCCCGCGGGCGTGTCTGCGAGAACCCGGCGAAGCGGTTCTCGTTGGGCGGCGCTCACCAGATGTTGTCCGGGTACTTGCCCGCGTCGCGCAGCGCGCGCAGCGCCGCGACCACATCCGGCAGGTCGTCGTGATACGTCACGCCGTGCCAGGCGTCGTCCGTGTGCAGCATGGTGACGTCCGCCGTGCCGGCGCGCAGCTGCGCGTCCACGATCGACGGGACGAAATACTCGCACTTGAGCGGGTTGCGCGGCAGGTTCTCGTCCAGAAACGCCGGAAACCGGCGCGCAAGCTCGCGCAGGTACAGCGGCGAAAAGCCCCAGAAGTTCATGGACACCGTCGTATCGCCCGGCAGGTCGATGAAGTGCTCACCGTCCTCGGTGTAGGCGGCGTCCGCGCCGCGCTGCTCGATGTGCGTGCGCTCCGTGATGCTCTCGAGCATGCCATTGCGCTCCGTGCAGACGCCGCGCGACACGCTGCCGTTTGCCGTGACGGTGTTGCACAGGCGGAAGCCCACCATGGCATACGACCGCTCGGGGCGCGGCACGGCGAGAAAATCATACAGCAGGCGGTAGGCCTCGATGCCGTAATAATCATCGGAATTGATAACGGCGAACGGCCCGTCAATCTCGGGCGCAGCGCACAGCACGGCATGGGCCGTGCCCCACGGCTTCGTACGGCCCGCCGGCACGGCATAGCCCGCCGGCAGCGTGTCGAGCTTCTGATAGGCATAGCGCACGTCGAACGCCGCGGCCACGGCCGGGCCGACGCTCTCACGAAACTCCTCGGCCGTGTCCTCCTTGACGACGAACACGACCTTGCGGAAGCCCGCGCGGTAAGCGTCAAAGAGCGAATAGTGCAGCAGAAAATGGCCGTACTCGTCCACGGGCGTCGTCTGCTTCGGCCCTCCGAAGCGGCTGCCCATGCCGGCGGCCATGATGACCAGACAGGGTTGATTCATCGTTTTTCCCTCCATATTTCCAAACGGGTCTGTGCCATTATAGGCCGCGGGTCACAATTTGTCAATTTGCCGCGCGGTCATCTTGGCTTCCCGCGCAGAATATGGTATACTGCTTGCTATCTTGACAGTTTGGACGGGAGGAGATCATCATGTCCCAGAAGATCGGCACGCTGCGGCTGGCACTGACGTTTGCCGGGTGCTTTCTCGGCGCGGGGTACGTGTCCGGGCAGGAGCTGTGGCAGTATTTCGGCGCGTTCGGTGCGCGGGGGCTTTTGGGGCTCGTGCTCGCGGTCGCGCTGCTCGGCGGCACCGGAGTGCTGCTCCTGCGGCTAAGCGCGCGCACCGGCATCGAGACGATGGACGCGCTGATCGTGCGTGCGGACATCCCATGGCTGCGTACGGTCGTCGGCGTGCTGACGGCGGCGCTGCTGTTCGGCGTCGTGTGCATCATGGCCGCCGGCATCGGCGCGCTCGGCGAGCAGATGCTCGGCCTGCCGGTGTGGCTGGGCGCGGCCATCGCGTGCGTGCTCATCGCGGCGGCGGCGTATTTCGGCCTCGGCGGCATGGTGTCGGTGTTCACGGTCGCCGTGCCGTGCATGATCGTGGCCGCGCTCGTCATCGCGGGCATCCGGCTGCACCGCACGGGGCTGACCGCCGCGGCCTTTGCCGCCGGGGATACGAACCCCATGCTCGGCAACTGGGCCACGAGCGCCGTGAACTACGCGGCCTACAATTTCTTTGCTACCGTGGGCATCCTCGCCCCGCTGACGCGCCACCTGAAGAAACCCGGCACCGCCGTCTGGGGCACGGTGCTCGGCTGCGTGCTGCTGCTGGCGGTCGCGCTCGGCGTGCTCGCCGCGCTGGCCGTGAGTCCGGAGAGCGTCGGGGCACAGCTGCCCATGCTCGACCTCGCCTGCCGGCTGGGCACAGCCGGCGTTGTGTACGCCGTGCTGCTGTTTCTCGGCATGTTCGGCACGAGCGTGTCCTCGCTCGTGGCCGTGCTGACCTACGCCGGGCAGAAGTCCGCGCGGCTGGCCGGGCACCGTACGGCCCTGCTGCTCGTGCTCACGGCCGCCGCCTTCGCCGGAAGTCTGTTCGGCTTCGGCGACCTGATCGGCACCGTCTACCCGGTCTACGGCTATCTGGGCATGGCCGCCATGCTGCTCGTGGCCAAGCACGCCGTGCACGTGCGGCGCGCGGGAAACCACTGCACCGCAACTGGAGATTGACCCGCAGCGGCAGACCTGATACAATGAAGGCAATGACAAATACCGCGTTTTCTGGAATTTTTACAGGAGGAACCGCAATGAAACATCTCAAAAAGGCGTTTTGCCTGCTGCTGGCGGCCGTGATGCTGCTGGCGCTGGGCGTGCCGGTCATGGCAGCGGGCGAGATCCCGGTCGATGCCGAGCACTTCCCGGATGCGGCGCTGCGCACGTACGTGACCGATTACTGCGACACGAACAAGGACAACAAGCTCTCCGCGGCCGAGTGTGCGGCCGTACAGTGCATTGACCTGTTTGAAATGCAGATCACGAAGGTCGCCGACATGACCGGTATCGAGCACTTCACGAACCTGCGCGAGCTGCTCGCGTGCAACAACCAGATCACGACGCTCGACCTGAGCGGCATGACCAAGCTCGAAAAGCTCGACGTGTCCGGCTGCGACAAGCTGCAGAGCCTGAAGCTCGCCGGCTGCACCGCGCTCACGGCGCTCGACGCCTCGAGCTGCGCGCTCACGGCGCTCGATCTCACGGGCTGCACCGCGCTGAAAACCGTCGCGTGCTCGTATAACGACCTGACCGCGCTCGACGTGTCCGCCGCCGAAAAGCTGACCACGCTCGAGTGCAGCGCCAACCGCCTGACCGCGCTCGATCTGAGCGGGCACAAGGCGCTCAAGGTGCTCACGTGCAGTCTCAACGATCTGGCTGCGCTTGAACTGACAGGCTGCACCGCGCTCGAGTCGCTCGACTGCAGCGACAACGCGCTCGCCGCGCTCGACCTGAGCGGCTGCACCGCACTCAATGCCACCGCGCAGGGCGACGGCAAGACCGCAAACCCGATCCTCAGCCCGCAGTACCTGCCGGAGCAGACCGGCGCCGTCACGGACGGGCAGCAGTGCACCGTGTACCTGGACGCCATCGTCGGCAAGGACAACATCGGCAGCGTTGCGCGCGTGCCGGACGCAAACTACGACAAGCAGACCAGCGCCGCCGTGTATGCCAAGACGCCGGACTATTTCACCTATCAGTACGACACCGGGCGCAAGGGCCTGCCGTCCATGGCCGTGTATTTTGAGATGCAGAACATGACGACCGGCGTCGCGCTCGATGAAGCCACGTTCCCGGATGCGGCCTTCCGCACCCTGCTCGCCGAGACCGCCGACGTCAACGGCGACAGCCGGCTCTCGGCGCTCGAGCTGCGCCACGTGTCGGAGCTCAACTGCAGCAACCTCGGCATCGCCGACCTGACCGGCATCGAATACTTCACGGAGCTCGTGGCGCTCAACTGCGAGAACAACAAGCTCACCGCGCTCGACGTGTCGAAAAACACGCACCTGAGTGAGATCTACTGCGGCGGCAACCAGCTCGCCACGCTCGACCTGACCGGTCTGCCCATCAAGGACGCCGAGACCGACACCGGTCATGTGCAGACCCTGCCCGGCAGCTACGCGCTCACCGGCACGGAAAACGGCGTGGGCCTGTTTGACCTCAGCCAGATCGTCGGCAAGGACAACATCGGCAGCATCACCGCCGTCAAGGGCGCCAGCTACGACAAAGAGACCGGCATCGCGCGCTACAGCGCCGCCGTCGAAAAGCCGAGCTACACCTACGCCACCGGCAGCAGCGCCGTGTCGCTCACCGTCTCGTTCTCGCTCGATATGAGCACCATGCCCAAGTCTCCGTTTACGGATGTCGTCGCCGGCAGCTGGTACTTCGACGCAGCGCTCTATGCCAGCAGCCACAACCTGATGCTCGGCACGTCCCCCACCGAGTTCAGCCCGAACATCACCATGACGCGCGGTATGCTTGTGACCGTGCTCTACCGCATGAACGGCAGCCCGAGCGTCAGCGGCAAGACGCCGTTCACGGACGTGAGGACCGACGAGTGGTACTCCGCCGCCGTCCTCTGGGCCTATCAGAACGGCATCGTCACCGGCATGTCCGATACCACGTTCGCCCCGATAAACAACGTCACGCGCGAGCAGATGGCCACGATCCTCTTCCGCTACACGAAAACGGCCGCCCCGGACAAGGCCAAAGCCTCCGCAGACCTGAGCGGTTTTGCCGACGCGGGCAGCGTGAATGACTGGGCCGTGGACGCCATGCGCTGGGCCGTCGGGCAAAAGCTCATCGCCGGCATCACCCTGGAGCAGTCCGTCTATCTGCAGCCGCGCGGCAATGCCACCCGCGCGCAGGCCGCCACCGTCCTCACCCGGTACTACGCACAGTAAGCGTACCGGAAATCCAAACGGAGAAGGAGTTTTCACCATGTCCAGAACGAAGTTCATGGGTATTTTTCTCATCATTCTCGGCGTCATCAGCGTGGTCGTGGGCATCGTCCGCGGCGACATGACCAGCAGCGCCGCGATGTTCATCGGCTATCTCGTGCCGGCGCTGCTCGGCGCCATGATCCTGATCGTCGACCACATCGGCGGCGGCGAGAGCAAGACCGAGACCGGCCCGTCCGATGCGGCGCTCGCCGGGCAGAAAAACAAAAAGAAGAAAAAATGAGAAAAAGCCGCTGCCCGGCCGGGCAGCGGCTTTTTCACGCAAACATGTTCCGCCGGACATTCCCGTCCGGCGGAACGCATAGGGTTAGGATGATATGGTGCTCAGCAGACCTTCGGCTCCGGGAATTTGGAGTGGAAGCTGTTGGCCTCGACCCAGTCGATGGCGGCCTGAATGCCGTCCCAGGTAGCGGGCTCGCCGCGGCCGACGGTCGCCATGGTCAGGCAGGCCTGCTCGGCGGGCGTGAGCGTGGTCTTGGCAGCCTTCGCGTTCAGGCGCTTAGCAATGTCCTTGATCTTCACCTTCATGATCAGGCGGTACGGCAGCGGCAGACGCTTCAGGTCAAAGCGGCCCTGCAGCGGGAACACCGCAATGTCGGTGCCGAGGCCGTTCTTCTTGCGGCAGACTTCCTCCGCGTTGGCAGCCGGAGCGCCCATGCCGACCGAAACCACGCCGACCACGTTATAGCGCTCCTTGGCCTTGTTCAGGCCAACAACCTTGCCGGCCAGCAGCCAGCCGATGTAGACCACCTTGCGGCCGGTCGGGCAGATGTGCGACTGCTCCGTAAAGAACGGAACATGCAGCGCTGCCGACATGCGGTGGGCGTACTCCTCACAGGAACCGGAGAGCGAAGAATAAACAATCGCGTCAATCATCGTGAAAAATCCCCTTTCAGTTTGTGGCGGAACCAACTGTGTCCCTAGTTTCCTTGCTTTATCATAGTCAAATCTTAAACAAAAGTCAAGATTCACTTTCCGAAATTGGCATAGATATCCGGCGTTTGGGTAGAAAAAGGTACATAATTCCGCCGTTTTCGCGCACAAAGAGAAAATGCAGTCATTTTCCCTGCGCGCACCTCTTGCAGATTGCCGGCAGATTCAGTATAATGTAAAATGGTTTGATAACAAGATTTTCACCCTGATATGGAAGGCGGTGCAGATCGCACATGGAAGAACGATTCCGCAATCTGGACTATCAAAACTGGAAACCTGTACGTACACTCGGCACTGACTCCTACGGGACGGTGTACGAGATCGCGCGCGACGACGGCTTCGGCATGGTGGATCACGCGGCGCTGAAGGTGCTGTCGATCCCCGCCGCGCCGGAGGACTTTGACGCCCTCGTCGCCGAGGGCCGCACGCCGGAGGAAGTGACCGCCCTGCTCCACCGCCAGGTGGAGACGATCGCGCGGCAGCTCATGGCGGTCGATGCCATCAGCGATGAGCCGAATCTGCTGCGGTGCGAGGATCACGTCATCCGCGAGCACCCGGACGGCCGCGGCTGGGACATCTATGTGCGCACGGAGCTGCTGCCCTCCCTGCCGGACTACCTGCGCAACCATCCGCACGGCGAGGCGGACATCATCCGGCTCGGCGCCGGTCTGTGCAGCGCGCTGGAGACGTGCCATCGCCGCGGCATCGTGCACGGCGATATCAAGCCGCGCAACGTCTTTGTCGGCGGCGGCAACTTCAACGAGCAGGTCACGTATAAGCTCGGCGACTTCGGCATGGCGCAGTTTTCCGCCGTGGACAACACAAACGATTTCATGGCGCCTGAGGTGCTGTGCGGCGCGGAGGTCTCGCCCGAGAGCGACCTCTATTCCGTGGGCATGGTGCTCTACTGGGCGCTCAACGAGCGGCGCATCCCGTTCGTGCCGCTGCCGCCGACGGCGGTGGAGGCCTCGGATCTTGCGATCGCGCGCGAGCAGCGCCTGCGCGGCGACCCGCTGCCAGAACCGCTCCACGGCAGTCAGGCGCTGAAGAATGTCGTCATGCGCGCCTGCGCCGACGATCCGGCCCAGCGCTACGCCTCCGTGGAGGAGTTCCGCGCGGCCCTGCTCGCCGTGGCGCGCCGCGCCGCAGCGGCCCAGCCGCAGCAGGCACAGGCCGTACGCCGGGAAGCGCCCGCCCCCAAGGCCGTCGCCGCGGACACATTCCCCGGCTCGAAACCAAAGGCACAGCGCAAGGCCGTGCCGGTCGAGTCCGAGGGCGCGGAAAAACCGCACAATGCAAAGAAAACCATCGCCATCGTGCTCGGCTCGCTCGTCGTCGTGGCGCTCGTCGTGCTCATCATCGTCATGGCGCTGCAGGGCGGAAAGTCCGGTGTCGACTCGATCACGCTCGATCACGAATCGGCCGAGATCGCCCCGCAGGACACCCTCACGCTCAAGGCCACCGTGCTCGACGCCAGCGGGCAGGAGCTGACGGACGAAACGCTCACCTGGTCGAGCAGCAACGCCGCCGTCGCCACTGTGAAGGACGGCGTCGTCACCGGCGTGACCGAGGGCAAGGCCAAGATCACCGTCAAGGCCGGCAAGCGCTCGGCCGACTGCACGATCACCGTCACGAACGACGCCATCGAGGTCAAGAGCCTCAAGCTCGATAAGGACCGGGCCGAAATGCAGATCGGCGACTCGCTCACGCTCACGGCGACCATGCAGCCCGCAAACGCCCCGGACGATCTCGTCTCCTGGGCCAGCAGCGATCCGAACATCGCCACCGTGAAAAAGGGCATCGTCGTGGCGACGAGCTCCGGCTCCGTGACGATCACGGCCTCTGCCGGCAGCTGCACCGCCACGTGCCAGATCACGGTGCAGGCGCCGTCGCGCGTCGACAGCGTCACGGCCGAGACCGCTTCGGACACGCTCGATCTCGGCGGCACGAAGACCGGCACCATCACGTTCCACATCCACGGGCAGAATCTGGACAGCCTGCAAAGCACCGTGAAGGTCTATGCGGCCGACGGCAGCGTCGTCTCGCTCGGCCAGCCGGTGCGCACCGGCAACGGCACGGACGATACCTACAGCGTCACGGCCACGGCCGCCGCTGCCGGCTCCACCAGCGTGATCCTGCAGATCACCGGCGCCGACGGCACGACGCACTCCGCCGCCTGCACCGTCACCGTCAAGGAGAGTAAGACCATCCTGGACCTGATCCCCGGCGTGAACGGATAACCCAAACAGTCACACGGCCGGCAGGGCGATTTGCCCTGCCGGCCGTTTTTTAAACTCCGTTTAAGACCGCGTTATGATTTGTTTCATCCAGTGCCGTATCCTGACGGCGTCCGGTCGGGAGAACAGGCCACACCGTTCCCGCACTGCGCCGGCACAAAGAAACCGCTTTTCTTCCCTATCTCTCATGCATATCCCCCAGCACAAGGCCCGGCTGCACATCTGTGCAGCCGGGCCTTGTACGGTAAGATTCGGTTTTTCCGCTCAGTCGATGCGGATGTCCGCCACGGAGTAGACGGCCGCGTTGCCGCTCATGCGGATGCGGTCGCCCGCCTGCGTGCAGTAGAGCGTGCCGCCGCGGCGGCTGGCCTGATCGGCCACGAGCGTGTCCTTGCCGAGCGTCTGCACCCAATACGGCACGATGTGGCAGTGTCCGGAGCCGCAGACCGGGTCTTCGGCAACATTGCACTTGGGCGCAAAGCTGCGCGAGACACAGTCCACGTCCGTGCCCGGCGCGGTCACGTGCAGGAGCAGCCCGTCGAGCGCGCGCACCTTATCCTGATCGACGGTCATATTGCGCACGGTATCCGCGTCGTCGAACACGCACAGCAGGTCGCGCCCCATGTAGGCCGCTTTCGGCCGCGCGCCGTTCATGGCCGCGACCATCTCCTCCGTGACCGGCACCGGCCGCAGCGCATAGGCCGGGAAGTCCATCTCGTACCGGTCGCCCCGGCGCACGACGGTCAGGTCGCCCGAGAGCGTGGAGAACGTGATCTGCGTGCGCTCCGGCTCCACAAACGTCATGATCGCGCAGGCAGTGCCGAGCGTGGCGTGGCCGCACAGGTCGATCTCGCCGCCGGGCGTGAACCAGCGCAGGTGATATTTTTCCCCCTCGCGCACGGCAAACGCCGTCTCGGAGAGGTTGTTTTCGATCGTGATGGCCATCATCTTCGCCTCGTCGAGCCACCGGTCCATCACACAGACGGCGGCCGGGTTCCCGGCAAAGACGTGGTCGGTAAACGCATCTATGACATACTGGCGCATAAAAAGCCCTCCTTGAAGCAGCTGCCTTGATGATACACGCCGTCCGGCGGCCGCACAAGCTGCCGGTGTGCAGATTTTCCTTGCCAAGCACCGGCGCGAACGCCAGAAACGCACAGACCGGGGCATCCCAGCGGATGCCCCGGTCTTTCCTTGCATTGGATTTAATTTTCCCAGCGGATCTGCTGCGTATCCACGAGCGGATACGCCGTGAGCTGCGCACTGTCGAGGTCGGCGGAATGGAGCTTCACGCCGGTGATCTGGCGGTTATCATAGGTCGTGTAGTAATAAATGCCCCGGTCCGCGTTGCAGCAGCTGGAATAGAGCGTGATCTCATACTGGCCGTCGTCCAGCTCGCAGCAGCCGCGCTGCTGCTCCACGCTCGTGAGGATGTGGAAAAACTGGCTGACGCTCGCGTCCTCCGTCTGCGCCGAGCGGGCATTGGCGCGCACGAACGCCGCGCGCACGAACCGCGAGGGCGACGACAGGTCGCCCGGCAGACCGAGCGCGCCCATGCCGCGGCTGTCGAGCGTGACGGGCACGCCGCCAAAATCGGCCGGCGGCTGGCTCGGGCTCAGGCGGGTGTAGTTGCGCAGCGCGGCCAGCTGCTGCGGAAACGGCGGGTTGTTCGTCAGCACCCCGACCGGGTCGTCATAAACGTGCAGGCCGTCCGCCGTGGCCTCGACCACGATGCAGCCGCTGCGGTCGGCGACGAGCCAGTGCAGCTGCGCGCACGGCAGCGCGGGCGCAAACGGCGTGTTGTCCACGACCACGCGCGCGAGCGCATTGCGTGCCTCGGCGACCGTGGCGCACGTGCCGAGCAGCCACGGGATGAGCGCGTACTGCGGCACCGAGGCCACGCCCTGCGTGACGGGCGGGTAGACCGCGTTGCCCACAAAGTTCAGCCCCGCGATGCACAGGCCCTTCTCGTTGACCGCGTCATAATAGAGCGGGTAGTCGTTTTGGATATGCGCCATGCCGATCATGGCATAATGCCGGTCGAGCGCGCCGCCGTGCAGGCGGATCGGGTAGTTGCGCGGCGTGATGGTCACGTGCTCGCCGTAGGAAAATTCGTAGTCCAGATTGCGGCCGAAATAAAAATCGCCGCTACAGTATGTCGCTGCGGTACACATGATGCAAAACCTCCCTCATTCGTTCGCTGTCCAGTATATCCGCCGCGCCGGGGCGAATGTTGAAGAATCTGAAAAGTTCCTGTGTACAGTCTGTGTCTTTTGCGCGGCGGCGCCGCCGGGCGTGGTGTAGCTCTTGAGGCGCTGGGAGTCGGCGAAGAACTCGCTGGCCGTCTTGGCGTTGCCGTCCGTCGCCGCGATGGGGTTGCCCTTGCTGTCGTAGCTGTAGGTCTCCTCCGGTTCGAGCACGAGGCTGATGTTCGTGAAGTACGCGTCGTTGGCGTTGTAGTCATAGGCGCAGTAGACCGTGATGTCTTTGATCATCAGGCCGCGCTGCTTCGGGATGATGACGCCCGACGCATACTGCCGTCCGTGAAGTCGTCGTTGAAGCTCACGTACTGCTTTTCAATCGACACGACTTACATTTTACCCCTTTGGCTAAATAAGCAATTTCCCGCCATCGTCTTGAATCTTGCTGAATTTGCGCATATGTCTTTCGAAGAACCGGACTTCTGTTAACTGGTGAATCCAATCGAAAAACTTTTACCAGTTTTCCAAAATCATCCGACCTGCCACGATTTTCCGCGATAGCTTCACATTGTTTTAAAAGTTCATCAGGATATCTCTTTAGAATAACCGATGCCGCGCCATATATATCTTCTTCATCCGCACTGTTAAGAACCAAATGAAAGAGTTTCTCAAAAGATGGCATAGGATACCTATAGTATCCGTTTTCATCTCCCCAACCGAAATTATACAATTCAGTTTTCACCCAAATTGAGCCATCATTGGGGCTTAATGCCATATCTTCGGCTAGAGGTAATAATCCAAAATCCGATGCATCACATTTATTAAACCTAGTACTCATAACAAAAAAATGGCCCATTTGCATCTCTCCTATGGTAAAAACTGAATATATCCATTTTGCGAAACAACACCATATGTAATTTCACAGCCTTTGACAATATTGTATTCTGTTGTTGCCCATATGCTATCGATGTATATACCAGATGCATTTTGAATAGAGTATACGCAATATCGCCGCATTTCTCCAGTGAATCTATCGAGCCCTGCGTTAGTCCAGAAGCAATTTCACTTGCCACTCTATCCACTTTACTCGTACCAAATTGTCTGCTAACAGAGCTGCAAGCTGCTGTACCAACTGCCGTGATCGCCGTGCGAATTAGTACTTCCTTAAGCGACGCTCCATCGCATAGCGCATCAAAAGCACTTTTTCCGATGTTAAATGCATTGACTATTTTTAACTTTTAGGAGGATTTCAAATGAAAACAAAGAACTTCAAAAAGCCAATTGCATTCCTGAAACCTTTATTCGTTTTTTATGCGATGTAACTCTAAATCGTCACATATATTTCTTTCGCCCCAAGATATTCATCTGCTGCTCTCCACCGAGCTTTTGATGCACATATTGTAGTTCCTGTGTAGCTTTCTATATCCTTTTCTGACAGCCCACCGCAATCACACCAATATATGCGATCCTCTTTTATGATCATAGTTGCATCAAGTATCTCACAGGTGTAGTTTTCGTCATTGGGGAATAGATTTAAATACTTTAGTCCCACAAATTGCATTTCAATAGCGGATGGATCTTCAAACTGCCGTTGAATGATCACGCTCAATATTCTTTGGCTATTGACCGGCGACATACTTAATTTTTCATTCACATACGCACCACTAATGTATTTGATCTCCTTTATGCAACTGTCATGGAAACCATACATAGCATCCATAAAGTTTTTTAAATCATTTTCGTTTGCAATGTCATTCCACATATATGTCTCCTTTAGTCATCCAAAGATCATGATCAGCCCTTCACCTACACCTGCTCCAAGTGGCCCAAAGAGAAAGTCATCCGCAACTCCTACGCCTGTGAGATCATCGGCAGCAACAGCTATTATGCCAACAGTACATATGACAACCAAACCAGCGCCAATTACCGGTTCCCAACTCATTTTGTAAGAAGGATCCGGCGGAAGATGTTCTTTCCCTCTTTCGCCGTTTTTCCACTCTCCTTCTCCAAACGAAACTGAATATCCATCATATGTTGAAGAAGCCAGCATCGTGCAGTTTTCGCCGCGAGGCGGAAACGGAACGGTGCTGGCTTCTTCTGACGTTGTGGTGCCGGTGGCCGGACTCGAACCGGCACGCCTTGCGGCACTTGATTTTGAGTCAAGCACGTCTACCAATTCCATCACACCGGCAAATTCGGCTGTTTGATTATACAACAGCCGGGCGCACATTTCAAGTGCAAATCTCGTGCGGCGGCACGAACCGCAGCCGCTCCGGCGGCCGCTCGGCAAGCGAGCACGCGGCGGCCGCGCAGCCGGGAATGTCATCATACACGCGGCAGAGCGCCCCCGCCTCCGGCGGGACGAGCACCCCGGCCGTGCGCCGGAACGGGATCGTGCGCAGGTCGCCCGCGCCCGTGAGCTTGAACCAGCTCTCGCGCAGCGTCCAGAGCTCAAACGGCTGCAGGTCGCCGCAGTCCGCCTGCGCGAGCCGCCGCGCCATGGCCGGGTGCAGCGGGCGCACCTGCTCCACATCCGCGCCGACCGGCGCGGCCGACACCGCCACGAGCGCCGCCGTGCGCGTGTGGCTGACGGAAAAGTGCAGCTGCGGGCACGCCGGAAAATACGGCTTGCCGCCCGGCAGCTCCGCCGTCTCCGGCAGGTCGATGCCCCAGACCGCGCGCACCGCATACGCCAGCAGCGACACGCCCCACGCGCTCCCGTGCGCCTTCGTGCGCGCAGGGCGCGCCGGCTGCGCGTCCGTGATCTGCGTCCAGAAAAGCTCCATATGGCCCACCTCATTTCCTGTGTCACAGAATAACACGATTCGTAATTTTTTGCTACCACTATTGTAAATTGTGTGATATACTGAAATGAATATTTCTGCAAACCTCCTGCTTTCCCGGAAAGCAGACGCCACTAACCGCAAAGGCGCCCACACACTGCCTTTGGAAAGGAATATGGACTACATGAAGAAAATTCTCGTACTTGAGGACGAGCCCAGCATCCGCAGCTTCGTCGTCATCAACCTGCGCCGGTCCGGTTACGAGCCCATTGAGGCGGCCACAGGCGAGGAGGCGCTCGAAAAGCTCAAGCAGAATCCGGACACGCTCGTCGCGCTGCTCGACGTGATGCTGCCGGATATCGACGGCTTTGAGGTCTGCCGCCGCATCCGCGCGACCGGCTCGAAGATGGGCATCCTCATGCTCAGCGCCAAGAGCCAGGAGATGGACAAGATCACCGGCCTCATGACCGGCGCGGACGACTATGTCACCAAGCCTTTCTCCCCTGCCGAGCTGCTTGCGCGCGTGGACGCGCTCTACCGCCGCATCGGCGGCAGCGAGAACACCGAGGACGTGCTCTCGAGCGGGCCGTTCGTGCTGCACCTGCGCTCGCGCACACTCGACAAAAACAGCGATCACATCCGCCTGACGCAGACGGAGTTTGCCATCATGAAGCTGTTCATGGAAAACCCCGGCCGCGCGCTCTCGCGCGAGGACATTCTGCACGCCGTCTGGGGCGCGGACTACAACGGCGAGGTCAAGATCGTCGATGTGAACATCCGCCGCCTGCGCATCAAGATCGAGGACGACGCGACCGAACCGGAATACATCACCACCGTCTGGGGCTACGGCTATAAGTGGGGCTACTGAGGCCATGCAGGACGTCACCCCCACCCCCGCAGGCGAACCCAAACAGGAAAACACCTTCCGCGGCCTGTTTTCGCGCATGGCCATGGGCCAATGTGTGCACGCGGCGCTGTGCGTCGCCATCGGCGCGGCCATCGGTCTGAGCGCCGGGCGCGTCAGCACCGCGCTGGGCATCATACTCGGCATCCTCGCGGCAGCCGCCGGCGCCGTGATCTGCGCGCTGTGGTTTCGCCGGCACGTGTCGCGCCCGGTCGAGCAGATCACGGAGGTCACGCGCACGATCGCCGGCGGGCGCTACGGCACGGAGCTGCCGGTGCAGCGCGACGATGAGCTTGGCCGCCTTGCGACCGCGATCAACGAGCTGTCACAGGAGATCAGCCGCAGTGAAAAAATGCAGTCGGAGTTCATCTCGTCGATCTCGCACGAGCTGCGCACGCCCCTGACCGCCATCACCGGCTGGAGCGAGACGCTCATGTTCGACACCGCCATCCAGGGCGACTCCCGCCGCGGCATCGCCATCATCTCCAAGGAGGCCGCGCGCCTGACGAGTCTCGTCGAAGAGCTGCTGGAGTTCACCCGCATCCAGGACGGCCGCTTCAACCTGAGCATGGAGCTGCTCGACATCGAGAGCGAACTCGAGGACACCATTTTCACCTATCAGGAGCTGCTGCGGCAGGACGGGATGCAGCTCATCTACAACCCGCCCGAGGAGGAGATCCCGCTCGTGCCCGGCGACCCGGAGCGCCTCAAGCAGGTGTTTCTCAACATCCTCGACAACGCCGCCAAGTACGCCCGCGACGGCAAGACGATCGAAGTGTCCGTTTTTTCGGACAGTGAAGCTGCTACCATTCAATTTAGGGACCATGGCCCCGGCATCCCGGAAAACGAGCTGCCGCACGTGAAGGAGAAATTCTTCAAGGGCGAGAAGCACAAGGCCCGCGGCAGCGGCATCGGTCTGGCCGTGTGCGACGAGATCATCACCCGCTCCGGCGGTACGCTGACGATCGCCAACGCCCCCGGCGGCGGCACACTGGTCTCGGTACGCCTGCCGTTCGCGCCGGAGAGCGGCAATTAACTTCGTAATTTCATTCTAACCGAGGTAACCATATGAGCAAAACCGAATCCGCAAAACCCGATACCAGCGTCTCGTTCCGCACATCCATCGGCGGGCAGGCGCTCATCGAGGGCATCCTCATGCGCGGCCCGACCCGGCAGGCCATCGTCTGCCGCACGCAGGACGGCATGGTCGAGAAGGTCGAGGAGCTGCACTGGGTCCGCGAAAAGCACCCGATCCTCGGCTGGCCGCTCATCCGCGGCGTCATCGTGTTTCTCGACTCGATGGTCAAGGGCATGAAGGCGCTGACCTATTCGGCCGACCTGCTGCCCGAGGACGAGCAGGAGGAGCCCGGCAAGATCGATCTCTGGATCGAAAAGCATTTCGGCGAGGAGAAGGCCAAGGACATCATCATCGGTACGGCCGTGGTGCTCGGCATCGCGCTGTCGATCGTGCTATTCATCCTGATCCCGACACTGCTCGCCGGCCTGACCAAGGGCTTTATCCACAGCCCCGTTGTGCGCAACCTCTTTGAGGGCCTGCTGCGCATCGTCATTTTCCTGCTGTATCTGTGGGGCGTGGCGCACATGAAGGACGTCGAGCGTATGTTCGCCTACCACGGCGCGGAGCACAAGACCATCTTCTGCTACGAAAAGGGCCTGCCGCTGACGGTCGAGAACGTGCGGCCGCAGTCGCGCTTCCACCCCCGCTGCGGCACGAGCTTTCTGTTCGTCGTCGTCATCATCAGCATTCTGGTGTTCTCGCTCGTGAGCCTGCGCGTCGGCTTGTGGGACAATCCGTGGGTGCGCATCGGCCTGCGGCTGCTGCTGCTGCCGGTCGTCGTGTCCATCAGTTATGAAATCAACCGCTGGGTCGGCCGGCACGACAACCTCTGCTCGCGCATTCTGTCCGCGCCGGGCAAGTGGCTGCAGCGCCTGACCACCAACGAGCCGGACGACAGCATGATCGAGTGCGCCATCCGTGCGCTCGAGCTCGTCATCCCGGAGCAGAAGGGCAGCGACGCCTGGTAATCCGTCAGCAAAGGACTGGAAGATAGAGAGATGCCAAAGACCTATAACGACCTGTATCTGGCCACGCGCACGGCGCTGAAAAACGCCGGCGTGGAGGCTTACGCGCTCGAGGCGCGGCTGCTGGTGGCCTATGCCGTCGGCAAGACGAAGGAGGAATTCGTGCGCGACCTGCGCCTGTACACCTCCGACGAAAATGAACAGAAGATCGAGGCCCTGCTGCAGCGCCGCATCGCCGGCGAGCCGCTGGCCTATCTCATCGGCGAGTGGGAGTTTCACGGGCTGCCGATCGTGGTCACGCCCGACGTGCTCATCCCGCGCATGGACACCGAGGTACTCGTGGACGCGGCGCTGCGCGTGCTCGTCGGCCGGAAGATGAACGCCCGCATTCTCGACCTCTGCTCCGGCAGCGGCTGCATCGGCTGCGCGCTGGCGCATGAGCTGCCGGCCGCGCGCGTCGTCATGGTGGACATCAGCGACGAGGCCCTCACCGTGAGCAAGGAAAACCTGCGCCGCAACCACCAGAACCGCACCATCTGTCTCAAGGCCGACGCGCTCGAAAAGCCCCCTATGGGCATCGGCACGTTCGACCTCATCGTGTCGAACCCGCCGTATGTGGCGAGCATGGACATCCTCACGCTCGACAGCTCCGTGCGCGACTACGAGCCGCTCGGCGCGCTCGACGGCGGCGAGGATGGGCTGATGTTCTACCGCGCGATCGTGCGCCACTGGACGCAGATCCTCCGCCCCGGCGGCTGGCTCATGTTCGAGGTCGGTGAGGATCAGGCGGACGCCGTCATGGCGCTGATGACAGAAGAAAAATACACCGATGTGACCGCCCTCGAGGACACCGCCGGCATCCGGCGCGTCGTCGTCGGCGCATCTGATACTTAGAGGTGAATCACTATGGCTGAAAAGAAAAAATCCGCACCCGTGTCCACCGGCCCCGTCAAGCCGGAGGACAAGAAAAAAGCGCTCGAGACCGCACTCGCCCAGATCGAGAAGAACTTCGGCAAGGGCGCCATCATGCGCCTCGGCGACG
>ENA-UOJV01002235-UOJV01002235.1-human-gut-metagenome-genome-assembly--contig:-C82-NODE-2235-length-16666-cov-6.430859_pt1 | contig 16666 bp, 16 predicted proteins | sample MGYA00242356_ERZ723903 | MGnify/ENA metagenome assembly ERZ723903
GACGGTTTTATCACGCTCGGACTGTGACTGGACGGGAGTATCATTATCCTCTTTGTGGGTTATGGCGAAATCGGGAGCTGCCCGATATTTTGAGTAGGTAGTTATCGCTCTCTGCCTTATGGCAGGTTATGGCGTATCTCTCGACGCGCTTATGCTCATCACAATCACAAAGAGAATGTATTTGGCGAATGGGTATTCGATTTTCAAAGAACAATCCCGTTTTCGCCACACAAAGGAAAACAGGGCGAGAGGTTTTGTCCTCTCACCCTGTAGCCCGCGGGAAAGTGCTTTTTTGGACACTATCCCAAAAGTTTTTTGATTTTTTGTTTTAGCCTGCCTAACCGCTTATAGACGGTATCCTCTTTCATACCGAGAATGGCAGCGATTTCGGCAATGGAATAACCTTGTATTTGCAATAAAATCGCCTGCAAGGTAAGCCTGTCCACCTTAATCAGCACTTGATAGAGTTGCTGATTTTCGATGTTGTCCAGAAAATCCTCGACCGTTTTTATTTCGGGCTGTGTCATATCCGCTGCGACTTCTTCAAGGTATGTACCTGTTTCCTGCATACGCTGATAGTAACGCCTGTCGGAATTGAAAATCGCCCAATCGTGAACACGGAGCGTTTCTATGTCGCTTTCGCTGACACCCAAACTCCGCAACTGTTCTTCTTTCCAGAGCCGCCATTTCTTTTCTTCTCTGGCTTTGTTGTACGCCATACTGTGTTTCCTCCAATCTGAATTTTTTTGAAAACTCAGATTGGCAGGCGGACTGCGACAACCAACGCCAGATACAGGCTTGTCCTGTATCAAAGAAATGCACGACAAATAAAAAGCCGCAAAGGTACAAAGACCTCTGCGGCAATAAGCATAACTATACCTACGGCATAGAAATGAAATCTCTATTTGAAAACCATAAAAGTGCCACGAACAGGCGAGGATTTTTTTAACAGCTTATCCTCGTTCATGCGTGACACTCTATATGTATCCGCTGCTTCTGATGAGCAGCGTTGCGGTCATATTAGACCAACACATAAAAAATCCCTCCAAACCTTAAACGGGCTTAGAGGGCTGAGCTATTTTTGTTTGGGCGTGACAGAGCATCCCACCAAAGCACCGTTTTTTTATTTGGTGGGCTGTGCTGCCAAATTTATTGATGAAAAAAGAGCCGACGAGCTGTGAGGTATCTCACAGGTTCATCGGCTCTGCGTCTTAGCGTCTGGCACTTCTGCTTTTGTGATATTCAGTTGCTTTGCATTTATCAATGTCTGCTTATGGCACTTGGGACAGAATAGCGGGAAGTTCTTTAGCTCTGTATCCTCCCGTATCTGCACCCTTGTTTTGTTGCCGCAGACGGGGCATAGTATAAACTTTTCTTTTTGCCTTAGGCATATTTCCTCCGACTCACAAACGCAAGATTGCCTTAGCTATTGTTGCCAAGGAAAGCCGCAAGTCCCTTTTGCACTTCTGCTGGGTCTTTGACACTATATGTGAAAGAAAGTGTTGCGTTTGTTTCAATCCAAATCTTAGAATAATCAGAAGTGAAGCTGATTACGGAGTCCATAGAATTGTCTGCTCGGTAAAATGTAATCTTGTTATTTCCCTCGCTGTCATTCCAAGAGCCTCTCTTGACTTCTTTCGTGTTGACCTCAATGCCTTCTATGAAATTCAGCAGTTGATTGAAGCCTTCACTGTCTGTAATAGTCGTATTTCCATCGGCAGTCTTTATTGCGGCATAAGTTGCGGACTGCGTAGCTATTGCGGGAATGCCTGTAATAGCATCCTTTGCCGTCGCATACTGCGGACGGTTAGGAATAAGGCATATTGCAATTACCACAATTAAAATTACCGCCCCTAAACCTGCAAATCCAATTATTTTTTTCGTGTTTGATTTCATAACATTCTTTATCCTTTCTTTGGGATTTCCCTCGGCAAACGCCATCGGTACGCCAAGTGTGCTTTTTTCAATAGAAAGCTCTAAAAGCGACCGGCTGTATTCTTTGCGAATATCCTCCTTTGAATTTCTGATTACACTTTCATCGCAGGACATTTCCATATCGGTAACAAACAGCTTGAACGCAAGCCATACAAGAGGGTTAAACCAATGCAGGATAAGAACCACATATCCCAATATTTTTGCAAGGTTATCACGCCGAGCGAGATGCGTCTGTTCGTGGGCAATTACATATTCCTGTGCGTCAGCCAAATTGCTCGGCAAGTATATTTTTGGATTTTGCAATCCAAGCGCAAAGGCCGTGCTGATTACTTGTGAAATATAAATATTACCCCGAAGAAGGACGGCACTCTGTAATTTCTTTTTGAGTTTGGAATATGAGCGTATGCTATACAGACAAAACGCAAAAACGCCGATGAACCATATAATCTTCCCCCAAAAGGTAAATATCTGATATACATTTGCGTTAGAGCCGAAAACCTCAGTTGCTACAACAGGGTTGATTACGCTGTCTATTGCTTTTATACCCGTTTCCACATAAGGGGTTTCAATGTAAAGCATATCCGTAGACAGCGGCGTTGTGTTGAACGGCAATATACTCAAAACGCTTTCAAAGGAAACGGGGACAAGCAGGCGGAAAAAGGCAACAAACCACAATGCGTAGGAGAAAACCTTTGGAGTTTTTTTCAACAGCAGCCGTGCCAGTATAATAATTAAGATGGCGAAGCTGCCCGTAATACTCATATTTACAATATCGAGAAATACTTTGTCGCTCATAGTCATTCCTCTGCATTTTGGTCGATGATTTTCTGTATTTCAGCGATTTCCTGCTTCGAGAGCTTTTTGCGGCGGGTAAACGCCACTAAGAATTGCGGCAGAGAGCCATTGAATGTTTCTTCCACGAAGCCCTCACTTTGCTTCGTAAACCACTCCTGCTTTGAAAGGACAGAAACGACATTGCCCGAATTGTTTTGAAAAATGCCCTTATCACAAAGACGCTTCAGCATCGTATATGTGGTGGATTTCTTCCAAGAGAATTTCTGCTCACAAAGCTGAACCAAGCCTCCAGAGGAAATCGGCTCATTCTCCCAAATTAAGTTGGCAAACTCCAGTTCCATATCTCCAAGTTTGTAATTTTTCATTATAATCCTCCTTGCGGGTCTACAAGCATTAGACCTTTGCTTATAGTCTAACACTTGTAGACCCGTTTTGTCAAGAGGAAAACAAAAAGTTCACAAACTCTTTGCTGCCAATACTCAGACAGCATTCAACTACTTTGGATTTATCAAGGTTAGTTTTTCGTTTCGGTTTCCTTGTCTGGCGTTGCCCGATATGCGTGGTTCTCCACATATACCATCATACGGTTATACAGTACCACATAGAAAAGTATAGCAAGCATACTGCCTATTGCACCCAAAAGCGCATAAGAGTCGCTGCCTCGTAATTTCAGCGCAGTCCATATTATAATACCTATCCACGCTACAACGCACAGGACGATAGTTGAAATATGTTCGTGCAGCCATTTCTTCTTAAAAAATACTATCTTTTCTTTCAGCGTAAAGGTGCTGTTGTTCAGCGCCGTAACAAGGTTATCGTCGGCGGCTTTCTTAAAGTCCTCCGCCCAAAGCCGTTCGCCGCTTATAAGTTCGTTAATACTTACGCCGAATTCCTTTGAAAGCAGCGACAGCATTTCAACATCGGGCATATAATTGCCGTTCTCCCAACGGGAAATGGTTTTGTTGGTCACACCAAGCTTTTCTCCGAGCTGCTCCTGCGTCAAGCCTTTATCTTTTCGCAGGGCGGCAATAAATTTTCCAATCTTTATTTGATCCATTTTTGTGTACCTCCGAAGAAAAGTATAGCACGGCTTTCGCAAAAACTCTTCCCCACAAACAGCGAATGTGTTGCCCACAAGCAGCGAAACACATTTTTATTTTAAAATTTCATTTTGATTTTTTCTCAAAGGCATTAGTAATTGCAATGACAGCGGGAAATATTACGCCTGCAACGACCCAAATTATCCAACTCTGTCCCCAATTATTTGATGACAGGCTGTACCCCAAATAAACTGCCGTTGCAATCACCCAATACGCTGTATAGATGGCTCCCGAAAAGGACGGTTTTTCTTTGTTCTCTTTAGAATATTCGCCCTCTTGCAACAGCTTTTCATAGCTTGCCCATATAATGCCCGTCTTGATAAAGCAAATCACGCCTACTCCCGCAATGAGAAATGAAAGTGAAAGCATAATCGTTAGAAACAGGTCGTTATCAGCATCAATTATTGCTCCGACAAAAAGAGGAATTAGGGCAGTAACGCACAAACAAGCTCCCGCAATATTATGTTTCGTGTGCAAATCCTTGTATTGTGCCTTGCGCTCTTTCACCATTCCGCTCACGCCATACTCGGTTTCAAACTTTTCTTTTTCCAAGTAGGCAAATGGGGCGGTTTTGCTGCCGCTTGATATAAACATCACAGCGGCGATTGCCACAAGAATAATAAGAACAATCATTCCGATTCCGCCCGCTATATTTTCGTTCAAGACACCCACCGTACTCTCGCTGATTGCACCCAATATCAAAAGGGCAATCGGAGATACAATACACAAAAAGGCGGCATACGCTATTGTTTTAGCTGTCCGCAGCTTTACGGAAAGAAAAGCGTTTGCTTCCTCCATAGATACACGCCTTAATGACGGCGTATCATCGGACGAGTCTATATGCTCAGCTTCTTCAATTTCGTCTTTCAGTAAATAATCGGTGCTTACTCCGAACAGTTCGGAAAGACGTAGCATTTTTTCGAGGTCTGGAACAGATTGCGCTCCTTCCCATTTTGAAACAGACTGTCGTGTTACATTCATTTGGTCAGCCAGTTCCTCTTGCGACCAACCTGCTTTTTTTCGCAGCAGTATAAGCTTATCGGCAAAAATCATATTTGTCCTCCTATTGTTTTGATTGTTGTGCTCATATTTTAGCACTTTGCGAAGTTGCAAACCACCAATCCAGACCATTCAATATGTCAACCGACGGTTGCAGCCACCAAAAACGCCATTAGGTTTCGGATTTTTGCCGAGTATATTGCTGTCAACAATATGTATTATAAGTTAGGCAAAGAATAGATTTGTAGCTTCCTAAACTATATGGCATCTGTGTAAGTTCCACGCTTTTGCAGCTCAAAGATGCTGTATATTCCCAAAGCTATATAAACAGGCACGATAATATACAGCGTTACATCTGCATATCCGTTTATACTTGAAAACAGGTACGGCAGAGCGCAAACATTAACAAGGAAATGGAAGATAGTCGATACCCACAAGTTTCCCGTTTCCTTATATGCCATTCCGAAAAATATGCCCATTCTAACAGTCCAGACAACCTTGCTGACAATCACGAGCAATGGTTGACCGAGTGCACCGAATATATCTCATTAGCAAATTTATAATTGTTGCCTTGACCTTTTAATTGGATGGCGAATCACGGTTTTCCATTTTTCTGGTGCTACTTTCCGTGCATCTGATAAGTAAATTTCGTGATGTAATCGGCTTTCGGTTATATCATTTTCATAACCGTTCTGCGCTATATATTCATCCATTAACGTTACCGTTTGCGGTTCATCGTCAAATGCGCCTATGTGCATTATTTGAACACACAAGCCCTCATCAACGGTCAGAAATTCCGCAGAAGAGCAGTCGAGCTTTTTCTTTTCGGATGCGGTTTCTACCGCCCATTCAAAATCCTTTTGCGTAATGAATTCGGGCAGGCGAATGACAGAAATCCAGTTAAATGCAGCTTTATCAGCATAGTCTATACCATCAACATTATCCTGCCACCAAAAGCCCTCCAGCGGAGGAACAACATACTCAAAAAAGCCCTCGATTTTATGCTCTGTTTTATAGCTCATTTTCAGCGTGTAAGCAACAGCGTATAGGATACTGATTGCCTTCTGATAAGCACCGTCAATCTCGTTAGGATTACCTTTTCCTCGTACAGCAATATAGTTAGCCTGCGGAACAGTAACAATCTCTGGTTTGTTCTTCGGCATATAAAACTCTTTGTATTCTTTTTTGAAATCAAAAGCCATAGTGTTCTCCTTATAAATCTCTATTTAATTTGCGAGAAGATTGTACCACACTTATACTGACACCCTGTGTCAAGATTTATATTTTTCATAGATACTTTTTGCCTGCTTTGCAACGATGTCCTTGAGATGCGCAGGCTCTACAATATCCACCTGTGTTCCGAATGATAACAAATACCCGATTAACCATTCATCTTCTGGCATTTCAACAGAAACGATTAAATCCCCATTTTCTTCTGTGCTTATTTGAGTATTATCAAATTCATCATAAACACGATACGAGATTTCTTTGGCAAAGCGCAGTACGATTGTACTATAAACTTGCCCCGACATCTCATCTAATTCTGGAAAAGACTTTTTATCAAAAGTGTCTGAAAGCATTTCCAATGTTATAATGCGAGTCAGCTTAAAAATGCGATAGTCCTGTTTTTCCGTACAGTACGCTTTCAAATACCACGACATAGATTTATATAACACTTTTAACGGTTGGATAATTCTCTCGCTAATCGTTCCGTAGGAGTTGGCGTAGGTTATTTTCACGCACCTTTGTTGAATTACTGCCGATTTCAGCAATTCAAATTTAGCATTATCAGTTCCGTTATTGCCCCATCTGGAAAAATCCACTTCAAGCCAGCTTTCTGAACCGACATTAAATATCGCAGAGAGTTTTTGCAGTATTTGGCTGTTGTCAATATTGCTTGTGGAATTGATGCTATGCAAGGCTGTTAGAATTTCTCGCTTTTCTTCTTCGGTAAGCACAGCTTTATCCATAACAAAGTCATTCATTAAATAAATGCCGCCATTTCGCCCCGCTTCCGCATAAATAGGAATACCTGCGCCGCTTAGAGCGTCAATATCTCTATAAATCGTTCTTACAGATACTTCAAACTTTTCTGCCAGTTCTGAGGCAGTAGCCCGACCTTTATCAAGTAAGTGATATACTATCTTAAACAACCTGCTTTCCTGCATTGTCTTATTCTCCTTTGATAATAAGATACCATCAAAAACCTGACACGGTATGACAACATTTATTATAATTGATTTGCCGAGCAGTATCAAGTATGCAATTATGAACTTTAATCGCCTGATATAAGAGGTTTAATATCCTATTACAAGAGATTTCAGACCGTTTCATAAGAAGTCTCGTTTCTGTAAAATATATAGAGTAGGATTTTACAGGCACAAGGTGGTGAGCTTATGGACGAAAGAAATAATGATTTTGACTTCGATTTTACGCCAATCGGTCTGGCTATCAAGAAAGCCAGAACAGCACAGGGTATGACGAGAGAACAGCTTGCCCGTATCGTTGATTACGACCCAAGGCATTTACAGGCGATTGAAAATGAGGGGCAAAAGCCAAGTCTGGAGCTGTTCATTCAGCTTATGACGATGTTCAACATTTCGGTTGACGAGTACATATTCCCGAACAAAGAAGTCAATAAAAGTTCCGCCCGCAGACGCTTAGACGCACAGCTCGACAATTTAGACGATAAAGAACTGTCCATTGTAGAAGCAACCGTCAACGGTTTATGTAAGGCAAAAGAGTAAACAGAGGAAAGAAAAACCTCTGTTTTTCTTTTGCCCTTTTTTAATAGGCAGGAATACCGTACCCATAGATAACGCTGCTGCCGACAGCGTATTGCTTCTGCCTGCAAGCGTCGCCAGAGTTACCCTCAACGGTGTAAACAATGCCGTTTTCGCACTTCTCTACAATGCCCACGTGGTCTACTTCGCCGTCGCACTCCCAATCAAAGAAGATGATTTGACCTGCCGACGGCTCAAAGTCGTTGTCCTACCATTGCCCACGGTCTTTGAACCATTGCACCCCGTTGACGCAGCCTGCGAATTTTGGTATCACGCCACTGTCGATATAGCCGCACTCATTCGCACACCAACTTACAAAGCAGGCGCACCATTCCACACGCCCGTCAAAGCCGTACCAAGACCAATAGGGCTGACCGCCCACATTGCCGACCTGCGATAAAGCAACGGTCACAATTTCGCCGTCACCAACGGAGATACCATAAAGCACCGCAGACCAGAGCGAATTGTTTTCCTCGGCAAGTAATTCCGATAGCTGCTGTCGCTGTTCCTCATTAAAGCCGTACAGGTCTGTCATTTCATCGGCAGTCTTGTGGCTAACCGTGATATACAGATAAGTCCGTGTAACGGTGGTTTCGGTCTGCACGATGTTCCCGTGACCGTCGTCGGTTTCGGTTATCTGGGTTTCGGTCTTGCTTTCTGTCCTGCTGCTGATTTCGTTCATCTCCCAGAAGATACCCGATAAAAGCTGCTTTTTACCCTCGTCCATCGTTGCCACTTCCTGCGGATTGTCTGGGTCGGTAGCAGTCTTTACGGAATAGACCGCAAGCACCTCTTTCCAGACCGCACGGCTGCCCGACATTTCCAGAACATCATAGGTCGTGCTGCTTTGGATTTCGTCAAGACGGGTATCGTATTCGGCATTGATTTCTCGGACAACACTCTGCATTGTCATACCGTTTCCAGAGTCCTCGCCCGAAAAGAAAATGCCGAACACCGAGCCTGCAATCAAGGCAATCAGACAGATAACAATTATAATCACGACGGCAATCCAACCGCCTGCGGCAATGGCGGCTACCAGAGCCTTGACGCCTGCAATAATCGCCTTAACTGCGGCAATCGTAGCTTTGACTGCCGCTTTCACCGCTGTAACCGTAGCCTTGGCGGTGGCTTTTGCCGCCTGTGCAGCCCTTTGAGCCGCTTTTGCCGAAGCCTTTGCCGCTGCCTTCGTTGCTTTGGCGGAATGCTCGGCTGTTTTGATAGCCGCCTTAGAGGTAGCCTGTGCAGTTTTAACGCTTTTCTGGGTGGTCTTGACTGTGCCTTTTGCGGTTGCCTTGACCGTCTTTTCAGCATTTCGGGCGGTAGTCTTAACCGTCTTTTTGCCTTGCTGTCGGGTCTTGATAAACTGAGATTTTGCCCTTTGGGTACTATCGGGAGCAGAGGAACGGCTTGCAGCCCCGTGACGGATCTGCAAGCCGTAGTTATGCTGTTCGGCGGCTTTTGCCGCCTTTTTCTGCTTATAGGATGATATTTTATCCTTTGCCTTGCCGATATTTTCCCTTGTTTCTTTGAACGCCTTTTGCCCTTGCTTGTTGAATTGGTGAATACCCTCGTCTTTGATACGGTCAGCCCCGTAGGAAAGCCTGTCAGCAGCATATTCCGTAGCGGAGTTTTCATCGGCGTAACAGCCTTGTTCCGCCTTATCCTTTGTTTCTGCATAAGCGGACTTCATACGCTCGGTAGCAATGGCGGCTTTGTCTATGGTCTTTATTGTGCCTTTGACCGCATCTCTGGTTTTTATATCAGCCATTAAAAGCCTCCTTTCCTTGAAGCGGTACAGATATTAGGCAACCTTTTTTGCCACTACAACAAGTCTGCCGTTTTGTGCGGAGTATTCGCAGGTAGAAAGCGTAATAAGTCTGTCGCCGTATTCGGCGGTCACGCCTGTATCATACAGGGCAAGCTCCTTGCACTTGGCGATATAAGCATTAAAGTCATTTTCGTCCTCTGCGTCTACAAAATCGTAATAGCGGAAGCCTGCCGAGCTGTATGCAACCGTTTTGAAAACGGCAATGATTTCATACTCACCCTGCTTTGTGAGGGTATCAAAGCAAACGGTCTTGTGTTCCTCGTAAAAATCCTTGCTCTTGTAATTCTCCAATGCGCCGAACATCTTTTGCCCTTTGATGTGATGACCGTAAATAACAAGGTTATCGCTCGTTAATAGGTCGCAATTTTCCTGCACATACGGCGTACCTAAATCGCTGTACTCCTTTTCAAAATTGTGCTTCAGATAATAATTGGGGTTGTTCGGGGTCTGCATTACGGGAAAGTTGATATTCGTGCCGGCAATCGAAAGCCATCCGACCATATCCGTATTTTGCAGATACAGCTCGCCGTATTCCGCAAGCACGGTTTCTTCCTCCGTGAACAGAACATCGGCAGTTTCACTTTCGCCTGTCTGTGCCTGTTCCACAACCTCGGCAATTTTCTCAAAGACTTCTTCCTGCTCGCTTTCGTGCGCATAGTGGCTGTAAATACGAAAGCCGCAAAAAGCCGCCGCACCTAACAGGCACACGGCGGCAATCATACAGATAAGTTTTGTGTATTTCTTCATAAGCGTTATCCTTTCTTATTCTGTTTTAGGGGCAAAAAATAACGCCCACATTTTCTGTGAGCGTTACTGCTGCAATATTGATTTCAGATACAAAATGCGGCATAGAGAGGAACAATTTTTTTGTTATCCTCAAAGCCGAAGTTTTTGGCAGAGAGCTTGATAGCATAAGCGGGCTTGTAGGTGTCCATATAGACCTTCAAGCTCTTGGCTCTGGTGTTGTCGGCAGATTTGACCTCAATGGGAATGAGCTGACCGTCACGCTGAATGATAAAATCAATTTCAGCCCCACGCTCGGACTCCCAATAGTAGGTGTGGTAGCCGTTAATGGTAAGCTGCACATTGACATAGTTCTCCGCCATACCGCCCTTGAAGTCGTTAATTTCCTCGACCATATAGAGGATGTCATTGGCGGCTAAGTCTTTCTTGGCGCAAAGCAATCCTAAGTCGGACACATAAATCTTGAACGCATCAATATCACGGTAGTTTTCAAGGGGTTTTTTGATTTGCTCGACCTTATAGACCTGTGACACGATACCAGATAGGCAGAGCCATTCGATTGCATTTTCAAATTCGGAAGCCCGTCCACCTTTCTTAATCAGCTTATATTGGAAACGGGTATTCTTCTTTGAAAGCTGAACGGTAATGTTATCATAAGCAAGTCTGGTTTTCTTGATTTCATTCAAGTTGTTATACTTGCTCATATCATTGAGGTAGCTTGCAAGTATCGTATCCTGCGTATGGCGGACAAGGATATAATCCTTTGTTTCGGCAAACTGCATCACGCACTCTGGCATACCGCCGACCACAAGATACTGACGGTAAAGCTGCATTGCGGCGTCGTGCAAGGCAGACGGTAGCGGCGTATCGGTTTGGAAGCACTTTTTAATCTGCGCTACCAAATCGTCCTCACCGAGCGCCAACATAAATTCCTCCATATCCATAGGATAAAGCGTTTTCATATCGACCTTTCCTACGGGGAAAGAGAATTTCGCTCTGTTGACCGCAACGCCGAGCAAGCTGCCTGCCACGATGATGTGATAATCTGGAGCGTCCTCGCAGAAGTATTTGAGCGAAGTCAACGCCCTTTCGCAGAGCTGCACCTCATCAAATACAATCAGCGTCTTTTCTTTTACGATGGTCTGACCTGCAATATGGGATAAAATCGGTATCAGATAATCGGGGCTGATGTTTTCCTCAAAGGTTTCGTTCAGCTTTGGATTGGTTTCAAAGTTGAAGTATGCCACATTTTCGTAATGGGTACGCCCGAACTCCAGAATGGAATAGGTCTTTCCGACCTGTCTTGCGCCCTGTAAAATAAGGGGCTTGCGGTGTTCGTTTTCTTTCCACGCTTCCAAGAAGCCCATAATCTTTCTATACATAAGCAGTCCTCCTTAAAGGTACTAACCATAGTATAGCAAATATTCGTGTGAAAATCAATGAAATTTTCTTGATTTTCACACTAATCGACACGATTATTTTTGCCAACCTTTCACGATGCGACACGAACACCGCAATTTCTGCATTTTATACCTCTCCGAACTTGGTTGTCATCAGCTTATAAAGCTCGGTATTGCGTGGGAACTTGTTGACAAACGGCACAAGGGAGCTGCCAACCTTGAGAAGCCCCTGTCCTGCGCCGACATTCGTGATATAGCTGAGCTGAAGGTCGGAGATATTAAGGAGCTTGGCAAGCTCGATACGGTCTGTGGACGCTTGGTTGAGCATAATGATAAACTCGCTGTTGGCAAGCATTGTTCTTGCCGTGTGGCTCTGCAAAAGGTCGTCCACATTCTGCGTAATGCCCGTGCAGTACGCACCGTATTTTCTTACTCTTTTCCAGAGCGTAAAGAGGAAGTTGGCGGAGTATTCGTGCTGAAAGAGCAGATAAATCTCATCAATGAAAATGAAAGTGTTTCTGCCTTTGGCTCTGTTCTGGGTAATGCGGTTCAAGATGCTGTCAAGAACAACAAGCATACCGATAGGCTGTAACTGCTTGCCGAGGTCAAAAATGTCATAGCAGATAAGGCGGCTGTGGGTATCTACATTCGTATGCTTGGCAAAGGTGTTCAAAGAGCCATCCGTGAAAAGCTCAATGGCAAGGGCGATTTCCTGCACTTCTGGCTCGTCCTGCTTCAACAGCTCCTCACGGAAGTCCTGCAAGGTCGGCGACGTTCCCATATAGTTGCCTTGCTGATAGTACCGATACACCGAAGCGGTACAGCGGTCAATGATAGATTTCTGCTTTGCGCCAAGACTGCTGCCGCCGATGAGCTGTTCGCAAAGGGACAAAATAAACTCCGATTTCAAGATAACGGGGTTTGCGCCGTCACCGTAATCGGAGTTCATATCCATAGCGTTGATATGGTTTTCGCTCGTTGCCGAGATGTGAATGACCTCGCCCTGCATTGCCTTTACAAGCGGCGAATACTCTCGCTCTGGGTCAATAATGATAATATCGGCGTTGGGGTCGGTCAGAATGATGTTCGTCATTTCTTCCTTTGCCGTAAAGGATTTGCCTGCACCCGACACGCCGAGGATAAAGGAATTACCGTTGAGCAGGTGGCGGCGGTTGGCGATAATCATATTCTTGCTGATTACATTCTGCCCGTAATAAACGCCGTTTTCGTGATAAATTTCCTGTACCCGAAACGGGATAAACACCGCAAGACTTTCCGTTGTAAGGGTACGCAGGGCGTCAATCTTTCGCACACCGAAAGGCAGCACCGTATTTAAGTCGTCCATCTGCTGATATTTCAGTACGGCAAACTGACACAGGTGCTTTCTGGCAGTCGTGAGCAACGCTTCTGTATCGCTGTCAAGCTGCTCCTTGCTGTCCGCCGTATGCACCATAGTCAGCACGGCGAACATCATTCTTTGGTCACGGGTCGTAAGGTCATCAAGGAACTCCTTGCTTTCTTTTCGCTGCTGCTCCAAGTCATACGGTACAACGGCAGAAAAGTTATTGTTCTGGTTTTGCTTTCTCTGCCAATTCGTGATATTGGTTTCCACGCCGAGCAGTCGGTTTTCCACCTCTCGCACGGCTTCATCTGTGGGAACGGGGATAATGTCAACGGAGAGCATCATATTTCTGTTCAGCTCACAAAGCTCCGCTACCATACTGTCCTTGATATAGGCGGCGTATTCTCTGAGGAAAATCACACGCCCGTATCTGTCGCCCATTCTGAAACAGTCCCTTTCAAATTCAAAGGTGTCGGGGCAGATAAAGTCCTTGAAGTCGTGACCCTTTCGCATCGTCTGGGAAATATCGAAACGGAACGCCGTTTCTTCGCCTGTGCGGTAGAAATCGTGAAAGATGCGTAGCTTTTCCTCGGCTTCAAGCTCTACGCACCGTGACCCCAGACGGGAAAAGTGGGCAATAAGGTCAGCGCCCACACGGGCAAAGTAGTTTCGGGCTTCCTCGATATTTTTCTTGCAGACGGATACCGTCACATACTTGTCCTGCACAATGGAATTTGCTCCCGTCGCTTTCTCAAGGAGCATCTTGTTGTATTCCTTGCGGTACTTATCCAGACCGTCATCAGCCATAGGAATGAGTATCGTCTGTTCAAAGTCCGCTTTGTTTAAGCGGCGGTTATTGATAGTGATTTTCGTAGTAGCTCCGCTGTCAAGCGAATTAAGCAGCTCCGAGTATTCAAGGAACATCGCTTCCTTATCCTCACGGCTTGCTACGGCGTAATTGATGTCCTCAAATTTGAATGTCTTAGCGTACTTGTTCTTGCCGACAAGAAAGATACCGTCCTCCCAGATAGTTTTAATCGGGATAACGCTCTGCACCGATTTCGGCACGACAAACTTCTCCTTATCCTGCTTGAACAGGTTTTTGAGTGTTTTAAGCATTGTTTTTCAACGCCTCCTTTTCGTGATTTTGGATTGTAGCTTTCAGCGTTTCATAGTAGAGATTATCGGGGTGAAACATCAGCTTTTTCGGCATAAGGAACTCCGATTTTATCCACGCCCAGACAAACTGCTCGGCGTTCATACCGTTGTATTTGACAAAGCCCATCAGCGCAAAAGGCGCAGCACCGAGGATACATACCCAACTGAGGGTTTCCGTTCCGAAGTGCGGGCGCAGCAGAAAATACAGACCTACCGCCACACCGCAGGCAAGCACCGAAAAAATGAACTGTCTGAGCGACAGTCCGAAAAACATACTTTCCGTGTAGTTGCGGATTTCCTTGTTTATCTTAACTTCCAATTCGTCGCACCTCCTTTATAAGCCCATCATTTCTCTTACAACACGGTCGGACATTTTGACTGCACCTACAAGGACGAGCATATTAAATACAAGCTCTCCGATATAGCTCCATACCATAGACACCGCAGCGGCATTAGGGTCAACCGCAGGGGGCGAAGCCGCAAAGAGCGAAAAGATGATGCAAGCAAGCACAATGATTGCGCCCTCCAGACACACGGCGGCATAGCTCTTGATAAAGCTCTTGCCGACGCTCTGGCTCGGCTCTCCCGCAAAAGTGGAAAGTGGAACAGGGGCAATGGCGGTGTAAAGGTAGAGCTTGAAAAATCTGCCGTACACCGACATTATCATAATGAACGACAGCACCGTAATGAACAGACCGCCTATCAATGTGACTGCCCATAGTGGGATACTTTCAAAAAAGCCGCAGTTCTCAACAGCGGTCACGATTTCAGACGGCAATACCGTCTGCTGTGCCGTTCCGAAGCCTGCGGCGTTCATAATGGTTGAAATAAGACCCTGTACGATATTGAAAAGAGCCATCATCAGCTCCAAGCCATAGGTCACAGCACCTTTGGCAAGGGCGAAGCGGATAAACAGCTTTAATGCGTGTTCTGGTTTCTTGACCTCTGCAAAGCTGCCGCAGGTACGCATTACGCCTACGACGAAAAAGAGAACGAGCAACGCAAGCCCGATTGCCTGCACCGCACCGTGTATATTTACGATAACAATCCATATCGTGCCGCCCTTAAAGTTCTCTGGGGATTGGGTAATGAGTTGCCATATCTCCGACAGCTTCTCATTCCAAGTTTCAAGAGCGTTCTCCAAGTTCTGCACAATCCAATTATCAGACATTCGACCACCTCCTTATTGATTTGGATAACGGGGGCAATTCCGCAAAGCAGATCTGCCCCCGTTACCGTCAGTCTTGTGTCAATCTGTTGCTCTCTCAGCCTGTGATAAGGGTCAAGATTTCCTTTGCAAAGGTAATGACCACGCCGCCTGCGAGGGTCAGAAAACCGTTTGCTCTCTGGGACGGGTCGTGAGATTTGAGGGACAGACCAATTTGCACAATACCGAAGCCGAGCATAATCATACCAACAGCTCTTACCAGACCGAAAATGAAGTCGGACAGGTTATTGACTACGGCAATAGGGTCATTCGCCGCAAAAGCGGTCACGGATGTTCCCACAACAAGGCTCAACGCCATTACTGCCGTGCAGTAAAAGCGGAAGCCCTTTCTGACCTTGCCAGACATCGGCAGCTTTTCGGTTTTCTTACCCTCATTCTTCTTAAAAAGTTTCATAGATAAATCCTCCTTTTAGATGTTGAATATTTCTTCCAAGTCCTCATCGGACAGAAGCTCGTAGGAAGTGCTGACAGCGTTTATGCTTACGGCGCTTTGAGGAATATCGCTGTCAAACACAAGGGTTGCGACTGCCTGCGTCGGCTCTCCGTGAATATACGGTGGTTGCCTTCCGTCAGCAGTCAGCTTCACATTCGGGTGCTTCATAATGTCATACTTGAAGTCCATTACGGGGCGTTCTCCCCGAATAAAAAGAAGTGCGTAGCGGTTATCAAGCATACGCACTTCGTCTGGGGTCATAAGCTCACGCCCCGATATTTGATAGTTGGTCGAATAGTTTCCGCTTCGCCCAGAGCTTTTTCCGTAGGTGTTGGTATCAATGGTTTCCTTGCCGAGCAGCTCCGACACATATTTGTGGGTGCTTTGCTCATTGCCGCCGAGGTAAAGAAATTCATCGCAGTTGCCTACGATGCTTTCCCATTGCTTCTCGAAAAGGGCTTTGAGCTGCGCCAGATTTTGCAGGATAATGGACACCGACACCCCTCTGGAACGCATAACGGACAAAATCTTATCGAAGTCATCGGGCAGCGATACATTCGCAAATTCGTCCATTATAAAGTGGCAATGCACGGGCAGGCTGCCGCCGTATTTATGGTCTGCCAGATAAAAGAGCTGTTGAAAGAGCTGCGTATAAAGGATACTGACAAGGAAGTTAAAGCTCGTATCATTGTCGGGTATCAAGGCAAACAAAGCGACTTTCTTTTCTCCCAGACTCGGCAGGTCAAGCTCATCGGTGGCGGTAAGCCCCGCAAGGCTCTCCAGATTAAATTTTTCAAGCCTTGCGGCAAGCGTGATTTGAATACTCTTTAAGGTCTTTGCCGAGCCAGAGTGATAATCCCTGTAATACTTGAGGGCGATATGCTCTGGGTTTACCATTTCCAGACGGTCAAACAGCTCGTC
>ENA-UOJV01002239-UOJV01002239.1-human-gut-metagenome-genome-assembly--contig:-C82-NODE-2239-length-16640-cov-13.587579_pt1 | contig 16640 bp, 10 predicted proteins | sample MGYA00242356_ERZ723903 | MGnify/ENA metagenome assembly ERZ723903
TTTCTCTGGTACTGGCTCTGGTGATGACCATGTCTCTGGTCACCGTCAGCGCCGGTGCTAAGGACTTCAGTGATGACGACAGCATCACCTATCAGGAAGCTGTTGACGTCATCTCCGAGATTGGTGTTGTCGACGGTTACACCGGCGGCGACTTCAAGCCCACTGATGTCCTGACCCGCGGTGCCGCCGCCAAGATCATCTGCAACCTGATCCTGGGGCCCACCACCGCTTCCGCTCTGAGCGCCAGCAGCGCTCCCTTTAAGGATGTGCCCGTGAGCAACACCTTCGCAGGCTACATCACCTACTGCGCCCAGGAGAAGATCATCAACGGCTACTCCGACGGCACCTTCCGTCCCACCGCTACCCTGAGCGGCAACGCGTTCATGAAGATGCTGCTGGGCGCCCTGGGCTATGACAGCGCTGTCGAGGGCTACACTGGTCCCAACTGGTCCGTGGCCGTCATCAAGCAGGCCGCCGGTATCGGCCTGGACGACGGCAACGACGAGTTCGTCGGCTCCAAGGCCGTGACCCGTGAGGAGGCTGCTCTGTACGCCTTCAACATGCTGCAGGCCACCATGGTCGAGTACGACGCCAAGACCTCTGTTGACATCAACGGCGCTACCGTGACCATCGCCGGCGACAAGGCCAAGGAAGTCGAGAACACCTCTCGTACCGACGGCTACATCGACGACGACAACAAGATGCAGTTCGCTGAGAGATACTTCACCGACCTGCGCCTGACCACCGACACCACCGATGACTTCGGCCGTCCCGCCAACACCTGGCGCTTCAAGGGCGTTGAGGTTGGCACCTTCGCCAAGACCGCTGACGCCACCTACACCGCCGACGTGAAGCTGGGCCAGATCTACTCTGACCTGGGCATGTCCGACAAGGATGAGGCTGCTCCCGTCTTCGTGGACGGCGTTGAGGCCAGCGAGTCCGCCAAGGTCTCCAAGGGCAACGACCTGAAGGTCAGCGAGCTGAAGTTCACCAACTCTCCCGTTGCGAAGTGCAACGTCGGCAACGGCACTCTGGTCGAGGCCTATCTGGATGAGGATACCAACGATGTCACCATCGTGGCTATCAACACCTACGTGGCTGAGGTCAACAAGGTTGTGGCCAAGACCAACTCCAAGGATGCTTACATCACCCTGTCCGAGCTGGCTGCTGAGAACGGCGCCACCTCCGGCCTGCGTGCCAACGACGAGTTCGAGACCACTGGTTTCGAGAACGACCAGATCGTCCTCTTCACCTATGCCAACAACGAGATCCAGTCTGTCAAGGCTGCTGAGTCCGCTGAGGGCACTCTGACCAGAAAGGTTTCCGGCAAGTCCATCAACCTGGGTGAGACCAAGTATGACTTCTCCAAGATGTATTCTGTGGACGGCGGCGAGAGCAGCCTGGGCATCGACAGCGAGTATGTCGTGTACCTGGATGCCAACGGCTATGCCATCTACGTCGAGGAGACTGAGTACAACATCGCTGACTACGCCTATCTGCGCGCTCTGCAGGGTTCCAGCGTTGCTTTCGCCTCTGACAAGGCTGCTCTGATCACCTATGACGGCAAGATGAAGACCGTCGACACCAAGGAGGACTACACCAACGACTTCGCTGGCTATGGTTCTGAGCTGCAGATTGGTGATCCCAAATCTGAGATTGTCCTGGTGAAGGAGACCTCCAAAGGCGAGTATCGCCTGAAGGATCTCGACACCAAGAATCCCAGCATTGCTAAGGCCGAGGACTCCTTCGAGCTGCGGAACGGCGTGGCCCGGATCAACCTGACTAACAAGGGCGTGACCAACGCCTCCGATGCCAAGCAGGGCACCGACTACATCTATGCCGACAGCAAGACGGTGTTCGTGGTGGGCACCTATGACAGCGGTGCTCGCGAGAATTGGAAGAATGCTACCTATCGCGCCTACACCGGCATCAACAACGCTCCCACCATCGTGGACGACAACGACAACAGCCCGGCTACCAATGCCATCGGCATGAGCTACTACTGCCGCAACAACGGCGTTGCCACCATCGTGTACCTGAGCGTGGACGAGGCTGACTACAAGGTCACCGGCGGCAACAACGACGTGATCTTCTTCGCCTTCGAGTCCGGCAGCAAGAAGATCGAGGACTCCGACAACGAGTACTACACCTACAACGCAGTTGTGGATGGCAAGATCGTTGAGGGCGTCAAGGTCGATGCCAGCGTGAAGATCAACAACAGAACTTCCAACGGCTCCTTCAGCAGCAACGTGGTCTTCACTGGCGCCGATTATGACGACGGTGTGATCACCGGCCTGGATTCTCTGAGCAACTCCGGCACCGTCACCGGCATCAACAAGGTGAACAATGAGAACGTCGTGCTCGGCTACGGCAACGGCTCTGAGTCCACCTATGTGGTCGCCGACGATGCGAAGATCTTCTTCATCGACGATGACGGCACCATTACCGAGGGTGCGGTGAGCAACATCCGCCGCTCCGACGAGGATGTCGTGACCTACGTCCTGGAGGATGGCCAGATCAGCTATCTGTTCGTCCAGCAGTACTTCGAGGATAACGACCAGTCCTCTTCCGGCGGCAGACAGGAGCTGACCAGCATCACTGGTGTGACCTATTCTGCTCCCAACCTGACCCTGACTCTGAACGGCACCAACGCCGGCCAGAACTACAAGGTCACCCTGAAGATGATCGTTGCCGGTGTGACCACTGAGCTGGGCACCTACACGGTCACCGGCGCCACCGGCGCTACCAGCACCACCGCTGTCCTGTCCGTGGGCACTCTGGCCAGCATCGCTGCCAGCGGCGGTATCTACATGGTCTCCTGCGGCGGTCAGAACGCAACGTTCACTGCCTAAGGAACTGTGTCAACGTGCTGATGCACTAAGACAAAAAGGATTCCCGGACTTCTGTCCGGGAATCCTTTTTATGTGTCAGGCATAGTCAAAGCCGGTCGGCACGCCCTCTGATAGCTTCTCCCTGCACGGATACATGGCTTGCGAGGATTTGCACAGACTTTGGCCCAGCTGGCAGAGGAAACGAACTGGTGAATGAGCCGTTCCTTCGCCGCCAGCACCGGAAGAGTCGAAGGTCCCCCGGACTTTTGTCCGGGGGCGTTCCTTTGGGTTACAGTTTCCAGCCCCAGAGGATGATTTTCCCTTCCCCGTTGATGGTTCCGGCGTCCGTCATAAAGTTCAGCGTCTTCAGGTCCTTCGGCGCGATGGAGGGGATGGTGCTGTAATAGGGCGGGTTCGATGTATCATAGATATGCTCACAGATACAGGCAATGGGGGAGAGATAAGTTGCCAGACGGATCTTTGCTTTGCCCTGACCCAGGAGGCCGCTCATCTCCAGGCGGCACAGGTAGTTTTGGTGCGTGCCCGGATGGAAATAGCTGTCTGTCGCAATATTGTTGCAGCGCAGATAGATATAGTGATAGGCTGTGGAGAGGATGGGGACGATCCACACCTCCGTGTACTGCGTGAAGTCGATCTGTGATACATCCACATCCACCTGCGCTGCTTCCTGCGTGACAGGCACTTCCAGAAGTTTTACCAGTGGGACGGCCTCGGCGGCTGCGGCTGCCTCCCGGCGGATGGCGGCATCCTGAGCCGTTCTCGCCTGCTGCTCCGCCGCGTCCGCGGCTGCCAGGGAGGCCAGGGCTGTCTCCAGCTTCTGATTGTCCCCGTTGAAATCCTCCATCCGGATGCGGTCCGTCAGCTCCCACTGGTTGAGATGAAATTGACTGGTCTGCTGCAAATTCTTCACCCTTTCCCGAAAATTGTGGCGGGAAAACTCCCGCTATCCAATCCCCCCTGACCGGAAGAAATTGCAGAATTTCGTGCAACAAAAAATTCCCCCGGACCGAAGTCCGGGGGAATTTTCAACCGCGGGTACAATCACCCTTCTGGCGGGTAATCAGACACCCAACACAAAGCTCTGGTCGCCGCAGGTCACCATGTAGGTGGAGCCCGCAGACAGAGCGGCAGAGATGGTGGCGGTCGTCGTTGTCGCGGCGCCAGTCACGTTGGCGGTCGTCAGCTTCACCAGGGTGCCGCCGTTGACCAGGGAGATGGTCACGGGGTAGACCTGTCCGGCGTTCGTTCCGGTCAGAGTGACAGTGACGGTGCCGCTGCTGTAGCTTGCGCTGATCCCGCTCAGGACCACGCCGCTGCTACCGGCGCCCTCCTGCTTGCCGTTGTCAACTTCCTGGATGAACAGGTAGGCGATGTCGCCGTCAGTCACATCGAGGAGGCCGATGTAGGTAGCAGTGGAGTCGGAGCTGATGTTCTTCACATCGTCGATCTTGGTGATAACACCATCGGTATCGATGTAGTACATCTTGGCGTCAGAGGCGACCGTGTAGCGGACGCTGGCGGAAGCCGTCGTGCCGCCCAGGCCGATGCTGTAGGAGCCGGAGAGCTTCCACACGCCGGTGCCGGTGAGGGTGGTGTAATCAGATGTGGAGATCGCATCAGCGGAGGTCAGCAGACCCTTGTTGTTGTAGTCAGCATTGGTCACAACCTGGTTGACCGTGTCGTTGCCAGCCACGACCACAGAGCCAGCATCCTGAGCGGCCTTGACCTTCACGGTGGTGATCTCGTCGTCCACAACCGCGTTGTACAGGTAGTACTGGTTGTTGTCGCCATCGGTGATCTTCTTGGTGGCGGACTCAGCAGCCAGGAACACCACATCGCGCTTGCCGTTGGTGACATAGGCGCCGGTGGCGTCGATGAAGGCGAAGGTCACCACATCGCTGGAGCCGCTGGTGGTGTAGACCATCTCAACAGCCTTGGTCTCCACAGTGGGAGAGGTGGTCGGATCATCAGACATGATGGTGGGAGCGTTCTTGATGCCCTTGTAGACGGAATAGTCAGTCTTGCCGCGGGCATCGCTCTCAGCCACCACGAACACGGTCTCACTGTTGCCATACACCGTAGTGCCGGTTTTGGTGGTGATAGCCGCGCGGGTGTTCTTCATCTCGAAGGTGTTAGCGCCGCCGGACAGAACGCCATTTGTAGCAATGCTGGCATCGGCAGTGGTGGTGATGGTGGGGTTGCCATTCTTATGAACATTGGCGGCCTGACGCAGAGCGTACTCGCCCTTGTCGTCAGCGCGGTAGTAGACGATGGTGCCCTCCAGAGAGGTGTAATCGTCGTCAGTATCCACCGTCTTCACGGAGCCGTCGGACATGACCAGCTGAACCTGATCCTTGCCGAAGCGGCTGTTGCTGCTCTGGGTGTAGAGCACATACGCGTACTGAGAGGCGTCGAACTCCTGCTCATCCACATAGATGACCATGCCGTTGGTATCCAGATAGATGACATAGTCGCTCTTGGTGGTCATGCTGGTCTCAGAGCCGAAGGAGAACGCAATGTTCTTGGAGTACTTGTACTCGGTATCGGCCAGAGTCAGGTTCTTGCCCAGGGTGTACTTGTCGAGGGTGCCCTCCACGGACTCGGCCTTCACAACGGACTTGATCTCGTCCGCGCTCTGGGAGTAGGTGAACAGGACCACATCGTCTTCCTCGAAGTTGTCGGTATTGGTCTCAAAGCGGGCCTTGCTGCCGGAGATGGACACAGAGGTAGAAGCGTCCTTCTCGGTCACGAGGCTCTCGGAGTTCACGACAACATAGGGATCGGAGACCTTCTCTTCCTTGGAGGAGATGGTGCCCACATAGGTGTCGATGATGCAGATGGTGACATCGTTGTTGTCCTCATCGTAGAAGACCTCAACGGTGCTGCCGTCAGCCACCAGCTTGTTGTTGGCGCTGGAGCTGGAGACCTTGACGGTGTTGCCCTTGGACACGGCAACATCATCGGCCTCGACGCCGTTGTAATAGACCTCGGCGTTCTTGTCCTTCTCGCTCATGTCGAGATCGCTGTAGATATCACCCAGCTTCACGTTACTGGTGTAAGTCACATCAGCGGCGTCCGCATAGGTGCCGATCTTGTCGCCCTTGAAAGTCCACTTGGTGGCGGGACGGGCGAAGTCGTCGGTGGTCTCGGTCTTGTCCAGCTTGTCGAAGTAGCGCTCGGCAAACTGCAGGTTGGGCTTGTGCATGTTGTTGTCGTAGGAGCCCTGCGCAACTTCCTTGGCCTTGTCGCCGGCGATGGTCACGGTAGCGCCGTTGATGTCAACAGAGGTCTTGGCGTCGTACTCGACCATGGTGGCCTGCAGCATGTTGAAGGCGTACAGAGCAGCCTCCTCACGGGTCACGGCCTTGGAGCCGACGAACTCGTCGTTGCCGTCGTCCAGGCCGATACCGGCAGCCTGCTTGATGACGGCCACGGTCCAGTTGGCACCGGTGTAGCCCTCAATGGCGCTGTCATAGCCCAGAGCGCCCAGCAGCATCTTCATGAACGCATTGCCGCTCAGGGTGGCGGTGGGACGGAAGGTGCCGTCGGCGTAGCCGTTGATGATGCCCTGCTGAGAGCAGTAGGTGATGTAGCCTGCGAACACGTTAGTCACGGGCACATCCTTGAAGGGAGCGGTGTCAGCGCTCAGGTAGGAAGCGGTGGTGGGCCCCAGGATCAGGTTGCAGATGATCTTGGCGGCGGCACCGCGGGTCAGGACTTCAGTGGGCTTGAAGTCGCCGCCGGAATAACCGTCGACAACGCCGATGCCGCTGATGACGTCGACAGCTTCCTTGTAGGTGATGCTGCCGTCATCACTGAAGTCCTTGGCGCCGGCGCTGACGGTGACCAGAGACATGGTCATCACCAGAGCCAGTACCAGAGAAAGGAACTTCTTCATTGGGTGTTTACCTCCTTTAAATTTCCGCCTTCCGCTCCCGTTTTCGTTTGGAGAGATACACTCCTCGCACAACGGCTTGCGGCCCTTGTGGGCCAGCGGTTTTCCGAACAACTTCGGTAGCATTTTGAGTTTTCATGCTACCAAACGGCTGCAAAGCTTGGAAACCCTGGAAAGTCTGGTAGCAAAATTAAAGATTTGGTAGCACCCAATTATGGAAATTTTTTGATGCATCAGATCAGCAGAGGATTGTGATGACATCCAATGCGCTTTCCGGTACCGCTCTTTCTCTGAATGATTTGGTCTAAAAGGCGGGCCCGCGCTTTCTTGAAACGGATGTCACATCGTTGAAAAATAAAAATACACAGGCATTCCGCCCCTCGCAGAGGTAGATTCCCTTTGTCCGGACTGCGGACTGAAAAGCGAAGGATGATTAAAAATGAGCGACAAATATAATCTGCTGATTTGATACATAAATAAAACCATTGGAATAGACAATGAACAAGAAATCTGATATAATTTTGCGCGTTAAAAGACTATTCTCGCGAGAGGAGCAATTTCATGAAGCGAAAAAAAACCGTGCCGGCAGAGGTGGTTCCAAAACCGGTGAATGATGCGGCGCCTGTGCCGGAGAAAGACCATCCGCTGTATGACCGCCTGTTTGTTGTGGGATTTGCGGTGCTGCTGTTTTTTGCCATGACGGTGCAGACGGTTCCCATGAGCCTGATTCTGGCGGCTGTGGCATTGGCGCTGTCCTTTGGCAGGGGGGGCTATGCACGGTTTCGCGGCCGCCTGGGAATCCCGGTCCTGGGGTTTCTGGCCTTTTTGATCCTCTGCGGGGCCGCCAGCCTGTATACGAGCTTCGGCGCCTACGCTTACGGAGAATATGCCAAGCTGCTGGCATCCGGAGCCCTGGGCCTGCTGTTGTTGGCACGCGGACGGGAACAGAACGCCGGCGGACTCCTGTTCGGCTTCTCTGCCGTGTGCGGAGTGATCGGGCTTCTATGTATCGATGCCGGGTGCCGGGGACCGCTCTTTCGCGGCTTTGCCTCTTTTATGGAGGGGCTTGGGGATGCAGCTTATCAGAGCCTGGATCAAGCGACCTATACGGGCGCCCGGTTTGACGGCATCTATAACGACGCAAACCTGACCGGCAGCCTGATGGCGCTGGCGGTCTTGGTGGGACTCTACCTGATCCGTACAGGACGGAAACCGTGGGAGCGATTTGCGGCCTGCTTTCTGACCGGACTGTCCGCAGTGGCCTTTTTTACCGCAATGAGCCGTGGTGCCATTCTCTGCTTTGGCGCGACACTGCTGGCCTATCTCCTGATTGCGGGAAAGGAAGAACGGCTGGGGCTTTTCTTTACCATGGCGGCAATGGGCATTTCCATGGTGGTATTCGGCGTGGTCTCGGCCTCGCTCCTGGCAGGCGGCTCTTTTTGGGGAACGCTGGCCGCTCTGCTGAGCGGAGTGCTGCTGTGGCTGCTGAACGAGTTCCCCGCCCGGAAGGCGGCTTCCGCGCTGGCGGGGCATGGAAAGCTCTTTGCCGGTGTGCTGGGAGGAGGGATTGTCGCGGGAATCGCGGCAGTTGTACTGGCGCTCACGCTGACGGAGCCGTTTGTATTTACAGAGAGCAACTTCCTCTACCGGGGAGCCGATGTAGAGGGCGGAGAGACCTATACGTTTTCCGGTGATTGGGATAAAAGCAGCGAGATCACGGTGCTGGTCTATGGCTCCACACGGGAGCAGGAGCTGACCTCAGTCACTGAGACATATTATAATGGCCCGCTGGAAGAGGCGTCCTTTACGGTGCCGGAGGATGTGGGGCATGTTCTGATGCAGTTCCGCGGTCCCGCGGGCCTGGAGCTCCGGCAGGTGTCTCTGTCGGACGGAACCGAGATCCCGATGGCCTACACATTGCTGCCGGACAATGTCGCGAATCGCCTCCAGAAAAATATATTTGAAGACAGCAGTTTTCTGCTGCGGCTGCAATATGATATAGACGGATGGACGCTTTTCAAGGAGTCCCCGTTGGCGGGACACGGTCTGGGAGCCACAGAGGGGCTGCTGACCTCTGTGCAGCCGTTCTTTTATGAGTCCCTTTATCTCCACAACCACTTGCTGCAGGTGATGGATGAGACCGGTCTGCTGGGTCTCGCTGCATTTTTGGCATTCATCCTGGGAACGGCCGTGCTGCTGGTCCGGCAGCTTCGCAAAGCGCGCACGCCCCTGGCGGCCATGCTGCTGGCCTGCTTGGTCATGATGAACCTCCACGGCCTGATGGAGATCTCTTTCTCCGTTCAGATGTTTCAGTGTGCGGCGTTTTTCCTGCTGCTGCTGCCAACAGTGTGTTACGGAACCTATACAGAGGGGAGGAAAAGGCGGGCCGCCGGTATTGTGGTCCTGGTGGTGTCGGACCTGTGGCTGGTGATTTCTGTTGCCCTGCTGGGCGGAAGCCTGCTGGCCCAAAAGGAATATCGGGAGCTGGATGCTGCCGGAATGACGACAGGCTCCTTCATAGAGACACTGGAAAGGCTGGACCGCATGGATGCATACAACGATCAGAGCTACAAGGTGAATCTGATGGGGAATGCGCTGCAGGCCGGCGGGATCAGCAATGAGGGCACAGCTGCCCGCTGTGCCAGAGAGCTGCGTGAAACCGGGGAGTTCGACTCCTGCTACTATGTTGCGGCTTACTACTATCTGCCGCTGGGGCAGTTGGAAAACTTTTTCGACGTCTTGCAGGAGGGGCTGCTGCAGGAACGCTCCAATTCCGAAGCGTGGAACAGCGCCATGAATTTGTGTATCCAGGCATTTTCACAAATTGATCCGGCAGAGGCAGACACATTTGCGGAAGGCGTTCGGGGAATCGGCGAAGCCATGGACCGGGCCAATGCGTATTTGCTGGTTTCGGTCGCTTTGACGGAAGAGAATGCGGCACTTTTGAACTGCGCTCGGACGGAGGCCCTGGATGGAGAGGGCGTGTATGCAGCGATATCCCAGGTTCTAAGTCAGGCCGGGAATCCATCATAAAAAGGAAAAAATCCCCCCAACTGAGGTTGGGGGGATTTTTTGACCATGATTGCAATGGTATAGCTGTGGGTTGGTATAGATTCGAAAACTATGAAAAAATATATATTGTAAACTGTTTGGCACTGTGGTAGACTGTACAAGACATAAGGATGCTGTATTTTGTCACATAATCGTAACAATTATTCTGATGCAGGACATACGGCGGTGAACACGGAATGCGACTGTGCTGTGACCACGAAAGAGGAGATGGAATGCGAACCGGGGTGAACATCCGAAAACGGAAAGACGGCCGATATGAGGCCCGCTATCCAAAGGGGCGGGATGCAGCTGGAAAGTTGCTCTATGGATACTGCTACGGGCACTCCTTTGAAGAGGCGCGGGAAAAACGGGACCGGATCATGGCGCAGCGCCCCCGGGAGATGAATCTGCTGATCCTTGGGGCAGGCGGACACGGTGAGATCATCCGGGAGCTGGCCCAGTCGCTGGGGGTATTCCGGAAAATCGGCTTTCTGGACGATGACTTGAAAAACCCGTTGGCAATGGGGCGGTGTGATGACTGCCTGCGGTATCTTGAGGAGTACCCGATTGCGATTCCCTCTGTGGGCGATCAGAAATTACGGATGCAGTGGCTGGCTATGCTGGCCAGAAACGGTTTTGTGCTGCCGATCTTGGTCCATCCGACTGCCACGGTTTCTCCGTCTGCGGCGGTTGGATACGGAACTGTGATCGAGGCCAGAGCCACGGTCTCGCCCGGAGTGCGAATCGGGAATGGCTGTATTATCGCCAGCGGCGCGACGATTGATCGAAATGTGAAAATCCCGGACGGGACCCTTGTGGGGTGCGGCCGGGTGATCACAGCGGCGGACTTTGAATGAGGAGCAAAAAGCGATATGGGAAACAGAATTTATCTGGCTTCTCCGACCATGCACCAGGAGGAGCAGGTTTTTATCCAGGAGGCGTTTGATACCAATTGGGTGGCCCCTCTGGGGAAGAACGTGGATGAGTTTGAAAAGGGAGTTGCGGAATTCGTCGGCGTCAAGTCTGCGGCGGCGCTGAATGCGGGAACCGCTGCGCTGCATCTGGCTGTGAAGCTGGCTGGCGTCCGGCGGGGAGACAAGGTGTTCTGTTCCGACCTGACCTTCTCCGCAACCGTAAATCCCGTGAGCTATGAGGGGGGCGAACAGGTCTTCATTGACAGCGAGCGGGAGACGTGGAATATGGACCCGCGGGCGCTGGAGCGGGCGTTTGAGCGGTATCCGGACTGCCGCTGTGTGATCGCGGCCAATCTGTACGGAACGCCTGCAAAGCTGGATGAAATCCGGGACATCTGCGATGCGCATGGAGCAGTGTTCATTGAGGACGCGGCGGAGAGCCTGTCTGCTACATACAAAGGACGCCAGACGGGTACCTTTGGGCAGTACAACGCCCTTTCCTTCAACGGCAACAAGATCATCACGACCTCCGGCGGCGGAATGCTGCTGTCCGACGATGAGGCGGGCATCTCCAAGGCCCGGTTTTGGGCCACGCAGGCCAGAGAGCCTTACCCGTGGTACGAGCACAAGGAGATCGGTTATAACTATCGGATGAGCAATATCGTGGCGGGGATCGGCCGCGGGCAGCTCATTCACCTTCTTGAGCACAGAACGAAGAAGGAAGCCATCTACCGGACTTATGAAAAAGCATTTCAAGGGCTTCCTGTGCGGATGAACCCCCATCTGCCTTACAGCCAGCCTAATTTCTGGCTCAGCTGTATGACTATTGACCCCGGCTGCACCGTGACGCCGGAACAGATTCGCCTGGCGCTGGAGGAGGAGAACATCGAGTCCCGTCCAATCTGGAAGCCCATGCACCTTCAGCCGGTGTTCGCGGCGCATGATTTCGTTACCGCGGGCGACAATGTAGGGGAGGACATCTTTGCCCGGGGACTGTGCCTGCCCAGCGACATCAAGATGGCGGACTCCGATCAGGAGCGGGTGATTTCTGTGATCCGGGGGCTGTTTTGATGTACCGGAAGTTTTTCAAGCGTTTTTTTGACGTTCTGCTCTCCGGCTGTGCGCTGATCTTACTCTCTCCGGTGCTGCTGATCGTGGCGGTGCTGGTGCGGACAAAGCTGGGCAGTCCGGTGATTTTCTGCCAGGAGCGCCCGGGGAAGAATGAGAAGATCTTCAAAATGTACAAGTTCCGCTCCATGACGGATGCCCGGGACGAAAACGGGGAGCTGCTTCCGGACGCGGTCCGCCTGACGGCTTTCGGCCGGTTCCTTCGTTCCACCAGCCTGGACGAGCTGCCGGAGCTGTGGAACATCTTCCGGGGCGATATGTCCATCGTAGGTCCCCGGCCGCTCCTGGTCAAATACCTGCCTCTTTACAATGAGGAGCAGCGCCACCGCCATGATGTGCGGCCGGGGCTGACGGGATTGGCCCAGGTCCATGGACGCAATGCCCTCTCCTGGGAAGAGCGGTTTACATACGATGTGGACTATGTCTCCCGGATCACGGCCCTGGGGGATCTGAAGATCCTTTTGCAGACGGTCTCCAGCGTGATGCGGCGGGAGGGCATCTCCAGTGGGACCAGCGCGACTATGGAGGAATTCCAAGGAACAGGAGATGAGACGCGGTGCCTGAACAAGTGATCGTCCTGGGTGCCGGAGGCCATGGAAAGGTGGTGGCTGACGCCATCCTTTCCGCCGGCGACACAGTGCTGGGGTTCCTGGATGACGACCCGGCCCACAATGCTGTTTGGGATCTTCCGGTGCTGGGGCCCTTTGGGGCATGGGAGTCCTGGGCGGACCGGGCGGTGTTCGTGTTCGGCCTGGGAAACAACGCTCTGCGCCGGGAGTTGTCCGGGCAGATGCAGGTGAAATGGCATACCGCCGTCCATCCGGCTGCCCGGGTGGGCCGGGGCGTGGTCCTGGGCGAGGGGACCGTGGTCCTGGCCGGAGCTGTGCTCAACGCGGACGCCGCCGTGGGCCCCCACTGTATCATCAATACAGGCGCCATCGTGGAGCATGACTGCCGGGTGGGCGCCTGCACGCACATCTCTCCCCGGGCGGTGCTGTGCGGCACGGTCTTGGTGGGGGAGGAGAGCCACATCGGCGCGGGGGCTGTGGTGCGGAACAATCTCCGGGTCTGTTCCCATACAGTGATAGGCGCGGGCGGCGTGGTGGTCCGGGATATCACCGAGCCCGGGACCTATGTGGGTGTTCCCGTGCGGAGGTTGCCATGAACAAACGGGTATGGATCTGGAACCACTATGCCGGGTCTATGTATGAGGAGCAGGGTGGCCGGCACTATGCCTTTGCCAAGTATCTCAGGCAGGCCGGGTATGAGCCGGTGGTGTTCTGCTGCAACGCAAGGCACGGCAAGGCGGAGACCTATTTCCCAGACACGGCCCTCTGGCAGGTGCATGTGGCCAGTGAGACCGATGTGCCCTTTGTCTTTGTTCGGGGGCGCACCTATGAGGGAAACGGAAAACAGCGGGTCTTGAATATGGTGGATTTCTTCCGGAACGTGAAGAGAGCCGCGAGGGCTTATGCAAAGACCTGGGGGAAGCCGGATGTGATCTACGCTTCCTCAGTCCATCCGCTGACGCTGGTGGCCGGGCTCCAGATGGCGAAACACTTTGGCGTGCCCTGCGTGTGTGAGGTGCGGGATCTCTGGCCAGAATCCATCGTGGCCTACTCCACCCGGTTTACCAGGGATCATCCCCTGATTCGGCTCTTGTACCGGGGGGAGAAGTGGATCTACCAACGAGCGGACGCCCTGATCTTTACCATGGAGGGCGGCTATGACTATATCACGGAGCGAGGCTGGGAGCGGGCGATCCCCCGGTCCAAGGTCCACTGCATCAACAACGGCGTGGACCTGGAGCAGTTCCGGGAGCACCGGGCCCGCTTCCGGGTGGAAGATGTCGATCTGCAGGATCCCGCCCTGTTCAAGGTGGTCTATATCGGATCCATCAGGCGTGTGAACCAGCTGGGTGCGTTGCTGGACGCGGCCAAGCAGGTGACGGACCCCACGGTCCGCTTTCTGGTCTGGGGAGACGGCGACCAACGGGCGGCGCTGGAGCGGCGGGTGCAGGAGGAAGGCATCACGAATGTGATATTCAAGGGAAAAGTGGAGAAAAAGTACGTTCCCGATATCGTCACAAAAGCCGATCTCAACCTCATCCACGGCAGCAATGATGGGAGATCTTTGCTGCGCTTCGGCATCAGCACCAATAAAATGTTTGACTGCTTTGCGGCAGGGAAGCCCATTTTGATGGATATCGCCGCCGGGTACAACCCGGTGGAGCAGTTTCACGCCGGCGTGTGCGTGGACTGTCCGGAGGTGCTGTCCCAGGCCATCGCCGGGCTCCGGCAGGCAGACGGGGACGTGCTGGGATCCCTGTGCCGGAACGCGGAGCGCGCCGCTGAGGCATACGATTACCGACAATTGACCGAAAGGTTGATCAAAGTTCTGGAAAAGGAGAGGTGATCTCCATGGAATTTACCTATGGAGCATACAGGGATCTTCTGGCGCTGCTGGACCGGCAGGGATACCAGGTGGCCACCTACCATGATTGGCAGGCGTATCCACGCTGCGTGATCTTGCGCCATGATATCGATAACAGCCCCGAGCAGGCTCTGGCCCTTGCACGGGTGGAGCGGGAAATGGGCGTGCGCAGCACGTATTTTGTTCTGTTGCGCAGTGAATTTTATAATGTGGCTGCCCGCCGCTGCCTGGAGACGCTGGGGCAGATCCAAGCTCTGGGGCATGAGTTGGGCCTACATTTTGATGAGAAGGCTTATCCTGAGGCTGGGATAGAGGAAACTGCAGCGCATATCCTGCGGGAACGGGACATGCTATCCGCCCTTTTGGAAACACCGGTAACCAGCGTTTCCATGCACCGTCCGTCTCAGGCCACGCTGGATGCGGACCTGCAGATCCCCGGTATGATCAATTCCTATGGGCAGACGTTTTTCCATGATTTCAAATACCTCTCTGACAGCCGCCGGAGATGGCGGGAGCCGGTGGAGGAAATCGTGGCTTCGGGCAGGTATGACCGCCTGCACATCCTGACCCACGCTTTCTGGTATCACCAGCAGGAAGAGCCCATTGAAGTCACGGTGCGGCGGTTCATTTCCTCCGCCAATCAGGAACGCTACCGGCAGATGGAGGAAAATATCACAGACCTTGCCAGCATCATGGGGGGAGGTGCGGCCCTGTGAAGATCCAGGAGATCCTGGAATTTTTAGATGGGATGGAGCTTGCGTATACCTTTCAGGGCGATCCCCTGGCCCAGGTCGAGCGATTTTCCTCCCTGTCCCACTACTGTCCCGGCTCGTTCACCTGGGTCAAAGCGTTGAAAAATGTGCCGGAGCACTTTGATCTCTCCGCGCTGACGCTGGTGTTCACCGGCCCCGATATGGAGCTGGAGGGTGCGGCCAACGTGATCCGCACAGCAGAGAGCAAGCGGGCGTTTTTCAGTACCATCGAGCATTTTTACGGAGAGGATGAGACCCGGCCCGCCATCGGGCAGGGCACGTATATCGGCCCCCGGGTCAAGCTGGGAAACAATGTCCGCATCGGCCACAACTGCACGCTGGATGGAGAGATCACCATTGGGGATGATACGGTCATCTGGAACAACGTGGTAATGGTGAACCGGGTGACGGTAGGAAGTCGTTGCACCATTTGCTCTGGCACCGTCATCGGCCATGATGGGTTCGGCTTTACCGAGGATGCAGCTCACCGAAAGACGATGGTCCGGCACTTTGGCGGCGTCCATATCGGCGATGACGTTACCATTCTGGAAAATTGCAGCATCAGCCGGGGAGTCATTGACGACACCATCATCAGCTCCGGCGTTAAGATCGATGCACAGGTCCGCGTGGGGCATAACAGCGAGTTGGGCGAAAACTCCGCATTTGTGTGCGGTACCAGCATCTACGGATCCTGCCGCTTCGGAGCACGCAGCTATGTGGCCACCAGTATTATCCGCAATCAGGTACAGGTGGAGGAAGGCAGCTTTGTAGGCATGGGTTCCGTGGTGGTGCGGGATGTTCCGGCCTACACGACTGTGGCAGGCAACCCCGCAAAACCGTTTGATAAAAAGAAAGAAGGATAATATGCAATTTATTGATTTGAAAGCCCAGTATCATGCCCTGAAAGCGGGGATCGATGCCAATATCCAGGCGGTGGTAGACAGTGCGGTTTTCATCGGCGGTCCCTATGTCAAAGAGCTGGAGGAGAAGCTGGCATCCTTCACCGGCCGCAAGCACTGCATCACGTGTGCCAACGGCACCGACGCCCTGCAGATCGCCTATATGGTGGCGGGCGTGGGCGCGGGAGACGCGGTATTCTGCCCTGACATGACCTTCATCTCCTCCACGGAGCCTGCCAAAATGTTCGGCGCGGTCTCCGTGTTTTGTGACATCACGCCCGACACCTACTGCCTGAGTCTGGAAAGCCTGGAGCGGCAGATCCAGGCAGTGCTGGCGGAGGGGAAGCTGACTCCCAAGGCCGTGGTGGCTGTGGATATCCTGGGCAATCCCTGCGATTATGACGCCATCGTTCCCATCTGTGAAAAGTACGGCCTGTTCCTCATTGAGGACGCCGCCCAGAGCTTCGGCGCTTCCTATCACGGGAAGAAGGCCTGTTCTTTCGGCCAAATTGCCACCACCTCCTTCTTTCCGGCCAAGCCTTTGGGCTGCTATGGCGACGGCGGCGCCATCTTCACCGACGATGACCACACGGCGGACCTGATCCGCTCCCTCTGTGTGCACGGCAAGGGTCCCGGCGGCAAGTACGACAACGTCCGGGTGGGCATGAACTCCCGGCTGGATGCCATGCAGGCCGCCGTGCTGCTGCCCAAGCTCA
>ENA-UOJV01002240-UOJV01002240.1-human-gut-metagenome-genome-assembly--contig:-C82-NODE-2240-length-16638-cov-33.655068_pt1 | contig 16638 bp, 7 predicted proteins | sample MGYA00242356_ERZ723903 | MGnify/ENA metagenome assembly ERZ723903
AGCCGCCGGAGCGGTGCTTGAGCCGTTAGGCGGGAATTGTGCGGTATTGCCTTAGAACCCCCAGTGCAGAAAATCAGCATCTTGCACGATTATTTGAAATATTTTTTGTGAATACTCTTGACAGAGCGTGGTTTATCCGCTATTATAATAAATGCGTGAGTTGAGGGGTCAAGTGCGGCCAAAATGGAAGCACAACCCCCGCAAAAAACTGCGCGGAATAATCAAGAAAGGAGAAAAGAAATGCCTACTTTTAACCAGCTCGTACGCAAAGGCCGTGAGGTCCTGGTAACCAAGAGCACTGCTCCTGCCCTTCAGAAGAGCTACAACTCCCAGAAGAAGCAGTACACCACCATGAACAGCCCCCAGAAGCGTGGTGTTTGCACCGCTGTTCGTACCATGACCCCCAAAAAGCCCAACTCTGCTCTGCGTAAAGTTGCCCGTGTCCGCCTGACGAATGGTATCGAGGTCACCTCTTACATTCCCGGTATCGGCCATAACCTGCAGGAGCACTCCGTCGTGCTGATCCGTGGCGGTCGTGTTAAGGACCTGCCCGGTGTGCGTTACCACATCATCCGTGGTACCCTGGATACTCAGGGTGTGGCAGGCCGTAATCAGGCCCGCTCCAAGTACGGCGCAAAGCGTCCTAAGGCCGGTGCTGCAAAGAAGTAATTGAGGAACGAACCGCCATAAACGGCTTTCCATTATATAAATAACAAGTCCGCAGAAAGTGCGGAGGGCAACAGTTTATGTAAGGTCAGCTCTTTGTGACACAACGGGAGTTTTATTACTTTCGAGTACCGATGATATCATTCTGTGAAGGAGGGAAGAAAGATGCCTAGAAGAGGTAACATTGCTAAGCGCGATGTCTTAGCTGATCCTATTTACAATTCCAAGATGGTCACCCGTCTGGTCAACAGCGTGATGCTGGATGGCAAGAAGGGCGTCGCTCAGAAGATCGTTTACGAGGCTTTCTCCATGATTCAGGAGAAGACCGGCAACGATCCTCTCGAGACTTTCGAGAAGGCGATGGAGAACATCATGCCCAGCCTCGAGTGCAAGACCCGCCGTGTTGGTGGCGCTAACTACCAGGTCCCCCTGGAGGTCAGCCCCGCTCGCCGCGAGACTCTGGGCCTGCGCTGGCTGACTGCTTACAGCCGCAGCCGTGGTGAGAAGACCATGGCACAGCGTCTGGCTGCTGAGATCATGGATGCTGCCAACAACACTGGTAACGCCGTGAAGAAGCGCGAGGATACCCACAAGATGGCCGAGGCCAACAAGGCTTTCGCTCATTTCCGTTATTGATCTGTTCTGTAGGAGGTTAATTTCATGGCTACTCCCAGAGAAGTTTCTCTTCAGATGACGAGAAATATCGGCATTATGGCCCACATCGATGCTGGTAAGACTACGACTACCGAGCGTATTCTGTACTACACCGGCATCAACCACAAGATCGGCGAAGTTCATGATGGCGGCGCTACCATGGACTGGATGGTTCAGGAGCAGGAGCGTGGTATCACCATCACTTCCGCTGCTACCACCTGCTACTGGAGCCACTCTGAGACCCAGAAGGATCCGGTTGCATTCAAGAAGAACCGTCACCGCATCAACATCATCGACACCCCGGGCCACGTGGACTTCACTGTTGAGGTCCAGCGTTCTCTGCGCGTGCTGGACGGTTCTGTGACCGTTCTGGCTGCAAAGGGCGGTGTTGAGCCGCAGTCTGAGACCGTTTGGCGTCAGGCTGACGAGTACAAGGTTCCCCGCATGGTCTACGTCAACAAGATGGATACCATGGGTGCCGATTTCTACCGCTGCGTTCAGATGCTCCATGATCGTCTGCACGCCAACGGTGTGCCCATCCAGCTGCCTGTTGGTCAGGAGGATACTTTCAAGGGTATCATCGACCTGATCGACATGCAGGCTGACATCTACTATGATGACATGGGCAATGATGTCCGCGTTGAGCCTATTCCTGAGGATATGCAGGAGAAGGCTCAGGAGTACCATGACAAGCTGATCGAGGCTGTTGCCGAGACCGACGAAGAGCTGATGATGAAGTACCTGGACGGCGAAGAGCTGACCAAGGGAGAAATCAAGGCTGCTCTGCGTAAGGCTACTATTTCCAACGAGATCGTTCCTGTTGTCTGCGGCTCTTCTTACAAGAACCGTGGCGTTCAGAAACTGTTGGATGCAATCGTTGATTATATGCCCGCTCCGACCGACGTTGCGGCCATCAAGGGCACCAACCCGGAGACTGGCGAGGAAGAAGATCGCACTTCTTCCGATGATCAGCCGTTCTCTGCACTGGCATTCAAGATTATGACTGACCCGTATGTCGGTAAGCTGTGCTTCTTCCGCGTGTACTCTGGTACCGTTGAGGCTGGCACCACTGTTTACAACTCTGTTAAGGATCAGGACGAGCGTATCGGCCGTATCCTGCAGATGCATGCAAACAACCGTAAGGATATCGACATCTGCTACGCTGGCGATATCGCCGCTGCTGTTGGTCTGAAGAACACCACCACTGGTGATACCCTGTGCGATGAGAAGCATCCCATCATCCTCGAGTCCATGAACTTCCCCGAGCCGGTTATCCGCGTTGCCATTGAGCCCAAGACCAAGGCTGGCAGCGAGAAGATGGGTATTGCCCTGTCTAAGCTGGCTGAAGAGGACCCGACTTTCCGTACCTGGACCGATGAAGAAACCGGTCAGACCATCATCGCCGGCATGGGCGAGCTCCACCTGGAAATCATCGTGGACCGTCTGCTCCGCGAGTTTAAGGTCGAAGCTAACGTTGGCGCACCTCAGGTTGCCTACCGTGAAACCATCCGCAAGGATGCTAACCAGGAAACCAAGTACGCACGTCAGTCCGGTGGTAAGGGCCAGTATGGTCACGTTAAGATCAAGATTGAGCCCAACCCGGGTAAGGGTTATGAGTTTGTCAACGGTATTGTTGGCGGCGCTATCCCGAAGGAATACATCCCCGCTGTTGACAACGGTATCCAGGGCGCGATGAAGTCCGGCATTCTGGCTGGCTATCCCGTCGTGGATGTCAAGGTCACTCTGTGGGACGGCTCCTATCATGAAGTTGACTCCTCTGAAATGGCGTTCTCCATCGCCGGTTCCATGGCATTCAAGGATGCTATGAAGAAGGCTGATCCCGTCATTATGGAGCCCATCATGAAGGTTGACGTTGTTGTTCCTGACGAGTATATGGGCAACGTCATTGGCGACTTGAACAGCCGCCGCGGCGCGATCCAGAACCAGGAATCCACCGATGGCACTGCCCGTGTCACCGCTATGGTTCCTCTGTCCGAGATGTTCGGTTACGCTACTGACCTGCGTTCCAAGACCCAGGGCCGTGGCCAGTACTCCATGGAGCCGGCTGATTACCAGCAGGTTCCCAAGAGTGTTGCAGATAAGATCATGACCGAGCGCAATAAGGGCTGATTCTGCACAAATTCGCGCAAAATACTTGATTTTTCTTGAAAAATCTAGTATGATAGCCTTACAACAGGCTATTTTATCTGTTTGAATTAAAGGAGGATACTTCCAATGGCTGAAAAGGAAAAATTTGACCGCTCTTTGGAGCATGTCAACATCGGTACCATCGGTCACGTTGACCACGGCAAGACCACTCTGACTGCCGCTATCACCAAGGTTCTGGCTCTGAAGGGCGACGCCGATTTCATGGATTACTCCAGCATCGATAAGGCTCCTGAAGAGAAGGCTCGTGGTATCACGATCAACACCGCTCACGTTGAGTACCACACCGCGAAGCGTCACTATGCCCACGTTGACTGCCCGGGCCATGCTGACTACATCAAGAACATGATCACCGGTGCTGCTCAGATGGACGGCGCTATCCTGGTTGTTGCTGCAACCGATGGCCCGATGCCGCAGACCCGTGAGCACATCCTGCTGGCTCGTCAGGTTGGCGTGCCCAAGATCGTTGTGTTCCTGAACAAGTGCGATATGGTTGACGACGAAGAGCTGCTCGACCTGGTCGAAATGGAAGTTCGCGAACTGCTGGACAGCCAGGATTTCGACGGCGACAACACCCCGATCATCCGTGGTTCCGCTCTGAAGGCTCTGGAGAGCACTTCCAAGGATCCCGATGCTCCGGAATACAAGTGCATTTGGGAGCTGATGGACGCTGTTGACAGCTACATCCCGACCCCGGACCGTGCTGCTGATAAGCCGTTCCTGATGCCCGTTGAGGACGTTATGACCATCTCCGGCCGTGGCACCGTTGCTACCGGTCGTGTTGAGCGTGGTACTGCTCATGTCGGCGATCAGATGGAAATCGTTGGTCTGAAGGAAGAGAAGCTGACCACCACCATCACTGGTCTGGAAATGTTCCGCAAGAGCCTCGAGTTCGCTCAGGCTGGCGACAACATCGGCGCTCTGCTGCGTGGTATTGACCGTGACCAGATCGAGCGTGGCCAGGTTCTGGCTGTTCCCGGCTCTGTTCATCCCCACACCACTTTCGATGGCCATGTTTACGTCCTGAAGAAGGAAGAAGGCGGCCGTCATACCCCGTTCTTCAACAACTATCGTCCTCAGTTCTACTTCCGTACCACCGATGTTACCGGCATCATCACCCTGCCCGAGGGCACTGAGATGTGCATGCCCGGCGACAACGTTGATATGCACGTTGAGCTGATCACTCCGGTTGCCATGGAAGAAGGCATGCGTTTCGCTATCCGCGAAGGCGGCCACACTGTTGGTTCCGGCGTTGTTTCCAAGATCGAGAAGTAATTTTCGGCTTGTGATATAGCTTTCAAGGCTCCTGCTGTTAAGGCAGGGGCCTTTTTGTTGTGTACGACTTATGGGACGGGGAGGGGGCAAAGGCCGGGTGTGGAAGACCAAGGAAGGCATCATGAAAACATCAGGAATTGTAGATAGGGGAGAGGACACCATTCGGAACTTTGAAAAAGTGGAGCAGAAGGGGGCACTCACACCGCCCTACCTTGGGAAGGTGTATTTCAGGTCGCGGTTAAGGGGCAAGGGTTGATCTATCCCTAAGTTTTCGGAACGGTCAGGAACGCTCTCTACAGTACAATTTATAATGGGCAATTCTCAACCTCCAATTTTCCCTTCAAGTTTCCTCCAATCTCTGCCAAATCTCTCAACAACAAGCCAAACCGAAATGACAAAAAATGCGCGATTACAATACCGGGTGATTGTATTAAGAGATTGCAAAGAACATTATCAGGGTAAATGTTTAATCATTTGATAAAAACAGGAATAAACCATTCAAAAATGTTAATAAATACCGCCAAAGGGTCACCGCACCGCAACGCAAATAATGTGCGAAAAACAGGTTTCAGTTGATTCAAGGACAAAAATTTACATAGAAACCGCTCTAATTAACTATGCAAATTCTGGCAACTGTGATATAATGTATATACCTAGATGTGTCGGAATGGTTATCATTTGCAGGATCAAGGCATGCAGCCGGTACAACGTTTTGTCAGCCGCTGTGCCGGGGCCAAAAGCCCCAAAAGCAGGCCGCAGCCCGGCAAGGGATCGCCAGACCGAGGGAGCACAACCAGGCGTTTTGCAATCAACACCTGCAAAGTGCCGCACATCTGCCGTACCACTTTTCACACAAAAGGGGAAAGTAGTAACACTTAAGGGAGGATAAAACTATGAAGAAAAACCTTCAGCGTTTTGGTGCATCCGTGCTGGCAGCAGCCATGGTTGCCCAGAGCGTGGCGCTTCCCGCAGCAGCCGAAACTACCAAGATTGATTCTTCGGTAGCGCAGTCTGTTGCAGCTAGCGCAGCAAGCGCGGCCAGCGCTGTGCAGTCCCTGCCCAAGTTCACCAGCACCGCAGACCTGATCAAGCAGACAGCCCAAACGCTGGCTGCCCAGGGCGAAGTGCATGAACTGGAGCAGGACGATGCCAAGCTGGAAGCGACTGCACAGAGCAAGGCGGGCATGAGCCTTGCAGCGTTGGAAAATGCACTGGCCGATGCCATGTACGCCAACGCCGCAGCCGGCAAGATCAACACCGAAGCCTATGGCCTGAACAAGGACGAGATGGCATCGGTGATGGCTGCCACCATCAAAACGTATCATCTGTCCAGCGCCGTTACCGACCTGGGCTATGAGACGAACGCCGCAGGCGTTGTGACCGCCGTTACCTTTACCGGCAGCTCCGGCATGACCTCTGCGATGGAGTCCATGACCAACAGCGATGATGAAGTGATTGCGCAGCAGGCTGACAGCTACGCACAGGCTTACGTTGCTGAAAACTCCGATACCTTTGCGGCCAGCGCCGCTGCAGACGGCCATACCTATGGCGAGCCGAAATGGTACTGGAATGACACCAACCCGGAGGATGGCCATACCCATACCTGGAAGGAAACCCCCGATGGTTACTGGACCAAGACCGATGACGGCTGGGCTTACACCGCTGTGTATACCTGTGAAAAGGACGATGCCTACCAGAAGGTAGAAGGCACCGTAACCAAGGATACCACCGAGGCAAAGCCCGGCGTTGCCGGCAAGACCGTTTACTCTGCCAGCGTGCCCGCTGACAAGAGCCCGGTTAAGAAGGAATACAAGGAACCCACCACCCGCACCGACGACATTGCCGCCCTGCCCTGCCAGAGCCATGTTGTGTCCAAGGATGCAGATGGCAACTTTGTTGCTACCTTCAACTGGGAAATGAAGAAGGTCGAGGGCGAGCTGGCCGCTGACTACAGCAACGCCCAGCTGTTCTATGACAGCGAAACCGGCAAAATTTCTGCCGGCGCTCCCGTTACCATTGACTGGGAATGCACCAGCGTCACCTTCAAGTGCGCTGTCTGCGGCGAAGAAATCAAAACCCAGCCGGTAATGACCATGCCGGTCAGCGTTGTGGTAGACCAGAATAACAATTCCGTCTACATCAACGTGGGCGGCACCCCGACCCTGGATACCACCTCCGGCGGCGTCGGCGTTACCCTGGTGTCCGCAATGAAGGACGGCAACTGGTACGATATGCAGAACAACCCGGTTGACGCAAGCAAGGTGAACTTCACCTATCAGAGCGGCGACAACAAGGGCAAGAACAGCCTGCTGCTGTACGACAGCCAGAAGACTGCCGTGTATGTGGACGACCAGGGCAACCAGGTCACCAATACTTACGATGTCTCGACTGCGCAGATGAACTACTACTACTTCCAGCTGTCGCAGTTCAACCAGGACGAAGCAGAGTACTTCGGCGTGGCTGCCCCGTTCTGGACCTCCAAGGGCGTTCAGAAGCAGGGCGAGGATGGCAGCATCACCGGCACCATGGGCGCAATCAAAGTGCTGTGCAACCTGGACCCCAACCAGGATGTGCCCCCGACGACCATGGCATATATGCTGCAGTTCCTGCCGCAGGGCTTTATGTCTTACGTCATGAACTATGGCGAAGCTCTGAAAGGCATCCGTGATGCAGGCTTGGCACAGGTTGCCAAGCTGGGTGACAGTGCTGACTATGTCACCAAGCTGCTGATCCTGCATGACTGGATCTCCCAGGTTGCAGAATTCGATATGGGCTCCATGGGCGATATCACCGGCGGCGGCAACAACGACCCCATCCAGATGACTGCTTTCGGTGCCCTGCTGGGCGGCGAGATCGGCGCTAAGGGCGTTGAGTATGGCTGCATCTGCCTGGGCTATGCATCTGCATTTAACTACATGGTCCAGAATTTGCCTGACAACAAGGAAATCTATAAAAAGACCGTTGACGGCAAAGAAGTTTGGAAGACCCCCGATGAAGTAGGCGATAACGCTGTTGTTGACTTTGCCCAGATCCTGTATTACTGCGATACTTCTGATACCAGTGTTGCCGGTAATGCGTTCGGCGGCGGCATGTTCAACAACGTCCACTACTTCAACGCAGTCAAGGTCAACAAGCTGCAGGGCGACAGCAATTCTGCTACGATGACCACCGGCGAAGCCAACAAGAACTGGTACTATGTTGACGTCTGCTATGATGACGTGAACACCGAGTGCATGGCCCAGACCCGCGTTGAGAACGCAGGCGACCTGCGCCATGTCAACTTCCTGGTTTCTCCCTCCGGTCTGGAAGGCCGTTACAGCAAGTACTATGATTACATTGACTCGCTGTACGATGGCTACACCTACACCAAGAACAAGAATCCCGATGTGGATGATGACGGCAATGTTGTGTTGAACAACGGCAAGCCGCATTACTCTTACACCAAGGCGGAGAACAAGAACGAGACCCGTTACACCGATACCTGCTACGAGGATACTTGGTTCACCTCTATCTGCAGCCCCATCTACTTCGACAATAATTACTTCTATTACGTTGATACCACGACCAACCAGAACCTGTATAACAACATGCGCCGCCAGCAGTCCGAGAACGGCAACAACGGCAACTCTGGTTCCGGCAGCTCTGGTAACAACTCCCAGATGCAGCAGTTCATGAAGAAGATGCAGAACCAGGGCCCCGATACTCTGGAAGCACGTCCGCGTAATGCGAACTACTATATCCGCAAAGAGGATTCCAGCAGCAGACCCGGCGGCTTCAGCATGAGCAGCTTTACCAAGACGGATGACCCGTTTGATATCATCCTGATGTACTACAACGATCTGAAGGAAACCAGCAGCAACTTCAATGATGACGACAGCAATGCCAAGGTCCTGGCCGAAGCTGGCACCATCTATAAGATCGATACCAGTGCAAAAGATAAGCATACCAAGGTTGAAAACAACCTGAACACCGAGTGCCTGGCAGACGCTGCTGCAAAGCGGATCTACCCCGCACTGGTACACTCTACCGCACTGTATGATGGCAAGCTGTACTTCAACGTCAACAACGCCATCTACCGTATGGACCCGACCACCGGCGCAGTGGAAGAAGTGAAGGAATACAACACCGTCTATGGCGGCATTAAGCTGACCAAGGATAAGGACGGCAACATGGTTCCCGATACCCACTTTCCCGGCATGAGCATGGTTATCATGGATAGCGCCCAGGATACCAGCAGTGTGAAGTATCTGGGCACCTTCATGAACCATCCTCTGGCGGGCTTGACCCTGCGTGACAGCTACAGCTTTGCTACCACCACCCAGCAGGGCCAGACTGTGATCACCGGCATCAACACCACCAAAGATCAGCTGGTCGTTTCTGTCGGCACCAACCTGTCCAACACCTATAAGGAACTGGTGGACGGCAAGGCAGAAGTCAAGACCGATGCCTCCGGCACTTCTTATGCAAACCGTAAGAGCTACAAGACCGAGTCCTGGAACTACAACCCGAGTTACAACCAGAACATGGGCAGCTCTGACGAGAAGAACAAGAACGAAGAGTTCATGTGGTGCGCTAACCTGGTTGAAACCATGCCGATGTCCGACATGGTCAGCGACCTGAACAGCGGCGCAACCACCGATGTTTCCGTTGAAGCATGGTGCGATACCCCCGCTTACACTCAGGCCCGCACCACCAGGTACGGCCTGACCAAGGGTGAAAAGGTGTACGCTGACGGCGCACTGCCCAAGGGCCATACCTGGGCTCTGGACGAGCTGGAAACCAAGTCCGTTGGCAACAATGTGTACCTGTGCTCTGATTGCCATACCGCAACCGAAAGCACCCCCCACACCGTTACCCTGCCCAATGCAGGTGAAGGTGTTACCCTGACCCTGGGCACCACCAGCAACACCTACATCAAGGACGATACCGTTACCCTGACCGTAGAAAAGGAAGGCACCGATATCGTTACCGTTACCGCAAAGAACGGCGATACCGATGTTGCTCTGACTGAAGTTCAGGAAGCAGCGCAGGACGAAGCCGCAGCCCAGGCTACCACCGAAAAGGCTAAGACGGTTTACACCTTCACCATGCCGGACGGCGATGTGACCATCAGCGTTGCAAAGAACGCTAAGACTTATGCGGTTAATGTTGCTGCCCTGACCAATGGTGAGATCACTGCTTCCGCTAAAGAAGCAGCTGAGAAAGAAACCGTAACCCTGACTGCTAAGCCCGCGACCGGCTATGCCCTGAAGGCTGGCAGCGTGAAGGTTACCTACAAAGACGCTGACAACAACGAACAGACCGTAAAGGCAACCGTTGACGAAAAAGACGCCAATGTTTACACCTTTGCAATGCCTGCGTACCCTGTCAACGTCAGCGCAGAGTTTGCTAAGGAATACAAGGTTACTGTGGCAGACACTGCGAACAAGAACGGCGAAACCAAGGTGAGCGCAACCGCAGCTGTTGAGGGCACCGAAGTTACCGTTACCGTTAAGGCAGCTGATAACTACCAGCTCAAGGCTGACAGCCTGACCTACAGCTACAAGAGCGGCGAAGATACCAAGACCGAAAAGCTGACCCCGAACGCAGAAGGCAAGGCTACCTTTAAGATGCCCGCAGCTGATGTCAATGTCACTGCAGAGTATGTCGAAAAGAAACCGGAAGCCTACACTGTGACAGTGAACAAAGCTACCAACGGCACTGTAACCGCTGATAAGGAAACCGCCGCAGCAGGTGATACCGTTACCCTGACTGTTAAGGCAGACGAGACTATGTACTCTCAGGCTGTGCTGGCTGAGGACGGCCTGAAAGTTGCTGACAGCAAGGGTGCTGCAGTTGCATGCACCGCTGGTGCTGACGGCACTTACACCTTCACCATGCCTGCTGACAACGTAACTGTCACCGCAACGTTTGAAATCGTTGCATATGGTGTTGAGGTTGCACCGACTGAACATGGTTCTGTTACCTTTGAGGGCGGCAAGAAGTACTTCAAGGTTGGCGAGAATGTTACTGCTACCTTTACCGCAGAGGCTGGATATGAGCTGGCTAGTGCTTCTTATCAGGAAGGCAACAAACCTACAGACATTACAGCCAAGGTTAAGGAAGCTAGCAACACTTACACCTTCACTATGCCTGAAAACTATGTGAAGATCGAAGCAACCTTCACTGCTGTTCAGCCTACTGAACCTACTGAGCCCACCGAACCCACCACTCCGGATGAGAACGGCGGCGACAACACCGAAACCGAGGCTCTTGAGGCCGAGGAGCGCACCGCTCACGGTGCCGCTGAAAAGACCACCATTACCGCAATGGCTGTCTTTACCTGCACCGATAAGAACTGCGCAAGCGCACAGTTCGTGGATGCAACTGTAAAGCAGACCAGCGGCGTTACCACCGCTGCTGTCAACTTCAACGGCAAGGACTACACCGCCAAGTACGGCGAGAAGAACGGCTGGGTTGAAGAAAACGGCAAGAAGTACTGGTACGAAAAGGGCGTGAAGCAGGGTACCACCGGCCGCGGCAAAGAGATCTATGATCCCGATTCCGACGCTTGGTACTGGCTGGATGCTGTCCAGGGCGGCGCAATGACCGTCAGCAAGGACGTTTATCAGGAATCCGCCGCCGGCCAGTGGGCTGATAAGCCCGATGGCACCGGCAAGTGGGTCCGTTACGATGAGAACGGCCACATGGTCAAGGGCTGGCAGACGACCGATAAGGGCACCTACTACTTTGACCTGATCACCGGCGCTATGGCTAAGGGCGCAGGCGATATTGACGGTGTACCTTGCGCATTTGACGAGTACACCGGTATCGCTCTGGACGGCCAGTGGCTGACTATCAAAGGCGCTGACTTCTGGTACGAAAAGGGCGTTCGCCAGGGCCTGGATGGCCGCGGCAAGGAAATCTATGACCCGGCTTCCGACGCTTGGTACTGGCTGGATGCCGTTGACCAGGGCAAGAAAGCCACCAGCAAGGATGTCTATCAGGAATCCGAAGCTGGCCAGTGGGCTGACCGCGCCGATGGTACCGGCAAGTGGGTCCGTTACGATGCACAGGGCCACATGATCAAGGGCTGGAGCGCTGACAAGCGTTACTACTTCGACCCGATTTATGGCACCATGGCTAAGGGCGATGCAGTCATCGATGGCCGCACTTATCATTTCGATAAGAACACCGGCATTCGGCAGTAATCCCACAGCCTGAACAATGAGCTGTAACCCAGCCCATTAACCCCTAAATAGAAATGCCGCAGCAGATGTAACAGTCTGCTGCGGCATTTTTGTATTTGTGGGCTAGGTTCGGTGAAATATTTGCCAGGCCAGTAGGGGGGACCCCATGATTGTGGTGGCTCCCCTGGAGGGGAGCTGGACGCGAAGCGGCCTGAGGGGTGGTTCCTTGCCGCAAACCTAAAGCAATCGAATCCAACGCCTTGGAATAGTCACTGCGCCCGCAGGCACCTTGCCCTGCCACAAATCCCATCACGACCAATCGGACAAGGCCTCGGAACGGTCAAGACCGTTCCCTACAGAACAAATTATAATGGGCAGCACACCCTTAAACAATCAGTAGGGCGGGGGACCCCACCCAATAGTACACTATTAAAAAATCGCAATTTACCTTACCCGCATAATAAAGGCAACACACAAAAACATGACGAACACATCAGGCCGGTGCAAGGGCAAAACCTACTAAAAAGCTGCGGCTAAATTTGGCAAATATGGCGCGCGAAGTATAATTTTTGGAGGATATCACAAGCAGAACAAACAAACTTTGTCAGTTCAAACAACAAAAAAACAACAAACTGGCATTAATGCCAAAGAATGCGGCCGTGAATTGTGAAAGATTTTAATATATTTTCTTCGTTTCCTCCTTACCTGTTATCATTTGAATTTGCAATCGAAATATGGAACTTGTATAATAGAATAAAAGAAAAGTGCAAACTAAATGGGTGAAGAGGATTTGGTGCAATGGAAGATAAAAATAGATTCAGCATTCTGCTGGAGCATTTGCTGGAAGTTGCGGAGGTCAAGAACTATACCCTGGCCAAGCGCCTGCAATACGATGTTTCCTATATCAGCAAATGGGTCAGCGGCCGCATGCTGCCTGCCAAAAAGACTGAAAAGCGCGTGATGGAGGGTATCAGTGCCTGCGTGGTGGATGAAGCCACCGATGATGGCCGTAACCTGCTGCTGCGGGAATACAGCGTTAGCATCCCCAGTGACCTGAAAGCCGCCATTTATGATAACCTGATTGCTGAATATGATTATTTGCAAGAGGAGCTGGACAGCGGCGAGGCGCGCATTGGCCCCTATACGGACTTTTGGGCCGAGCTGAACATGCTGCAATACCTGACCAAAATGGCGCACCCCGTGCTGCGCCGCGTCAGCCAGCTGGACATTGTGGCTGTGATGGACCTGATGGAAATGGCGCGCGAATACCGCCTGAAAGTTACCAACCTGCAAAACGGCCAGCTGGTGGACCAGCGCAGCTATGATAACGTCTATTTCAAGCTGATGATCGATATCAGCCGCGAAAAATGGGACCCCATCTATGATGCCGCGCTCATTATTAACGTGCTGACCAACTTCAGCCATATTCATTTCAAGCTGTTTGGCAGCACCGCGGCTGCCGGGCGCGCGGTGTTTGTGGTCAAGGGCGATTTTGCCATTACCGGCCTGCTGGTCAGCCACAGCCGCTGCGCCGCCGTTACCGCCACCGAGGACCCGCAGAACTGCGAAAGCCTGTATGATAACTTCTCCAAGCTCTGCGTGCGGGATGACCAGCTTTTCCGCGATACCAGCATGCGCCAGCTGATCAGCCAGTACGACTATATGCACACGCTGCTGGCCTCCAATCTGCGGTGGATGTTCGGCCACCTGAATGAGCTTCTGCTGCCGGATGACTTGTTTGAAGAGATCCTGACCGCCCACGAGGCCGAGCTGAAAGATTTTTTGGGTGCTACCCCTGCGGAGCTGCGTAGCGTACACAACCTTGCCAAAGGTGTGGTGGAGGAAACAAACATCCGCATCCTGATTTATGAAGCTGCATTTTCCTCCATGGCGGTTTCCGGCGAGCTGGACTTTTTCAGTTACAAGGTCAGCCTTACCCCGGATCAGCGCAGCCGGTGCATCAGCTATGTGCTGCAACTTTGCAAGCAGCGTGAAAAACTTGAATTCCGCTTGATCAGCGGCCGCATTGTGAACGATTTCCAGTATGTGGCGGACCCCAATATGTTTCTTTCTGGCGCTGCATCGTATCTTCGGCTGGATAACAACTGCCCCATCAACCGGATTGCAATGGTCAACAACAGTGTGATGGAAGACCGCCTGAGTGAATATTTTGATCAGGTCTGGAATTTGGATGACCAGAACGTGACAAAAGAGCGCAACGCCATTGCGGAGCACATCCATCATGTCCTGCAGGGAATCCATCTGATTACCCGCGCCAAAAGTGATGAAATGGAAGAACTGCAAGAGAGCTGGATGAACAAAATCTAAAAATACAACATACATACGCATAAACATAAAGCCCTGGCTGCTGCGGTAGCTGGGGCTTTTGTTGCACCAAGGAAAATGAAATTGCAAGAAAACTCCATGCCAAAGCGTGAAAATCCATGTGAAAAAAATGAATCACGCGGAATCAATTTCTGGAAATTTGTGCCATGGGATTCTCGTGCTTTCCGTAAACAGGAATGGTATACTATGTTCAGCACCGAAGATAATTATAGCATTATGGTTCGGCGACGCTGTGCAACGATGTGCACAGCAGGGGAAAGCGCCATAAAGGTTTGGCGTGATTTGATTTGGATAATTTAATTCCCTGCAACTATAAGGGAAAGATATTTGGAGGAAATTGCAATGAATGAAAACGCGATGTTGACTGGCAAGCCCAGCATTGACCGCCCCTGGATGAAGTTCTATCCAGATGTTCTGCGCGGTATCCAGGTTCCGGCCTGCACCGTGGAGCAGTACCTCTCCGTGCGCGCTGCAGACCCTAACGTGATTGCCATGCACTTCTATGGCGTGGATATCACCTGGGGTACCGTGTTCCGTAAGGTGGACGCCACCGCCCGCGCTCTGCAGGTGCTTGGTGTCAAGCAGGGGGACCAGATTCCCGTGTTCCTGCGTTCTGTGCCGGAATTCATTTATCTGCTGCTGGCAGCCGAGCGCATCGGCGCTTCGCTGCTGTGCCGTGACAACACCCTGGAAGAAAACATTGAAGCTGTTCAGAAAGCCAATGCCAAGGTGATTTTTGTTCACGACTTCTTCTCCAAGGCCGAAATCGAAGCCTACCGTGAGCAGACCAACGTGAATACCTATGTTATCGTTCCCGCTCTGGAAAGCGGCGACCGCGCCGCTATGCCGGTTTACCTGCAGCATTCCCTGGATGCCCTGTATCCGGATGTTCCCGCCCGTGGCTCTGATACCATGATGTGGGCTGATTTCTGTAACATGGGCCAGCGTTTTCGCGGCTTTGTGCCCGCTCCTGTCAACATTGACCGCCCGCTGCTGCGCGCCTACACCAGCGGTTCCACCGGCCCTTCCAAGCAGGTCATCCATTCTGCACACAGCATCATCGGCGTGCTGGCCCAGATGAACTTTTATGGCTCTTCGGATAAATTCCGCCCCACCTGGCTGCTGACCATCCTGCCCCCGGCTCTGATCGCTGTTGTGGTTTCCATGATGCTGCTGCCCCTGGCCGGCGGTATGCTGCTCATTCTGGATCCGTTTGTGGATGTGTACGATGTTGACCTGGAAATGATGCGCTACCGCCCCAACAACTGGCCCCTGATCCCCATGTTTGTGGAGGTTATCCGCCGCAGCAAGCGTCTTCCGGCTGACTATGATATGTCCCACATGCTGGCCATCGGCGCCGGCTGCGAGGCATTCAACAACAAGCAGCTGCGCAATGTTGAGGAGTTCCTCAAGCAGCATAACTGCAACCTGCGCTTTACTGCCGGCTACGGCAGCAGCGAGGCCGGCTCCAACGCCACTCTGCCCATGGCTCCGTTCCCGGTGCGTGACGGCAACGTTGGTGTGCCGATGATCCACAGCGTCATCAGCATCTTCAAGCCCGGCACCCAGGAAGAGCTGACCTACAATACCCCCGGTGAGATCTGCATGACGGGCCCCGGCGTGATGCTGGGCTATGACCGCCCCGAAGCAACCGCCAAGGCACTGCAGGTCCACGCAGACGGCAAGACCTGGCTGCACACCGGCGATATTGGCTATATGTCCGAGGACGGTGTGCTCTACACGATGACCCGCGGCGCATCCCCGCGCTTTGGCGGCGGCGACCTGATGGTGCAGCCGCTGGAGAACATCGTGGCCGATGCCGACATCAAGGGCATCAAGGACGAGTTCTTTGTTATCGTGCCGGATGATGAGCACGAGGGCTGCTTCCTGCCGTACCTGTACGTCCAGCTCAAAGATGGCTACACCTTGGACGATGTGCGCGATAAGATCAATGCCTGCCTGCCGGAACGTTACATGCGTCCGGTGGAGATTTTCACCGTACCGGAACGCCCGTTCTTCCACTTCAAGACCAACCGTATTGGCCTGAGCAAAGAAATCATCGCCAAGCGCAACCAGCAGAAAGAGAAAGCCAAGCGCAACAGCTTTGCCGATGGCTGCATTGCCTGATGACTTTGGCGTGATAAAATCATGATAATGTAACGGCATGTGCCCACCTTATGATAGAGATAAGGGGGCACATGCCGTTTGTTTTGGGGTGGAGGAGCGGATGAAGATGAACGGTACGCGCGGTTGGGGGATAGGGGAGAAGGGCAATCGGATTCCGGTGCGGGGGAGATACTTGTGAAGTTGTAAAGGCAATACCGCATAATTCTAAGTGCCGATACGGCGAGCGAGGTGCGGC
>ENA-UOJV01002241-UOJV01002241.1-human-gut-metagenome-genome-assembly--contig:-C82-NODE-2241-length-16637-cov-32.163913_pt1 | contig 16637 bp, 17 predicted proteins | sample MGYA00242356_ERZ723903 | MGnify/ENA metagenome assembly ERZ723903
GAATTGCAAAACGGAAAATCGAGCCTCAAAAGCCCGCAAACCCTTGCGACACAAGGCTTTGCTCCTGCATCTTTTCTGTCAACACCCGACAAAAAAGCATCGAAAACTTCGGTTTTCGATGCTTTTTGTTGCAAAAATGCTGAAAAATGTGTGGGTCAAAATGTGGGTCAACTGCCTGACCCACACCGTGACCCACACGCGAAAATGTGCGGATAGGTTCAAAGAGTACCGGAGAGGAGGTTTTGCCCCCTCTCCGGTATTTCGCATCCTTTTTCTGCTTACATCACTTGCGCCATGAAGCTGCCCATCGTTTGTGCGGCTTCGTCCTGCTTCTGCCTCGTAGCGTGGGTGTAGGTGCGGAGTGTGAATCCAGCGTCATAGTGGCCGAGCATACTGCTGACGGTTTTGACGTCCACCCCATTTTGCAGTGCAAGCGTTGCGAAGGTGTGTCTGAGGTCGTGAAATCTGATGTGCGGCAGCCCGGCGTCCTTCAGGATCTTCTTGTGCAGATTTACGACGGAGTCTGGGTAGTACATCTCACCAGTTACCGGCGAGGGGAACATGTAGGGATTCTCGGGATGCTTGCCGTGTTCCGCTATCAGCAGGTCTACGGCATCCTGCGGGATAGATACTTTTCTGACCGAAGTCTCCGTTTTGGGACGGGAGAGCGTCAGTTCACCATTGGGATTCTTTACATACTGTTTGCTGACGGAGATGGTTTTGTTTTGGATGTCGAGGTCACTCCAGAGAAGCGCCGTGATCTCGCCCTTCCGCAAGCCCGTGACCAGCTCCAGATAGAACATGGGGAGCAGTCCTCTCCTGTCAGCAGCTTCCAGATAATCCTTGATGTGCTCAGGCGGAAGAATCTGCATTTCGATTTTTTGAACCTTCGGCGCGATGCAGTCCTCGGTCGGGTTCCGCAGGATCAGGCGCTCCTTGACCGCCCGCTCGAAGGCGCTATGCAGCATGAGATGCAGACTCCGAACCGTGGTGCTGCTGAGCCCCGGATTGCCATGACCGCTCTTGCGAGCGATGCGTCCGTTTTCTATCAGCTCTTTGTAGAGTTTTTGTAGATCATGGGCGGTCAGTTTGGTGAGCTTGATATTGCCGATGTGGGGAATCGTGTATTGCTCGACCATCAGTTGATAGCGGTTTGCTGTTGAGATGCGGATATTCGGTTTTGCGTAGATCTCATACCAGCTCCGCAGCCAAGTTGCTACCGTGTGCTCGTCCGCGCGGCTGACATCGATTCCTCTGGTAGCCTCCATTGCGGCACTGAGCTTCGCCTTGCATTCCGCCTGCGTCTTACCCAGCACATTTTTGATGATGCGCTTTCCTGTCTCGGGGTGATAGCCTGCTGTGTAGCGCCCCTCCCAACGCCCGTCTGAGCGTTTCCGAATGTTGCCTTCGCCGTTGGCACGTTTTTTCGCCATTTAGTCCTCCTGTTCCGCTGGATGGCAGATGTGTTCTTCTTCCTCCCGCTCGAAGGAATAGAGCCCATCTGCCTCCAGCTCTTTTGCCATGCCCCACGCCAGTTTGAAGCCCGCCGTGAAGCTCATCAGCTTGGATTCAGCCAGCAATGTGTTTTGTGCGTCCAGCAGCCGCAGCAGCTTCTTCCGCCCTGCGGCGTCCATGTCCCGCCGCAGTTCTTCCTGGGCGTTTTTAATCTGGGTGTCCAGTTCTGGATGCGACTGACGGTCAAAGCGTTTTTGCAGGGCTTTCATGTAGTCATACATTGCGGCACCTCCTTTTGGCAACCACAACACATACCACAATCCGGCGCACAAAGCTACTGTTTTCCGAAATGTTTCTTTGACTATTGCGGCGCAAAAACTGAACACCTCGACCCGCTTTACATATGGAATTTCATTGAAAATCCCTGTTGCTGCTCCAACTCATGGTCATCCGGCTTGTGACCGAGGGCAATGCGTTTGCGTTGGAGCTCCTGCAGCCGCTTGCGGTCGATTTGGACACCGTTGGCAGCGGGAGCTGGGGCGTTGTCCCAAAAGATATTGCCCATGTGGTAGAGTAGTCGGGTGGAGGCCAGCAGGACGGAGGGCGGCTCCTGTTCGCCGCGCTCTATGCGTTTCATGAAAAATTCCGCGTAGGCGTGACCGTTATCCCGCGCCGCTGCAAACCATTCGTAGGCGGCGTCCATGTCTTTAGGAACGCCCTCGCCCATGAGGTATAATTTTCCCAACAGATATTGGGCGTAGGCGTTGCCGTTATCCGCGGCCTGCCGCAAATATGACGCTGCGATTTCGGCATCTTTTATCGTATTTTTGCCGCTGAGATATTCCTTGCCCAGCCGGTAGGCGGCGTGATCGTTGCCGTTGTCCGCCGAGCGTTTCAGCCAATAGATACCCTTGGCGGGATCGTGAACGTCAGCTTCATCGGAGAGATACAGCTTGCCGAGGGCGTACTGCGCCGCGTCCAAGTCCTGCTCGGCGGCGCGTTCCAACAGCTTTTGTGCTTTGACCATGTCGGGTATCAGCAGGCCACCGTCACGGTACGCCGTGCCGATGACGTATTGGGCGTAGGCGTCACCGGCCTCCGCAAGCTGTTCCAACTGCTCTGCCGCCTCGTCACGCTCCGCCAACGGGAAGCTCTCATCGTTGGCCACGCCTTGCAGATCCTGACACGCATAGCTCATGTCATAGGTGCTGATCTGTTCGCCGTCATCCTGCATTTCCTCGTCCTCAAAGGAAATTCTGTTCATGCGGATATGCTCTGCCTCACGAATGACTGCGTTCTTGATCTGGCGGAACTCCTTCTGCTGAGACAGCGGCGGACGCAGACGTTTCTTCCCCTCGGAATAGTAATCCTCCACCTGACATTGCAGCTCCCACCACGTTTGGTAGCACGCATCCACGGTGGGCAGCCGCGCCATTTGGTCAACGATCTCGTCCACCAGCTTCTTCATTGGCTTTGGAAGATAGCCATAGGTTTTCTTGCCGCCGACTTGACCGAGCTGCCGCGACAGATCCCAGATCATCTGCTCCGCCTCTGGGTGGATGCAGGTTATTTCCCGCATCGCCTTCGCCAATTCCAGCATGGCTTTTCGAGCTTCCGCCACCAGCTCGCCTCGCGATTTGCTTTTCTGCTCGTAGACGTGCAGCAACTCCTGTCGGAAGATCTGATTGGTGAGCGTGGACTTGATCTGCTGGATACCATCTTTGGAGAGGTATGCCTGATTCGGTTTCACCGACCATGCCATCATGTGGACGTGGGGATGGTTGCCCTCGTCATGGAACGCCGCGTGCCAGCGAAAGTCCTCCGGCGGGATCTTCATCGCCGCGGCGATGTCGTTGCGGTGTGTACGGAGCAGCGTGCGCCACGCTTCCGCATGGTTGTATCCCAGCCGCTCCGCATCCTCCCGGTGGAGAGAGATGATGTGCGTCCACACATTGCCGGTGTAGTGATCCAGTTCATTCATGACATTGTTTAGATCCACGTTGTCATCGTCACCGAAGAGACCGTGTTCACCGAGCCACTCCGCTCTGGGCCGCAGGGCGATGTACTTGGCGTAACCTTCCATGCCCTGTATCCGATCCCAGTTTTCCTCCAGCGCCAGTGTGATGAGCGCGGACGCGGTTGCTTTGGTTGGGTGCGCCGTGTAGTCCTCGTACTCCATCAGTTCTTTTGCGTCAGGATAATCCTTCACCAGCTTTGCGATGAGCTGCTCCTGTTTTCGTGTTGGCGGACGGTCATCCGAGATGATCTCCACCCGCTCCCGCGTGGCGATGTACTTGAGGTACCCGCCAGCGCTTTGCCCACCGCCGCACTTGATGTACGGACTCTTGACGATCAGCCTTGCCATGCTTCTCTCTCCAACTCACGGAGCTTTTGCTCCAACCGCAGCTGACCGTTGGTGCGCTTGACGGCGGCGATGCTCTTGGCCCGCTCCTGCCGCAGCACTTCCTCGCTCACGTTGAGACTTTGCAGCAGAATGGACATCGCCATGTCCATTTCCACCGCCTGCTTGTAGAGCAGCGACGCGATGCGATCCTCGAAGAGTTTCAGACGTGCGTCGATGGCAGACTGCACCGCACAGGGCAGCGTAGTGCTTTCACCAGCTGCAAGCGTATCCACGTAACAATTCACCGCCTTTTCGATGAATTCATTTTTGCTGCGGCAGTTATCTTCTTGATACCACCGCTCTATTTTTTGCTTGGTTTCCGGCTCCGGCCGGTAGGTCAAGCGATCCTTGTTATCACTCATAAAATGCCTTCTTTCTCGCTAAGACGCCGTCGAAAAGCCTGTATTCATTGGCCTTTCATGGACGTTAGACGCCAATCGTACAAAAAATCTTCCGAATAGACGCCACAATCGCCTGCGTTGAACCCCCCGTCAACTGCCCGCACTGCGGGCAGAAGTGATTGGGCAGAGCGTCGGTTCCGACGCCAGCCCTTTATCCTGCTATAGATAAAATCCTCCGATAATCGCTTGATCTGTCCGAAATACGCTGAAGGTGCGTCCCATATGGCGTGGAAAAGTCCCCTCCAGAGTGGTTTCAAATCACACTCGTACAAACGCCGCAACGTTCGTTTCAAGGGGCTGCGGCGGGTACACACGCCACCCCATCTCCTAACCGCGCACACAGCGGCTCACAGGGCGAAACAGGGGCGTTTTAGATGGGGGTGCTATCACTACCCTCGGCGTGCGCTGCGTGGTCCGGAACCTCTGCGCGCGCAGCGGTCAGAAGAGCATACTTTGCCATCTTTGCATGGACCGAGGGAACGTCGGAGAGAAGCAGAGAGCCTTCGGAACGGAGACGCGCACCGTGCGCGTCTCCGTTCCGAGGCGCCGCGGCCCCGCAGGGTCGCGCTGCTCCACTGCTGTTTCTTGCGCTGCACCAGTAAGCTTCGCGGTTCGTTATCACTGCGACGAAGGGCAGGGAGGAAAATTTGTTAACGTGACTGTTGCGATTTTGTTTGTGGTGTGAGTTGTGGCTGCGGTGTAAGGGATTCTTCTTTGGTTACAGCGGTGCGGTTTTTGAACCGCTGTTCGCGTCGATCCATGCGAGAAACTTATCCCTTGGAACAACGATCCGACTGCCGATCTTGAGCGCGGGGAATTCGTTGCCATGCACCAACTCATAGGCACCGGCACGGGAGATCCCAAGCACTGCGGCAACTTCTGTCACGGAGAGCATCAGCGGAAGCTCATCATAGCTTGTGTAGATGGAATGCTTCATTCTGTTTTTCCTTTCCTTATGCACCTGGCAACAAATTCACCGCGGACATCTTGCGATGAATTTGCCGCCGCTCTGTTGTTCGTTCAACCGCAGTCAGTTGACGTGTGTGAAAAATTTCAACGGCCTCACGGATCGGCCTGATGGTATAGCGCAGATTGCCGTTCTTTTTGATCCTGGATTTTGTCAGGACAGAGGTTGGCTCTGTGGAGATGAGCCCTTTCTCCGCGAGTGCGTCGACGTATCGCATGACCGTATTCTTTGCGCGGCCAACGGCATTGCCGATGGTGGTGTAGCTCGGCCAGCACTGATAGGTGCTGCGGTTTTCGAGACACCGGAGATAGGCGTACACCGCAATTTCGCTTGCGTCCAGTCCGAGTGAAAAAATTTCGTTCGGCATGGTGAAATAGTTTTTGTTACTGAATTGATTCATGGGGTGTCCTCCTGTTCGTCGGGGTGGAAGAGTTGAATGAACTCTTTTGCGGAATGGACAATGCCCAATTCCTTGAGCTGCTGGTAGCGGATCAGGTCGCAGAGGGTGCGCAGACTGATCTCCGCGTACTCCAGCAGCTTGTCGGTCGCCAGCATTTGTTGGTAGGCGTCCAGTTTGGTCGGTTCATCCGGCGATTGGAAGAAGGCGAACAGTTCTTCTTCAGTTGGAATGCTGCCCGGCGCGCCGTGCTGCATCTCCTGCCGGATGTAGTCAATGACCTCTCGCTCGACTTGGGAGGTCAGGAAGCGCAGCAGCTGCTGCTGTGTGTTTTGTTCAAATGGATTCATAATCATACACGCTCCTTGTGTTCAGGTGAGACGATCATGACTGCGGCCAACTCAGTCGGAAAATTTGTCTCTCACTGATAAGGACACTCAGAGCGTGTTTGTAAACCAGAGAACAGAAATTTTTTCAAAAAAAGCTGGGAAGCCCTGTCATAAGACAGAGCTTCCCAGCTTTTTGTGCAGCTTTTTCAGTCGCTTTGATACCGCCATTCTGGAGACGCCATAGATCTGACCGATCTCCTCCATTGTCAGCTCACCGCTGTGACGGAGGGAGAGCAGGTTTTGACCTTGCACGTCCAGTTCTGTAATGGCTCCCCGCAGATTTTCAAGCCGGAGGTTCCTGAGCGCTGCATCCTCCACGGGACGCTTGACGCAATCCGAACCGGACGGCACCGTTTCAAACTCACTTTTACTCAGGTGCCTTGTGTCCTGTTTGTCCTGCGCCTGCTGCCGTTTCCGATCCTGCTCAAGGAAGTTCGCGACCTCCTTTGGCACTGATACTTGCTCACCGTTATAGATAATAACGACATAGTCGTTCATTTTGTGTCCTTTCCGCTTTCAACGGAAGGGTACACACCCGCGCTGCCGGTACAGCGCCAAAAACTGTCGACCTTCATGGAACTTCCTGCGTACAGGGTGGTCATAATGCCCTACGGGGTCCATGAATGCCTGAGGTCACACTTACGGTGTGGACCTCACCGGAAAGCCGCGAGATTTGGCTTTCGCCTGTTATCAGTATAAAGCGGGCGCGGAAGATTGTCAAGGTAAGGCCGATAGCGCAAAGGCAGGGGACGCCGTGCGCGGCGCCCCTGCTGAGTTGTAATAGAGTGAATATAGACTCACTACTGTGCGATTGGTCGGATCGACTTTTTCAAACACGGTCTGCAATTCGATTGAGGTCCTTGAATCTCCGAAGGTCCTGACCCTGCTAACAAGAGCGTCCAGCGTTTTCACATCAGGAACTGCAAAACACAACAGGACATTAAAGTTGCCGACCATGTGATAGAATGCCATGATCTCGGGCATCTGCACACAGAAGTCACAAAGCATAGGATACCCGGCAGCTTGTGGTATCGAGTAAAGAGACTATTAGAATCTCCAACGGCGGCTATAATGACTTTTTGGATGCGATCAACGTTTTCACTCCAAGGTGTTTCCCTTAAAGCGCCTTCGCCTCTTATCGTTAATACTCCGTCTTTTAGTTCCCACTCAATGCCATCAATGGTTCCGCTATCTTCACTTTCCGCTTCTGCGCCGTTATGAGTTGGGCTATCTGTTGGCCGTTCATGGCGCTCTCACAGCTAATGCAGAAAAAATCCCTATTACAAGCAGAGACCCCAAAAAGAATGCCTTTTTCATACGATTACCTCTACTTTCAAGAGACACAGCCATGAGTAAAACTCCAAAAGAGTAGTAATTGCAATGGTTCCCAGACATGGCTTCAACCGAAAATCATTCCATTGGTATAGAAAGCGAGCCCCTTTTTGGTAAAATTGACTTGAGAGAAAACCAACCAGAAAGGGGCTGGCCGCTATCTACCGACAGGAAATCATTCAGGATGTGACGCTGTTCACATCCCAAAGCGCCGCCATGTTTTATGACAAGCTTTTCAGCAGCTTGGACTTCACGCTGCCCAGAGCGGCAACCGGTATGTTCAATATACTTTTGCAAGCTAATCCATTTCTCGATACCGCGCCGCGATTTCTTCTGTAATCGGCAGTAGCTGACAATCTTCAATCGAATACACCTGATCGCATAACTGCTCAATATCCTTATAATGGTGTGAAGTCAGAAAAATGGTCTTACCTTCTGCTTTCAGCATACGGATGATTGTCTTTACATCCTCATAGGTTTTGTAGTCCAGCGCGTTAAAAGGCTCATCCAAAATCAGAATATCTTGCCCTTCCATAATCGCCTGTGCAAGCCCTAATTTCTGCTTCATGCCAAGAGAATAATTGTCTACTTTCGCTTTGTTATCGGGGTCAAGCCCCACTTTGGTCATGGTCTGCCGAATTTCTTTCTCTCCAATTTTCCCTTGAATGTCCGCAAGGAATTTCAGGTTTTGAAAGCCACTGTAAATACCGATAAAGCCAGGGGAATTGATAAATACACCCATGTCTGCGGGGAAGTCACGACCATTTTTGCCAATCTGCCTGCCACGCACATATACGCTGCCCTGATCTGGCTTCTCAAAGCCGCATATAATCTTGAACAGCACCGACTTTCCGCTGCCGTTAGCGCCAACCAAACCAACAGTTGTTCCCTGTTCTACAGACAGGGAAATATTCTGAAGAATTGCCCTGCCGCTAAAACTTTTTGATACATTTCTTACTTCAATATATGAACTCATATTTTGTCCTCCTAATTCAATATTTTCTTGTAGCCCCACATAAGGATTCCTGCAATCATCAGCGTTAAAATAGCGGCCTCTATACCAAAGGCGGACACAGCGGAAATTCCAATTCCCGGTTCCACAACAGAAATTCTTGTCAGGCTGGAAAGGCCAAAGGGCAAATAAGCTACCCAATTCCCCGGAAGGATACAGAGCAGATTTCCCGCCACTAACACAAGGAAACCGATTGTAACCTGTCTTGTGGCAATGTAGATGCCGAGCATAATCAGATATTGCACCAATATATCAAGGCACTTCATTAAAACCGCATAGAGCATAAGCCTGAAAGAAACGATTGTTAATCCAGTGCTGAATAGGGATGCCCCTATAAGGCCAGCCATAAGCCAAAAGATTATATATACCATGAGAAATATTATGCTGACCGATAAAATGCCCTTCACCAAATGCCTGCGGCCTTTCGAGCGCACAGAAACAAATATAGATTGCCCATTCACTGTTTGCTCCACAAAAGCGGCAAGCAGGTAAAGCGGCACACCGCTAATAATCAGCAGTTCAAGAAAAGGTAGAACTTGAAAATATCCGGTGCCATGTCCTGCGAACAGGGTATAAATCCATTCTACGCCTGATATGGCGGCACCATTACCCATCGCCTTGTAAATCGAAACTCCCAACACAACACCTAAAAGAATCAGCAGATTGCGAGGGATCATGAGCGCGTGAAAATAGTAGCCAGCTATATCACGGCGGGACAACGGTATATGCGGCAACTGCCCCCGCCACGCAAACCGAATAGATATAGCAATTATCAAAACAAGGAGCAGCAAGGTACAGGCGGTTATCTCAAAACGATGGGGCACGACCAAATTGTGGTGTAAAATCAGCAAATGATTAAAACTCGTCAGCGGAATATTTTGAATTGCCGGAAGCTTGATCCACACAGCCGAGAGGACATAAAGAACGATTACAATTCGGATCGTCCACTTTCTCCCAGTGAAATGTCCAATCCACATACAGATTCCAAATATCAGCCAACTTCCAATAAGCTGATAGAGGGTAAAACAGACAAACGCCTGCAAGGGACTGGCAAAAAGCTGTTCCAGAGCGGAAAACAACTCGGCTTCCGTTGTACCTGCAGCAAGGTTCCATTCGTTGCCTAAAGGTAATCCTATACCAGACAGAAGAATTGCCCCAGTTTGAACAGCCGTCAGAATGACTGCAATCAAACCGACCCCAATCCATTTTTTCAGAAAATAAGAATGGTAACTTTGAAACCGTAAGATTACTGGCTCTCCATCGTCATCAATAAAGGAAAAGCAGCTTAACAGTACAATCGGCAGCACAAAATAGGTCAGATAGTAATGGTCTGATACCGCCGACAAGATGTGCCGCTCGTATGCAATACCTCCGTTTAACCTCCCGCTGATGGAAAAAAGTATACATCCGGTAAATAGGGCAAGCGACTTTCCATATCCCCACAAACGGAGATTCTTTCTGATAAGCGCAATCATAACGGACTCCTAAATGGTTACGATAGCATTTTTCTTAGAAAGGAGAAACGCTGTCAGGCCAATCACAATGCTTAAAACGATTGGGCCAAAGAAGAAAGAGAAGATTGACACGACCTCTGGATTGACTGTTGTGGGATCAAAAGCTACGACCAGCCGCAGTCTCTCCAGGCAGAGAATAGCCAGGACAAAATTTTCTAAAATGGAATACATAAACGGCCCGGTAAGGATTACAAAAATGTTCTTGCAGTATAAAGCGAGGACAAATCCGAAGGTCATTACAAAAAGGCTGACTATGCCTCTCCAAAGGGACAGGGCAACTGCATATAACAGCGGGGTCTTTATAAATGCGTTTTCAAATATATGACTAAACGGATTTTCAACAAAAGGAACCACTGGCGGTTTCACATAGAGGGCAAACACCGCCGATAGTATATAAGGAATCACAATAATACAAAGGGTTCCCAGCGCATATGCAATCCATTTGGCAGTCAGGTACTTCTTAATTTTCACTCGCGGCATGACATAGAGCAGGAAGTTGTTTTTGCGCTCGTAATACAAATTCCAGCATAGCGGCACCACAACAAACAGCGGATAAAGCAGAGAAAACAGTTCTGTTCCAACTTCCCATGCCTCTAAATCGTAGTGCAGTACATAGTTTTGGTAAATTGTGCAGGACAACACACCCATGGCGATTGCCAGAAGAACCGTTGTCAATAGCACCGGCAGAAAAACTTTTTTCCACTCATTTATCACAAGGCCTATCATATTTCATTCATCCCTTTCTTTGTTTTTTCCAGTATATCGAAGGCTTTCAAGCGCTTCAATAGGTTGGAAACAAGAGAGGGTTTTAAGGGAACAAGATAAATTTCGTTCCCTTAAAACCCTCGTTCATACCCCTTTTTATGGCATGAGTACGCCAAAGACAACATAATTTTCATTTAAAATGGATTCGTTGCGGGTCAGGATTTTTCCATGATACCGTTCCGTCATGCGTAGGATGTTATACAGACCAAAGCCGTGGCCGTCACGATTCGTCTTTGTTGTTACGCCTTTTCCAAACAAGGCCATAAATTCAGTATTTGACAGTGGCGGAGCCGGATTGGAAACTGTCAACTCCAGAAAATCCCCCTGTTTCTTGCTGGATAAAAAAATTGTACTTCCTTTCGGTGAAGCCTCGATTGCATTATCCAATAAAATCCCAATGACCTCGATCCATTCTGTTTCCGGGATGACAGTTTTCTTGAAAAGACCATGTAAAGATAATTCTATGTGATGATTTGCCGCTTCTGCCTGCTTTATTTTTCCAAACAGCATCCCGGCAATCATTTTGCTGTCACATGAGAGCAGTTCCCTGTCATTAAGACTGATTCCAATACTTCCCGTGAGAGCCGTCACTTCTTTCCGGGCTTCTTCTATAGTATCAGCAGAGGTAACGGCGGCTTCAATCGCCATCATCCGGTTATTAAATTCATGCTGCCTTGCCCTAACCTGTGAGATCAATTCTTCTACAATGGGCACATACTGCTCAATCATGTGGATTCGCTTTTGCTCCTGAATTCGACGCTGATGTAGGAACAGCAATATACTGTCCAGCAGCAGTACCGCAAGGATCAGTATATTAATTATCCATAGGTTGGCAAGAAGCCTATCCACATCAAAAGAGAGAATCGAAAGCACTGTCATGAGAAGCACAGCGATATTGGTGGATACGATCAAAATTGTAAAATCGCTTCTTTGGACGAGCTGATGGATTAAGCCGAAAAGCGGCGTGAACTCCAGTACAACTATAAGGCACAATGCCGCTGCACGGCTACCCAACAGGAGTAAAATATCCGTAGCTCCGCAGACAGCAAAAAGAACCACGCACAGACATTTGACGAACAGAAAAACGGAGAAAGCCGCCATTGTGCCGCAGAAAACCGTGCCGCTGGATTTGGAGCCGAAGAAAATACTGCTCAACAACAATACTGCAAAAATCAAAAACAGCAATCCAACAATATTGTCTGCTGGTAGTATTTCAAAACCTTCACTGCGGAAAGATGCCGTCATATTTGCTCCAACAGAAAAATCCACTCTCGGTACAACACAAAGAACAAGAAGAATGGGAAAAATGAAAAAATCTTTTGCCTTTATTTCTGATTTTTGCCGGAAAACGGCTTCACAGCAGAGAGCCAGTATTCCCACATCCAATCCTAACTGTATCAGATTCATTAGAAAGTTCATGTTTACCCCCATAATTCGGCCTGATATTTATTTCCGATGGGGATTGTATCTGTAAATCCTTTCAGAAAAATCTTCCGCTCGGATTTGTCAATTTTCTCAATATGGGATTTGTTCACGACATAACTCTTATGGCACTGAACAAATGCTGGATCATCAAGCAACGCCAATAAACCAGACAAAGTGTACCCGGAAATCGTATCTTCTTTGATGCCGGACAGACGGCTACTGGTATGGATCACAAGTTTTTTTCCAAAGGCTTCGATATAGGCAATATCCTGTGTAACATATTCTAAGATAAATTGCTTTTGCTCAATCTGAATGGTTTTTGCTTGTTGGCTCATCTGTTTAGACAATCCCAACGCGTCACGAAATGCCGCCGCAAATTCTTCTTCGTCAAATGGCTTCACAAGAAAACTGTAACACTTCACATCTCGATAAGCCGAAAGTTCTTCTCCTGCCAATGCCGTTTCAAAAATGATCGGCGTATATTTATATTCCGGCAATTCGCGGAGCTGCTTTGCTAAATTTGTTCCTTTATAGTCCTCTAACTGAATATCGAGGATAAACAAGGAAATATCGTTCGCTTTTGCGTATTGCAGGGCATCGCCTGCTTCGGGAAAAGAAACCACGTCCAATTCAGCGAATATTTTATTGATATATCGGATTATCCTTTTTACTGCATCTGGATTATCCTCTACTAATAATATTTTACTCATTATGATGGTTCTCCACTATTATCTTTGAATTTTACAAATCAATTATAGTATAATCTTTTTCGCCCAAAGGTACAAGCAGCAAGGGTTGAAATTAGATAGTCAGGCAAACGAAATGATACCTTGTCCAAATAATGGCACCTGAAATGTAAAATCCATTTAAGATGATTTTTACAGTCTACTGATTTGTTGTATAGAGAGGATAGGGTGGTAGTCGTACTCTTTGTTTACAGCGGTGCGTTTTTAAAACAAAAAGCGTGATTGCGGATAGCTTTAATTTCCCACTTCATTTTTCACAAAAACCGTGGTATACTATTTATGAGGTGAGGGCTGTGCAGTTTCGACCATTTGTTTACGATGCAATGAATCGACAAGTGCGGTGGCTATTGAGCCGATGACGCCGCAGAATGCTGCGTTGACAGACCGAGAACCCTTGTGGCAGACCTCCTGGGCCAGCGAATATCTGGCCGACGAAAATTACGAAAAATACGCAGCCAGAGTTGGAGATGAGCTGATTGCTCTGGCAGCATATGAGGTCCTTCCGACTGCGCTGGTCGTACATATCGTGTATATGGAGGCACAGCCGGAGTCAAACCCTACACTTGACGAAGGAAACCCGAAATACAAGGGAATAGGACGACTGTTGATCGCCTATGGCATTAAGCTGTCCATTGACAGCGGTTTGACCAGCGATGTGGTGCTTGAAGCGAAGACGACGAGCTTGGCGAAGCATTATGAGGAAGACTTTGGGGCCGTTTTACTTCCAACCTTTCAATCTTCTGCGCCAAGGTATTTGATTGCGGACGAAGCTGCCAAACGAATTTTCTTCACCTATCTGGATTGATTTTCTGTGAGGAGGTGCTTTGCATGGATATGAATAAAATCAGACCGGCGTCTGATGCGGCGTGGTATTGCCGCAAGGATGCAGAGGAAGAACGTTTTTATGAGATATTCTTTCAACTGTGCCGCAAATACAGTGTGCGTTGGGCAAGCGCCACACCGAAGGAGAAAGGCTTTATTGAAGAAGTGACCCGCGTTACCTATGAGCGGGACAGGGCGCAGCGGCTTGGTTTGCCGCTGTCGGAGGTGCGCCCCTCGTTCGCGTCCTGAAAGTTGTTTGACCCACACCGTGACCCACACGGGGAAATGAGCGGACGGAAACAATGGAACAAACAGGCTGCGACCTCATCCTTTTTGGACAAAAAACCGCCGAAAAGCCTTATACAGCAAGGGCTGGAAGGCTCTACGACGCTTGGTAAGGATGAGGTCGGCAGTTCGAATCTGCCCAGCAGCTCCAAAAAAACACCTGAAATCTTCGGATTTCGGGTGTTTTTCGTTACAAAAATGCACTTTTAGGTGCGAGCCAAAATGCGGGTCAACTGCCTGACCCACACTGTGACCCACACAGCGAAATGCGTAGAAAGACTTAAAGAGCACCGGAGAGGAGGCTTTTGCCTTCTCTCCGGTATTTTTGTTTTTTCTGCTTACATGACCTGCGCTATGAAGCTGCCCATGGTCTGTGCGGCCTCGTCCTGTTTCTGCCTTGTAGCGTGGGTGTAGGTGCGGAGTGTGAATCCGGCGTCATAGTGGCCGAGCATACTGCTGACGGTTTTGACGTCCACGCCATTTTGCAGTGCCAGCGTTGCGAAGGTATGTCTGAGGTCGTGAAATCTGATGTGCGGCAGTCCTGCGTCCTTCAGTATTTTCTTGTGGAGATTTACGATGGAGTCTGGGTAGTACATCTCACCGGTCACCGGCGAGGGGAACATATAGGGATTCTCGGGATGTTTGTCGTGTTCAGCTATCAGCAGGTCGATGGCATCTTGAGGAACGGATATTTTTCTGACCGAAGTCTCCGTTTTGGGGCGGGAGAGTGTCAGTTCGCCATTGGGATTCTTTACATATTGTTTGCTCACGGAGATGGTTTTGTTTTGGATGTCGAGGTCGCTCCAGAGAAGCGCCGTGATCTCGCCCTTCCGCAAGCCCGTGACCAGCTCCAGATAGAACATGGGGAGCAGTCCTCTCCTGTCAGCAGCTTCCAGATAATCCTTGATGTGCTCAGGCGGAAGAATCTGCATTTCGATTTTTTGAACCTTCGGCGCGATGCAGTCCTCGGTCGGGTTCCGCAGGATCAGGCGCTCCTTGACCGCCCGTTCCAAGGCGCTGTGCAGCATGAGATGCAGACTCCGAACTGTGGTGCTGCTGAGACCAGGGTTGCCATGACCGCTCTTGCGGGCGATGCGTCCGTTTTCCATCAGATCCTTGTAGAGCTTTTGTAAATCGCGCGAGGTCAGTTTGGTAAGCTTGATATTGCCGATGCGGGGAATCGTGTACTGCTCGACCATCAGTTGATAGCGATTTGCTGTTGAGATGCGGATATTCGGTTTTGCGTAGATCTCATACCAGCTCCGCAGCCAAGTTGCTACCGTGTGCTCGTCCGCGCGGCTGACATCGATTCCTCTGGTAGCCTCCATTGCGGCACTGAGCTTCGCCTTGCATTCCGCTTGCGTCTTACCCAGCACATTTTTGATGATGCGCTTTCCGGTTTCAGGGTGGTAGCCTGCTGTGTAGCGACCCTCCCAGCGACCGTCTGCGCGTTTGCGGATGTTGCCCTCGCCGTTGGCGCGCTTTTTAGCCATTCGTAATCATCTCCTTTGCTTTTTCTTCCTCGTCGGCATCGAAGGAGTAGGGCGTTCCCAGCTCTCCGGCGATACCGGCCGCCAGCTTGAAGCCCGCCGTGAAGCTCATCAATTTGGCTTCGACCAGCAATGCGTTCTGTGCGTCCAGCAGCCGAAGCAGTTTTCTGCGGCTTTCGGCATCTATGCCATCGCGCAGGTCCTCACGGGCGGATTGGACGGCGTAGACGAGGTGCTCCGGCTGCTTTTCGTCGAATCGTTCCTGCAGGGCTTTCATGTAGTCGTACATGGTGACCCCTCCTTTGGTAGCCAACATACATACCACAATTCTGGCAGGAAAGCTATTACTTTTTCGAGAATCATCTTTATTTACAGCGGTGCGTTTTTGGAAATGTTTTATTGACTTCAGCAGCACAAAATATGCGCGCTTTGTGCTTTAGTGAATCAATGGAACTGCATCGTATATCCCTGCGGTTCGAATTCGTGGTCGTCCGGCTTGTGGCCGAGGGCGACGCGCTTTTGCCGCAGCTGCGCCAGCCGCTTGCGGTCGATTTGAACGCCGTTGGCAGTGGGAGCCGGGGCGTTGTCCTGGAAAATATTGCCCATGTGGTAGAGCAGCCGGGTGGCTGACAACAGGACGGAGGGCGGCTCCTGTTCGCCGCGCTCCATGCGTTTCATGAAAAATTCCGCGTAAGTGTGGCCGTTATCCCGCGCCGCCGCGAACCATTCATAGGTGGCGTCCATGTCCTTCGGAACGCCCTCACCCATGAGGGTCAGCTTGCCCAACAGATATTGGGCGTAGGCGCTGCCGTTATCCGCGGCCTGCCGCAAATAAGACACTGCTGCTTTGGCATCTTTTACCGTATTTTTGCCGCTGAGATATTCCTTGCCCAACCGGTAGGGGGCGTAATCGTTGCCATTGTCAGCAGAGCGTTTCAGCCAGTAGATGCCCTTGGCGGGATCGTGAACGTCTGCGTCGTCGGAGAGATGCGGGGCTGCGCGGCACCTATGATCTGGACGGTCCCGGCTTCAAGGGAGACGCACCCGGCAGCGACAAAAACACTGGCTTCTCCCTCCCGCACGATTCGCGGTCAGATCTGGTGCTTGTCTTTGAGGCACCCATCGACCTGATGAGTTACCTCACGCTCCACAGAGACACAACCAACGCCGTTGCTCTGTGACGGCGCACTGCGGACCTATTTGCAGGCGCATCCGGAGATCCGCCGTATTGCG
>ENA-UOJV01002245-UOJV01002245.1-human-gut-metagenome-genome-assembly--contig:-C82-NODE-2245-length-16609-cov-10.560710_pt1 | contig 16609 bp, 6 predicted proteins | sample MGYA00242356_ERZ723903 | MGnify/ENA metagenome assembly ERZ723903
ACGGTTTCCTTTCACACTTTTCTTCCCTCCGAAACCTCCGGCTGGGCAGGTTTTTTTGCAGGATTGATTTTATGGCGCAAGGCCACCAACTGCGCATTGCAGGGGAGCGGCATGCCGCTCCCCTACAATGGCGTGTGCGGTCGACGAGAGTGCACGGAAATTTGCCGTTGCGCCACAAGACGTCGAGGACGCCGTCCCCTACAACGCACGGCCGGCAGCCTTGGCAGGTTCTCCACTTTCCGCTTGCTCCGTGCCTTTCTATCCTGTCAGATACAAAAATCGGACCGGCTCATTTGGGTGAACCGGTCCGGTTTTTAAGATCACGGCGCTTCTTCATCGCCGCCGGTGGACTCGGTCGGGGCGTCCGTGGGCGGTTCCGTCGGCTCCGGCTCCGTGGGCTTTTCCGTCGGGCTTTCCGTCGGGCTTTCCGTCGGCTCCGTCGGCGCCTCCGTGGGGGGCTCCGTCTCCTCGACGAGCTTGGCGACCAGACGGTTGCGCCAGTCGTAGCTCGAGTGGTTGACCTTCTCCGTGGACAGCAGCTTGCCGTTCTTGTCGTACTTCATGCGGTAGGTATCGACCTCATAGCCGTCGTAGCCGACCTGGATGCGCTCGCCGTCCTTATAGTCCTTGTACTTGTCGTAGTTCTTCATGCCCTTGGAGATCTCGACCTCCTCGGTCTTGCTCTTGTGGGTCATCGCGGCCTTGTAGTCCAGCTCCACGGTGTAATCCTTCGTCTCCGTGCCCATGAAGCGAACGCGGACATAGCCGCCGGAGGCCTCCGCCAGAATGCGGATGGGATAGGTCGTGTTGTTGCGGAATTTATAGTCGAGGCTGCCCCAGTAGATCGTGGCGTCCATGCCCCAGGGGATATAGTCCGGCACATACTGGTGCTCCTGCCGCGCGATGACCTCGAGGTCGGATTTCAGCGTGCAGTAGTACAGCACGGACGCGACCTGGCAGACGCCGCCGCCGAGCTGCTGGACGGTCTCGCCGCCGACATACACGCCGCCCTCCTTGTAGCCCTTGGCCGCCGTGCGCTCGCCGACGACGCCGTTGAACGAGAACGTCTCGCCGGGCTTGAGCACATAGCCGTTGATGGCCAGGCAGGCCAGACGCAGGTTCTCACTTCGGCCGATGAGACCGGCGTTGTACGGGCTGTCGTAGCTGGCAAGCTCATCGTGGAACAGCTTCTCCTGCAGGGATTCCTTCGTGTACTGCGGCTTGATGACGTCGAGCGTCAGCGTGACCTCGCCGCCGGGGCCTGCCTTCTCCAGCTCGTCCATGGCCTTTTTGATGTCGAAGCCGTAGCCGTCCGAGCCGTCGGTCACTTCATAGGTGTTCTCGTCGCACACGGCGTTCACCGGCGCAACATAATACTTGTGGTACAGGGCGTCGAGGTCAAAGGCCTTCGGCAGGTCCTCCTCCACCACATACTGCATCTCGAAATTCGCGTCGGCATAGGCGGTGAGCACGGCCTTGTACAGCTCGTCCGTGTTGATCTCGCGGCCCGCGCTGCCGAGCCTGACCGTCAGGGTCTTGAGCTCGCGCTCCTCGCCCTCGTCGTCCGTCACGGTCGTCGTGCCCTCGGTGACGGAGGGCTCCGTCTTTTCGCTCACGGCGTCCTTGGCATATTCGTCCAGCATCGTGCGGACGTAGTTCTCGTCCAGCGTGAGGAAATCGGCGACGTTCAGATCGGTGCGCTCCGTCAGCGCGTTCTTCTTCACGCGGGAGAACAGGCCGCCGCCGCGGCCGTAGGCATAGGCAGCCTCCACGGCCTTGTCGAGGTCGAGGCGGACCGCCGTGTCCGACGGCGTCAGGCACAGCTTTGTCAGCAGCGTCATCGGCTTGCCGTCCTCGTCGAGCGGGGTGTTCGGGTCCTCGGTCGGCTCCTCCGTCGGGGCCTCCGTCGGGGCCTCGGTCGGCGCTTCCGTCACCGGCTCCGTCTCCGAAGGCGCGGTCTCGGTCGGCTCCGTCGCCTCGGTCTGCGCGGAGGCATCGAGCGGCTTGCCAAAAATGTCGACGAGCGGGATCTGCGCCGGGTCATATGTCGAGGTGAATGTATCGTAGGCGCGCGTGTAGAGCGCGACGTTCATATTTTCCTTCCCATAGACGCTCACGCCCTTTTCGAGCGCGGCGCGCGCCTCCTCCTTCGTCATGCCGCTGAGATCGACGCCTGCGACATAGAGGTTGTTGACGATCCTGCCGTCGTCGCGCAGGAACATATAGCCCACGCCGCAGCCGACGAGCACGACGGCTGCAGCCAGCAGCGCGACGATCAGGCCGAGGCGGGACTGCTTTTTCTGCTTTTTCTTTTTCGGCGCACGCTGCGGCTCGGCATAGGACTGAGCCTGCGTCGGGCGTTTGCCTTTTTCAAATTTACCCATTTGAATCTCCTTCTCCGGTGGTTCTACGGCAGAATGCCGCCTATTCTCCAGACGGCATCCGCCGCCGTTTGTTCCTATCCTATTATACCGGGAAGCCGCCAAAATGCAACAACGTTTTGCCAACAAAAGCGTTACAATTGTGAACTTTATGTAAACCGCCTGAGCAGGATCATGGCGGCTGCCCCCCGAAGTGCCGCTGCGAGGCCGCAGAAAGTGGTATCATAAACGGACACTGACTTTCTGCTAGGCAGGGCCTTGAGAGTCTAAACAGCCCCACAGAAACACTTCTGTGGGGCTGTTTTTGCACGTTGTTTTTTTGTCAAGCCCTGGGGCTTGCTCCGTGCTCACCGCGGGGCAATACGCCCCCGGTAAGCACGCCGTTTCGGATAGAAATCAGTGAATGCTCTGGCAGTATCTGGCGACCACTGCCGCAAGCTGAGCACGGGTGGCCGTAGCCATGGGCTCCAGCTTGCCCGTTTCTGTGCCGAGAATAAAGCCGTTGGCAACAGCCCACTGCATGGATTCCACAGCATAGGAGGAGACACGATCTCTGTCAGAGAAGCTGCTCAGGTCTTCGGACACCTTTTCATAGGCGCCGGTCACCTTGGCATACCGAGCGAGGAAGGAAACCATCTGCTCGCGCGTCACGCAGTCGTCAGGCGCAAAGGTATCCGCGCTGACACCGGTGGTGATGCCGTTCTGGTAAGCCCAACGCAGGGCGCTGCCGTACCAGCTCTCCAGATTCACGTCGGTGAAGGGCAGGGCCTTGGAATCATCCACAGCAGGTTCTCCCGCAATGCGATAGAGCAGTGTCACCACCTGGGCACGGGTCGCGGTCTCATCGGGGCGGAAGGTGCCGTCGCCGTAGCCCTGCATAATGCCCTTAGACAACACATAGTCCACGGACTCATGATACCATGCCGTTGTGCTGAGATCCCGGAATTCCTTCGACGGGCACGGATCATCACGGTTGCTGCTTGCCGTCAGATGCTCCACCTCATCGATCCGCTGTTCATTGCGCTCTGTCTTTTGGACCGTGAACCGAGGATCGGCGTCCTTGCCGGCATTCGTCTTGGTGAACGTCAGCTCTGCGACTTGTTCTCCGGCAGGCATGCTGTCCACGGAAACATAACCAAGCGTTACCTTTCCGGCTTCAGCCTTGTAGGAGAAATACTGCGCGTTTCCAATGACATTCTTCAGCTCCCAGCCGGCAGCATCGTAGCTGACGCTCATAAGCCCGTTCGTGGTGGGGGTCGTTCCTCCCGACACCAGCTTCAGGGTGACCGTGTTCTGATCCTCCGAGGTAATGATCTCCGAGGATGCAGTCTGTTCGCCCGCGATGTCAGCCGCCGGTTTCGTCGATGCGGTTTTTTCTGCTGCTGTATTAAGCGCACCATAAGACGCGGCCGCTTCTTCAACCGCAGCAGAATTGAGCATGTCTGTCAAATCCTGAGACTGAACCGTGTGAGAGCCAAGCGGCAGATTGCTTACGATCTGCTCCAGCTCCGTCTGGTTGGCCTCATGATTGTCGATCTTCAGGATCGTTGCCGGATATACATTCTCGCCGAAGCTGGCCAGCTTTTCGCCGGTCCAGAAGTTCTTGGCGGAATCGTATGTCAGACGGTAGAGCTCATTGGCCTTGCCGGTAAAGTAGGACAAATACAATGCCAGCTGTCCATTGACCGTCGTGGGAACCATAGAGCACAGCGGCGTGCCGTTATTGTCGCCCATGAAGTACATTTTAAATGCACTGGTCAGGTTAGACTTTGCGATCTCGTATTTGCCTGTCGTGCTGCTGTAGTCGATCCCGTCATAAATCTGGAAGGTCCACACGTTGCCGCGGTTATCCAGCAGCAGCAGCACCTCCGCATCCGTTTCCGCAGTGCCGTCCTGGTCCAGATCAAGCTTTGTCTTGCCGAGCGAGGTCATCGCCGTAAACTTATCGGCTCCGTTTCCGTAAAACAGGAAATCGATGTACAGCATGAAGCCGTCCGTACGAATGCTGCCCAGTTCCGCAGGCTTGTTGAGCATAAAGCTGTAGATACTGTAGCAGGCCGGTACTTCGCCCTTGGTAAACAGCTTGCTGTATTCCAGATCAAACAGCGGCACATTGAAGTTACCGCCCGCAACGGCATCATAGTCCGCCAGAACCTTGCCGCTCTCCATGTCGACCTGATGGAGCTTCCGTTCATTTCCGTCAACCACAATGACATTGTTGCGATCCGTGTCATATGCGGTAGAGGTAATGCCATCGACCTCCATCACAGCCCCCGGCGTCCATGTAGTATCATTTTCCATATCCCACGTATAGAACTGGGAGGTGGAGGAGCCATCCATCAGCGCGCCGGTCAGCGTAACCTTCAAAACCTCAACGGTAACCGTGCAGGCTGCGCTCTTGGTAGGATCCTTTACAGAGGTTGCCGTGATCGTGGCAGTGCCATCGCCAATGCCGGTAACCGTACCGTCTTCGTCCACGGTAGCCACATTCGTATTGTCGCTGGTCCAGGTCACCGTATCGGGATGGATGCCGAAAGGCGTAACTTCCGCCTCCAGCGTCGCCGTGCCGCCCTTGAAAAGCTTCAGCGTGCTGCGATTCAAGGAAACCTCAACAGGATCATTCAGCTCGGACTTGTTCAGATTGATCTTGTAGGTACTGCAGTTGTTTGCGTAGTCATATACCTGCAGCAGCAGATGTGCTGCATTTGCTGTTCCGTTTGCATCCAACGACATGGTAACAGCCTCGCCGCGGCTTGCTCCCTTCGGAGAACCGCCCGTCCTCGCAAGGATTTTCCCGGTCGAGTAATCGTACAGCACCGCTGCTGCAACATATCTGTTGTCGGAGGCCGTAACGGTCATGACCCGTCCGTCGTTGATCAGGTCCTCGGAAAGCGTAATGTCGGTCAGCGTAGGAGCAGTCTTGTCAACAAACATCGTATAGGTCTGACTTGCTCCCTCACCAAGCGCATCCCAATCCGTCGAAAGCGTCGAGCCGCTGTAATCCACATAATACTCCGGCGCCATGGTAAGCTTCACAGTCAGCTTTTCGCCTTCCGCGGCATCCGGCGCACAATCCACGGACAAGCCGCTCTGCACCTGCATCCACGTCTTCTGGTTCGAGAAATAGTAGGCGCCAATGATCGGAGCCTGAGTCTCCTTGTTGAGATATACCGTACCGTCCTCGCCGGTCACAGTGATCCGGCCATTGGCCGCATTTCGGATCAGGCAGAAATAAATATCAGAGATCTTTGCGGTATCCGGGTTGATGGAGTAACGATCTGCATCGTAGAATCCGTCGTCTACATACAGATTTCCGCCAAGGGAATAGGAGTCATCCACGCCTTTGTATTTTATGGTCAGCGACTGGAGCTGCGCTGCCTGCTGAATTGCAGCGAGCATGTAGGGAGGACGGGTCTCCATGCCGTAGTGATACTGAATAAAGCTGCCGACATCAAACATGGAGGCATCGGTCCAATTTCCGTAGTAGCCCAGCACCGGGATAGAATGGCTGGTCCCTTCGACACCCTCTTTACTGCTTACCTCGTTGGCAAATACATAACCCTCGACATAAGCGCCTGCACCGCCGTTCTTTTCGTCGTAGCTGTCCAGACCAAGAACCTTTGCATGAATCGTGACGTGAATCTTTCCGTTTGCAGGCACCGTCACGGCAGCGCTGCTCAAGCGGGAGAAGAACAGGTAAGCATCATAGGTATCGATGTCTCCGTCCTTATCCAGATCCGCACAGCTCTTGCTGCTGATCTCAGTCCGCACGCCGGTCACATAGTCCAGCAGCGCCTGACCGTCATCCGCGGTTACCTTGCCGCTTCCGTCAAAGTCGCAGCCGTCCAGCTCCGCAGGCATTTCCGGCTTCAGCGTTTTCCCATCCACGTCCCAGACAACGTCCGCGGCTAATGCGGCAGTCTTTTTGTCCGAGAAATTCATGACTTGCCCGTTCCCGTTATTGAGCTCGCCCTGAAGTGCCGCCTGCGTAAAGAAATCAGCGCTTAAGGTAAACGTGCTGTCCGTATTCTCCAGATTGTACAGCGTGAAGCCAAAGGAATACTCACCGGTACGCTGGGGATCGTCTCCCAGCTCGGCTTTGATCTTTCCGTCTGCATACGAATCTGTTGCATCCTGATCCATCATCAAATAGCTTCCGCTATTTACAGCCGCGCCGATATTTGCAAGGCCTGCACCCTGCTGCAGAACAGAGTAGTAACCCTCCAGTGTCTTCCCCTGCTCATCAACACCCTGCTTCTCAACGATCGGCTGAGCAGTTGACATCAGCAGGCTTTGGGCCAGCGTACGCACAGCCAGTCCCGTCTTTTCGGCCAGATCATTCTGCTTAATGTACTCAGCGACCAGCGCCGCCATTCCGGCTACCTGCGGAGAAGCCATAGAGGTACCGGACATATTCTGATACTCTCCGCCGTCCTTCAGGGAGTAGATCCGGCCGCCGGGCGCCGTGATCTCCGGCTTCATCGTCAGGGCGCCGGGAATGCCCCAGCTGGAGAAGCTGCTCATCGTATAGTAGTCTTCTCCCAGATCCCAAGACTCCCGCTCGGAGCTCACAAACATCTCGCCGCTATAATACAGAACACTGCCATCCTGGCTCGTCACCTTCGTGGAGCTTTCACGCAGGAACGCGCCATCCGTCTGAGAAATAGAGACGCAGGGCTCCGTTTTTTTATAATCGGTCAGATCCATATAATTGGAGCCCGGCTGATTATTCACGATAATGGTCGCAATTGCGCCATTGGCAACCGCGGCTTCTGCCTTCTCGTAAAATGAGGTATCGCCTCGATTGCAAATTGCAATTTTTCCTGCCAGGACATCCTTGACTGCTGCGAACTCTTCCGCGGTACCGATCTTGTCCAGATAGATATACTCATGGCTTCCGCCGATGGTATAGATCGGTTTGTTCTGATAGCTTTTTTCCGTGTAGGTCATGTTATGACCTTTCACCTTCAGATAATTGTCTGTAACGCCCGCGTTATCGACGGAGGCTACACACAGCGAGTTAACATAGGAGCCGGGGCTGCCGTTTGTAGCCCAGTTCACACTGCCCGCATAGGGAAGGCCAAACGCAGTTTGGTCAAACCAGCTGCCGGAATTACCTGCAGAAATTGTGACAACCATGCCGCTGCCAACGATTTCATCAAGAATATGACGGTATTTCTCTTCCGTATACTCGGAGTAGCCCGGGAAGCTTCCGCCCAGAGAGAGGTTCGCTGCGTCCGCGCCCAGCACCATGGCGTCTTCAATCGCGACCATGTAGTCTGAATCATAGGCGCCGCCGCGCTTGCCGAAGACCTTCATCGTCAGGATCTGCGCATCGGGCGCCACGCCCTGCGTCATGACGGAGTCCAACGCTGCGACATAGTTTCCGGCTTCGTCCTTAACAAAACGGTTTCCCGCTGCGATACCGGTCACGTGCGAGCCATGATCGCCCTGCGTATCATTATCATGCGTGATATCCGTGTCCGCATCCACATAGTTAAAGCCAAACGGGATCTTCTCGTTGACATAAAAATCTGCTGCGGTCAGTCCGGCCTTGCGAGTATATGCATTTAGCTGATTCAGCACCTCATCGGTCAAGTCAGCCTCCGTCATGATCGTCGCATTACTCCCCTGCAAGGCATATTTCAGCGCATCCGGATCCAGAGAGGGATGATCCACATCGGCGCCCGTGTCGATAATTGCGATCCGGCTTCCTGCGCCGGTATAGCCTGCCGCCCACGCAGCGCTGGAGCCGATCATCTTATCGGAGGTGGCCATATTGGGATCCGCCGTCTCCTCCTGCTTCACCACGCAGGGCTCATACCGGTTCTCAAGAATGACCTCCTGCACACCGGCAACTTCCTTGATTTTCTCGATCTGCCCATATTGGACATTTGCGGAAATGATATTGGCTGCCAATGTCAAATTCCAAACAACATCCAGTGTTGCACCATTCAGTGCCTGCTTGGAGATGGCGGCAGCCATGCTGTCCTGCTGCTTCTCCAGCTTCCGCCGATATTGCATGGCGCTGCGATCAGCAGCTGCAATCTCATCAGAGGTAAAGCCCTTTTCCAGGGTAGAGGCATCCTTTAGAATAATGGAGACACGAACCATATCGGTGTCTTCGTGTTCTACCGTCTTTTCCACTACGCCGGTATTCGCCTGAATGGGGGACTCTACCTGAACAGAGCTGCTGTCTATTTCCTCCCAAGTCAGCCCATTGTTGCCTGATTTCGAGACGCCTGTTTCCTCAATTGCCAGAGATGGCGCAGCCAAACTAACAGCTAACACCACGGCCAGCAATGCAGCCACAATGCGTTTTCTTAAGTGTGTGCTTTTCATAAACCTACCTTCTTTCTTTATTTTGGTATGTCCACAAGCCGGGCATGCGGCCGCTTCTACACCAATGGTGTTCTATATATATTATCACAAACATCCGGTATATGCAATTAAAAATACACATACAGAGATGCCGTGCAGTTCTAAATCTCGGCCGGAAACATATCAGATTTTTTCCATTATTTACAAATTCTGGAAATATTCAATCGTTACTGCAGAAACGCCGGCACCGGCCGGCAAGGCTTGGCCCGACAAAAATTTCTCGCCGAATCCGCTCGCTGAATGATGTGGTGCTGCCCAAGAAGAGTTTTTTCGCTTCTCCCGGTGATTTTATTTGCCCTTGCCACGCCGGACAGACTGTGTTGTTCCATACCTCCTTATCAGTCCGCGGCATTCGATGCGCCTTTTTTACTCGGTTTTGTTTGTTCCGACAAGAGAATACGGTCATTGTCCAGGGCCTTGCCAGCACCGCTTTTGAACTTGGCCAGCAGGTCCTCCACGGTCATGCCCGCCCGTTCCGCTCCGGCAACATCCAGAATGATATGGCCTCTGTCCATCATCAATGTGCGGTTGCCAAGCTCCAGGGCCTGGTGCATATTGTGGGTGACCATGAGGGTGGTGATACGGTTCTCCGAGACGGTCTGACGGGTGATTTCCAGCACCTTTTCTGCCGTGGCGGGGTCCAGAGCAGCGGTATGCTCATCCAGCAGCAGGAGCTTCGGCGGCTTGAAGGTGGCCATCACCAGCGTCAGCGCCTGACGCTGGCCGCCGGAAAGCAGCCCCACGGGCTGCTTCATCCGGTCCTCCAGGCCCATGTCCAGCTGAGCCAGCTTTTCCCGGAAGGCGGCTTTTTCCGCCCGGGTCACATGGCTGAGCCAGCCGCCGGAGGCCGCCGCCAGAGAGAGGTTTTCCTCAATGGTCATGTGGGGGGCGCTGCCGCGCATAGGATCCTGGAACAGACGGCCGATTTGGCGGGAGCGCTGATATTCCGGCAGAAAGGTAATATTTCTTCCGTCCAGATAAATGCTGCCGCTGTCGGGGAAAAAGCTGCCGCTGATGGCGTTAAGGAGGGTGGATTTGCCTGCGCCGTTGGAGCCGATGACGGTGACGAAATCTCCTGGGAGCAGGTGCAGGCTCAGGCCCTGCAGGGCTGCCTTTTCATGGATGGTGCCGGGGTTGAAGGTCTTGGATATTTTTTCAATCTTCAGCATGAAGGCGGGCCTCCTTTCGCGCAGCCATGCGGCGGCGCAGCATGGGCAGCTGCTTTTTGAAATAGGGGGTGGCGATGGCCAGCACCACGATCACCGAGGACACCAGCTTCAGCATGAAGGCGGGCATATCCAGCCGCAGGGCGATGGTATACACCAGACGGAAGGCAAAGGCGCCCACCACCATGCCGATGGCCCGCTTGAGAATGCTGCCCTTGCCCAGCAGCACCTGACCCATGAGCAGGGAGGCCAGGGCGATGGTCACCATGCCGGTGCCGATGTCGATGCTGACGGATTTTTGACTTTGGGCCAGCAGGCAGCCGGACAGACCCGTGAAGGCATTGGCCACGCACAGGCCTACGATGGTGGTAAAGGTGGGATTGATAGAGGAGGAGCGGACCATGTCAGGATTGTCGCCGGTGGCGCGGATGGCCAGACCCAGGCGGGTGCGCAGAAACAGGGCCAAAAAAACGACCACGGCAATCACGGCGATGGCCGCCACAAGCAGCTTATACTGCTCAGCCAGAAAGGTGTCCTGCAGCAGAGCCCGGGCCTTGGTGAATACGGTCTCGGTTTTGTTCATGTTCAGCAGGGAGGAGCCGCCCATGACGGCGATATTGATGGAGTAGAGCCCGGTGTTGACGATGATGCCCGCAAGGAGGCTGTCAATGCCCATTTTCGTTTGCAGCAGGGCGGTGATAAAGCCGGAGAGGACTCCGGCGGCCATGGCGGCCAGAATGGCCAGGTAGGGATGCCCGGCAATGGCTACCATAGCACCCACAGCGGCACCCAGAGTGAAACAGCCGTCGGTGGAAAGGTCGCATACATTGAGCATGGAGTAGCTCAAAAACAGTGCCAGCACGGTCAGCGAGCAGATGAGGCCCAGCTCCAGGGCGGTTTGGACCAGAGAAAAAATGTTCATGAGAGACTTCCCCTTTCATGCGCAATGGGTTTGTTTCCCGAGTGGGCGGCGCGAGGGTCATCAGCGGAGGCCCGCTGATGGATGCTTGATTTCTTATTGATTCAAATCGTCGAAGCTCTCGGCGGTGACGATGGACTGGACCTTGGTGCACAGAGGGGCGAAGGCCTCGGCCAGCTCGTCATAGTTCAGGCCCAGCTCCCTGCAGATGTCGGTGTTGATGGTGGCGGTGCCATTGTCGAAGGTCAGCACGGGGGTGGCGGAGGGCTTGCTGCCGTCCAGAAGAATGCCGGAGACCGTGTTGGCGGTTTCCACGCCCAGGTTGGCATAGTCTACGCCGTAGCCCAGGAACGCACCGTTCAGGGCGAAGGAGTCAGCGCCGGTGTAGTGGGGGATGCCGGCCTTGGCCAGAGCCTCGTAAATGGCCAGCTCTGCGGTCATCACGGTGTTGTCGGTGGGGGTGAACACGGCGTCGGCCTTGTCGGCCACGATGCTGCTGACGGCCAAGCTGATCTCGTCGGTGGTGGTGCCGTTATACTCCTTGTAGGACACGCCCCTCTTGTCCAGGTACGCCTTGGCATTCCTGATGGGAGCGGCAGAGGAGTCCTGCCCCAGGTCATACAGCAGGGCGATGTTCCTGGCATCAGGGTCGGCGGCGAAAATCAGGTCCAGGATGGCATCGGTGTCCAGATAGTCGGAGGTACCGGTGATGTTGGCGCCGGGGGCCTCCAGGCTTTCCACCAGACCCGCGCCCACAGGGTCGGACACGGCGGCAAAGACCACGGGAATGTCAGTGCCCTCGGTGGCGGCCTGCATGGCCACGGCCACGGGAGTGGCTACGCCGATCATCAGGTCCACCTTGTCGGCCATGAAGTTGGCGATGATCTGATTCAGCACGGCGGAATCGGTGTTGCAGTTATCATAGCTGATCTCGAAGGTGACGCCCTTCTCCTGGCCGATGGCCTTGAGCCGGGACTCGATGTTGTCCACGATCTGGTTCAGGGATGCATCGTCCGCATAGCTGCAGATGCCGACCTTATAGGATGCGGCACCGGAGGAGCCGGTGGAATTGTCATCGCTTTTTTTGCCGCAGGCGAAGAGAGGCAGGGCCAGCAGGGCGGCCAGGGCCAGAGTCAGCACACGGCTCAGAATGTTCTTTTTCATCTTTGTTTTCCTCCAAAATTTTGTATCGGTATTTTGGGCGGCGGATGGAGGGACCGGTGCCGGCGGCCTGGATTTTAAAAACAAAAAAGGCTTCTGCCCCACATGGGACAAAAGCCTTTGCTTCTGCGATACCACCCAAATTGACATCTTGCGATGTCCACTCGCTTTTACGCACCATCATGCGTACCCCACGGATAACGGGAGGGTTCCCGTCGGACCCTACTTGGGAAAATTTCCCGTTCAAGCCGCCCTCGGAAGGCCATTCACACCGCTGCGCACCGCTCCGATCTCACCACCCGAAGCTCTCTTGGGATGCCCTGTGCTGTGCTACTCTTCTTCCTCACAGGTTTGTCGTTTGAAATTAAGTGCATTATAATCATATTTTTTGCCTTTGTCAAGAGGGGAAGGCGAAGAATTTTTGAGAAAATTTTCGGGGCGGTAAGCAAGAAAATGTCATGTACAGTGCAGCAATATGGTTAGCATATCTGCAAAAACAATGTATACAGCATCCTGCATCGGTACGGCTGCATCAGCATTGAGGAGTCCCGGAGGTGCCGGGCGTTCACGCGGTCCGGGAAGGATGCCTGCAACGACATGTGGCAGGCGGATCTCAAGGGCGGGTTCCGGATGGAGGACGGCAATTACGGCTGTCCACTCACCATTCCGGACGATCGAGGCACGTTATGATTCATCGAGCTATCGCAAGGCGGTGAATTGTGTCCCATGTCCGTACACCGCTGTATCCCGTGTTGCTCTTGCCGCTGCAAAGCGTGCAGCGTCTACTCTCCCTGATAGGTCTTCACGAACCTCTCCGCGGCCTGCAGGGGATCCTCCTTCGCGGTCAGCTGGAGCGTGATGGCAGGCTCTTCGCTCTTCGGCTCGACGAACATGCGCTTCTGGTACTGCCCGGCCACGCGGGAGACGACGGCAAAGTCGAACTGCGCCAGCCGGAAGCGGAGCGTGCGGCCCTTCTGGGCGATGTCGCGGATGCCGGCGGCGCTGGCGCGGGCGCGCAGCAGCGCAATGGCGATGAGGTTCATGACGCCCCTGGGCGGGTCGCCGTAGCGGTCGACGATCTCGTCGAGCAGCTCGTCGGCATCGCTCTGCGAGCGGATGCCCGCCATGCGGCGGTAGAGGTCCATGCGCTGCTCACCCGAGGTCACATAGGCCTTGTCGATGTTCGCCGTGACGTCGAGGTCGGCCGTGCAGGCGCTCTCCTCCGGCGACGGCTCGCCGCGCTCCTCGAGCACGGCCTCCTCGAGCAGCTTGAGGTAGAGGTCATAGCCGACGGAGATCATGTGGCCGGACTGTGCCGCGCCGAGCAGGTTGCCCGCGCCGCGAATTTCGAGGTCGCGCATGGCGATCTTGAAGCCGGAGCCGAACTCCGCATAGTCGCGGATGGCGTTCAGCCGCTTTTCGGCGATCTCCGTGAGGACCTTGCCGCGGCGGAACGTCAGGTAGGCATAGGCATGGCGGCTGCTGCGGCCGACGCGCCCGCGGATCTGATGCAGCTGGGCAAGGCCGAGCTTATCGGCGTCCTCAATGATCAAGGTATTGACATTCGGAATGTCGATGCCCGTTTCGATGATGGTCGTGCAGACGAGGATCTGCACCTCGCCCTCGTCCATGCGCTGCATGACGTCGCTGAGCTCCTCCTCGCTCATTTTGCCGTGGGCAACGGCGATCTCGGCATCCGGCAGGGCGCGCTTGATGCGCGCGGCGCACTGCTCGATGCTCTCGACGCGGTTGTGCAGATAATACACCTGCCCACCGCGCTCGATCTCGCGCCGCATGGCGTCGATCAGCACCGGCTCGGCATATTCCAGCACGAACGTCTGCACGGGGTAGCGGTCGTGCGGCGGCTCCTCGATGGTGGACATGTCGCGCAGGCCGGACAGGGCCATATTGAGCGTGCGCGGGATGGGCGTGGCCGAAAGCGTGAGCACGTCGACACCGCGGGCCAGCTCCTTGAGCTTTTCCTTGTGCGTCACGCCGAAGCGCTGCTCCTCGTCCACGATGAGAAGGCCGAGGTCGTGGAACTCCACGTCCTTCTGCAGCAGCTTGTGCGTGCCGACTACGAGGTCGAGCGTGCCCGTGCGCAGGTCGGACAGGACCTTGCGCTGCTGCTGCGGGGTGGAAAAGCGCGAAAGCGCGCCGATGTTCACGGGGAAGCCGCGGAAGCGGTTGAGGGCCGTCGTGTAATGCTGCTGCGCCAGCACGGTCGTCGGCACGAGGATGGCGACCTGCTTGCCGTCGAGCACGGCCTTCATGGCCGCGCGCAGCGCGACCTCGGTCTTGCCGAAGCCGACGTCGCCGCACAGCAGGCGGTCCATGGGCTGCGGCGACTCCATGTCCGCCTTGATCTCCTCGATGCAGCGCAGCTGATCGTCCGTCTCGGCGTAGGGGAAGTTGTCCTCGAACTCCGCCTGCCACGGCGTGTCGGCCGCGAAGGCGTAGCCCATGCGGCGCTTGCGCTCGGCATAGAGCTGGATGAGCCCGGCGGCAAGGTCCTTGGCCGCGGATTTCGCGCGGGCCTTTGTCTTCTGCCACTGGTCACCGCTGAGCTTGTTGAGCTTGACGACCGTGTCCTCGCCGCCGCCAATGTATTTGGAGATGAGATCAAGCTGCGTCGCCGGGACATACAGCGTGTCCGTGCCCTGATAGGCGATCTTGACATAGTCCTTGACGATGCCGTCGACGCGGATCTGCTCCATGCCGACATAGCGGCCGATGCCGTGGTACTCATGCACGATGAGGTCACCCGGCGAAAGGTCCGTAAACGAGCTGAGCTTCTGCCGGTTGGTCGCTTTCTGATGCTTTTTGCGCGGTTTCTGAGCGGTCTGCGCCAGCAGTTGGCCTTCCGTCAGGATGGCAAAGCGCAGGTCGGGGTATTCCATGCCGAAGGGCAGCGCGCCGTCCGTCAGCAGGATCTGTCCCGGCGCGGGAAGCTTTGCCAGCGGGAAGGTGAGGAAGGCGGAAAGATGCTTCTCCCGCAGCTGCTGGGCGAGGATCTCACCGCGGCGGCGGTTGCCGCACAGCACAAGGGAGGCATAGTCATTTTTCTGATAGAACGCGAGGTCCGAGGCCGCCGCGTCCAGATTGCCGCCGTAGGACGGCAGCTGCTTGGCCGTGACATTCACGAGCAGCGACGGCTGCAGGCTCTGCGGGTAGCTCGCGGCGAGGAACGAGTCGAAGAACGCCGCGCCGTGCCCGGCCACGCGGCCGCACAGCTGCTCCCAGTCTGCGGAAAAATCGCACAGCTCGCCGCACAGCAGGCCGGACTGCAGCAGGCTGTCGAGCATCATGCCCAGCTCCTCCTGCGCGCGCTGCGCGCTGCGGCGCAGGTTGCCGTGGTCGCAGAAGAACACCAGCGCCTCGGCGGGCAGGTAGTCCGCGGCGCAGGCGAACTCCGGATAGATGAGGGCCTGATAGCGGTCGGCCGCCGAGAAGGCAAGGCCGCCCCGCAGCGCGTCGGCGTCAGCCTGCAGCGTGCGCATCAGAGCCTCGTTCGGCGTTTTGCGGCGGCGCTGGCGGGCCAGCAGGCCGTCCAGCTCCCGCGCCAGCCCCTCGATGCCGCCGGGGTGCAGGGCAGGCAGCGTCTCGGCCACGGGCAGGATGACGAGCTCGTCGGCATTTTCGACGCGCCGCTGCGTGACGGGGTCAAAATAGCCCATGGTGTCGATCTCGTCGCCGAAGAATTCCAGACGCACCGGGCGCTCCTCTGCCGGGGAGAAGATGTCCACGATGCCGCCGCGCACGCTGAACTGGCCCGCGCCCTCCACGAGGGAGCAGCGGGAGTAGCCCGCGTGCAGCAGGCGGGAGATCAGCTCGTCCAGTTCGAGCTGCGCGCCGGGCAGCAGGCGCATCGCAGCGGAGAACAGCTGCGCCTTCGGCATCGTGCGCAGGGAAAACGCCTCGAGCGTCGTCAGGAGCAGGGGCGTTTTGCCGCGCGCCAGATCGTAAAGGCAGCGCAGGCGCTGCTGCTCCCAGCCGCGCGAGATGGCGGAGGCGTCATAAAACATCAGGTCGCGCGTCGGCAGGATGGGGGCCTCCGCGCCGAGGAAGGCGGCAAGCTCACTCTGGGTGCGCCGTGCGGCCATTTCATCCTGGCAGACGACCACGGCCGGGCGGGCGGTGTCGCGGCAGAGGGCCGCGATGAGATGGGAGCGGTTGATCTGCGCCGCGCCGGACACGCCGACGGCCTGCGCGCCCTCGAGCGCGGCCCGCAGACGGGGATAATCGGGCAGCCGCCGCAGAAGATCGAGGATCAGTTCCATGATACACCTCCGGAAAAGGGGATTTCGAGCATGTCAAAATGCGGAAAGCAGGAATTTTCCCACTTTCCGTCAGAATTTCGGATATGATTTGTTTTGTAGGGGAGGGGACAGCCAGGCCCGGCGGTAAACCGCCGATTCGAACCGGCTATCGTAAAAACGGTAGGGCCCCCGATTTGTCATTGCGAGGAGGCCAACGGCCGACGTGGCAATCTCGGGGAGGCACTCACAGTTCGTACCGGCTGCCGTGAAAACGCTGTGCACCGATCGCGTCTGTAGCGGCGCTCACTGCGCAGCCGTTGGCGGCTTTGCCGCCTTACGGAT
>ENA-UOJV01002250-UOJV01002250.1-human-gut-metagenome-genome-assembly--contig:-C82-NODE-2250-length-16573-cov-15.151290_pt1 | contig 16573 bp, 11 predicted proteins | sample MGYA00242356_ERZ723903 | MGnify/ENA metagenome assembly ERZ723903
ATCGTTGGTCTCCCGAATGTTGGTAAAAGTACCTTATTTAATTCTCTGACGAAAGCTGGTGCGGAGTCTGCAAACTATCCGTTCTGTACCATTGACCCCAATGTAGGTGTGGTAGCCGTTCCGGACGAGCGTTTAAAGCTTCTGGGTGATCTGTATCATTCCAAAAAGGTAACGCCTGCTGTGATCGAGTTTGTAGACATCGCAGGTCTGGTAAAAGGTGCTTCTAAGGGCGAAGGCCTTGGCAACCAGTTTTTGAGCAATATCCGCGAAGTGGATGCGATCGTGCACGTCGTTCGCTGTTTTGAGGACAGCAACGTTGTCCATGTAGATGGAAGCGTGAATCCGCTGCGCGACATCGAGACAATCAACCTCGAGCTGATCTTCTCCGACCTGGAAATTCTGGAACGCAGAATCGCCAAAGTGGCAAAGGGCGCGAGAATGGATAAGGAGCAGGCAAAAGAGCTGGCGATGCTGGAGCGTGTCAAGGAGCGTCTGGAGGACGGAAAGCTTGCAATCGGCTTCGAGACAGAGGATGAAGACGAGGAAGAATACTTCAAGAACCTGAACCTGCTGACTGCAAAACCGGTGATCTATGCGGCGAACGTTGGGGAAGAAGATCTGGCAAACGACGGCGCAGATAACGCAGGCGTACAGGCAGTCAGAGAATATGCAAAAGAAACCGGCAGTGAGGTATTTGCGATCTGCGCACAGATCGAGGAAGAAATTTCCGAGCTGGACGATGAAGAACGCCAGATGTTTCTGGATGACCTTGGATTAAAAGAATCCGGTCTGGAAAAGCTGATCCGCGCAAGCTACCATCTGCTCGGCCTGATGAGCTTTTTAACTTCCGGCGAGGATGAGACGAGAGCATGGACGATCAAACAGGGCACGAAGGCACCGCAGGCAGCCGGCAAGATTCACACCGACTTCGAACGCGGCTTTATCAAGGCTGAGGTTGTCAATTACAAAGATCTGCTGGAAAACGGCTCCCTTGCGGCAGCGAGAGAAAAAGGACTTGTCCGCATGGAGGGTAAGGAATATGTGGTACAGGACGGCGATGTAATCCTGTTCCGCTTCAATGTCTGAGAAAATTGTTACTGTTCACTCGCGCCATTCGCAAAAGGGCAAAAAAATTATAAATACAACAAAAGGTACGCTTTTAGGGCATTTTGTTGTCACGAATGACGAAAAAGGCAGTTGGACTTTTCACGGTCCGGCTGTCTTTTTTTTCTGAAATCGCTTGTCAAGGAGGGCATTTTATACTAAAATGGTTTCAAAGTGGTAGAAAGTGGTACGAAGTGGAGTAAGGTGGCAGACCTTTTCCATGAATGGCAGGTGATTGTACATGTTTATGGGCGAATACAATCATACGTTGGATACAAAAGGCAGGTTGATCATTCCCTCCAAATTTCGAGAGACGCTCGGTGAGAAATTTGTAGTGACCAAGGGACTGGATGGCTGCTTATTTGTGTACGACAATGCCGGCTGGACTGCTTTCGAAGAAAAGCTTCAGGCAATGCCCATCAGCAGAAAAGACACCCGTATGTTTGTCCGTCACTTTCTGGCAGGCGCCGCGGAGGTGGAGGTGGACAAGCAGGGACGTGCCCTGATCCCTTCCAAATTAAGAGAATTTGCAGAGCTGACCAAAGACGTTGTGCTGGTGGGCGCTGCAGGACATATTGAAATCTGGAGCCAGGAGCGCTGGGATGCCCTGGAAGAAGAGGCGGAGGAATCTATGGAGGATATCGCAGAGCGCATGGACGACCTCGGACTGTAATTGCTGTAACAAAGAAAGGAAAAATCGATGGAATTTGCACATACATCCGTCCTGTTGGAGGAGACAATTGAAGGACTTGCAATCAAACCGGACGGCATCTATGTGGACGGCACATTGGGCGGGGCAGGACATTCCAGCCACATTGCAGCGCGCCTTAGGACCGGCCGGCTGATCGGTATCGACCAGGATGCAGAGGCGATCGAAGCGGCGACAAAACGGCTGGAGCCGTGGCAGGAGCATGTGACGCTGGTGCGCGACAATTACTGTAACCTTCCGGCAGTATTAAACAGCCTCGGCATCGATAAAGTAGATGGCATTATGTTAGATCTTGGTGTATCCTCCTATCAGCTGGACAACGCCGAGAGAGGATTTTCCTATCGTTATGATACCGCACTGGATATGCGGATGGATCAGCGCCAGACCCTGACGGCGAAAACGATCGTCAATGAGTGGTCACAGGCAGAGCTGTTTCGGTGTATCCGGGACTACGGAGAAGATAAATTTGCGCAGAATATCGCCAAACACATCGTGCAGGCGAGAGAAAAGAAGCCGATTGAGACGACCGGGGAATTAAACGACATCATCCGGGCGGCGATTCCGGCAAAGATGCGGGAAAAAGGCGGACATCCCTCCAAACGCACGTTTCAGGCGATTCGGATTGCCTGCAACAGAGAGCTGGAGGTATTGGAAAATTCCCTGGACGCCTTTATCGATCGGCTGGCTCCGGGTGGAAGGCTCTGCATCATCACCTTCCATTCGCTGGAAGACAGAATTGTGAAAAATGCTTTCCGCAGAAATGAAAATCCCTGTACCTGCCCGCCGGAATTTCCGGTGTGCGTGTGCGGCAAAACGAGCCGGGGACATGTTGTGACCCGCAAACCGATTCTTCCGACCGAGGAAGAGATGGAGACAAATTCCAGAGCGAAAAGCGCAAAGCTGCGCATTTTCGAAAAAATAGAGAGCTAGTACATCGTTTTCGAAATAACGATACCACTCACTTGCCTGTGAATCCGATTGGTATCGTTATTTACGAAATGCTGTACCAGAGGCCGGAACAGACGGCGGTGAGGAGAGCAAATGGCAAGAACATCGAATTCAGTCAGAAGAAGCCAATCGGCAGCGTACAAAAGAACGCCTTATCAGAAAACAGCATATGTAAACGGTACGGCAGTCAGACACGCTGAGGTAGGCGAAGGGCTGGAACGCCATTTGGATCAGGTCTCCGGACGGGTTCCGAGACGTGAGCTGGAGAAGCAGAAGCAGGAAATGAAACGCCTGCGCTACAGAAATGCAGCCTATGTGCTGTTTCTGACTGTGGCGTTTGCAGTCACGAGCGTAATGCTGATCAGTTATATCCGGATGGAATCCTCGATCACCCAGAGCGTAAAGCAGGTTGCAGCGCTGCAGAGTCAGCTAAATAACTTAAAGACGGAAAATGACGAAATGAAAAACCGGATTGACAGCTCCATCAATCTGGAGGAAATCAGAAGAATTGCAATTACGGAGCTTGGCATGACCTACGCAGGACAGGGACAGATCGTGGAAATCCCGGATGATGGAAGCGATTATGTAAGACAGTATGCAGACATCAAGAAGTGAGGCAGGTGCCGGATTGGATAAGAAAAATAAGTTTACAATACGAATGCAGAGAAAGCTGGTGGTACTGTTTTGTTTGGTACTGCTGGCTTTTGCAGGGTTGAGCGTCAGATTGATTTTAATTAACCGGGATAACGGCGACAGCTACAAAAAGCAGGTGCTTTCCCAGCAGCAGTATTCCAGTACGACGATTCCTTATAAGCGGGGAGAAATCCTGGACAGCAAGGGAACGAAGCTGGCATCGAGTGAAAAGGTTTACGATCTGGTGCTGGATATCAAACAGATGAATAACAAAGAGGACTATGTGGAGCCTACGATCCAGGCACTGGAGGATTATTTTAGCATTGACGGCGATCAGGTGCGCGCTTATGCGCAGGAACACCCGGATTCCCAGTATTATGTCCTCAAAAAGAGAATGTCCTACAATGAAATCAGTGATTATCAGCAGATGATGGCGGATACGAGCCAGAAAGAATATAACCAGTATGTCAAGGGAATCTGGTTTGAGGAAAGCTATAAGCGAGTTTACCCGAATAGCTCTCTCGCAAGCGATGTCATCGGCTTTACGCGGACGGACGGAACCGGAACCTACGGACTGGAAGAGTATTACAACGATGTTTTGAGCGGCGTAAACGGCAGACAGTATGGATATATAGACGGGGACGATAATCTGCAGCGGACGACGGAGGCTGCTGTAGACGGCTACAATGTTTATTCCACGATCGACGCGACGATTCAGGGCATTGTGGAAAAGTACCTCAAAAAATATAACGACGAAAACAAAGACAGCACCCGCGAGGGTAACGGTGCGCAGGATGCAGCGTGTATTGTGATGGATGTCCACAGTGGGGAAGTGCTCGCAATGGCGAGTTATCCGACGTTTGACTTAAACGATACGAGAAATCCGGAGGCACTGATCGGCAGCAAACTGATCGATGTCAGTGGAAACTCGACGGATACGGTCATCAACGAAGAGATTGCAGCGTCGATGAAGCAGGAGGAAAATAACGATCTGCTTGTACAGAACTTAAATGCCCTCTGGAAAAACTACTGCATCAACAGCACTTACGAGCCGGGTTCCACGATGAAGCCCTTCGTTGCAGCGATGGGGTTGGAGGACGGCAGGCTCAAAGGCAATGAATCCTTTGAATGCACCGGTATCATCGAGATCGGCGGCTACAAAATCCGCTGTCATAACTACACAAACGGTGCGGAGGGGTGGCTGACGATCGGAGAATCCATTGAACGCTCCTGTAATGTCACGCTGATCCGGATAGCACAGGTTATCGGGATCGATGAATTTCTGAAATATATGTCGGAATATAATTTCGGTTTAAAGACCAATATAGATCTGGCGGGCGAGGCAAGAACGGCTTCCCTGGTATTCAATTCTTCAACGATGGGACCTACGGAGCTTGCAACCTCGAGCTTTGGACAGGGCTTTAACGTGACGATGATCCAGATGATCACAGGTTTTTGCTCCCTGATCAACGGAGGCTATTATTATGAACCGCATATGGTCAGTAAGATTACGGCAGCAGATGGATCTGTGGTAAAAAATATTGAGCCGAGACTGTTAAAACAGACCATTTCTGCGGAAACTTCGGAGAAAATCCGTGAATACTGCGTTCAGGTTGTGGAAGGTGCAAATGGTACCGGTAAACGTGCAAAGCCTGCAGGCTATCGCATCGGCGGTAAGACTGGTACAGCAGAAACTGTCAGCGCCAGCGGTACTCGTGAAAAGGAGGACTACGTCGTATCGTTTCTGGGCTATGCGCCCGCAGAAGATCCACAGATCGCAATTTATGTGGTTTTAAACAGACCAAACGCTCGGGAGCAGGATCTGGAAACGAGAAAAGCATGTATCATCGCCAAAAACATTTTGACCGAAGTGCTTCCTTATTTAAATATCTTCATGACACAGGAGCTGACGGACGAAGAACGCGCAGAGCTGGAAGCGATGCAGATTGAAATCCGCGAGCAGCTGAGCGCAAACGCGCCGGCGTCGGATGTCAGCGGGAATGATGTCAGTGGAAATACAACCGATACCGGCGGGGATCCGTCTGCCGGGGATACTACGGCAGGGGAGGATGGCAGTGCTGCGCAGCCTGCGGGCGACGACCCGTCTACAACAGGTGGAGATACTGCAAATGGAGCAGAAGCGGACAATCCGTATGTCAACAGTGACGGGCAACTGATCGATCCGACGACTGGAGAGGTGATCACGGAGGATTCGGATGGCTATGATGTGCCGGTTTCCGGCATTCTGGAAAATGGTGCAGCAGGCGACTCTGGTGGGGATACGCAAAATCCGATGGAATAATGGAAGAAAAGAGGTAACTGCTCAGTAGGTCTGCGCATTTACTGCGCTGACCGTAAGAAAACTTAGACTAGAAGGCAAAAATCCTATCGGCATAGCCGATTTGAAATGGATTTTTGCGCGTAACTGCGAGGGTACGGAACAGTTACGAAAAGAGTACGATCGCTGTCTGCTGTGGTCACAGCGTGCAGCGGCAGCGTGTGCATATTTTAGGCAGCGGTTTCATAAGGTATAGTAATTTCTGCTTTGCAGGGAACTTATGGAACTGAGCAAACCGTTTCACCGCAAAAAGATCGTCGTAATTTTTCTGGCGTGCATTCTGATCTTTTCAGGGCTGTCCGCCAGAGTGGTATATCTGATGGTATTTCGGGCGGCACATTATTCTGAGCTCGCGCTGGATTTGCATCAGAGAGAGCGCAAAATCAAGGCAAAGCGCGGGAGAATTTTAGACAGGAACGGGATCGTGCTGGCGGATAACCAGCCGGTCTGTACGATTTCTGTCATCCATAACCAGATTCGCGATCCCAACGCAGTGATTGCGCTTTTGTGCAGCAAGCTTGGACTGTCGGAAGAGACCGTTCGAAAAAGAGTGGAAAAGGTATCGTCCATCGAAAAAATCAAAAGCAATGTCGATCTGGAAACCGGGGAGGAAATTTACCGGACAGGGCTGGACGGCATCAAGGTGGACGAGGATTATAAACGATATTATCCGTATGAGAATCTCGCTTCCAAAGTGATCGGCTTTACCGGAGGCGATAATCAGGGAATTTTGGCATTGGAAAGCCGGTATGAGGAAGTGCTTTCCGGGCAGGAGGGCTTGATTCTGGAAATGACGGACGCACGCGGCGTCCGGCTTCTGGATGAAGGAGAGAGCCGGGTAGAGCCGGTGGATGGAAAAGATTTATACATTAGTCTGGATGCCAACATCCAGCTGTATGCACAGCAGCTGGCGGAGCAGGTCTGCCTGGAAAAAGAAGCGGAAAGCGTTTCGATTCTGGTGCTGCGTCCCGATAACGGAGAAATCCTTGCGATGGCGGATGTGCCGGAATATCAGTTGAATGACCCGTTCAAACTTCCGGAGGGGCAGCAAGAACAGCTCATGACCGAAAAAGAAAAGCAGGAAGCCCTGAATAAAATGTGGAGAAACGCCTGCATCAACGATACCTACGAGCCTGGCTCTGCCTTTAAGGTCATTACGGCGGCAGCCGCATTGGAAAACGGCGTTGTCCGGGAAGAGGATTCTTTTCAGTGCCCGGGCTATATTGTCGTAGAGGGCAGAAAAATCCGGTGTGCAAAGGTTCGGGGTCATGGAACTGAAAATTTCGTACAGGGGACGATGAATTCCTGCAATCCGGTGTTTGTGACGGTAGGGCTTCGGATGGGTGCAGATACGTTTTACCAAAGCATGAAGCAGTTCGGGCTGCTGAACAGAACTGGAATCGATATGCCTGGAGAAGCCGGTACAATCATGCACGCACAGGATCAGATCGGTCCGGTGGAGCTTGCGACGATTTCGTTCGGGCAGTCCTTTCAGATCACGCCGATTCAGCTTGCAGCGACGGTCAGCTCCCTCATTAATGGCGGGACGCGGATTATACCGCATTTGGGACTGTATTGCGAAAAGACGGACGGTTCGGAGCGCATTTCGGTGCAGAAGGAAACGGAGCAAAAACGGATTCTTTCGGAAGAAACGAGCGCCCGGCTGCGCAGCATCCTGTTTCAGGTCGTGGAAAACGGCGGCGGAAAAAACGGAAAAGTCGAAGGCTATCAGGTGGGCGGCAAGACGGCGACCAGCGAGACGCTTCCTCGCGGTACGGGTCGGTATATTTCTTCGTTTCTGGGTTTTGCACCTGCGGACGATCCGAAGGTGCTGGCATTGTGCATTATCCGAAACCCCCAAGGCGTCTATTATGGCGGACTGGTGGCGGCACCGGTAGTGCGCGAGCTTTTTGAAAATATTCTTCCCTATCTGGATGAAATAGGGTATTATGAGAAGAATGAAACAATAAACCGCAATTAATTGCAGGGAAACATAGAACGAAAGTGCTGTCTATGGCAGCGAAAGGAGAGAATCAACATGGATTTACTGGGAAAAAAGGTACTGGTAGCCGGATGCGGAAAGAGCGGACTCGGAGCCGCCGGACTCTTGCAGAAAGCGGGAGCCGTTCCCGTTCTGTTTGATGAAAATGAAAAGCTGGATGGGAAGGCGCTCTGCGCGCGGGAAGATTATCCAAAAGACACTGCGCTGGTACTGGGAAGCCTTCCGAAGGAGTTGCTTTCCGAGCTTTCGCTGGCGGTTTTAAGCCCCGGTATTTCCATTGAAGAAGCGTTTGTTTCTACACTGGAAGAGGCGGATATTCCGGTATGGGGCGAAATTGAGCTCGCCTGGAACTTTGAAAAGGGAAAGGTGCTCGCAATTACAGGCACGAACGGAAAGACCACGACGACAACGCTGGTGGGCGAGATCTTGAAGCGTTATCAGGACAATACGTTTGTTGTCGGCAATATCGGAACCCCCTATACGCAGGAGGTTTTAAAAACAGATAAGGACAGCGTGACGGTAGCGGAGATCAGCAGCTTCCAGCTGGAAACTGCAGTGCATTTCCATCCGTCTGTCAGCGCGATTTTAAATATCACGCCGGATCATTTGAACCGTCATCATACGATGGAGAACTATGCGGCGGTCAAGGAATCCATCACGAAGAACCAGACAAAGGACGATTTCTGTGTGCTCAATCACGAGGACAGCTGGTTAAAGGCGTTTGCACCGAAGTGCCCGGCCCAGGTCATCTGGTTTTCTTCCAAAGAAAAGCTGGAGAGAGGCTATTATCTGGTCGGCAGCAAAATCTGCAGAAATCTCGGAAATGGGGAAGAAGTCCTGATGGATGTTGACAAGATGCAGCTGATCGGCGTACATAATTTTGAAAACGTGATGGCGGCGATTGCGATTGCAGCAGCATACGGCGTGCCGATGGAAACAATTCTGGATACCGTAAAACATTTTCAGGCAGTAGAACACAGAATCGAATATGTAGCGACCAAAAACGGCGTCGTTTACTATAACGATTCCAAGGGAACCAATCCCGATGCGGCGATTCAGGCGATCCGCGCAATGAAGTGGCCCACCGTGCTGATCGGCGGCGGCTATGATAAGCAGAACACCTACGACGAGTGGATTGAAGCGTTTGACGGCAAGGTAAAGCTCCTGGTGCTGATCGGTCAGACGCGGGAAAAGATCGCGGAGTGCGCAAAGAAGCACGGAATGGAAAATATCGTTTTGGCGGACAGCTTTGAAGAAGCGATGGATACCTGTGTAAAGGCAGCGTGTCCGGGCGACGCGGTGCTGTTGTCCCCCGCATGCGCGAGCTGGGGAATGTTCCCGAATTATGAAGTGCGCGGTAAAATGTTCAAGGAATATGTAAACAGCCTGAAGGGGTGAGCAAGTGGCAGGACGGAGAAGAACTCAGAAAACAGAATACTATTTTGATTACAGTCTTCTGTTCATCATCCTGTTTCTGACAGGCTTCGGACTGGTTATGATTTATTCCGCCAGCGCTTACGATGCGACGACGCAGAATCTGAACGAGGACTATTATCTGATGCATCAGGCGTTTGCGGCGGCGCTGGGGCTGGTGGGGATGTTTTTCGTCTCCCACATCCCATATCATTTTTGGGAGCGGTTTGCGGTAATCGGCTATGTGGTTTCCCTGATTTTGATTGTACTCGTGCTGTCGCCGCTGGGCGTCGAGGTCAACGGTGCAAGAAGGTGGCTGAATCTCGGTATGTCGATTCAGCCTGCGGAGATCGCAAAGCTGGCGATGATTCTGTTTCTGGCGACGTTTATCTGCAAGATGGGAAGAAACATTCGGACGTCGAGAGGCTTTTTGACGGTTATTGGAGTTTCCCTGCCGCACGTTTTTTGTATCTGGAAAATCACCAACAACCTGAGCTCTGCGATTATCGTGCTGGGAATTGCGATCCTGATGCTGTTTGTGGCGAGTCCGCAATACAAACCATTTTTCATCATAGGAGGAATTGGAGCACTCGCAGTTATAGGCGTAATTTTCGGTGTCAAGCAGCTGCAGAGCATCGAAGGGCTGGATTTCCGTTTCGCACGTATCATGGCGTGGCTCGATCCGGAAGCCTATGCGTCCGGCAAGGGCTTCCAGACGCTGCAGGCACTCTATGCGATCGGCTCCGGCGGTATTTTTGGAAAGGGGCTCGGGCAGAGTATCCAGAAACTGGGCTTTTTGCCGGAACAGCAGAATGATATGATCTTTTCGATCATCTGTGAGGAGCTGGGGCTGTTCGGCGGCATCGCTGTGATCCTGATTTTTTTGCTGTTGATCTGGCGTCTGATGATTATTGCGAACAACGCGTCGGATCTGTTCGGTGCGCTGTTAGTTGTCGGCGTGCTGGGGCATATCGCGATTCAGGTCATTTTAAATGTTGCGGTCGTAACGAACTCAATGCCGAACACCGGCGTGTCCCTGCCGTTTATCAGCTACGGCGGCTCATCGATCCTGTTTTTGCTGATCGAGATGGGGCTCGTCATGAGCGTTGCCCGCGGCATCAAGGTCCGGGATGTGTAATGGTGTATGCGCGTATCGCGCGTTCATCGGGAGCAAAGAAGACGAGCGTGTTATCTGGACACGGGGCAGCAGTGTAGCTGCATTTGTCACGTATGCGGCATCTTTGCCATAGTATAGGGTAAGGGCAGCGCGGACGGTGGTTTTGTGGATTCAATCTGGATCAGAGGCAAAAGACCTCTTTACGGGGAAATGACAGTGCAGGGGTCGAAAAACGCCGTGCTGCCGATTCTGGCGTCGACCATTCTGATCGCCGGAAAGACGACACTGCGAAACTGCCCGGATATTTCGGATGTGGACTGCATGTGCCGCATTTTGCAGAAAATCGGCGCAACAGTGACAAAAAAAGGTCACGAGATCTGCGTGGACGCTTCCGGTGCGCTGCAAAGCAGGCTTCCGGCAGAGGAAGTGGTTCGGATGCGTTCCTCCATCGTGCTGACGGGCGCGCTTTTGGGGCGGCTTGGGCAGGCGTCCTTCTGCGATCCGGGCGGCTGTGTCATCGGCGACCGCCCGATCGATTTGCATCTGAAAGCCTTTGCGCGCTTTGGTTGTCAGATAAGGCGGGAGGATGACAATTTTTTGACGGTATTTGCAAAGCGACTGAACGGCGTACAGATCCGTTTTCCGTTTTCGAGCGTCGGTGCGACGCAGAATGCGATTTTATGCGCGGTCTGTGCAAAGGGAGAAACAGTGCTGACAGGTTGTGCAAAGGAACCGGAGGTCGTTTCGCTATGCCGCTTTTTAAACGGTGCAGGGGCAAAGATCGAAGGAGCCGGAAGCAAAACGATTCGAATTGAGGGCGTAAAAAAGCTTTGCAGCACAGAATTTTCCATCGATGCGGACCGGATCGTGGCAGGAACCTGTCTGATCGGTGTACTCGCGGCAGGCGGGGAAGCGTTTTTGCGGCAGGCGCCGATCGGGCAGCTTACAGCGGTGATTGCAGTTGCCAAAAAAATGGGCGCACAGATTATCCCAACCCCAAAGGGGCTGTTGGTAAAACGTGCAGGCAGGCTGGTTTCCCCGCTTTTGCTGGAAACGGACGTATATCCGGGCTATCCGACCGACCTGCAGTCCCCGATGCTGACGGCACTGTGCTGCGCAGAAGGAAACTGTATGGTGTCGGAGCGCGTTTTTAATGGAAGGTTTGGCGTGCACGAGCAGTTAAACCGGATGGGTGCTGCGATCGTCGCCGGACAAACAAGCGCGGAGGTCACCGGAGGCAGGAAACTGCACGGAGAACGGGTTTTTGCAAAAGAACTGCGGGGCGGGGCGGCACTTGTGCTGGCGGGGCTGTGTGCAGAGCATAAGACGGTCGTGGAAAACTGTCATTTTATCCGGAGAGGATATGAAGATATCGTAAGGGATTTCAGAGAGTTGGGAGCAGACATTGGCACAGAAACAGAAATATAAGCTGCTGGACGGCGGAAAATCTGAAAAAAGTCGGAAGAAATCAGCTTCCGGCAAAAAAAAGAAAAAAAGCAGCGGCAAAGCTGCCGGGTATTCCTATGCAGTGGCAACGCCGGGCGAGTGGCTGCGTGCAAATCTCGGTGTACTGATTGCCAGCATCGTGATCGTCTGTTTGGCGGCGGCTGCCCTCGTCGTGGTGTCCGTGTTTCGGGTGCAGAACGTTTCGGTCGAGGGAAACGTCCACTACACGAGTGAAGAGATTGAGGCGATGGTTCTGACTGACCGGCTTTCCTACAATTCGCTCTATCTTTCGTTAAAATATCGGAATAAGGAAATCCGGGACATTCCGTTTATCGAAACGATGAGTGTCCGGGTCGATTCGCCGGACAGCATCACGATTCGTGTTTATGAAAAGTCTGTGGCGGGCTACGTGGAATACATGGGGCGTTACATGTATTTTGACCGGGACGGTATCGTGGTGGAATCTTCGGAGACGAGGACAGAAGGAATTCCGCAGGTGACGGGAATTAGGTTCGACCATGTTGTTTTGTATGAGGCGCTTCCGGTGAAGAATACCGATATTTTTCAGGAAATCCTTTCGATTACGCAAATGCTTTCCAAGCATCAGATCACGACGGATAAAATATATTTCAACGAATCAAATGAAATAACACTTTATTTCGACAATATCCGGGCAAAGCTGGGAAAGGATAACCTGGAGGAAAAGGTGATGCGCCTGGAGCAGATTTTACCGAATCTGTCGGGCGAAAGCGGAGTACTCGATCTGCAGAATTACTCGGAAGACCGTAAAAATGTGACGTTTCAGAAAGATGGATAACCGTAAAGAAATTGAAAAAATGGGTTGCGTAATTCTGAAAATGATTATATGATAAATATTATGAAGTTTGTCAGGAATGAAGGAGGAAATACCCTTGCTGGAGATTAAAGTAAATGACGCAGAAGCGGCAGCGCACATCCTTGTCATTGGAGTTGGCGGTGCAGGCAATAATGCTGTAAATAGAATGATTGATGAGAAAATTGACGGTGTGGAGTTTATCGGAGTCAATACAGACCGACAGGCTCTGCAGTTCTGCAAAGCGGAAAAGCACCTGCAGATCGGCGAGAAGCTGACCAAGGGACTGGGCGCAGGCGCAAAGCCCGAAATCGGTGAGCAGGCAGCTCAGGAGAGTGCAGAAGAAATTTCCAAATCCTTAGACGGAGCAGATATGGTATTTGTTACCTGCGGTATGGGCGGCGGAACCGGAACCGGTGCGGCTCCCGTTGTCGCAAAGCTCGCCAAGGACAAAGGAATCCTGACCGTCGGGGTTGTAACCAAGCCGTTCCGCTTTGAAGCAAAGACCCGTATGAACAATGCGATGTCCGGTATCGAGAAGCTGCGTGACAGCGTGGATACTCTGATCGTTATCCCGAATGACAAGATTTTGGAAATTGTGGACAAGCGTACCAGCATGCCGGAAGCCCTGATGAAGGCCGACGAAGTCCTTCAGCAGGCAGTACAGGGAATTACCGATCTGATCAACGTCCCCGCAGTCATTAACCTCGACTTTGCAGACGTGCAGACCGTTATGCGCGACAAGGGAATTGCTCACATCGGTATCGGCGAAGGTAAAGGTGACGATAAGGCTGTCATGGCAGTCAAAGCCGCTGTAGAGAGCCCGCTGTTAGAGACAACAATTGCAGGCGCAACCGATATCATCATCAACGTGTCCGGCGATATTTCCATGTTCGACGCTTCCGATGCGGTGGATTATGTCCGTGAGATCACCGGCGATGACGTTAACATCATCTTCGGTGCCATGTATGATTCCAACCAGGCAGACTACTGCCGGATTACCGTAATTGCAACCGGTATTGAGGAGACACCGGCTTCCCGCTTCGGTACTTCCTTTGCAAGAAAACCGATCACTCCTTCCGTAGGCCAGACCGGTATGAAGACCACAGTGAGCGCGACGGGCGCGAACACGACAAGACCGTATAACAGCGCACTGCAGCAGCCGGTTCATCCCGGAGCTGCTTCCAATGCGGAATTAAAGAAGCCGGCAGGCATAAATGGCATTCAGCCTGCTCCTACGGTACTGCGCAGTAAGGTACAGGAGAGAGATTTAAAGATTCCGGATTTCCTTCAGAAAAAATAAATAATTTTAGTAACGAAACAGAAAACACCGCGAGGTGACTGAAAAAGTCATTTCGCGGTGTTTTTTTGTCGAAACTTTCCCCGGCAGCGCACAGCGTTTCGACAAAATCCACGCGCCAGCATTTTTATAATAAGGACATACAGTTTTGGAAAACGTGCGGGAGGAAAGGCTTGTGAGCTATCGGATTTATGCAGACCGGGTCTGGATAATGCACACCTGTATCAATGTGCTGCTGTTATTTCTGACAGCGAAACTGTCTGGGATAACGGTAAGGGTTCGACGGATTATCGAAATAGCAGCCGGAAATGCGCTGTGCTTTACGGCAATCCTGTTGCTGCCTGCTCCGGCGGTTTTGCAGGGAGAAGTAGGGATAATTCTGGCAGGAAAAACGTTTTTTTGCCTGATTGCAGCACTTTGGTGGGTACAGCGATGCTTTCAGGTCAAAAGCCGGGAAGGAATGAGGCGTGTCTGGATCTGCTATATGTGTTGTGCCTGCGTGCTCGGCGGCGTCTGCAACGGCATTTCTGAAGTCCGGGAGCTGTTTGAAACCGATCAAAACGGTTTTGGGACCGGCGGGCAGGTTTCCATGATGCAGCTTTTGGTCTGGTGCGCGATTGTCGTCTGGTATGCTGCAAAGCTTCTGGACCGGGAGCGCAGGCGGCAGAAACATCCGATCTGGAAAGTCTCTTTTTTCTGGAAAACGAAGTTTTTTTCCGGAAGCGCGTTGATGGACAGCGGAAATTCCCTGAAAGACCCGTACACGGGGCACCCGGTCTGCGTTTTGGACGAAGAGACGGCGAAAAAGCTTGGAATTTCGACGGAAAAGGCGGTTCGGCTGATTCCCTATCACAGCATCGGCAGGGCCCACGGACTCCTTCGGGCGGTGACGGTTTCAGAACTGTATCTGAGAAAAGACGGACAGGAGAAAAAGATTGCAGATGTGACGGTTGCGGTCGGACCCGGGCGTTTGAGCCGGTCGGGCGGATACCAGATGATTCTGCATCCAGCATTACTGGAGGAAAAGAAAGGAGCAGACCATGATATTAAAAGTAGCGATGCCGGGAAAAGTGCAGTTTAAATTGATCCGCCGGGAACCGGCATTTTTTATGGCACATGAGGGGGATATTCATTATATTGGCGGCGCAGATGTGCTTCCGGCACCTCTGGAAACGGAACAGGAAAACGAGGTGATTCAGGATCTGGCGACAGAGGAATATGCGCAGGAGGCGCGGTCAATTTTAATTGAACACAACCTGCGCCTGGTTGTTTACATAGCAAAGAAATTCGATAATACGGGCGTCGGCGTGGAGGATCTGATTTCGATCGGCACGATTGGACTGATCAAGTCAATCAATACATTCAATCCCGGGAAAAATATCAAACTCGCAACTTATGCATCCCGATGCATTGAAAATGAAATCCTGATGTATCTGCGCCGCAACCACAAGACGCGGATGGAGGTTTCGATCGACGAGCCGCTGAACGTGGACTGGGACGGGAACGAGCTGCTTTTGTCGGATATCCTGGGGACGGATGAGGACGTGATCTACCGGGATATGGAAAACGAGGCAGAGCGCAGGATTTTAAGAAATGCGGTGGCGAAGCTTTCCGAGCGGGAGCGCACAATCGTCAGCCTGCGTTTTGGACTGGATACGCCGGACGGGCAGGAAATGACCCAGAAGGAGGTCGCGGCATATCTGGGTATTTCCCAGTCCTATATTTCCCGGCTGGAAAAAAAGATCATGAAGCGGCTGAAAAAAGAGATGGTGCGGGAGTGAAGCTGCGCGCTGCAGCTGCGTCCGACCGCCATGCCTGCACGCATTCCGGGATGTGCTGTCATGCCGTGAAATACTCACACCGTGTGTTACATGCTCCCTGCATCATGCGCTCAAATACGCGCGCATGATGCGGAGAGCATTTTTTTCGAGCCGGGAAACCTGTGCCTGGGAAATTCCGATCAGCTCGGCAACCTCCATCTGCGTTTTTCCCTCGAAAAAGCGCAGAGAAATGATCTCATGTTCCCGGGCATTGAGCTTTTTTAACGCGTCGGACAAAGACAGATGCTCGACCCAGTTTTCCTCCCGGTTCTTTTTATCCCGAATCTGATCCATCACATAGAGCGTGTCTCCACCGTCTGTGAAAATCGGCTCATACAGGCTCATGGGATTCTGGATGGCGTCGAGGGCATAGACAATATCCTCCCGGGAGATGCCGACCTCGGAGGCAACCTCGGTGATGGACGGCTCCTTCTGGTTCTTTTTTAAAAGCATTTCCCGCGCGTAGATGGCTTTATAGGCGGTGTCGCGCAGCGAACGGCTGACCCGGATGGAGTTGTTGTCCCGCAGAAAACGCCGGATCTCCCCAATAATCATTGGAACAGCATAAGTTGAAAACCGTACTCCCAGTTCGGTATTGAAATGGTCGATTGCCTTGATCAGACCGATACAGCCAATCTGAAATAGATCGTCTACGTTTTCCCCTGCAGAGGAAAAGCGGCGGATGACGCTTAAAACGAGCCGCAGATTTCCCTTGATAAACTGTTCCCGTGCGTCGGCGTCGCCCTGCCGGATCTGGATAAAAAGCGCGTCTTTTTCTTCATTGGTTAGGATCGGCAGGCGGGCGGTATTGACGCCGCAGATTTCCACTTTGTTGAGTGCCATGGCATTGCCTCCTGTGATTGAAAAGCTATGAAAAGAGCATGGACGAAAAAACGGAATTTATTCAAAGC
>ENA-UOJV01002252-UOJV01002252.1-human-gut-metagenome-genome-assembly--contig:-C82-NODE-2252-length-16567-cov-12.253997_pt1 | contig 16567 bp, 19 predicted proteins | sample MGYA00242356_ERZ723903 | MGnify/ENA metagenome assembly ERZ723903
GTTATAGAGAAGCCTGTATAAACCCCTCTGTACTTCCCCTTTACACGCCCAGCCTACACGCACCGATACACCCCACACCAGTCCACACTGATACGGGCCTCACCAAACCACACCGATACACCCCTCGCCTATCCACACCCATACGGCCCTCACCAACTCTCACAGAGACACACCGAGCCTAGCAGAGCGGGAAGAGGGATGCTTTAAAATTGATTCGCAAAATTTTCTTGAAAAAGTTTTGAGAAAAGTGTTGACAAACGACTTATTTTCTGGTATACTTAGACCATAGAAAGGAGAGATGATAAGTGGACAATCTTATTGCAGAGCGTGATAAAGAATGGAATAGCGTTTGGGGTCTAATGAAAGACATGGGTATAAAGACATTAGACAGGGATGTACGTTGAGTAAAGAAAGGAGCTTAATCATGAGAGCCAAAATAGTGATTTACCGTTCAGGGGTTGAGAGATTGATTGACGATGTAAACAAGAAAGACTTGAACGAATACAATCATGGCAGACTTGACCTACTAAAAGCTATTTTATTGCAGTTTGAAAGAAAGGGAACAAACATGAAAAACGAGATTACTTTATACCGTTCCGTTATAGAAAACTTAATGGACGAAATGAGCACGAAAGAAACTAGTGAGTATGCTAATGGCAGACTAGATTTATTAAAAGCCTTATTATTGCTGTTTGATGAGGAGGGTCAATAATGGATGAAAACATGGTAAAGCTATTGCAGGAACGTGAAAGAGAGCTGTATGTACTAGGCATAAAGAGGGGAGATACCTATTTCAAAAACCGATGGGTTGAACTGTGCTATATCATGCGATTGCTAGGTATAGAAAGGAGAGACACCAATGGACTTCAATAAATGGCTCTCAAGAGCCATTAAACAAGCAGAGCTGGAATATATCTACACGGAAAGCGTCCGTGGAGTGGTGGATACAGAAACTAGGCTACAACGTGAAAGGCTTCAAACCTTAAAGAGAGTGAGGGAGGTTTACGATGAGTTCAGCCGAGAGATGGAGAGTAGAGAAGCTGATAGACGAAGTGACGGAAGCACGACAGGCTTCCAATGACCTGTATGACGAAATGCTGAAAGTGCTAGAGGAGTTATTGGAGGATGAGGACGATGTATAATATGTCGGAGAGGTACTACCGTGTTACTTGCACGGACATGAACGGGAAGTTCAGGCAGTATAAGATAAAGGCTCGCAGTAAGCAACAGGCAAGCCGTAAGGCATACGATATCATGCAGGAGCAGAAGCTATATAACATGATTGTTATTGGCATTGTTCAGTGGAATGAGATGTTTAACGGGGTGGGTGTAGATGTGGATTAGTGTGTTGATAGTCGGCTTCTTTCTTGCCCTTATTTTCTACGGCTGTATGATGTATTGTTCAGAGCCACCATGGTGGGTTCTAAAGTACATATTCAGAGGAGTAGGGATGTGCTTTATGTCCTTTGGATTTATAGGTCTGATTTATTCCGTGTTTATAGGGGGTATCCTAAGTTGGTAGCTATTCTTTGCAGTATCGGGCTTTTAGTAGTCGGCCTGACGTTGGTTTATATCAACGAAAATGAGCCGGGTATGTTTTCTCTGACTATGACAGTTATAGGGTACTTGCTCTGTGCACTGTTTGCAATCTCATTCGTGTTGAATCTGGGTCAGTTTCTTTTAGCAAAAAGTTTGTAAAATTTTTCGGAAAAAGTATTGACAAAAAATAAATTTTGTGGTAGAATTAGATATCCTCGAAAGAGGGAATAACAGAAAGGACGGAACAATCATGAAAAACATCACTAGAACCATCACCAGATACAAGCACACCTTTGTAAAGATGAACGATGACCTGACTATCTCCGATATGAAAGAGGTTATCTGTGCTGAGAAGATGGGGCCGAGAACGTCAGCCGCCTACATGGAATCCAACGGCATGGAGGGGTACGTTATGGCAAAGGTGACCACGGTAGAGGAGACTTACACCATGCCTTTGGAGACCTTTATCGCTAACGCCACTATTGTTGAGAAGGAGGATAACTAACAATGAAGAAGCAGGAACAGAATTTCGCCGAGATTATGAGCGCAGAGGAAGCTATTGCAATCCGCAAGGATACAGAGCAGTCTATCGTAAACGGTCTGACCGAGGAAGGGGCCGGGGTGTATTGCTCCTTCCTTCCTGAGACACTGGAAGATAAGGCTAAGATGTTCAACGCTATGAACGGCGGTGACAACACGGTAAAGGAAGCTATCAACAAGGAGTTGCACGTCCTAGATGTTATCGTCCAGCCGGTACAGGTACAGAACGAAGATGGCACCCAGAACACCTGTCCCCGTGTGTCTCTTATCTGTGAAGATGGAGTTTACTCCGCTACCTCCTGGGGCGTGTATAACTGCATTAAGAAGCTAAACGCTCTGTTCGGCGGTCTGCATTTTGAGACCCCTGTGAAGCTGATTCCCTATGAGGTAAAGACTAAGAACGGTTTTACTATCAACTTGAAAATGTTATAACGAACCGGCCCCCGTTAAGGGGGCCGTACTTATAAGGTGGTGAAAAACGATGACGAGATATGGTGTAGAGCACGACCTTAAAAAGTCTCCCTTTACCTACACTGTACAATATGACAATCTTAATGAAATAGAGTATTGCTTTTCCAGCGACAGCATAAAGACCCGCTTTATTGCCCTGCGAAATGGATTCTATGAAGAAACAGAGGATAGCCTGTCTAACAGATTTAAGATGGACTTTCGTATCAGTAAGGACCTGACGGACGTTAACTTGTACAGGAAGGTCGAGAGCAGAGGTTTTCTCATTTTCTTTAATGGGGAGGAAATCACATGGCAAAGAGCACTAAAATACAATGGACAAAAGCTCGCAAAAATGAGCTGAGAAAAGAGGTACTTAACTTTAATAGGAGGATACGCTCCGCAGAATCTAGGCTTGATGACCTCTCCTATATACTTCCCCAAAAGCAGACCGTAAGTGAAGCTATTGAGAAGATTCAGACTTTACAGGAGTACCGGGATTACTTAGCGGCGATTAAAAGGGCAACCGCTGAGACGCTAATACCTGAGACATATGGTAACGACCTGACTACCGCATGGAGACGGAAGGAAATAGAGATACGGGAAAAACGGATAAACGAAAGGAACAGGCAGAGACGTAAAAAGGTCGATGAGCTTAGACCGGAGGTAAAAACACAGGAACAGGTGGGAAGGACAACCCCCTATGGAAGATTTCCCTCTGACAATGATTTCTTTCTTCGTGACCTTGGTTTAAAGACAGGAGACACGGTGAAATATGATGAACTGTTAAAGAAGATAGAGGAAGGCTATTACAGGGAGAAAGCTGAACTGTGGAGAACGAATTATATCAATGCTCTTATAAATGAGATGCTGGGACCTGCTACCTTTGCCGGGGATGTTGTGAGTATGGGATTGGCTAACCAGATATACGACTTGGTGACTGGTATGGACATATCCACTTTTCTCTTAGGTCAACTATCATCGTATAGCGATGTGTTGCAGATTAATTTTCTGTATGATCAAAAAGGAAGGGAAGCGGCTCTTGAACGCATACTCGATGTGTGGAACGAGCTTATAAGACGTACATGATGTGCAAAAACCTGTTTATAGTGTTGATTTTGAGACAGTGGTTGACCCCAACGAAACCCGTGTATGGTTATGGGGAAAATGTGACATAGATTGTACTACGTTTGTATACGGGACGGATATTGACAGTTTCATGGAGGAGATATCTACTGTTGACTGTAAGGCGTATTTTCACAACATTAAATTCGATGTTCAATTCATGTTTTATTGGCTGTTTCATAACGGATACAGGCATACCAGTGAGAGGAAGCCGAAAGAGGGGTATTTCTCAACGTTGATATCAGACATGGGAATGTTTTATACTTGCACTGTTCACTTTTTCAACGGTAGCGTAGTTGAGTTCATAGACAGTTACAAGCTCATAACTCTCCCCGTAAGGGACATTCCAAAAGCTTTCGGACTGGACGTTCATAAACTGGACTTGGACTATGCCGAAAACAGGGATTTCAACCATGTACCAACAGAGGAAGAAATATCATACGTTAAGGCAGACGTGGAGATTGTGGCAAAGGGCATAAAAGCCATGCACGAAAACGGCCTGATTAAGATGACAGCGGCAAGCAACGCACTGTACAACTATAAGAAAGTCCTGTCAAACAAGGAGTTTAAACGCAGATTCCCGCCGATTGAATATGCTGTGGACAAGGATTGCAGGAAATCGTATAAAGGTGGCTGGACATATCTCAACGAAGCCTATCAAGGGATGATGGTCGGTGAAGGTCAGGTATATGATGTAAACTCCATGTACCCTTGGGCCATGAAATACTGTATGCTACCGTTTGGTAATCCGTACTACTATGACGGGGAGTATAAACCGGATGAGTTTTACCCTCTTTATATTCAATGCCTTCAATGCTGTTTCAGTTTGAAAAAAGGACACTACCCCAGCATACAGTTAAAGAACAGTTTCAGGTTTTCCAGTACAGAGTATATTAAGGAAAGTGGGGATGACCCTGTAATACTTCACTTGACAAGTGTTGACTTAAAGCTCTTGTTCGACAACTATGACGTGTGGGATATAACTTACATAGGTGGGTACAAGTTCAGGGGAGAGACAGGGCTGTTTTCTGAATATATCGACTACTGGTATGACGTGAAGCAGAAGGCAAAGGTGGAAGGAAATAAAGCCATGTACCATATCGCTAAACTGATGCTTAATTCACTGTATGGGAAGTTTGGTTCAAATCCTGAGAAGGCTTCTAAATATCCATATCTGGATGAGACAGACGACATAGTAAAGTACAGACGGCTAATGCCTGAAATTGGAAGCGGAGGGTATATCCCGGTAGCGGCGTTCATTACCTCTTATGCCAGAGACAAGATAATTAGGGCCGCTAATGCTTGTGGTGACAGGTTCATATATGCGGACACCGACAGCGTTCATGTAGTGGGAAGGGAAAAGGTAGACTTGGACATAGATAATTACAGACTGGGTGCTTTCAAGCTGGAAGGTGAGTTCACAAGAGCCAAATATCACAGAGCCAAATGTTACATTGAGGAGTTTGACGGAGAGCTTGATAAGAAGTGCGCTGGGTTACCTGTTTCAGCACGGCACCTGTTTAATTTTGACACTATGGAGCCGGGTCAGATATTTGAGGGCAAGCTGGTCCCGAAAAACATAAAGGGCGGCGTGGTTCTGGTGGAGCGGCCCTTCCAAATTAAGGGTTGACAAAGGGTGATTTTTATGATACAATACTCTAAAGGGATATATGAGACAGGTTATAAATCACTAGCTGGGTGTGACGGCGGAGAGTCGGCCAGAAGTGTTACAAGGTTTTCACAGACTATTTGTAATCGCTCATACTATCCCTTTTCTCATAGGTGAAGCTATGTGGTACGATGTAAATAAGACGCTTTCCTATAACTGCTTGTTCAACTTTGTGGTTGGACCCCGTGGAGTGGGAAAGACGTATTCCTGTAAACGAAGGGTCATAAAAGACTTTATAACTAAGGGACAGCAGTTTATCTATCTGCGCCGATATGAAACGGAAATCAAGTCGTCACAGATTGACCTATTTTTCGATGATATCCAGCATGAGTTTCAAGACCACGCTCTGGCGGTGAAAAAGAAGTGCTTTTACATTGACGGTAAACTTGCTGGATGGGCACTGCCTTTGTCGAGAGCTTCTCAATTCAAGTCGGTGCCGTTCCCATATGTGACCAAGATTCTGTTTGACGAGTTCATTATAGACCAAGGGCTGATAAGGTATCTGCCCGATGAAGTACAGACCTTTAATGAGATGTACTCAACGATTGCGAGACTAAGGGACGTTACGGTCCTGTTCTTGTCCAACGCAATAACATTCACTAACCCATATTTCCTGTATTACGATTTGTCTTTGCAGAAAGGGCAGAAGATACTACGCAAGAATGATATTCTTCTTGAGCTGGTAGACAGTCCATCTTACACGGAGAAAGCAAAGTCAACCAGATTCGGAAAAATTATAGCCGAAACAGAGTACGGGAAATACGCTATGGAAAACGAGTTCTTGAGGGACACTGCCAGTTTTATCGAAAAGATGCCTTGCCCCGGAACGTGTATAATGACCATCAGAGTATCGGGAAATGAGCTTGGAGTATATACTATATTAGGCTCTGATTTGTGGTACATTACGGAAAGCTATGACCCTACCTGTAATAAGCATATTTCTCTAAGTGTAGATGAGCATGACGAGACAACAGAGCTACGAAACAGTAAAGACGCTCTTATATGGCTCGGAGCTTTGCAACAAAAATACTACCGGGGAGAAGTCAGGTTTACGACTATGAAAGCCAAAAATTTGATATCCAATTCCCTGATGATTTTAAGGAGGTAAATCAGTATGCCATATACAATCGAACAATGGAACGACCATATGCAGAAGGTCATCGGTGCCATGAATGACCAAGCCACCCTAACCTCTTTAGTTACACAAGCCAGTGACGAATACACGGGCCTGTTTGCAACTAATACTACTCTATCTACTGAAAACGAACAACTGAAACAGGAAAATACCAGACTGAAAGAAGCTAATTTAGAGCTATTCCTACGGGTTGGTCAGCAAAACATTGACAAGACAGGTGGAAGTGGTCAACCCACCGAACAAAAAACAAAGGCCGAGACAATCACTGTCGAGGATTTATTCAAGGAGGTAAAGTAAATGTCTACTACTAAGATTCCAAACGCTGTTGATACAGTAAACGCCATTAGAAATGAAGCCAGCCAAGCCTATCGGGACGCTGTACCAGTGGCTACTCCCCGAAACATTCAGGACGTTGGTAACCCCATTCTGGAATACCAGTCCGTACAGAACGAATTTCTGACTGCTCTGGTAAATAAAATTGCCGTTACCATTGTAGACCAGAAGATGTTTGAGAATCCTCTGGCATTTCTACGGAAGGGTTCTATCCCTCTGGGGCTGGATGTTGAAGATATCTATATCAACCCCGCCAAGGGTGCAAACTATGATCCTGCTAACTTCCAAGGGATTTTGACCCCTGTTGACCCCGACGTAAAGGCGGCCTATTATCGCCGTAACCGTAGGGATAAGTACAAGGTCACTATCCGCAACGAGCAGTTGACCGCCGCCTTTGTAAGCTGGGGTGCTCTGGAAAACCTGATTGCAGGTATCGTAAACAGCCTGTATACTGGCAACACGATTGACGAGTTCAATCTGACAAAGGCTCTGCTGGGTGGAGCTACCGCCGAAGCTAAGATGGTTCAGGAAGTGCTTGCCCTGCCCACTGTCAGCGCAGAGAACGCTACCGCTTTCCTGACCCGTTTGCGTGGTATCGCTTCCGCTATGTCTTTCCCAAGCTCTGATTACAACGCTTATCGGCTTGTTGGCGGCTCTAGCCCCGCCACTTCTTGGACTTCCATCGATGACTTGGTTATCCTCGTTCGTGCTGACGTTGCCGCAAACGTAGATGTCCAGAAGTTGAGTGCCGCCTTTAATCTGAGCTATGCTGATTATGTCGCCCGTCAGGTCATTGTTGACAAGTTTGACGGGGCCGATAATATGTATGCTTGGATTGGCGACCGTGGTGCCTTCCAGATTCGGGACAGTCTCCGTAAGATGACCGAGTTCTATAACTCCGAAGTTATGGCTTGGACTTACTGGTGGCACTGCTGGGACACCTTTGCTCTACGTCCTTGGGCTAATGGCGTGTCCTTTGTAACTGAGAAGTATACGGCCTGATTTAACTGGCCCGGATGGGCTTCCCGTCCGGGCCTTATTTAAGGTGGTGAAAATATGCCTGACTTTCAGCCCAACACTACGATACGTCTATACCAGAGCACAGGAGTAGACCCACAGAATCAGCCTTACTTTGAGAGTGAAGGGGCCAAACTGTCATGGTATGAAGGACGCTCCCCACTGTCATTTACGGCTCAGAGCTATCAGAGGGAGAACAGGCATTATGCCAGAGTGAACGCAAAGTATAACTCTATCCGTAACTGTGATATGATGAGCTTTGTGAACGACAACGGAAAGACTATCTTCTGCAATATCCTTTCCATTGATTTTGTTAATCCCAACTGTACAGAAATCGAGTTTCAGACAGATTCCATGCAGACATTTATTGAATCCATTATATGGCGTGACTGCTGGGTAGAGCGGGAGATGCAGGAAGATGACTGGAATGGTGCAGTACCTTCCTTTAATAACCTGTTACCGGAAGGGCTTGAAACTGGCGTCCTGAAAAGACGTGTCATGCTTGACGGCACAGAGAAAAACTGGTCTGTGGTTGTACTGTCCGCATATGACGAGAACGCAGAGGACAACTATAACATCCAGATAAACGCAGGAGTACCTATCGGTGTAAACACCTTTGTATATCCCGCTAACAGCGGGGGAATGACTTCTCTTGGTGCTACTATAAGAAACTACGCCGAAAAGGGACGGCTTGACGGTATCCTTGGTATGTGGGTATGTCCTACCAGAATAGCTGTATCCAATAACTTTGTAGAGATGTGGACCCATTCCGCTACTGTGGGATACGACAATATTGACGGATACGCCGTAAAGAACGCCAAGTGCTTTAGCAGTGAGTTCTTTAAGGTGGAGCTTACCAACAGGCAGGGAGATTCTGTGGAATTACGTCCTGAGTATTTCCCGAATCCAACTACCATGCAGTTTCAGGCTGGCGGAGCTTTTCTAGCCGGGGCTGGTGGTGTGCTTGTCTATCCCAACAATTACATGGAGGGAGACGAAGCAGTTAACAAGACGCTGGGTGTGGTCATTCCTATCAATGTACAGGGTGCTTGGGTAGGAAACGCCTTTGCTAACTGGGTAAGTCAGAACAGGACCCAGCTTGCTTCCTCTATTATAGGCGGCATTGGAACAGCCGCTGTGGTCGCTGGAAGTATGCTGTTGGCGGCTCCTACTGGTGGAACGTCTCTAGCTGTCGGCGGTAGTGTACTCACTGGGGGAGGAGCGGCAGTAGCTGGTACCACTATGGGAGTAACTAATGCCCTACACTCCGCACTTGGGACTATCGGTAAGGTAATGGACAAGTCGGTTGACCCTGCCCAAGCTATGGGTGGAGTAACCACAGGTGCCCTTGCGATTGCCGCTGATTCCTGGGGATATCTGGTCAACCTGCTGTTCCCTGATGCCGCCGTGATAGAGAGCATTGATAACTTCTTTTCCGTATTCGGGTATAAAACCTGTCGGATGAAAAAGCCGAACGTGAATACCCGTCCGTATTGGAATTATGTGAAGTGCTCACCCTCTGTTGTAAGCGGCCCATTCAACAGCACAGATAGAGCCAACATACAGGCGGCACTGGATAACGGCGTTACATTCTGGCACGTTGGAAATGGCGTTGAGATAGGCGACTACTCTAAAGACAATAGATAAGAAAGGAGGGGTTATATGCCGTTAGGTCTGTTCGGTATGGAGCTTCTAACGTCAACATACTGCCCAAACAACCCGTTGGGAGATATGTATGTTAAAACCGAAGCGCAGATGGAGAATAGCAAGCTGTTTATGGAGATGTACAACCGCTATTCTAACATTGCTGTCACACGGTATGACTGGAAGAATTTACCCATAGGAGTTAATGAGAGGTTGCTCAACATGAGCCTGTATCTAGTTGGAAAGGCTTGCTTCTTTGAACATGAAGATTATGGACTTATAGCATTACCCTGTTCTAATGGTTCTGAATACAATCTATTTTATGAGCCTACCAGAATCAACGCTTTTTCCTTTGGATTCACAAGGACCCTTTCCTTTGGTGAGTTTGAGCTTGTAAGGAACAATCCTACGGGCACTCCAACAGCACTTACAGTATACACCTATATAAAGCGCATGATGGACGTACTCCGTTCTATTGACGTAGTATGTGCCAGAATGAAGCGGCCATATCTGATTCTCTGTGAAGAAAAGCAGAAGCTCACTTTTATAAACCTCTTGAAGCGAATAAAGGACAATGAAGATATTGTACTTGCTTTCAAAAACTACGGCATTGATAAGTCTAACTTTGAAGTGGCTCCTCTTCCGTCCATTGGCAACATAGACCAACTGTGGAAAACATACAGGACGTATGAAGATATCCTGTATTCCGCTATTGGGCTTGACAGCAAGGGAGACGACAAGAAAGAGCGTCTTCTAGTGGATGAAGTAAACGCCAATAACATGGTAACGGAAATGGCTAATGAAGTCAACCTGAAACAGCTACGGCTTGACATAGAGAAAGTCAACCGTAGATACGGCACCAATATAGAGGTTGATATCAAAGAGCTATCCACCTATGATTATGACAGCGGCTTTGGAGGTGGGGCAAGTGAGTAGATACACAATGGAGCTTGGAAAGCTGGTCGACTCTGGCTATGAAATATTCGATGATAGCTGGACCACCTTTGTGGAAATGCACAAGAAGGAATTGTGTGATAAAATCATCAGACACTATTTCTTCTATGAGATTGGTCAGGAAACTCCTGACAGATTCAAGCACTATCTCAATGAGCATCTAGCAAGAATAATGCCATACTACAATCAGCTTTACAAGTCTGAACTGCTGGAAATAATCCCCTTGTATAACCACTTCTTGGAGACAAACTCCAAGGATTTAAGAGAACTTGGTTTTACTGGTGTCTCCGCCAGCCGGAACGATGTTGATTCCATCCGGAATATGTATAACTCGCTGGCCCAGTTAAATGACCGCAGAATCACTGACGGAAATAAGCGTGATTTTACCGGGCACACGGAGGGAACGTCCAACAAGGAGAGCACGGAAAAGCTGAACGAGACAATCAATATCACCAAGACTACTGACCAGAGTGAGAATGGGACCAAGACCTCTAACATCGACACCACTGGTCACGTCACGGAAACAACCGATACCACTTCAAAGGTGAATAAAACTGGAAACGTGACGGAAGGAATGTCGGATACTCTGAGCGGCACTAAAGACACAACGTCTAATGCTACGTCCAACGGGACAAAAGAACAGCGGTACTCCGATACTCCCCAAGGTACGGTATCTAGCTCTGGTGTAGAGATAATGAATAATTATCTGACCAACTACACCAAAGATACAACTAATGAAACGACCAATTCGACTAGCAAGGAAGAACTGCAAAACACGGAAGAAAAGAACACTAAAACAGACAGTACAGAAACAGAGAATGGAGAAAGCAACACTAGCAAGACTACTGAAAGCACAGGTAACACGTCAGAGGACACAAACACTACTGGAAAGTTAGACAAGAGCGAAACAGAGGACCACACAAGAGAGCAGACAACTACTTTCAATGAAAACCAAAACACTACCGGAGATTCTACTGAAAAGGAGAATAACAACGGCTACGAAAACACCAAAGAGGATAATAAGCAATTCTCTAATGGTGCTGACAAGCACAAGGAAACCACTTTAGGTACTTCTTCAAATCAGGAGGATACAAAGGAAACCAAGAACAGCAACGCTACTGTAATGGGATTTATCAATGTAAGTCAGTCTGAGTTGTTGCTTAAGTTCAGGAGCACGTTCCTGAATATTGACGAGGACATTATAAAAGAGCTTGCCGTTGACTTTATGGGGGTGTTCTAATGAAAGAACATGTATGCGTTGTAGCCGGAATTATAGGAGGAACAGCCGTGAAACTATTGGGAGGTTTTGACTACTCTCTAATGGCGATGTTTACACTGATGCTTATAGATATCATTCTTGGATTTATAAGCGCAGCAGTATTCAAGCTAAGTAAATATGGCAACGGTGTTTCTTCCGAAGCTCTGGCTAAAGGGGCACTGAGAAAGTGTTCTATGCTGTGCATTATCATCATAGGAACAATCATTGATAATCTGTTCGGTATGGACTACGTTAGAAACGCTATTGTATTCTACTTTATAGCCACAGAGGGTATCAGCATCTTAGAGCACCTGATTGACATGGACGTTAGGGTCCCGTACTTTATTGTTAAAATACTGGACAGCATGGAGAAAAAATACGATGATGCAGAGGGTGGTAACAATGAGACTGATTAAGCAGATACTAGAAAAGAACGATTGTTATATAGTTGGTGCAGAGATGAAAGTGGCAGGAATAATGTTACACTCTACCGGCGCAAACAATCCAAAAGTATCCAGGTATGTCCCCGGCTCTGATATCATTGGATACAACAAGTATAATAACCACTGGAATCAGCCAAGGCCGGGAGGTCGCTCTGTATGCGTACACGGTTTTATTGGCCGAGCAGCAGACGAAAATATCTGTACTGTACAGACTTTACCTTGGAACATGGAAGCATGGCATTGTGGAGGGTACGCTAACCATACTCATATCGGGGTTGAAATGTGTGAGGACAGTATGCTTAATAAACACCACCTCACCTTGTGCCTTAACGAAGCCGCCGACCTGTTCGCCTGTCTTTGTATTACGTTTAACCTTGACCCCACCAAAAAAGGGGTTATCATCTCCCACAAGGAAGGGCATGATATGGGATGGGCAAGCGGACACGGTGACCCGGACCACTGGATGCAAAAATTTAATCTTACAATGAATGACTTCCGTTCTATGGTAACTGACAGATGCAACAAACTAAAGGAGGAATTAACGGATATGGACCAAAACAAGTTCAACGAAATGATGGAGGTATATCTCTCCCAGCGTGCCAATTTCGCTGGAAGTGATTACGCCAAAAATGCCATGGAGAGAATGGCCGCAAGAAAGATAATCACGAACGAGAATCCACAGGGATTCGTAACCCGTGAAATGCTCATGTTCATTCTCGACAAGGTAAATGTATAAGGAGGTCGCATTATGGAATACTATCCTACCAGACCCAATAACCCCTATCAGGACGACTGCCACCCCAGAACTGATTGTGGTTGCACACCGCCACCCCCTACGGTCTGTCCCCCACCTAAGCCCCCTGTATGCCAGCCGCCCCAGCCTGTAATGGGACAGATTCCCCCTGTACCAACTGTGATTGAAGGCTCTAGCCTTTATGAAGCTATGGGCAAGGTTATTGAGCGGACCAATATGTGTATCAATCAGTGGAATTGTATTAGCAAGAACTGTTATGAAGCTATGAACGCTTGCGTGGCGGCGGCCCGTTCCAATGACGTGTACTATGACGATTGCGAGGTAAACTACCAAGAGGGCTACGATACCACAGAGGGATGCGCCTACGCAATCGTAGAGAAGAAGGCTGTTGACCGAAAGGGAAAGCCTATCTTTGTAAGCCTGACACCTGCTTATGACAACACCACCAACAGCGGCGTTGAGCAGGGAATCTTTGACGTGTCCTTTATCAAGTCTGCCAACGTCATTATGACCGCTGTTCAGGCTGGCTCCGAGAAGTGGTTCGGCCCCGCTATGTACCGTGGAGCGGCTATCCCAGGCGAGAGTAACCCTGACGGCTACGTATATGGCTTCAACAGACATGGTGCTCTACGCTACTTTAAGGGAGACGTTACCGAAACCACTCTGTGCCAGAATCAGATGGTTGACGTTATCGGGGGTTGCGTGCCTATCCTCTATGACGGCAAGGTTATCGAGGGTGTGGAAGCCATGACCCAGAAGCAGGCCATCTGCGCTATCGGCTTCAACTGTGGGACCGGCTCCGTGTTCTTCTTCTCCTGCTCCGCACAGAATCAGCCGGGAATGGGTATCGCTTCCGTTGCAAGAATCTTACAGGGCTATGGCTGTACAACCGCTGTTGTAACGTCCGCTACTACCAACACTCCCGCCGCCACTGGCGAGGGTATGCTGTACATGGGCCAGATGACCACTGACCCCGTAAACGCCAAAGAGCCTAAGAATCTGGCTTACTGGGTCATCTCTAAATGCCCAAATTTTAATAATGCGTTCCAGAAAGAGGTTGCTGACCTTGTTCAGACCACTGGACGGAACGCATGGGAGACGTACCTGCTGGGAGTGCAGATTCAGTCCTTTGACGACCGCATTACTCAAAACGCAAAGGATATCGCCGCTGAAATCGAACGTGCTACAGCCGCTGAGGAAGCACTTGACCAAAAAATTGAAGCGGAGACAAACCGGGCAGAAGCGGCAGAGGATGCTCTTGACAAGAAAATCGATGCCGAGACTGAACGTGCCACCGCCGCTGAAACTGCTCTGGACAACAAGATTGTTGCGGAGACTAACCGTGCAACCGCCGCCGAGAACAAGATTGCCAGCGACTTACAGGCAGAGGTTACCCGTGCCACTACCAGAGAGAACCAGATTCAGGCCGCTTTGGATGCCGAAATTGCCGCTAGAATCGCCGCTGATAATGACCTTATCAACGCTATTGAGCAGGAAGTTCTTGCGAGAAAGGCCGCTGATACTGCTCTTGGGGTGCAGATTGACGAGGTTGACAAGAAAATCCAAGCTCAAATCAGCGGGTTAGAGGGCGATATTACCCAGATTAGGACCACTATCAACGGTATGACTACTGGGCAGACTAACCTTCCCTATCTAAAACTGTCTGGTGGTCAACTTACTGGTAATCTGACTTTTACCTCTGGCTCTACTGTTGTAGCAGGTCGTGCGCCTACCGCAGACAATGAGGTAGCGACCAAGAAATATGTGGATGACGCTGTGCAGACTGGCGGTGGAGGTACTGGCACTGACGTATCTAAGGAGTACGTTGACCAACAGATAGCAAACGTACAGGGACAGGTCAACACGAAAGTGAGCAAAAGCGGCGATACCATGACTGGCTCTCTGAACTTCAATGGGAATACGGCTGTAAATCCTGTGCTTGAATCCAACAGCGGAATCAAGGTTCAGTCCAGCTCTTCCGGTGCCGCCGGTAAGGTTACTAACCTTGCCGCCCCCAGTGCTGACAGTGATGCGGCTAATAAGAAGTATGTCGATGACGGGATTAAGCAGGTAAAACAGGAAATCAGTGGAGAGCTTGGTGGGGAATATCTAGCTCTTACTGGCGGCGACATGACCGGTGATATCAACATGACCGGAAACTCCGTAGTAAAGTTCTACGACCCGATTGCCGCCCGTGCAAGAGCAAGGAATCTCACCGACCAGATGGTTAAGGGTTCTGTATACAATGACGCTGACGCTATGGTGGTCAAGTCTGAGAGTGGTCCGGTTGCTTTAAAGGGTACTGACGTATCTCTCTCCAATGGAGAAGGAGGAGAAATTGCTATTTCTGGTGTAACCGAGATTCGCCGCAAGAAGAACGACCCCAACTCTGGTGCGGTCAAACTCAATGACGACCTGATTAACTTGGCCGCTGATACTGTACTGGTGGGACAGAATGGCTCCATGCAGGGTGAAATCAGTGCTGGAACAATTAACCTCTATGATGGTAGCGGGGCGGCTGTACTGAAACGGCACAACAGTCACTTGGATATCAATGTTCCTGATGCTCTTGGCTCCGTTTACATTAACCGGAATCAGACAGAGGGCGGTACAGGTGAGATTCACGTTACCGAAGTTCACGCCCCTAATGAGTTACGGCTAAATCCGGGGACCACCATTAACATGATGAGCAAGCGTGTTGTCGGAATGGCTAATGGTGTTAACGATAATGACGCTGTCAATGTAGAACAGTTGGGTGCTGTCAGGACTATTGCACAGAACGCACAGAGTGCCGCTGAATCCGCTGACGCTAAGGCTGACCAAGCATTAGAGAAAGCGGAGAGTGTGGGGTATATGTCTGGTGAATGTACCATTGATACTTCCAACAGAACACTAACCATTAGAGGCTCTGTATTATCAGAAGATGGGAGCAGTATTCCATTTACTCTTGAGTTTATGAATTATTCAAACCAAAGTAGCGTTAGTAAGGCATGGGTCCATAATGGAGTTATTTATATTTTAGGAAAGGTCAAATTTAGTGCTAGTACAATGACTGTGCATTTGTCTAATACAAAAGGAAAGAACTTTATTGTGCCGCAACTAACAACCTATAATAGTTCGGATGAATTTGCAATTACTAGAAGTACAACTTCATCGTCTTTAATTGAATGGAATATTAAATGGCCTGTTGCGGCGATGTATCATCTAATATGCGTTAGCGGTCCTGATTTAAGCCCCTTAATTACGACATAAATATAAACCCTCTCCTATTGGAGAGGGTTTAATATTAAGGTGCATACATATATAACGGCGTTCTTTCCTGTCCAGAAATGACCATACCATTGTATTGTTTTCCTACATCACTAGAAGTGCCTAAAGCAAATTCAACAGTCCCAGCTGTTTTATTGGGAAAATTAGTGAATAACTGATTATCGTGTTCAGTTTTGTAATAAGTAAGCATCGGCAATTTAAAGCTATGACCACTACTGTTTGATAGTCTTAATATACTAGTAGCTGTAATTTCTACCCGACCAGCAACTTGTATAATGCCATTTACATTAAATACAGCAAGAATCCGACTACCAGACATATTAATGTCAATAAAATCTATCTGGATATCAATAGGTTGTCCAGTTTTGTGGGATATTAGCTTTGTAGTAATGTGAAATGCGGCAGAAAACGTAGCGACTTCGCAGGGTAAAATAACTCC
>ENA-UOJV01002255-UOJV01002255.1-human-gut-metagenome-genome-assembly--contig:-C82-NODE-2255-length-16556-cov-7.993637_pt1 | contig 16556 bp, 9 predicted proteins | sample MGYA00242356_ERZ723903 | MGnify/ENA metagenome assembly ERZ723903
GTCGGTGTAGGCGTCGGCGTGGGTGTAGGCGTCGGTGTAGGCGTCGGCGTGGGTGTAGGCGTCGGTGTAGGCGTCGGCGTGGGTGTAGGCGTAGGTGTCGGGGTCGGCGTCGGGGTCGGCGTCGGCGTGGGTGTAGGCGTAGGTGTCGGCGTCGGCGTCGGGGTCGGAGTAGGCGTCGACGTTGCGGCGCTGCGCGCCCACTGAGCCGTCAGCGTGATATTGCCGCTTGGCATATAGCGCGGCACACGGCCGCCGTCATAGGCCCAGCCGAGGAAATCGTAGCCGTCGCGCGTCAGCCTTGGCAGAGCCGCGATGCGCGCGCCTGCCTTGAGCCGCCGCCTGCGAAGGGTTCCCCCTTCATAGCCAGAATCCATATAGAGGGTATAGACCGGTTCTGGCGTGACGATTGGCGTCCATTGGGCGGTGGCCGTCACGTCGCAGGCAGGCATAATGGTGAGCTGACCGAGGTCCGTGCCGCCCGCCGTGGCGAAAGTCCACCCCGTAAAGGTGTAGCCGTCGAGGGTCGGGGCGGACAGACGCAGCGCCGCGCCTTCCTCGTTGGTCTGGGTGAAAAGGACGTTGCCAAAGCCGTCCACCGCGGTCAGCGTATGCGTTGGCTTGGGAATGGGTTTGCCCGTCATCTGGAAAGCCACGCGCACGGAGGCGATGTTGCCGTTGCGCGGCTCGGTGGGATGGGGGACGGCCAGCACCACGATGTACACGCACCTCTCGCTGCCGCCCGTCACATCGATTCGATAGCCCGTTGACGTCGGGATGACGCGGATGGAAGCGCCGCCGCCGGAGAGGGTTTCATTCACGTTGAATGAGCCGGTGTTGAGCGTGGCGTTTCCGCCGACAACAAGACGGGGATTCACAGTCATATCGCCCATGGACATGGGGTTGCCCGCCTTGTCAACGGGGGTAATATCGACGGAAAAGCTCTCGCCTTCATTCAGCATCGTCGCGGCCGTCGTGGAGACGGACGCGCGCAGCCCGCCGAAAACGCCGGTCAGATTCGGCGTGGGGGTCGGCACGGGTTTGGCTTTCGTGACCGTGACCTTCACTTTGGCGACTTTGTTGTATTTGCTGCTGTTGGCCGTTGCCTTAGTCGCTTTGGCATAGACGGTAATGGTCGTTTCGCCGGCTTTTTTGCCCGTGACCTTGCCGCTGCTCAGGCCGACGGTGGCGATGTCTTTGTCGTCGGAATAAAAGCGAACCACGTCTGTGCTGTTGCTCGGCGTGAGCGTCGCGGCGAGCGTCGCCGTTTCGCCGACGGAAAGCGTCAGCTCGCTTGGCGAGACGGAAACGTCCGTGGCGCGCAGCAGCACCTTGAACGTTTTGGTCGCAACGGCCTTGCCCGTATTGATGCTCTTAGCCGTAATCTTCACTTGGCCGGGGGCGACGGGCTTCAGTTTGCCCGTGGCCTGGCCGATGGTGGCGATGTTTTTGTTGCTGGAAACCCACTTGACGCTTGTGCCGGCCACCTTGAGCGGGTAGCTGTGCAAGGCGTAGATGGTGGACGGCGCGGCCGCGCCGCTTTTGAGCGTGATTTTAGACGCGGCCAGCGCAGAAGCGGGCAGCTGCATGCAAAATGCAAGTGTCAGCACGAGCGCGATCAGATGCAGACGATGTTTTTTCAAAACAAACCCTCCCTAGATAAGCGAAAACCATGTCATTTAATTCCATTATAGCAAAGTCAAAATAAAACGCAAGCGATTTTGCACAAACGACGTTTTTTTTGCACGAAAAACAAATTGCTTGACAAAGAAGCGCGCGGCGTTTCGCTGCGCTGATCGGCCTGGCGCTGACGGCCGAAATGGCGGTTAAGATGTTTGCGCTGTAAAAAAATCTAGTTGCAAAAACCCGTGCTTTGGGCTATAATATCCGCATACATCGGCGCGCCTTCGGGCGCAGAAAGAGAACAGACCGGTTTTTCCGCTCAAGAGAGCCGTCGGGCGGTGCGAGACGGCGCGGGGCACGGTTGATCCGCTCTTTCCATGCCGCGGGTGACGAGCCCGCGGGCAGACGGCCCTTATCCGTCAAGAGAGGCCATGAAAATGGCAATTTGGGTGGCAACGCGGAGCACTTCGTCCCATGCGGAAGGAGCGCTCCTTTTATTTTGGCGTGCAAATTTTCGGGGCATGCCCCGTAGAGAAGAAAGGAAGAACTGTCGTGATCGATATCAATCTGATCCGCAAGACGCCGGACGTCGTGCGCGAAAACATCAAGAAGAAGTTTCAGGACAGCAAGCTCCCCCTCGTTGACGAGGTGATCGAGCTGGACCGCAAGAACCGCGAGGCCATGCAGCAGGCCGACAGCCTGCGCAACCAGCGCAAAGTGCTCTCCAAGGAAATCGGCGGCCTGATGAAGCAGGGAAAGAAGGATGAGGCCGAGGCGACCAAGGCGAAGGTCAACGAGATGGCCGACGAGCTGGCGCATCTGGAACAGCTGGAAGAGGAATATGCCGCCGAGATCAAGAAGCGCATGCAGGTCATCCCGCAGATCATCGATCCGAGCGTGCCGATCGGCAAGGATGACAGCGAGAACGTTGAAATCGAGCGCTTCGGCGAGCCGTTTGTGCCGGATTTTGAGGTGCCGTATCATGTGGATATCATGGAGAAGCTGAACGGCATCGACATCGATTCCGCGCGCCGCACCTCCGGCAACGGCTTCTACTACCTCAAAGGCGACATCGCGCGCCTGCACAGCGCCTGCCTGTCCTATGCGCGCGACTTCATGATCGACCGCGGCTTTACCTACTACATTCCGCCGTACATGATCCGCGGCGGCGTGGTCACGGGCGTGATGAGTTTCGCCGAGATGGAGAACATGATGTATAAGATCGAGGGCGAGGATCTCTACCTCATCGGCACGTCCGAGCATTCCATGATCGGCAAATTTATCGACACCATCCTCACCGAGGACGAGCTGCCGCAGACGCTGACCAGCTATTCTCCGTGCTTCCGCAAGGAAGTCGGCGCGCACGGCATCGAAGAGCGCGGCGTGTACCGCATCCATCAGTTCGAGAAGCAGGAGATGATCGTCGTCTGCAAGCCGGAGGATTCCATGATGTGGTATAACCGCCTCTGGCAGAACACCGTCGATTACTTCCGTTCGCTGGATATTCCGGTTCGCACGCTGGAATGCTGCTCCGGCGATCTGGCCGACCTGAAAGTTAAGAGCTGCGACGTTGAGGCATGGAGCCCGCGCCAGAAGAAGTATTTCGAGGTGGGCAGCTGCTCCACGCTGGGCGACGCGCAGGCGCGCCGTCTGGGCATCCGCATCAAGGGCAAGGACGGCAGCAAGTATTTCGCCCACACGCTCAACAACACCTGTGTGGCGCCGCCCCGCATGCTGATTGCGTTCCTGGAGAACAATCTCAACGAGGATGGCTCCGTGCGCATTCCCGCGCCGCTGCGTCCGTACATGGGCGGCAAGGAAGTCATCACGCCCGCGAAATAAGCAGGCCATGCCTGCGGCTTTTCCGCCTGAGTTTGCTGAAACATGCGGCACGCGTACACGCGGAAAAAAGAACGGCATTCAATGGATTGAAAATGAAGAGGGAAATCCAAGAACCTCAGGTTCTTGGCGGGAGGGCGGGTTAAAGCCCCAAAAGCGTTTTCTCAGTGGTGAATCACATCATCCGAGGCCTGAATCCGTTTCACGGCGTTTTGTCCCGCGTCGCTGGTCAGATAGGCATACGTCGTTTCCGGCACAAGCGGCCGAATGGCTTCAATCTGTCCGTCATGGATGAGCTGGCGGACGTGCGACGCGCTGATGGCCTCGCCCTGCGCCTGTGCGCGGGGGATGACGGCCAGCTCAATGCCCGCCTTGGGCAAAACTTCGGCAAGCGCTTCGTTGTACAGGCTGGTCGTGTGGGAGAACGGCTCTTCGCCGACGTAGCGCCGCGTCAGGTTGAGCGCGGCCGCGATGCGGGTAAACAGCGTGGCGTCCAGCTCGGCGTGGGTGCGGGTGACGATATCCGCATCCTTCAAGAAGTACGAAGGAAACGTTGCTGACGAAATCATGTAGCTTCCGGAAGACACGACGGAAACGTTGTCATACTTTGCGCATGCGGCTTTGACCATCGCCAGCCTGTCTTTGTAAGGCACGAGCGAGCGGTCTTCGCTGAGCACAAACAGCACAACGCGCTCGTTTTCCCTCGCCGCGCGCTCCGCGAGCGCCGCGTGGCCGAGCGTAAAGGGATTGGCGTTCATCACCAGCGCCGCGCCGGGACGTTCGCCCGCGTAAGGCGCGAGGCTTTTCAGATAGCGGGCGAAACCGTCGCGGCGGTTTTCCATGAACACGAGACGGCCGTCCACGCGCGCAATTTCAGTAAAGCCCAGCGGCGCAAAGAATTTTGCGCTGTCGATTTTGGTATACAGAAACAGGTGCGTGTTGCCGCGTTCAAGCTGCGCCTGAACCAGATGCGCGACGATCACGGCCATCAGCCCTTCGCCGCGGTGCGCGCCGTCCACGGCGAGACAGCGCAGCGTGTTTTCAAACAGCGAGCCTGTGGCGATCATCTGTCCGTCGTCATCATAAATGGCGGCGGAATAGGTTAAATTGCGGTCACGCTCGATGCCCTCGCGCTCAAGCAGCGCGTCCATCTGCGCCCGCGCGCGCTTGTTCGTCGGGGAAATCGGAACGGCGAAATATTCATCCATCATGGCGGTAACTCCTGAAATCAACTTGATAAGGGGATTATACCATGAAACGCCGAAAAGAGATAGAGGAAGCGGGCGGCTTGCGCGCAGAAAGCAATTCTGATAAAATACGGAGGAATGAAACATTTGGAGGGCAAAACAATGGCCGAACGGGTGACGGTGCCGGATATGATGAACGCGCGGGAGGCGCGCGCGCAGGCGCAGCGGACGCTGCTGGCGCGTTATCCTGGCGCAGCAGTGGTGTGTTTATGTATGAACATCGCCGGGCCTGTCAAGCGGACGGAGAACATCGAGCGGGCGTTCGCGTGGGGCGCGGCGCAGGTGAAAGCGGTGCTTGCGCCGTATGAGACGCTGTTTGACGCGGCCATTCATGAAAAGACCGGGCCGGAAGCGATGATCTGCGTGCGCGCGGAAGCGAAGGCCGTCAAGAAACGGCTCTGCGCGCTGGAAGACGGAGAAGAGCTGGGGCGGCTGCTGGATATCGACGTCATCGCGCCGGACGGCGGCAAGATTTCGCGGACAGATATCGGCCTGCCTGCACGGCGCTGTCTGCTCTGCGACAAGCCCGCGCCCGTCTGCGCGAGAAGTCGCGCGCACAGCGTGGACGCGCTCTTTGAGCGGGCAAACGCGATGATCGACGCGCATTTTGAGGCGGCGTTCGCTGCGCGAACGGCGGAAAACGCGCAGCGCGCGCTGCTCTGCGAGGTAGCGGTTACGCCCAAACCCGGTCTGGTGGACAGACACAACGCGGGCGCGCACAACGATATGGATGTGTTCACCTTCATCCACAGCGCGTGCGCGCTTCGGCCCTATTTTGAAAACTGTGCGCGGATTGGCCTTGCGCACCGGGGCGGGGACGCGACGGCGTGCTTCGACGCGCTTCGCGTACCGGGGCTTTTGGCGGAGGACGCGATGCGCCGCGCGACGGGTGGCGTGAACACGCACAAGGGCGCGATCTTTTCGCTGGGCATTGCGTGCGCGTCGCTGGGCATGGGTTACGGCGCTCCGCTCGATGTGCATGAAACGCTGATGCGCTGCGGCGCGATGACGGGCGCGCAGATGCACAAAGAGCTGGAGGCGGCGAAAGCCGGACAGGCGCGTACTTTCGGCGAAACGATTTACCAAAAAGCGGGCATTGGCGGCGTTCGCGCGGAAGCGGCGGGCGGGTTTGCCAGCGTGCGCGAAATCGCTCTGCCGAGACTCGAAGCGGGGCTGTCCGCCGGGCTGCCGCTCAACGACGCGGCGCTTTGCGCGCTGGTCGCGCTGATGGCCAGTACCCAGGATACGAACGCCGTTCGGCGCGGCGGAGAGGACGGCGCGGCGGCGATGCGCGGCGAAGCGCAGGCGTTGGACGGCGAAATTGTGCGCGCGTTGGAAGCAGACGAGCTTCAACAAAAAATCGGCCGACTGAAAGAACAGCTGGCCGATTGGGATGTGCGCATGAGCGCGGCAGGGATCAGCCCCGGCGGCTGCGCAGACTTATTGGCAATGGCGCTTCTGATGGCGTTTTGCGAAGAGGACGAGGGGAACGGGGGAACGAGGGGAACGAGGGGAACGAGGGGAACGCTTGAGGCTCCGCCTCAAACTCCGGCAGGAACCTGAGGTTCCTGCATCTCCCGCTTTATTTATTGCTTCGCAATAAATAGAAAAAAAGAATGGACTGCGATAGCAGTCCAAGGAGGGAAATCCAAGAACCTCAGGTTCTTGGTGGGGTTTGGGGCAAAGCCCCAACGTAACCCAAAACGTCACCCCAAAATCATCGTTTCCAGCGCTTTTGCGGCAATGCTCAAAGCCTGCCCGCTGCGGCGGGCCATCAGCAGATGGCGGGGCGGAATGGTTTCCGAAAGGGTCAGCCGTCCGATTTCCTGCGCTTGCAGCGCAGGTGCGGCAAACGCTTCCGGCAGAAACGCCATGCCGAGATCCTGCCGCACGAGAGGGAGAATCTGGTCGGACGTGGCAACCTCAATATCCGGAGAAAACGCGATGCCGTTTTCGGCAAACAGGTTGTATGCGAAGGCATAGCTCGCCGTTTCGTGCCCCAGACTGATGAACGGATAGGCCGCCAGATCGGCCAGCGTCAGCTTCTGCCCGCATAGACGCATCAGGGACGGGCCGCAGACCGGCACTTCCTCAAATTGCCCCAGCGGCTCGATGTGCAGGCCGCTCGTATCCTCCGTGGGCGAGGTGACGACGGCCACATCCACCAAACCGTTTCTCAGCGCAGCAAGCGCCTGCGGCGTGGAATGGTTGGAAATGCGCAGACGAATGCCCGGATACGCCCGATGAAACGCGCCCAGCACGGGCAGGAGAAAGCCGTGCAGCGCCGTTTCGCTCGCGCCGATGGAAACCACGCCGCTTTGCAGACTGCGGTCGCTGGCCAGCTCTTCTTCGCCCGCCTGAATCTGCTCGCAGGCGACGGAGACGCGCGCAAACAGCTTTTCGCCCTCCGGCGTGAGCGATACGCCGCGGTTGCTGCGCACAAAGAGCGTGCAGCCCAGCGCAGATTCCAGATTGCGGATTGTTCGGGTGAGGTTGGGCTGGCTGGCAAGCAGCACACTGGCTGCTTTGGTGAAGCTGCCGAACCGCGCGACGATATAAAATACGCGGTAAGCGTCATAGCTGACGATCATGGGGAAACTCCTTCATGCGTTTTGGATATATTCAGAATATCATTTATATATTTTTCATATCGACGTATTTGTAGTATAGTCGGAGCGTTGAGCGTTGTCAAGCCTTGCGTTTGGACAGGAGGAAATGGATATGAACGATATGATCATTTGCATCGGCAGACAATACGGAAGCGGCGGACGCGAGGTCGGCGAAAAGCTGGCGAAGCGGCTGGGCGTGACCTGTTACGATAAACTGCTGCTCAAGCAGGCGGCGAAAGAGGGCGGCGTTTCGCTCGGCGAGGTTGAGCGGCAGGATGAAAAGCCCGTCAGTGCCAGCTCATTCCTTTCCGGCAACATGTTTGCGGACAGCGCGAGTATCGGCGGCGCGTTTTATTCCCAGAGCCAGCTTGTCTACGACGCGGAGAAGAAGGCCATTTTGGACGCGGCGGCCAAGGGCGGATGCGTCATCATCGGCCGTTGCGCGTCGTCGATTCTGAGAGATCGGAAAAACGTGCTGTCTGTGTTTATCTACGCGGATGAGGCGGATCGCGTGGCGCGCATTGCCAGGCGCAACGGGCTTGATGAACGCGAGGCCCGCGCGCGGATGCGCAAGATGGACCGCATGCGTAAGCACTATTTCGATTTTTACGCCGATACGCAGTGGGGCGATCCGGAAAGCTATGATGTGATGCTTTCCAGCAGCCATTACGGCGTGGACGGATGCGTGGATCTGCTTTGCGAAAGCTTACAGAAGGGGAACAGCCATGAATAAGGATTTGACGGTCGGCGATCCGGCGAAGGTACTTTGGAAATTCTGCCTGCCGCTTTTCGGCAGCATCATCTTTCAGCAGCTTTACAACATCGCGGACAGCTTTGTCGCGGGCAAATTCATCGGCGAAAACGCGCTGGCTGCCGTCGGCAACAGCTATGAAATCACGCTGATCTTCATCGCGTTTGCGTTCGGCTGCAACATCGGCTGCTCGGTCATCGTCTCTCAGCTCTTCGGCGCGAAAAAACTGGGCGAAATGAAGACGGCGGTCTATACGACGTTTATCGCCAGCGCGGTGCTGTGCGCGCTGCTGATGCTGGCGGGCACGCTGGGCTGCAACGGCATGCTGCGTCTGATCAATACGCCGGAAAACGTGTTTGCGGATTCCAAATTGTATCTGGATATCTACATCATGGGTCTGCCGTTCGTGTTCTTCTACAACGTGGCGACGGGCATTTTCTCCGCGCTGGGCGATTCCAAAACGCCGTTCATCTTTCTGGCCGCATCCTCGACGAGCAACATCTTCATGGATATCCTGTTCGTCACCGCGTTCAAGATGGGTGTGGCCGGCGTGGCGTGGGCAACGTTCCTGTGTCAGGGCGTGAGCTGCGTGCTCGCGGTGCTGTTTGTGCTGCGCCGCCTGAAGAGCGTGGAGACCGAGGAAAAGAGCGCGATTTTCTCCTTTCCGCTGTTTTGCCGCATTGCGGTAATCGCCGTGCCGAGCATTTTGCAGCAGAGCTTCATCTCCGTGGGCAACATCGTCATTCAGGGCGTGATCAATTCGTTCGGTTCGAGCGTGATGGCGGGCTACTCCGCCTCCGTCAAGCTCAATAACCTCGTGATTACCTCGCTGACGACGCTGGGCAACGGCATTTCCAACTTCACGGCGCAGAACATCGGCGCAAGCAAGATGGATCGCGTGCGCGACGGCTTCCGCGCGGGTCTGAAGCTGGTGTGGATGCTCTGCCTGCCGATTGTCGTGCTGTATCTGCTGGGCGGACGCATGCTGGTGAATATCTTCATGAACGAGCCGAGCGAAGCCGCGATGGCCTCCGGCGTGCAGTTCCTGCGGATTGTGTCGCCGTTCTACTTCTTGGTTTCCTGCAAGCTGGTTTCCGACGGCGTGCTGCGCGGTGCGGGGCTGATGAAAGAATTCATGGTTGCGACGTTCACGGATTTGATTCTGCGCGTCGGGCTGGCCATCGGCCTTTCCAAGGTGCTGGGCGTGACGGGCGTGTGGTGCGCATGGCCGATCGGCTGGACGATCGCGATGGTGCTGTCCGTGCTCTTCTATCGCCGCGGGCCGTGGGAGAAGCAGAAGGCTTAACTTTTTGAAGCGCTTTCCTTCGGGAAGGCGTTTTTTTGATTCCTTCCGTCACGACTTCGTCGTGTCACCTCCCTCCAAGAGGGAGGCGTTTGGTATGCGTTTCCGCAAAAAACAAACCGCATTTTTAACGAGTGAAATTGTGCGCTTTCTGTGGTATAATAGAATCAACTTGGCGCGTCAAGCCGAAAAAGAACGTCAAAAAACAGGGAGGAAACGAATATGGAACTCAAAGGCAGCAAGACCGAAAAGAACCTGATGACCGCGTTTGCGGGCGAGTCTCAGGCGCGCAACAAGTACACCTATTTTGCGTCCGTAGCGAAGAAGGAAGGATACGAGCAGATCGCCGCGATCTTCCTCAAGACGGCCGACAACGAGAAGGAGCACGCGAAGATGTGGTTCAAGGCGCTGGGCGAATTGGGCGACACGGCGCAGAACCTCGCGGCGGCGGCCGAGGGCGAGAATTACGAATGGACGGACATGTACGCGCAGTTTGCCCGCGAGGCGGAGGAAGAGGGCTTCAAGGCGCTGGCGGCGAAATTCCGCATGGTCGGCGAGATCGAGAAGCACCACGAAGAGCGCTACCGCGCGCTGCTCAAGAATCTGGAAATGCAGCAAGTCTTTGAGAAGAGCGAAATGACGATGTGGGAGTGCCGCAACTGCGGCCATCTGGTGATGGGCAAGAAAGCGCCGGAGGTCTGCCCGGTCTGCGCGCATCCGCAGAGCTATTTCGAGGTTCGCGCGGAGAATTACTGATCGGATGGGGACGTTTGGGACTCCGTCCCAAACCCTGCCAGAAACCTGAGGTTTCTGGACTTCCCATATCCTCTATTGCTTCGCAATAGCAATGCGAAATTTGAAACAGACGAAGGGGCGGCCGTTGGCCGTCCGTTCTTTCAATCTGCGACAGGACGGTAGGCACACAGGAGGAACGGCCATGGAATACAGCACTTTGGATAAGCTGGGCGTGCGCGTCTCGCGTCTGGGTTTTGGCTGCATGCGTTTTCCGCTGACGGCGGAGGGCAAAATCGATGAGCCGCGCGCGGCGGCGATGCTGGATACGGCGTACAAGGCGGGCGTGACGTATTACGACACGGCGTATTTTTACCATCAGCACACCGGCGAAGCGTTTTTGGGGCGCGCGATGAAGCGCTATCCGCGTGACACGTTTTATCTGGCGACGAAGATGCCGATGAGCATCGTCGAGTCGCTGGACCATGCGAAAGAGATCTTCGAGGGTCAGCTGGACGCGCTGCAAACGGATTACGTGGATTTTTACCTGCTTCACGCCGTCAACGGCGAGCGCTGGAAGCAGGCGCAGGAGATGGGCATTGTCGATTTCCTGCTGGAGATGCAGAAAGCGGGGCGCATCCGCCACTTCGGTTTCTCGTTCCACGGTTCGTATGAAGAGTTTGAAACGATTCTGACCGCGCGCGACTGGGATTTCTGCCAGATTCAGTTTAACTATATGGATCAGGAGATTCAGGCGGGCATGCGCGGCTATGCGCTGGCGGAGAAGCTCGGCGTGCCGATCATCGTGATGGAGCCCGTGAAGGGCGGCAGTCTGGCGACGATCAGCGACGACATCACCGCCAAGTTTAAAGCCGCGCACCCGGATTGGTCGGTCGCCTCGTGGGCCATGCGCTGGGTGGCCAGCCTGAACAACTGCAAGATCATCCTCTCCGGCATGACGGAAGAGGATCAGGTTGCGGATAACCTCGCCACGTTCAGCCATCTTGAGCCGCTGGGCGAAAGGGAGCTGGCCGTGATCGAGGATGTGCGCGCGGCGCTCAAGCAGCGGGTTTTTGTCGGCTGCACGGGCTGCAAATACTGCATGCCCTGCCCGTTTGGCGTGGATATCCCGCGCAATTTCAAGCTGATGAACGACTATGAAATGTACAGCAACGAGCGCGCGCTCAAATCCGGCTGGAATTTCATCGACGAAGGCGCGCGGGCGACGGCCTGTAAAAAATGCGGCAAGTGCGAACGCGCCTGCCCGCAAAGACTGCCCATTCGGCAGAAGCTGGCGGAAATTGCGGAGAGAATGAACGAAAGCGGGCTGAACCCGCCGGTTTTTCCGCCGCAGTCCGTAAAGCCTTAAAGCTTTATACACGCGGGCAGACTTTACGCAATTTCTTCATGCGTAAAAAAATGGACTGCGTCAGCAGTCCGAAACGGGAAATCCGGGAACCTCAGGTTCCTGGCGGGGTTTGGGGCGGAACGCCAATGTTTCCGACGCCCTCCACGTTCCCCGTCTTCAAATAGTTTTCAATGCAATCGCATAGATCGGCGAGCAGCTCAGGCATGTCCAGCGGCTCGTCTTTCTTTTGGCCGTCGGGCGTGCCGGAGGTGATCCATTCGGGAATAGCGTTCGAGCTGAGATGCAGATAGCGTCTGTTTTTGCTCGCATAGAGATAGATATATTCGCCGCCGACGTTCGGCCCCCAGATGGCCGCGTCGCTGGAAATGGTTTTGATTTTCCCCATGTAAGGCTTGCCCAGCGGGGTATCCACATCCGCAAAGGCGTTGCAGATGGATTCCGCCGTCACCCCTTCGGGACAGGCCAGCATTTTGATATCCGGGCTGTTGCGGTTGACGCTCTGCGGCGAGGCGGAGACGCACAGCGCCAGCCCGCCGATGAGCAGCATCGTGCCCAGCACGATGGAATCCCGAACGATCAGCACCAGCCCCAGCGCGGCCAAAGCGACGCCGCCGACGCGGAAAAGGAAGAACCGCACTTTGCCACGGTCATCCAGCGAGGCGATCTCTGCCAGCTCGTCCTGAACCCACCAGACGGCACGCTCCGCCCACGTCGGCGCGTCCTCCGGCACAGCGCCGCTCTTGAAGAAACGGACGACATCCCGAATGCAGGCGTAGATCCACCAGACAAAGGCGATAAACGCCAGCGGCAGGGCGAACCAGATGCAGAGGGTGGCAATCAGGCCGCTGTTGGTGCGGTCCGTGATATGCAGCGTAATCAGGAAAAACAGCGCGGCGTAGAGCACGAAGCGAAACCGCTTGAGACAGACTTTGGCGAGCATAAAACGCCTCCCTGAAGGATGATGGATAGGTTTCACATTCGACGGCGGGCGGCGGTTTCCTCTCAATTCTGCACGAAAAGCATTTTTTTTACACGAATGAATAGGACACCCTCCGCCCAGATATGATATAATAGAACAGAAACATATTCGTAAGAACGGATGACGAAGGGGAATGGACGTATGAAAAAAATCGTGACGCTTGTTTTTGTCCTGCTGACGCTGCTGACGGCGGCCGCCTCGGCGGAAAGCTATACGCAGGCGGATTTTGAATGGGCCGAGGCGGTTCAGGATCAATCCACGCTGACGCTCAAAGAACAGGCGAAGTATCTGGATATCGTGAAGCAGCGCCAAAGAGGCATTGCCCTGCTGGCGATGGGCGGGGCGGACACGCCTTTCCAGATTGCCAGCGCCGCGCAGCTGGCCGAGCTGGCGCAGTATGTCAACGCGGGGGACGCGACGTTCGTCTCGGCGCATTATGTGCTGACAGACGACGTGAACCTGTCCGCATACGGCAACTGGACGCCGATCGGCACGGAGGATCAGCCGTTTATGGGCGTTTTCGACGGGCAGAGCCACGTCGTCACGGGGCTGAAAATTGACCGGGAAAACGAAGAATATCAAGGGCTTTTCGGTTATGTGAGCGGCACGGACGACGCGCACAAAGCGCAAATCAAAAATGTGGCGGTTCGGGACGCGCAGATTCGGGCACAGACCGAGGTCGGCGCGGTGGTCGGCAGATACGGTCAATTTACCCAGGGCTATGTCGAGCCGCTGGAAAACTGCGCGATGATCGGCGGCACGATTCAAGGTACGTCGGGAAGCATGGGGCAAAGCAGCTCTGTCGGCGGCATTGTGGGCCGGGCATGTGGCGAGATTCAGCGCTGCTATGCTACGGGCAACATCATCGGCGCGGATAACGCGATAGAATACGGCGGCATTGTCGGCGAGTCATTCAAGACGGTCAATGCCTGTTATTCGACAGGCAGTTTGAGCGGAATGGGAAGCTATGCAGATGACTTCGGCGGCATTGCCGGCAAGGCCCGCGGCGCAGTGACCAACTGCTATGCAACGGGAAATGTCATCGGCACGCTCAACAATGCCAGAACATTCGGCGGCGTTGTCGGCTGCGCGCTTGGCGAGGTGACCAACTGCTATGCGGCGGGAACCGTAAAAGGCTGGAACTTAATCGGCGGCGTTGTCGGACAGGCGTATGGCGATACGTATGCTCATGCGACGATTTCGGGCTGTATGGCATTGAATACATCTGTGGAGAGCAATCCTTTCTATTCGATCGGACGCGTTGCGGGCATTACCGGACAGGAAAGCGTGCTTAACGATAACTATGCGTGGGATGGAATGCGCGTAAACGGACAAAAAATTCCGGAGGGTCAGCAGAGCGTTGAGAATGGCACGGATCTGACCTATGACGACACAAACGGCCTGAGCAGGCAGTTTGAAACGATTTTCGGCGGAAACAGCGCGTGGACATACACCGAAAACGGCCTGCCGACGCTCAAAAATGTCGGCGGCACGCAGTCAAGCGAACTGCCGAGCTGGATGCTCGGCAGCGAGACCACGATTTACATCACCACGGCCCAGCAGCTCAAACGGCTCGCCGACGAGGTGAACGCGGGCGACAGCAAGAGCGGCAAGACCTATCTGCTGGCGAACGATATCGATCTGTCGGGCTATCCCAACTGGACGCCGATTGGCCGGTTTGCTCCGCCTGACGACATGCTGCCGTTTTCGGGTGTGTTTGACGGACAGGGCTACTCGATTACCGGCCTGAAAATTTCCGGAAATGAAGACGCGAGAGGGCTGTTTGGCTATACACATCTTGCGACCATTCGGAACGTCGTGATTCGCAATCCGGAGATTCAGGGAGGGGATAAAGTCGGCGCACTTGTCGGTCATCAGGCTTATTCGAGAGAAGGTATCGAAAACTGCGCGGTGATTGGCGGAAAGATACAGGGAATCAATCGCGCTGGCGGTCTGGTCGGAAACATGGAAGAAAGCCCGATCAAAAATTGCTATACGACGTGCGAGGTTGCTGTAACGTTTTCCAAAGCGGGCGGAATTGTCGGCGCACATAAAGTCGGATCAGGTCTTGAAAACTGCTATGCGACAGGAAATGTCAGCGGATCGGAGAAGAGCGGAGGTATCGCCGGCCAGGCACGGAACGTAGAGCGATGCGTGGCGCTGGGGCAGACCGTGACAGGAGCATCCAGCCATCGAGTGCTGTCCGAGCCGAATGGAAAATTGAACGTTTACGCGTGGAGAAGCATGAAGGTGAACGGAATCACCGTGACCGACGGCGCGGCGAACAACGAAAACGGCGCAGACCTGGTCTGCAACGGCGGCGCGCTTTCCAAGCAGTTCTCCGAGATTTTTGCGAATGACGACGCGTGGACGTACACTGAAAACGGCCTGCCGATTTTGAAGGTCGTCAAGGGCGAACAGAGCAGCGAATTGCCCAGCTGGATGCTCAGCGACGCTTCCACGATTTACATCACCACGGCCCAGCAGCTCAAACAGCTCGCCGACGAGGTGAACGCGGGCGACAGCAAGAGCGGCAAAACGGTGCTGCTGATGAACGATATCGATCTGTCGGTATACCCCAACTGGTCGCCCATCGGCACACTCAATCTGAACTGGTCTGATGTTAGTCGTCCGTTTTCGGGCGTATTCGACGGACAGAATCACACCATCAGCAATTTGACCTGTACGTCGGTTACGAACGGCTATGCGGGACTGTTTGGCAACTTTGACGGCACGGTTCAAAATCTGATCCTTCGCGATGCGCAGATTACGGTGGAAGGGCTTCAAGCCGCCGCAGTTGTTTGTGAAAACTACAAAGGTCAAGTGCTCAACTGCGCCATGATCGGCGGAAGCGTGAAGGGAAAAGGTGTCACTGGCGGCGTTGTCTGCTATAACAGGGGAACCGTTGAAAACTGTTATGCGACGGGCGATGTTACGTCTTTGAGCGGCGGCCGGGTTTGTTATGCGGGCGGCGTTGTCGGCTATAATTATACGGAAGGAACGGTTCAAAGCTGTTACGCAGCAGGCAGGGTTGAGTCTGAAAAACATGCGGGCGGCGCTGTCGGAGGGAATTATGGAACGGTTCAAAACTGCGTGGCGCTGGGGCAGAGCGTATCGGCCCAAGGGCATGCGCATCGCGTCGTCGGCGAAAACGGCGGCGGAACGCTCAGCGGCAACTACGCGTGGAGCGGCGTGCAGGTGAACGGACAGCCCGTGACCGACGGCCTGGCCGACAACGAAAACGGCGAGGATATTCTGGTGCACGACGGCCTGATTTATGGAAAGAACGCGCAGATCTTCGCGTGGCCGGGCTTTGACACGACCGTGTGGGAGCTGCGCAACGATCAGACGGGCAAACTGCCGAGAATCCGCGGCACGAACGCAGACCCGACGCTGAGCCTGTCCGCGCAGAGCATCATGGTGACCTGTGACGTGGAGCTGAACGGGGACGCGGGCGTTTCCGGCTTCCGCTATAAGGTGAACGACGCAGCGAACGATACCGAGTACAGCGGCGTGTTTACCGTGAACCTGCTGGACAAGCTGGAAATTGAACCGACGATTCGCACAGGCTATGCGTTTGCGCAGTGGAGCGACGGAAAGACGGATAACCCATATACCATGGCCGTGCCGGGCACTGTCTCGCTGACGGCGCAGACCCAAATCGAGACGTATACCATCGATTATGAGCTGAACGGCGGCGCGCTGGAGGCGGGCAAGACGAACCCGGCGACATACACCTTGGAAACGGCGGCGTTCAGGCTGGAAGAGCCGACGCGAACGGGTTACACCTTCGCGGGCTGGACGGGCAGCAACGGCACGACCCCGCAGACCGACGTTGGCATTGCGCAAGGCTCGATCGGAAATCTCTATTTTGAGGCCAACTGGACGGCAAACGGCTACAAGATTCTCTACACGGGCGTGGAAGGCGCGGACGTCTCGACGTTCCCGACCGAACACGTCTACGGAACGGATACGGCGATCCCGAATCCGACGAAGACGGATTACAGCTTCGCGGGCTGGAAAGTCAACGGAAGCGCGGCAGCGCGCGACCTGACGCTGAGCGGAACGGCGTATACGGCGGATATCACGCTGGAAGCGACGTGGACG